>WNGR01008182.1_pt1 | contig 19449 bp, 14 predicted proteins | sample 5407581 | NCBI WGS metagenome assembly WNGR01 (sample SAMN13153383, study PRJNA577476) | soil metagenome | isolation source: 80 cm soil or saprolite under Garry oak tree replicate 2 | place: USA:California | collected 2016-06-15 | reverse complement strand
CCCGGGCTCTCCTCGCACCCGGCGAGCAGGCTGCCCAGCATCACGGTGTCCGCGCCGGCGGCGATGGCCTTGGCGATGTCGCCCGAGTACTGCAGGCCGCCGTCACCGACCACCGGCACGCCGGCCGGCCGGGCCGCCTGGGCCGCCTCGTAGATCGCCGTGACCTGCGGCACGCCCACGCCCGCCACCACCCGGGTGGTGCAGATCGAGCCCGGCCCGACGCCCACCTTGATGCCGTCCGCACCGGCGTCCACCAGGGCCTGCGCGCCCGCCCGGGTGGCCACGTTGCCGCCGATCACCTCGATGTCGGAGTTGGCCTTGATCTGCCGGACCATGTCCAGGACGGCCTGCGCGTGCCCGTGCGCGGTATCCACCACCAGGAAGTCCACGCCGGCTTCGATCAGCGCCTGGGCGCGGCGCTTGGCGTCCTCGCCGACCCCCACCGCGGCCCCGACCACGAGCCGGCCGGCCGGGTCCTTGGTCGCGTGCGGGAACTTCTCGCTCTTGGTGAAGTCCTTGACGGTGATCAGCCCGCGCAGCCGGCCCGCCTCGTCGACCAGCGGCAGCTTTTCCACCTTGTGCTGCCGCAGCAGCCGCAGCGCCTCCTCCTGCGCCACCCCCACCGGGGCGGTGACCAGGGGCATCCGCGTCATCACCTCGGCCACCCGGCGGCTGTGGTCGGTCTCGAACCTGATGTCGCGATTGGTGACGATGCCGACCAGCACGCCGTCCGGGCCGGTCACCGGCACGCCGGAGATCCGGTAGCGGCCGCACAGCCGGTCCACGTCCGCGATGGTGGCATCGGGCCCGCAGGTCACCGGGTCGGTGATCATGCCCGCCTCGGACCGCTTGACCATGTCCACCTGCTGCGCCTGCTCCTCCACCGACAGGTTGCGGTGCAGCACTCCGACGCCGCCCTGGCGGGCCATGGCGATCGCCATCCGGGCCTCGGTCACGGTGTCCATCGACGCCGACACCAGCGGGACGCGGAGCCGGTAACGCCGCGTGATCCTGGTGGTCGTGTCCGCCTCGCTCGGCAGCACCGCGGAGTGGGCGGGCAGCAGGAGCACATCGTCATAGGTCAGGCCGACGGGAGCGAACTTGCCGTCCTCTGCCTGAGGTTCGTCAGTCATCGAATTCGCCAGTCCCTCCTCGCGGCGCGAAAATGTCGTACCTTGCCGCTAGCGTGGTTGCATGTCCAGGAACATCACCGCAGGGCATGCGGTGACTGCGCGGGGAGGCTTCCGGGATACCGGGCCTGCGAACCGCGAACCTCAACTGCTTGCCTCCTGACCAGGATGTGAGCGGCTGGAATCCCCCGCCTTCCGGCGGGGGAGGATGCCAAGGCACCTTCACCGGGAGTAGCAGCGGAGTACACCCATCTTATGGGGTGCCCCTGTCAGCCATGGGGCCGCCAGACAACAAACGCGGGGCCACAGTGCTGTTGGCCCCGTGTTTGGCGTTTGCCTGGTATCTCAGGCGGGTGGCTGTGCCCGTGGCCGTTGGCCGCGGGGGCCAGCGGGCAGGCTGGCCAGCAAGACCCTCGCCTGCCGCCGCGGGCCGCCCGCGAGGAGCGGCGCGGAACAGCATGAAAGCCGGGTTCCAGCGTGCTGGAACCCGGCTTTCATCGCCAGGGCGAGCCTGGCCGCGGTGCGCCCGGTGAGGCCGGGCGCGGCGGCCGGGACTTAGTGCGGGTGGCTGTGCCCGTGGCCGTTGGCCGCGGGGGCCTCCTTCTCCTCCGGCTTCTCGACCACCAGGGTCTCGGTGGTCAGCAGCATGCCGGCGATCGACGCCGCGTTCTGGACGGCGGACCTGGTTACCTTCACCGGGTCGATGACGCCCTGGGCAATCAGGTCGCCGTACTCGCCGGTGGCCGCGTTGTAACCATGCCCGGCGGGCAGGGTGGCGATCTTGGCGACCACGACCGAACCCTCCTGGCCCGCGTTCAGCGCGATCCAGCGGGCCGGCTCGGTCAGGGCGCGCTTGACGACCAGCACGCCGGTCGCCTCGTCACCCTTGCGGCCCAGGTCGTCGAGCCCGCCGGCGACGTGCACCAGGGCGCTGCCGCCGCCGGCGATGACGCCCTCCTCGATGGCCGCCCGGGTGGCGGAGATGGCGTCCTCAAGGCGGTGCTTCTTCTCCTTGAGCTCCACCTCGGTCGCGGCGCCGACGCGCAGGACCGAGACACCGCCGGACAGCTTGGCCAGCCGCTCCTGCAGCTTCTCCCGGTCCCAGTCGGAGTCGGTGTTCTCGATCTCGTTGCGGATCTGCCTGATCCGGTCCTCGATCTCCGACTTGTCGCCGGCCCCGTCCACGACCGTGGTGTCGTCCTTGGTGACGACGATACGGCGGGCGCGGCCCAGGCTATCCAGCTCGACCGACTCCAGCTTCATGCCGAGCTCGTCGGTGATCACGGTGCCGCCGGTCAGCGTCGCGATGTCGGCCAGCATGGCCTTGCGGCGGTCACCGAACCCAGGCGCCTTCACGGCCACCACGTTGAGCAGGCCGCGGATCTTGTTCACCACGAGGGTGGCCAGCGCCTCGCCCTCGACGTCCTCGGCGATCACCAGCAGCGGCCGCTTGCCCTGCACGATCTTCTCGAGCAGCGGCAGGAAGTCGGTCATCGAGGAGATCTTGCCCTGGTGGATCAGGACGTACGCGTCCTCGAGGACCGCCTCGAGACGCTCGGAGTCGGTGATGAAGTACGGCGAGATGTAGCCCTTGTCGAACTGGAGGCCCTCGGTGAACTCCAGCTCGAGCCCCATCGTCGGCGATTCCTCGACGGTGATGACACCGTCCTTGCCGACCTTGCTGAACGCCTCGGCGATCAGCTCGCCGATCTTCTCGTCCTGCGCGGAGATCGTCGCGACGTGCGCGATCTCGGTCTGCTCCTCCACGTCACGCGCGGCATCGAGCAGTCGCTTGGACACCTCGGCGGCGGCGGCGTCGACGCCGCGCTTGAGGTCCATCGGGTTGGCGCCGGCCGCTACCGAGCGCAGGCCGTGGCGCACCATCGCCTGAGCCAGGACCGTCGCCGTGGTCGTGCCGTCCCCGGCGATGTCATTGGTCTTGGTGGCGACTTCCTTGGCGAGCTGGGCTCCCAGGTTCTCGTACGGGTCCTCCAGCTCCACCTCCTTGGCGACGGTCACGCCGTCGTTGGTGATGGTGGGAGCGCCCCATTTCTTGTCGATCACGACGTTGCGGCCACGCGGGCCTAGCGTCACCTTCACGACGTCGGCGAGCTTGTTGACGCCGCGCTCGAGCGAGCGGCGGGCGTCCTCGTCGAACTCCAGGATCTTGGGCATTGACTACCTCAACCTACGGTTGGATCGAGTTCTCAGTCGGCATGCCGCGGACGCATCACGCGGGCAGGCATGCTCACGGGCCCCGGCGGCAGGACCTTCGGCCCTCGGCCGGGCGTCCTGCCGCCAGAGCCCGTAGCTTTACTACTTGTCGATGACGGCGAGGACATCGCGAGCGGAGAGCACCAGGTACTCCTCGCCCGCGTACTTCACCTCGGTGCCGCCGTACTTGCTGTACAGGACCACGTCGCCGACCTTCACGTCGATCGGCACGCGCTTGGTTCCCGCATCGTCGAAGCGTCCCGGGCCAACGGCAAGGACTTCGCCCTCCTGGGGCTTCTCCTTGGCGGTGTCCGGGATCACAAGCCCGGATGCTGTGGTCTGCTCCGCCTCAAGCGGGCGGACCACAATCCGGTCTTCGAGCGGCTTGATAACTACCTTGGTGGCGGTCGTCACGATCTGACCTCCCCCTCCGGAAAGGCTAATGGTGAGTTACTAGAGAGGGCGAGCGCGGCTGCCTGCCGTCGCGGGTGCCAGACTGCCTCGTCGCATTAGCACTCTACAGCAGTGAGTGCTAATCCGGAACAGTAGTGGCCGGGGGCGGGATCGTCAAACGAGCACGGAGACCGCAATCGGATTCTTTCGCTCTCTGCACACGTTCGATTACTACAAGCTACTAGAGTTGACCGGTCCCCCGGTACCAGCCGGACTGCACCGAACCGGCGGCCACCGGGATGGCAATCCCTTCTGAAGGAGCACCATGGATCAGCCGGGAAACCACATCCTGCTTCGCGGACACCAGCCGGGCGCCGCCGATCGCATGCGTGAGCTGCTCGCCCGCACGGTACAGGACCACGTCGCCGACCAGTGGTCCAACGCCGGGGCGCTTGAGGATATCCGGCAGCGGATGGAAGGGCTCGAGTGGCTGGTCAAAGAGGTGCGCGAGCAGGAGATTCCCGGCCTGACGGACCGGCTTGACGGCCTGGGCCGGCACCTTGACCAGACGGCGCAGAAGCCGCCCCAGTGGGCCGAGTCGCTCGCCGAGCACCTCGAGGTGCTCCAGGCCCAGGTGGCGCCGGTGGCCGAGCTGCACTCGCTGTGGGCCGACCTGGGCACCGTCTCGGAGAACGTCGAGCATGCCCTGCCGCAGCTGCAGCTGCTGTGCGACACCATCGGCCAGGCCATGGCGGCGCTGCGGGCGCAGGACGAGCAGCTGACCAGGCTGCAGCAGAACGTGAGCAAGCTGCAGCAGAACATGGAATCGGCGGCGGGCCGGTTCAGCCGGCTCGACAAGGCCGTGGCCGACCTCGGCCAGCGGGCCAGCCAGCTGGACAAGGAGATCTCGGCGGTCAAGGGGGGCGCCGAGGCAGGCTTCGGCGCGCTCACGGCCAAGGTGGGCGGCCTGGCGGACACCATGGCCGGCGTCGCCGGACAGGTAGACCTGCTCGGCGGCCAGGTCCAGGTGGTGCACGGCCGGATCGAGCAGCTCGACGAACGGCTGGCGGACACCGACGACACGCTGGGGTCCCTGGACACCCGGCTGACCTCCGCCGACGAGAAGCTCGGGGTGCTGGGCACCCGGCTGACCTCCGCCGACGAGAAGCTCGGGTCGACCGACGCCCGGGTCGCCGCCCTGGACACCCGGCTGGAGCGCCTGGACGAGCGCCTCGATGACCAGTACGACCGGGTAAGCGCCATCGACCACACGCTCGGCGCCACCGACACCAAGCTCGGCGCGATCGGCACCACGATGGCCGCCACCGACGCCAGGATCGGCGTGGCCGAGGCCGCGCTGGTCGCCGTCGACACCAAGCTCGGCGCGCTCGACACCAGGATGGAGCGGCTCGACGGCAGGCTGGGAGAGCACGGCCGGGGGCTCACCTCGGTCGACGGCAAGCTCGGCACGATGGCGGGCAGGCTCGGCCCGGTCGACAGCAAGCTCAGCGCGCTGGACAGCAGGCTCGGCACGGTCGACGGCAAGGTCAGTACGCTCGGCGGCCGGCTCGACGGGCTCGACGGCAGGCTGGAAGGCGTCGGCGCGAGGATCGACGGCCTCGGCGACAAGTTCGGCAGCCTGGACGGCAGGCTGCAGGCCGCGAGCGGGCGGTTCACCGACGTCAGCGGCAAGCTGGAGTCGCTGGGCCAGCAGGTGGCCGCGGTCGGCGGCAGGCTCGACGCGGTGGGCGAGCAGCTGACCGACCAGCTCGAGCCGCTGGCCGACGAGCTGCGCTCCCGGCCGGTTTACAGCGACGTCCAGGACGCGCTGGCCAAGATCGTCGACGCCGCCCGCAGCGACGTGACCACCCAGCTCGGCTCGCTGGAGGAGACCGTGCTGACCCTGGCCGAAGCGCTGCTGCGGCCGCACGGGCGCCAGATACCCGCGCCCAGGGAGGGCAACTGCATCTGACCAGCACGGCACGGTAGCCAGTAGTCGTGGGCTGGGAGTTATGGTGTGCGGTATGTCCCAGGTGCTTGCTGAGCGGGCGTACGCCGAGGAGCTGGACGCGACGGATCCGCTGGCCGGGTTCCGTGACCGGTTCGCGCTCGATGACCCGTCCCTGGTCTACCTGAACGGCAACTCGCTCGGCGCGCTCCCGCGGGCCACGCTGCGGCGGCTGGAGGCGGTCCTGCGCGAGGAGTGGGGCACGGCGCTGGCCAGGTCGTGGGATCACTGGGTGGACCTGCCGGGCCGGGCGGGCGACCTGGTCGGCCAGCTGGCCGGCGCCGCGCCGGGCCAGGTGCTGGTGACCGACAACACCACGGTGAACCTGTACAAGCTGGCCTGCGCGGCGCTCGACGCTCGGCCCGGCCGGCACGTGATCGTCACCGACCAGGACAACTTCCCCAGCGACCGCTACGTGGTCGAGGGAATCGCGGCCCAGCGCCACGCGGAGCTGCGCATGCTCCACACCGACCTGGACCAGGGCCTGGATGCCGGCGAGCTGCGCGCCGCGGTGGACGAGGACACCGCGCTGGTCAGCCTGTCCCACGTGGCCTACCGCAGCGGCGCCCTGGCCGACATGGCGGCCGTCACCGAGATCGCGCACCAGGCCGGCGCGCTGATGCTCTGGGATCTGTGCCACTCGGTCGGCGCGGTGCCCGTGGAGCTCGACCGCTGCGACGTGGACCTGGCGGTCGGCTGCACCTACAAGTACCTCAACGCGGGCCCGGGCGCGCCCGCGTTCCTCTACGTCTCGGCCCGGCTGCGGGAGGTACTGCGGCAGCCGATATGGGGCTGGTTCTCCCAGCGCGACCAGTTCGCCATGGGCCCCAGGTACGACCCGGCGGCCGGCATCGCCAAGTTCATGACGGGAACACCCTCCATCCCGGGCACCGCCGCGGTCGAAGAGGGCGCCCGGCTGCTGCTCGAGGCGGGCCTGGGCCGAATGCGCGCCAAGAGCCTGCGGCTGACCAGCTACCTCATCGGGCTGGGCGCGGTCTGGCTGGAGCCGCTCGGCTGCGCGCTGGCCACGCCGCGGGACGGCAGCCGCCGCGGCGGCCACGTCACGTACTGCCATCCGCGGGCCGAGCAGATCGTCGAGCTGCTGGCCGGCGCGAACATCGTCACCGACTACCGGACCCCGGACCGGTTCCGGTTCGGCCTGTCCCCGCTCACCACGCGTTTCACCGACGTCTGGACGGCCGCCGCCGCCGCCCGCGACATCATCGGGACCGAAGGCGGCCAGAGCCGTGGCTGAACCCGTCACCTACTCTGGCTACCTGCGGCTCGATCAGCTGCTCTCGGCGCAGCAGCCCAGGTCCAGCGAGCACGACGAGATGCTCTTCATCGTCATCCACCAGATCTACGAGCTGTGGTTCAAGCAGCTGCTGCACGAGTTCGGCAAGCTGCAGGCCGAACTCGAGTCCGGCAGCACCACGCACGCCATGCGCACGCTCCGGCGGACGCTGGCCATCTTGAAGATCGTGGTCGCCCAGCTCGACGTGCTCGAGACCATGACGCCCACCCAGTTCACCCGGTTCCGGGACTGGCTCGGCACCTCAAGCGGGTTCGAGTCGGCGCAGTTCCGCGAGCTGGAAGCCGTCCTGGGCCGGCGGGACCGGATGATGGTGGCGCAGTACCCGCAGGGCAGCGCCGAACGGGAGCGGATCTCGGCGGCGATGGCGCGGCCGTCCCTGTTCGACTCCTTCGTCCGCTACCTGGCCGGCCAGGGCTACGACATGCCGGCCGAGATCAGGAACCGCGACGTCACCGCGCCGCATGAGGCCTCTGCCGGGATGCAGCAGGCGCTCAAGAAGGTCTATGACGACGACACCGACGCCACCGCGGTGTCCGAGCTCCTGGTAGACCTCGACGAGGGCATGCAGGAGTGGCGCTATCACCACGTCAAGATGGTGGAGCGGACGATCGGCGGCCGGTCGGGCACCGGCGGCTCGGCCGGCGCCAGCTACCTGCGGACCACGGTCGCCAGGCCGGCCTTCCCCGACCTGTGGGCCGTCCGGAGCATGGGGTAGTCCGGGCCGTCCGGGGCCCGGGCCAGGCCAGGGCCGTCCGGGCCATGGGTCAGGCCGCGGGCACGGACGCGGGACCGGAGCCGTTCGCGGCCGGCCCAGTCGCGGGCAGATCGGTCCCGGGCAGATCGGTCCCGGGCCGACCGTGCCCGGGCCGACCGGTCCCGGGCAGATCGGTCCCGGCCTCGGCGGAGGCCGGCTCGGCCAGCTCGATCCGGTTCCTGCCCCGCCGCTTGGCGACGTACAGCGCGGCGTCAGCGAGCCGCTCGAGCCGCTCCAGCGAGCTGGCGTGGCCGGGGAAGCCGGCGACGCCGATGGAGGCGGTGACCGGCACGTCGGTGCCTGGCAGGGAGATCTCGGCGATCGCCGCCCGGATGCGCTCGGCTATCTCGAGGGCCACGGCGACCTCGGTGTCGGGCAGCAGGACCGCGAACTCCTCCCCGCCATTGCGGCCGGCGAAGTCCCGGGCCCGCAGCACGCTGCGCAACGTGGCGCCGAGGCTCGCCAGGACCTGGTCCCCCGCCGCATGCCCGCCCTGGTCGTTGACCTGCTTGAAGTGGTCGAGGTCGAGCAGGAGCAGCACGAGCGGCGCCTTCGTCATCGTGGCCTGCGCGAACGTCCGCTTCAGCGCGTCCGTGACCGCGCGCTTGTTGGGCAGCCCGGTCAGGCCGTCGGTCGCGGCGCGGATCTCCGCGACGGCCAGGTTGCGGAGGTTCGCGAGGACGGGCGCCGCCTGGGTGACCGACTCGCGGATCCGCTGTTCCTCGGCCTCCGAATAGGGGGCCGGGCGGCTGAGCAGGACGGAACCGATCACCTCGCCGCCGACCGTGAGCGGAACGCACGACGAGGCGCCGGGCGCGGAGGCGCACACCGAGCAGGAGAGCAGGGGCGGCCGCCCTCCGTTCTCGCTGTGCGTCCGGCCGGACCGCACCGCCAGGCATGAGCGCGGCTCCGCGCCGCGCAACGTCTCCGGCAGCGGCGAGCCTGGCGGCAGCGGCGTGACCGCCTCCAGCCGGTCCGCGCTGTTGTTCCGGTTGAGCACCACGGCGGTGGTCGCCGGAAGCGTGCGCTCGAGGTGGCGCCGGAGCAGCTGGTGCGCCTCGTCCTCGTCGTTCGCGATCTGCAGGGTCTCCGCGAGCTCCGCCTGGTCCTGGCCGGGTTCCAGGTTCCGGCGGATGCGCCGGATCCCGCGCCGCAGGAAGAGCACGCCGATCACGATGCCTCCGGCCGCCACGCCGAGGATGAGGCCGGTGGCCCGCGCCGCGCTCGCGGACGCGGACGCGTGATCGGCGCGTGCGTCGTCAAGCTCCCGCAGGATCAGGCGGTCAAGGTGGGCGCTGGCCGGCTGGTAGGCGGCCGTCAGCCGGCCCGCGAGCGCCGCGGCCGGCCGGGCCGTCAGGTCCGGCGGGCTGAGCAGGTCACGGACGGCGGTCCAGTCCCGGATGAACAGGTCTATTTCGGCATGTTCGGCCGGCGGATCGCCGGCGTGCGCCCGTTCCAGCGAGAAGAGCTGCGCGTCGACCGCGGGCAGCAGGCTGGTGTACAGCGAACCGAGGAGCCGGGACCTCATCGCGGGATCAGTGGCCTGCACGGCGGCTTCGCCGGCGGCGTACGCCGCGTCCATGTTCCGGGCCAGCTGGCCCGTCACCACCGAGGTGGTCAGATCCTCGCCCGCGATCGCGTTCCCCCGGCCCGCGGCCGAGCGGGTGCCCAGGGTACCGATGGCGGCTACCGCGACCACCACCAGCACGAGCGCGGCACAGAGCGCTACCAGCGAGCTGGTCGCAGCCTTAGCAAGCGTCCGCATTCATCTCTACCAACCGGCAAGCGAGCCATAAAAGCATTTACGCCGCTCATCATAATGGCAACCGGTTGATATAAATAGCTTTCCGTTATCCCGCCAATTCCGCATTTATGCTGTATGAGCTGCGAAATCGGCGAAACAAAAGGGGAAGAGAGCCCGTCATGGGGCGGGAACCCTGGCCGTTCGGTATTAGATCTTTACTCCCACTCGATGGTGGCGGGAGGCTTGCTTGTGACGTCAAGCACGACGCGGTTGACCTCGGGAACCTCGTTGGTGACGCGGGTGGAGATCCGGGCCAGCACGTCGTCGGGCAGCCGGGCCCAGTCCGCGGTCATCGCGTCCTCGCTGGTCACCGGGCGGAGCACGACCGGGTGGCCGTAGCTGCGGCCGTCGCCCTGCACGCCGACCGAACGCACCTCGGCGAGCAGCACCACCGGGCACTGCCAGACCAGGGTGTCGAGCCCGGCGGCGGACATCTCCTCGCGGACGATGGCGTCGGCCTCGCGCAGCACCGCCAGCCGGTCCGCGGTCACCTCGCCGATGATCCTGATCGCCAGCCCGGGGCCGGGGAACGGCTGGCGGCGGACGATCGGCTGCGGCAGGCCGAGTTCTTCCCCCACCCGGCGCACCTCGTCCTTGAACAGCCAGCGCAACGGCTCGACCAGCTGGAACTTCAGGTCGTCGGGCAGCCCGCCGACGTTGTGATGCGACTTGATGTTCGCCGTGCCGGTGCCGCCGCCCGACTCCACCACGTCCGGGTACAGCGTGCCCTGGACCAGGAAGTCGCACGCCTCGCCGTGCTCGCCGGCCTCGGCGGTGATCTCCCGGGCGGCGCGCTCGAACGCGCGGATGAACTCCCGGCCGATGATCTTCCGCTTCTGCTCGGGGTCGGCCACCCCGGCCAGGGCGGACAGGAACGCCCCGGCCTCGTTCGCCACCTTCAGCTTGACGCCGGTGGCGGCCACGAAGTCCTGCTCGACTTGTTCGGCTTCACCCTGGCGCAGCAGGCCGTGGTCCACGAAGACGCAGGTGAGGCGGTCCCCGATGGCCCGCTGCACGAGCGCCGCGGCGACCGCGGAGTCCACCCCGCCGGACAGCCCGCAGATGGCCCGGCCGCCGCCGACCTGCTCGCGGATCAGCGCCACCTGCTCCTCGACGACGTTCAGCGTGGTCCAGGACGGGCGGCAGCCGGCCAGCTCGAGGAAGCGGGCCAGCATGCGGGGGCCGTGCTCGGTGTGCATGACCTCGGGGTGGAACTGGACGCCGAACAGTCTCCGGCCGGCGTCTTCCACCGCCGCCACCGGTGTCGCGGCGGTGTGCGCGGTCACCGTGAAGCCGGGCGGGGCTTGCGTGGCGGTGTCCCCGTGCGACATCCACACCGTCTGCTGGACGGGTGTCCCGGCCAGAAGCATTCCCGGCCAGAAGCATCCCCCCCGAAGGGGGGCCGAGGGGGTACGGGGGGGACGGTTCCCCCCCGTGAGCAGGGGGGGTTTGGGGGGGATCGTCCCCCCGGGCCAGCAGGGTCTGGGGGGGATCGTCCCCCCGGATCAACACCCCCCTGCCGTATTCGGCCGCGCCGGTCCGCTCGACCGTGCCGCCCAGGCCGGCCACCATCAGCTGGAAGCCGTAGCAGATGCCCAGGACCGGCACCCCGGCCCCGAACAGCCCGGCCGGGGCGGGCGGCGCGCCGTCCGCGTAGACCGACGAGGGGCCGCCGGACAAGATGATCGCCTTGGGCCGCCTGGCCAGCATCTCGTCCACCGGCATCGTGGCCGGGACGATCTCGGAGTAGACGTGGCACTCGCGCACCCGGCGGGCGATCAGCTGCGCGTACTGCGCGCCGAAGTCGACCACGAGAACGGTGTCAAAGCCACCGGGCACGCTGACCGCCTCTCACTGTGCGCCGCCTTCTTCCGCGGCCTTTGAGTCTAGCCGGACCTGACCAGCAGGAACCGTGACATCAGGAGGGCTGGCCGGGACGGCGGAGGCCGGGACGCTGGGGGCCGGGACGCTGGCGGTGACGCGGAGCCGGGCGATGCGGCGGCCGTCGAGCTCGGTCACGGTGATGGTACGGCCCGCCACCTGGACGCTGTCCCCCTCGGACGGCAGGTCGCCGAGGGCGGCCAGGACGTAGCCCGCGACGGTCTCGTACGGGCCCTCGGGCAGCTCGATGCCGGTCTGCTCGGTGAACTCGTCCAGGTTGAGCAGGCCGTCGACCTCCACCTCGCCGGTCGGCAGCCCGGTGGCGTGGTCCTGCTCGACGTCGTACTCGTCCCTGATGTCGCCAATCAGCTCCTCGACCAGGTCCTCCAGGGTGACGATGCCGGCCGTGCCGCCGTAGTCGTCCACCACGATGGCCAGGTGCGCCCGCTCGCGGCGCATCTCGGACAGCGAGGAGAGCACCGTCTTGCTGATCGGCAGGAACTTCACCTGGCGGCTGATCCGGCTGACCGGCACCGGCCCCTGGGCCACGCCGGGCCCGAGCAGGTCCCGGACGTGCACGAAGCCGATCACGTTGTCGTAGGTGTCCTGGTAGACCGGCAGCCGCGAATGCGGCACGCCCGCCGCGATGGCGGCGGCCTCGGCGACCGGCGTCTCCGCGTCCAGGAAGACCACCTCGGTGCGCGGCACCAGGACCTCGCGGATCTGCCGCTTGCCCGCGTCGAAGACCTCGCCGACGATGTGCCGCTCGTCCTGGCTGAGCGTCTGGGTGCTGGTCACCAGCTCGCGCACTTCCTGCTCGGTCATGGCCTGGCGGCCGACCCGGGGATCGCCGCCCAGGACCGCGACGACCAGGTTGGTGGTCACGGTCAGCAGCCAGACCACCGGCCGGGCCAGGGTGGCGATCCGGTCAAGCAGCGGCGCGGCCAGCAGCGCCAGCCGGGGGGCGCGCTGCAGCCCGATCCGCTTGGGGGCGAGCTCGCCCAGGATCAGGCTGACGAACGTGATGCCGATGGTCACCGCGACGAACGAGACCGGGCCCGCCCAGACCGCCAGCATGTGCTGCCGGATCAGCCAGGACTTCAGGGCGCCGGCCAGCGTCTCGGCCCCGTAGGCCCCGGTGACCAGGGTGGCCAGGGTGACGCCGATCTGCACGGAGGAGAAGAACCGGTTCGGGTCCTGCGCCAGCCGCGCCGCGCGCTGGCCGCGCTTGCCGCGCTTGGCCAGCGCCCTGACCTGGCCTTCGCGCAGCGATACGAGGGCCATCTCCGAGGCTGCGAAGAACCCGCCGATGCACGCGATGACCAGCACGATGATGATTTCCAGGACGACTTTGCTCATTTTCTTTCTGCCGCTGGCGTGATGTGTCTGGCCAGTCTAGAGGGGATAACGTATTGATCCCGTGGGCACGCAATCGATCTGGAAGTCCAGCGGCCGGCTGGCGGATGGGCGCGAGATCGTCTACTTCGACGAGGCGCCCGGACTCGGCCGTGCCGAGATCAAGGACACCAGGCCGCTGCCGCCACGGTCGCCCGGACCGCCGCTGCCCGCCGGGGCGCCGGACTGGGGGATCCGCTGGGACCCGCTGGCCGGGGAGTGGGTGGTGATCGCCGCGGCCCGCCAGGACCGGACCTTCCTGCCGCCGCCCGACCAGTGCCCGCTCGACCCGTCGGCACCGGGGCGGCCCACCGAGATACCGGCGGACAGCTACGACGTGGTGGTGTTCGAGAACCGGTTCCCGTCGCTGGCCGAACCGCTCGGCCGGTGCGAGGTGGTCTGCTTCACCTCCGCTCACGACTCCTCGTTCACCCAGCTCACCCCGCGGCGGGTCCGTACCGTGCTGGAGGCCTGGGTGGACCGGACGCAGGCGCTGAGCGCGCTGCCCGAGACCAGGCAGGTGTACTGCTTCGAGAACCGGGGCGAGGAGATCGGCGTCACGCTGCACCACCCGCACGGGCAGATCTACGCGTTCCCGTTCGTCGCGCCTCGGCTGGCCCAGATGGTGGCGCAGGCCCGCGACTACGCGAGCGCTCACCCGGGCGGGAACCTGTTCGACGACCTGGTGACGGCCGAGCTCCGGACCGGGACCCGCCTCGTCACCCGGAACGAGCACTGGATCGCGTTCGTGCCCGAGGCGGCGCGCTGGCCGTACGAGGTGCGGATCTTCCCCGCCGCCCGGGTGCCCGACCTGACCGCCCTCGGCGGCGCCGCCAGGGACGCGTTCGGGCCGCTCTACCTGGACGTGCTGCGCCGTTTCGACGCGCTGTTCGGCCGGCCCGCGCCGTACATCGCCGCCTGGCACCAGGCCCCGGCCGGGTTCGACGAGGCACGCCGCCAGTTCGCCGCGCACCTTCAGGTACTGTCGGTCCGGCGCGCGGCCGGCAAGCTGAAGTACCTGGCCGGCACGGAATCCGGCATGGGCGTGTGGATCAACGACATCGTCCCTGAAGAGGCGGCGCAACGGCTCAGGGAGGCCTGATGAGAGTGCTTGTCACCGGCGGTGCCGGATACATCGGCAGCGTCGTCGCCGCGCAGCTGGCCGCGGCCGGGCACGAGGTCACCGTGCTCGACGACCTGTCCACCGGGTTCGCCGACGCCGTGCCGCCCGGCGCCACGTTCGTCAAGGGCACGCTGCGCGACTGCGCGGCCGAGGTGCTCTCCGACGGAGCCGAGGCGGTGCTGCACTTCGCGGCCAAGTCACTGGTCGGCGAGTCGGTGGCGGACCCGGCCAAGTACTGGTCGAACAACCTGGGCGGCACGGTCGCGCTGCTCGAGGCGATGCGCGAGATGCGGGTCCGCACGATCGTGTTCTCCTCCACCGCGGCCGTCTACGGCGAGCCCGAGCGCACGCCGGTCACCGAGACCGACCCGACCCGCCCGACCAGCCCCTACGGGGCGTCCAAGCTCGCCGTGGACACCACCTTGACGGAGTTCAGCCGGCTGTACGGGTTCGGCGCGGTCAGCCTGCGCTACTTCAACGTGGCCGGCGCCCACCAGGCCGCCGACGGCCGCTGGCTGGGCGAGCGGCACAACCCGGAGACCCATCTCATCCCCAACGTGCTGGCCGGCGTGACGCAGGGCCGCCCCGTGCAGATCTTCGGCGACGACTACCCCACCCCGGACGGGACCTGCGTCCGGGACTACATCCACGTCACCGACCTGGCCGACGCGCACTTGCGCGCGCTGGCAGCCTGCCGTCCCGGCCAGCACCGCATCTACAACCTGGGCAACGGGGCGGGCTTCTCGGTTCGCGAGGTGATCGAGGTGTGCCGCGAGGTCACCGGGGCCGACATCGGCGCGGACGTCGGCCCGCGCCGGGCCGGCGACCCGGCCGTGCTGGTCGCCTCGTCCGCGAAGATCCAGTCCGAGCTGGGCTGGCGGGCGGAGAAGGACCTGCGCGCCATGGCCGGCGACGCCTGGCGGTTCACCGTTTCCCGCAGTCAGCGGTGAGGGCGGCTCAGCTCTTCCGGGAGCGGTTCGGCGGGGAGCCGGACGGCGTGTGGCTGGCCCCGGGACGGGCCAACCTGATGGGCGAGCACACCGACTACAACGAGGGGTACGTGCTCCCGTTCGCGCTCAGCCAGGGCGTCACGGCCGCGGCGGCGCGGCGGCCCGGCCCCGGATCGCGGCGGCTGACGCTGTGCTCCAGGCAGGAGCCCGCGGCTCCGGTGGAGGTCGACCTCGACGGCCTGGCGCCCGGCCAGGTGACCGGCTGGGCCGCCTACCCGGCCGGCGTCGCCTGGGCGCTCGAGGCCGCCGGGCACCGGGTACCCGGCGCCTGCGTCGCCATCGACTCCGACGTCCCCGCGGGCGCCGGCCTGTCCTCCTCGGCCGCCCTGGAGTGCGCGACCGCGCTGGCCCTGACCGAACTGGGCGAGCTGGCGGTCCCCCGCGCCGACCTGGTCACGCTCGCCCGCCGGGCCGAGAACGAGTTCGTCGGGGTGCCGACCGGCATCATGGACCAGTCCGCCTCGCTGCTCTGCCGGGCCGGGCACGCGCTGCTGCTCGACTGCCGCTCGCTGGAGGTCGCGCAGGTGCCGTTCGAACCCGCCGCGGGCGGGGCGAGCCTGCTGCTCATCAACACCCGGGCCAAGCACGACCTGGTGGACGGGGAGTACGGAGCGCGGCGGGCCGAGTGTGAAGAGGCAGCCCGCCGTCTCGGCATCCCGTCTCTTCGGTACCTAACGGACCTGGGTGATACCGACCGGCTGACCGATCCTGTCCTCCGGCGCCGGGCCAGGCACGTCGTCGCGGACAACCAGCGCGTCCTGGCGGTGGTGGCGCTGCTGCGCTCCGCGGCGGGGGCCTCGGCGGACACCTATCGCCAGATCGGGTGGCTGCTCGCGCAGGCGCACGCGTCGCTGCGGGACGACTTCGAGGTGTCCTGGCCGGAGGCGGACGCGGCGGTGGAGGCCGCGCTGGCCGCGGGCGCGGCCGGCGCGCGGATGATCGGCGGCGGGTTCGGCGGCTCGGTGCTCGCCCTGGTGCCCGCGACAGCCGGCGGCCAGGTCCGCGACGCGGTCACCGAGGCGTTCGCCCGGCACGCCTGGACCGAACCCGATTTCCTGGACGCCGTCCCGGCCGATAGCGCCCGGCGGCTGAGTTTACAGTTGGTATGGCCGCGACCCCGAGGAGGACCACGTGCCGGTACGCGACGAGGCAGCGGAGCTAGCGGGCGAGATCGCCGAACTGAGGCATGCCATCCACCAGGAGCCGGAGATCGGCCTGGACCTGCCGAAAACGCAGGCCAAGGTGCTCGGCGCCCTGGCCGGGCTGCCGCTGGAGATCAGCACCGGCCGGGCGCTCAGCTCGGTGACCGCGGTGCTGCGCGGCGGCCGTCCGGGCCCGGTGGTGCTGCTGCGCGGCGACATGGACGCGCTGCCCGTGACCGAGCTGACCGGGCTGCCGTACGCCTCGACGGTGCCCGGCGTGATGCACGCCTGCGGCCACGACCTGCACACGGCCATGCTGGCCGGCGCAGCCAGACTGCTCTGCGCCCGGCAGGCCGACCTGCCCGGCTCGGTCATCTTCATGTTCCAGCCGGGTGAGGAGGGGCACGCCGGCGCCCGGCACATGATCGAGGAGGGCGTGCTCGACGCGGCGGGCGAGCGCCCGGTCGCGGCCTACGGCCTGCACGTATCCTCGAGCAAGCTCGCCTGCCGGGAATTCTCCACCCGGCCCGGCCCGATGCTGGCCGCCGCCGACCAGATCACGGTCACCGTGCACGGGCGCGGCGGGCACGCCTCCCAGCCGCACCGGGCCGCCGACCCGATCCCGGCCGCGTGCGAGATGGTGCTCGCCCTGCAGACGATGGTGACCAGGAAGTTCGACGTGTTCGACCCGGTCGTCATCACGGTCGGCAGCTTCCACGCCGGCACCACCGACAACGTGATCGGTGACCAGGCCAGGTTCCTGGCCACCGCCCGCTCCTACAGCGCCGCGTCCCGGGCCGCGCTGGCGGACCTGGTACCGGGGCTGATCAAGGACATCGCCAGCGCGCACGGGCTGACCGCCGACGTCGGATACGCGGCCGAGTACCCGGTCACCGTCAACGACGCGGCCGAGGCGGCGTTCGCGCTGCAGACGGTCACCGAGGCGTTCGGCCCGGACCGGGGCCGGCTGGCGCAGTTCCCCATCACCGGCGCCGAGGACTTCTCCTTCGTGCTGGAGGAAGTGCCCGGCGCGTTCGTCTTCCTCGGCGCCTGCCCGCCGGACCGCGACCCGGAGACCGCTCCCACCAACCACTCGGCGATCGCGGTCTTCGACGACGCCGCGCTCCCCGAAGGCACCGCCCTCTACGCCGAGCTAGCCCTGCGCCGCCTAACCGCTGGACGCTGACCACCAGCGGCCCGCCCCTCCCCCAGCCCGCCCGGCCCCCTTTTCGCAGCCCGCCCTTTCACAGCCCGCCCCCGCTGCAGCCCGCCCCGCCGCAGCCCGCCCCCTTTCGCATCACCAGCCCCAGCAGCCTCCTCAGCGTCCCTGGAAGGCCCCATCCGTTGGGGTGTGTGGGCCCCAGACCCCGATAGAAGGGGTGCGGGGCCCACACACCCCAACGCGGCGGGGCACAGCGGGGCGGGGGCGGGGCGGGGCGAACTGAGACCCTTCCGGCTGGGAGTCAGAGGCTGGCTACGTCGGCCTGCTTGGCGCGGACGGCCTCAGCAGCGGCGCGCAGCCCGGCTAGTTCGGCTTCGGTCAGGTCGCGCTCGATCACCCGCCGGATGCCGACCGCGCCGATCTCGGCCTCCACGCCCAGGTAGACGCCGGAGATGCCGTACTGCCCGTCCACCCATGCGCACACCGGCATGACCGCGCCGGAGTCCTCCGCCACCGCGCGGGCCATCCGGGCCGCGGCGGCCGAGGGAGCGTAGTACGCCGAGCCGGTCTTCAGCAGCGCGACGATCTCGCCGCCGCCGTTCCTGGTCCGGGTGACCAGCGCCTCGATCTCGTCGGCGGGCAGCAGGCTGGCCAGCGGCTGGCCGTTCACCGTGCAGGCCGAGGGCACCGGGACCATCGTGTCGCCGTGCGAGCCGAGCGTCAGCGTCCGCACCGAACCGACCGGGACCGCCAGCTTCTCCGCCACGAAGTAGCTGAACCTGGCGGTGTCCAGCATGCCCGCCTGGCCGATGACCCGCGCGGGCGGGAAGCCGGACACCTTGGCGGCCAGCGCGGTCATCTCATCCAGCGGGTTGGACACTACGATCAGCACCGCGTCCGGCGCGTACTTGGCGACGTTCTCTACCACGTTCCTGACGATCTTGGCGTTGACCTCGATCAGGTCCATCCGGCTCATGCCGGGCTTGCGCGCCAGCCCCGCGGTTACGACCACGATGTCCGAGCCGCCGATCACCTCGTAGCCCTCGCCGGCCGGGCCGGTTGTCTGGCCGGTCACCTTGGTCTCGAACCCCTCGACCGGGCGCGACTGGTTCATGTCCAGGGCCAGCCCTTCCGGCTTGCCCTCGATGATGTCGGTGAGCACCACCTCGGTGAAGATGTCGTACTCGGCCAGCCGCTGCGCGGTGGTGGAGCCGTAGAACCCGGCCCCGACGACGGTTACCTTGCCGTTGCGAGACATACTCTGCAGAACTCCTTCGTCCGTGACTGCATGTCAGCGGGCCCGGGGCAGACACCAGGCTCGTTCGGGATCATTGGTTGTTGTCTTTACGAACCCATGGCCTGGCGCAGGTTGCCGTCCAGCGCGCCGAGGAATTCCTGGGTGGTCAGGAACGGGGTGCCCGGGCCCACGAGCAGGGCGAGGTCCTTGGTCATCGCGCCGCCCTCGATGGTCTGCACGCACACGTCCTCCAGCGTGCGGGCGAACCGGGTGACCTCGGGCGTGCCGTCGAGCTTGCCGCGGTGGGCCAGTCCCCTGGTCCAGGCGAAGATCGACGCGACCGGGTTGGTGGACGTGGGCTTGCCCTGCTGGTGCTGGCGGTAATGCCGGGTCACGGTGCCGTGGGCGGCTTCGGCCTCCACGGTGCGGCCGTCCGGCGTCATCAGCACGCTGGTCATCAGGCCGAGCGAGCCGTAGCCCTGGGCCACCACATCGGACTGCACGTCGCCGTCGTAGTTCTTGGTGGCCCAGACGATGCCGCCCTCCCACTTGAGCACCTGCGCGACCATGTCGTCGATCAGCCGGTGCTCGTAGGTGATCCCGGCCGCCTCGAAGTCCGCCTTGAACTCGGATTCGAAGACCTCCGCGAAGATGTCCTTGAACCGGCCGTCGTAGGCCTTGAGGATGGTGTTCTTGGTAGACAGGTAGAGCGGGAACTTCCGGTCCAGCGCGTAGCGCATGGTGGCCCGGGCGAAGTCGCGGATCGAGTCGTCGAAGTTGTACATGGCCATCGCGACGCCGCCGCCGGTGAAACGGGCGACCTCCATCTCGATGGGCTGGTTGCTGTCGCTGTCGGGGACGTAGGAGATCGTCACCGTGCC
>WNGR01009327.1_pt1 | contig 19450 bp, 20 predicted proteins | sample 5407581 | NCBI WGS metagenome assembly WNGR01 (sample SAMN13153383, study PRJNA577476) | soil metagenome | isolation source: 80 cm soil or saprolite under Garry oak tree replicate 2 | place: USA:California | collected 2016-06-15 | reverse complement strand
GCTGTCCCATTCCTCGATGTCGAGCGCGTGCGGAGCCTTGCGAATATTGATGCCGGCGTTGTTGACGAGAATGTCGATCCGGCCGAGTTCGCGCACCGTCCGCTCGACCATGGTTGCAACCGCCGATTTGTCGGTGACGTCGGCGGTGACGGATATGGCCTTGACGCCGTGCCGTTTGAGGTCGGCCACGGCAGCGTTCGACTTCGCCTCATTGCGCCCGACGATCGCGACAGCGGCACCGGATTCCGCCAGTCCGCGCGCCATCCCAAGGCCAATGCCGCCATTACCGCCGGTGACGATCGCCACCTTGCCGCTGAGATCGAAGAGTCCCGTTTTCATGATTGTCATCCAGATCGTGTTTGCAGATGGTGTTTGGCCGCGACGAGAGCGTGCCCGATTAGCGCTTGCCTTGCCAGATCAGGATCAGGCCGACCGCGGCCAGCGCGGCGCCGTATCCGGCCCATTGGATCTGGCTGATCATGAAGCTCGACTCCGGCCATTTGATCGCGCCGGTACCCTGGCCGATCCAGAGCAGGCCGATGGCAAGTGCAAGAAAGCCTATGATCAGGAGCCAATTGCGCATGGTGTTTTGCCTTGTCCGCCGTCGGCGATCCCGCCTGGAACGATTTAGCCAGAGTGGCGCGCTCGTTCACCGCAGGCAAGGGGGCAGGGGACTACGCTCGCGAACTGGACAACAACATCATTCGTTCGCGAAAGGCACAAAAAAGCCCCGGACGATGCCGGGGCTTTTGAGTAGCTGAAGATCAGCAGAGATCAGTACTTGGCGACGACCGGGCCACCCCAGTTGAAGCGATAGACCAGCGAGGTGCTGATGGTCTGAACCAGCGGCTTATCCATGTGAATGGTGCGGCCATTGGACAGGTTGGTACCATCGATAAGCTCGTTGATGTTCTTCGAGTCGTAGTACGCCGCCCGGTATTCGGTCTTCATGAACCAGCCAGGAGCCGCGATACCGAAGATATTCAGCGAGTTCTCGACGCCGCCGCCGACGAACCAGCCGCCGCGATCAAATCCATTGGTGTGGAAGCCCGAAGCCGCGCCGGTTGCCGTGTTGACCAAGGTGGTGCCCGACCAGCTGGATCCGGTATAACCGGCATTGACGTAGGAAAGCACGTTGGGAGCTACCAAATAGCCGATGCGTCCGCCAACCGCCCAAGTATCCCTTAGCTTCTCTTGGCCGGCGGTGAAGTTGCCTTGATCCTGGATCGTGCCCTTGAGGCTGCCGAACTGGCCGTCTGCCAAGATACCGGCGACCCATGAACCACCAAACTGCCAGTCGTAACCAGCGCCAACGGTACCAAACCAGCCGTCGCCGCCCTGCTTCTGATTGACGCCCAGGATATTGACGCCGGTAACCGAGTCCCGGATCGTCGTGTCGGAGTCCCACAGTCCGCCGCCAATACCGCCGAAGATATAGAAGCCGGTCCAGCTATACGCCGGCGCCATCATGGGGGCCTTGGTGTAGGGACGGGCCGCAAGATCGGCCGCCGAAGCGGATCCGGCGAGTGCCGCGGTTGCCACTAGAGCAAGCACTAACTTCTTCATGTTCAATTCCTCAGCAGTTTAGCGTTCGGACCCGACCGCGTGACAGGAAGGGACCGCAAGCGCCGATTCCCCAAAACGTGTCTGAACTATAGACGCTTCTGCCTAAAATGCTGTTGCCGAGGAAGCACACACGCTCGGAAACGGCGATCGCGGAAAGGTCTGTGAAAGTCAGAAAGTTCCGTGAAATCAGGTATTTTGCACCGGTGTATACCCAAATACCGTCGCAAACGTCTGGCGCCCTCACACGTCCAGCAGGTCCTCGCTGGCGAATTCCGCCTTGTCGGAGATGAAGGCAAAGCGCGCCTCGGCCTTGCTGCCCATCAGGCGTTCGACCGAATCGGCGGTGCCCTCGCGGTCGTCGGCCAGCAGCACCACGCGCAGCATGGTGCGCTTGGCCGGGTCCATGGTGGTTTCCTTCAGCTGCGCCGGCATCATTTCGCCGAGGCCTTTGAAGCGGCCGACATCGACCTTGGCGTTGGCGTTGAATTCGCTCTTCAAGAGCGCATCCTTGTGGGCGTCATCGCGGGCGTAGAAAGTCTTGCTACCATGGGTGAGGCGATAAAGCGGCGGCACCGCAAGGTAGAGGTGGCCCTCATCGATCAGCCGCGGCATCTGCCGGTAGAAGAACGTGATCAGCAGCGATGCGATATGCGCGCCGTCGACGTCGGCGTCGGTCATGATGATGATGCGGGCGTAGCGCAGATCCTCCTGGCGGTAATGCGCGCCGGTGCCGCAGCCGATCGCCTGCATCAGATCGGCGAGCTGCGCATTGGCGGTGAGCTTGTCCTTGGTGGCGGAGGCGACGTTGAGGATCTTGCCGCGCAACGGCAGGATCGCCTGGGTCTTGCGGTCGCGCGCCTGCTTGGCGCTGCCGCCGGCCGAGTCGCCCTCGACGATGAACAGCTCCGAGCCTTCGGAGGCGGTGTTGGTGCAGTCGGCGAGCTTGCCGGGCAGCCGCAGCTTCTTCACCGCGGTCTTGCGGGAGATTTCCTTCTCGGCGCGGCGGCGCAGCCGCTCGTCGGCGCGCTCGACCACGAATTCCAGGAGCTTGCTGGCCTGCACCGGATTACCGGACAGCCAGTGGTCGAACGGATCCTTGATCGCCTGCTCGACAATGCGCTGGGCCTCGGCGGTGGCGAGGCGGTCCTTGGTCTGGCCCTGGAATTCCGGCTCGCGCACGAACACCGACAGCATCACGGCGGCGCCGACCATGACGTCCTCCGAGACGATGCTGGCGGCGCGCTTGCCCTGGCCGACGCGCTCGGCGTGGTCCTTGAGGCCCCGTAGCAGCGCGCTGCGCATGCCCGACTCATGGGTGCCGCCGTCCTGCGTCGGCACGGTGTTGCAATAGGAGGACATAAAACCATCGGCGTCGGCGGTCCACGCGACAGCCCATTCGCAGGCACCGTGGGCGCCGACCCGTCCGGATTTGCCGGAGAAGATATCCGGATGCACCAGGGTGTCGGCATGAACAGCGGCGCCGAGATAATCCTTTAATCCGCCCGCGAAGTGAAACGTGTCCTCGGCGGGCACATCTTCAAGGCCCTTCAGCAGGGCCGGGTCGCAACGCCAGCGGATCTCGACGCCGCCGAACAAATAGGCCTTGGAGCGCGCCATCTTGAACAGGCGCTGCGGCTTGAAGGTGGCCTTGGCGCCGAAGATATCCGTATCCGGCTTGAACCGGATACGCGTGCCCCGGCGGTTGTTGATCTTGCCGAGGTCTTCCAGCTTGCCCTTGGGATGACCGCGCTCGAACGCCATGCGGTAGAGTTTTTGGCTGCGCGCGACTTCGACTTCGAGCCGGGAAGAGAGGGCGTTGACCACGGAGACGCCGACGCCGTGCAGGCCGCCGGAGGTCTCGTAGACCTTGGAGTCGAACTTGCCGCCGGAATGCAGCGTGCACATGATGACTTCGAGCGCGGATTTCTTCGGGAATTTCGGATGCGGATCGACCGGAATGCCGCGGCCGTTGTCGGCGATGGTGAGAAATCCGTCGGCGCCCAATTCCACTTCGATGAAGGTGGCGTGTCCCGCCAACGCTTCGTCCATGGAATTGTCGATGACCTCCGCGAACAGGTGATGCAGCGCCTTCTCGTCGGTGCCGCCGATATACATGCCGGGCCGCCGGCGTACCGGCTCGAGGCCTTCGAGCACCTCGATATCCCGGGCGGTATAGCCGGATTCGGCGCTGGCGGCGCGCGACGGGGCCTTGAGCGGGCCGCGGCCCTTCGGCTCGGAGGCGCCAAACAGGTCGTTGGCGGTTTTGGCTTTAGCGTTTGTTTTCAATGGTTTGGGCATGGCTTTTCATGGGTTGCGCGCGCTTGGCGCGCGGCGAATCGGTCTGCCTGACTATGCCATGGATAGGCTCAAAAGGTGACGGCGGGGACTGACGCATGGTTGCCCCTCGGAAGGGGTGGTTCCGCGAGGTCCGGAACACGATCGCGGTGAACAGCACCATCGCCACCACCACGATCAGCGATCCCATGATCGGGGCTGCTACGAAGGCTTCCCCTTCAACAGGACGACGGCAACGCCGGCCGGAAACAGGGTCGCGCGCCGATCAGGTTGAGATGGACGCGCGCGGCCGCGAGCTGAAAGCGTTCGGGAGCGCCGGAGCTCACGCCCTGTCCCCGTCTTTGTGACTTGATGTCGCCGATGGGGCTGGCTTACCTGATCTCAGGCATTGAAACCGTAGAAAGGTTCAACGCCTTGCTCAGACAGGCTGATGGCCGGGAAGGCGTTCGAGAGATGGAGGATTTTGCGCGCGCCATGACCGATTTCGTGCGCGACCACCAGGCCTGGGCCGCCCCGATCGTTCTGCTGCTGGCGTTCGGCGAATCGCTGGCCTTCATATCGCTGCTGATTCCGGCCTGGGGCGCGCTGGTCGCGATCGGCGCGTTGATCGGCGTCAGCGGCATCAGCTTCTGGCCGGTCTGCATTGCCGGCGGGATCGGCGCCGCCCTTGGCGACTGGGTCTCCTACTGGTTCGGCTTCAGGTACAAGGAGCAGGTCGCGCAGATGTGGCCGCTGTCGCGTTATCCGGAGATATTGCCGCGCGGCGAGGCCTTTGTGAAAAACTGGGGTGTGCCGAGCATTTTCATCGGACGGTTTTTCGGACCGTTGCGGGCTTCGGTGCCGCTTGCCGCCGGCATTTTCGAAATGCCGTACTGGCGTTTTCAGTTCGCCAATTTCGTATCGGCGCTGGTCTGGGCGGCGGCCTTGCTGCTGTTCGGCGACGTGATCGCGTACGTCCTCGAATGGCTGTGGCGGGTGGTCTGAAGCCACCAACCCCCGGAGCAATAAGCTGCGAGGACGGGGACGGACCATCCCCGATGCGCAATCGCATCGGGGAATGACGTTGCTACATCTTGACGAAAACGGCGCGCGGCCTTATAGCCGCGCCCATGATCAACGCCGCGACCATTCTCATTGCTCGCCGCCGCCGTACCGTTGCGGTATGGGTGGGCATCTGCGTTTAAGATATCAGCCCCTGCCGCCGGATCCGGTCCGCGGCACTTCCTTCCCAAACAGCGCGATCTGATCCCGGCGGCTCCTACGTCAAGCAGGAGTTTGAAATGTATACGCCCCCCATGTTCAAGCCCGATCGCGCCGCAAGTCTTGCGTTCGCGGAAGCGCGCGGATTCGGCACGGTCTGCGCATGGGATGGCACCAAGCCCGTCGCATCCTCGCTGCCGTTTTATCTCACCTATGCCAACGACGGCACGCCGCACGCGGCGTTTCACGTCGCACGTCACAATGCGCTGGCGAAACTCGCGGACGGGACATCGTCCTGGCTGATGGCCGTGAACGGCGCGGATGCCTATGTTTCGCCCGACTGGTACGCCTCGCCGGATCAGGTGCCGACCTGGCTTTATCAATCCGTGCATCTCACCGGCACCGTGCGGCAATTGTCCGATAGCGAGCTCGCCGCACATCTCGACGCGCTCAGCGCGAAGTTTGAAAGCTGGCTCGCGCCGAAACTGCCCTGGACGTCCTCGAAGATGACGGCCGGGCGGCTGGATGCGATGAAAAAAGCAATCGTGGGGCTGGTGATGTCGGTCGACGAGGTCGAAGGCAGCTTCAAGTTGAACCAGCACAAATCCGATACCGACCATGTGGCTGTTACGACGGCGCTGGCGCGGCAACCGGAGGCCGCTGCGCAGCATCTGGCGAACGAAATGCGTGCGTTGCGGCCACCATTGTTCGAGAGCGAGACGACACAATCAGATGCCAAGGCTGCCAATGCCAGGCTGCCAAATGCCAAGGCTGCGCCTGAAGGAGCGATGTGATGAGCGCGAAGCAGAAGATCGGCATTCTCGGCGCGTCCGGGTACACCGGCGCCGATGCGGTACGCCTGCTGGCGCGGCATCCAAATGCCGAGATAACGGCGCTCACCGCCAATACCCATGCCGGCAAGGCGATGGACGAGGTGTTTCCGCATTTCTTCATGCTGGAGCTGCCGCGGCTCGTCGAATGGGAAAAGGTCGACTGGACCAAACTCGATGCGGTGTTCTGCGGATTGCCGCACGGCACCACGCAGGAGATCACCGCCGCCGTCATGGCCGCCAATCCGGCCATCAAAATCCTCGACATGTCGGCGGATTTCCGGCTCCGCGACATGAACGTATACGCGCAGTGGTACGGCCACGAGCACCGTGCGCCGAAGCTTCAAGGTGAAGCCGTCTATGGCCTCACCGAGTTCTATCGCGAGCAAATCGCCGCCGCGCGGCTCGTCGCCTGTCCCGGCTGCTATCCGACGGCGGCGCTGCTTGCGCTGGTCCCGATCGTGAAGGCGAAGCTGATCGACGTCGACGACATCGTCATTGACGCAAAATCGGGCGTCACGGGCGCCGGCCGCGGTCTCAAGCAGAACACGTTGTTCAGCGAAGCAGGCGAGGGGATTTCGCCCTACTCGGTGAGCACACACCGGCACTCGCCGGAGATCGAGCAGGAGATCGGCGCCGCCGCGGGCTCAGCCGTGACCGTCAACTTCACGCCGCATCTCATTCCGATGAGCCGGGGCGAGCTCTGCACGTCCTACGTCAAGCTCAACGGCGCGAGCCCCGACGACCTGCGCGCCGCGCTGGAGCAAGCCTACCGCAACGAACCGTTCGTGCATGTCGTCAAAAAGGGCGTGCTCCCGCAAACACAGAACGTGCGTGGTTCGAACTATGTGCAGATCGGCGTATTCGCCGATCGCATCAAGAACCGGGCTATCGTTATTTCGGTGCTGGATAATCTGGTGAAGGGCTCGGCGGGACAGGCGATCCAGAACATGAACCTGATGCTCGGGTTTCCCGAGACCGCCGGGCTGGAGCAGATCGCGCTGTTTCCGTGAACGCCGTGCCCCGGATGCTGCGGCCGCGGCATCCGAAAGATCAGTGCGATTGAAACAGCGGAAGCCGGACGGAGATCCTGGCGCCTCCCGATGGAGCTTGCTGGATCGACAGGGCGCCGCCGTGGGCTTCGGTCAGGCCGCGCGCGATGGCGAGGCCCAATCCGGCGCCGCCCGTTCCGCGGCTTCGCGATGTCTCCAGCCGACTGAACGGCTCGAGCATGGCCTGCCGGTGTTCGGGCGGGATTCCCGCGCCTTCGTCGTCGACCGTCAGCAGAAAGTCCTTGTCGACGATCATGCTGCGAAGATGCGCGCTGCCGCCGTACTTGATGGCGTTGTCCGCCAGATTGGCCACGACGCGTCTGAGCGCCAGGCGGTCGCCGAGAACGATTGGGACTTGCTCCCAGTGACCCCCTTGATAATCGATGCGCGCCCCGCCGGATCGCCGGTCGGCGACTTCCGCGCGGATGATGTCGTCAATCTCGACCATCTCTTCGGCCAGCTCGCCGGCCCCGGCCCGGCTTGCCAGCAGCGCATCGTCGAGCAAGAGAATCATATCGTTGATGTCGGCGATCGCGCGATCGCGCTCCGCCTCGTCGTTGATCTTTTCGGCGCGCAGCCGGAGCCGCGTCGCGTAGGTTCGTACATCATGGGAAATTCCGCCCAGCATCGCCATGCGCGAGCGCAGGAGCTCCCCGAGCCGGCCTTGCAAACGATTGAACGCATCGATCAGGGAGCGGATTTCCGGGGCGCTGCGTCTTGCCTCTGGCAGAGCTACGGGATCAAGCGATAGGTCGACGCGGTCGACGGCCTCGGCAAGCCGAGCCAGCGGTTTGGTCTCGCGGTGCATCACGAGGAGTGCGAGCAGGGCGATTAGGGTACCGAAAATGCCGGCGCCAAATCCGACCGGCAGACCAAGCGGCCCCAGCAGTAATGCGTTTCCGACTTCGATGACCAGCGTGTCTCCGGTCCGAAGGCCGACCCGTACATCGACCGTTGGTGGAACAAGACGCGAAAACAATCGCCGGCGCTCGCCTGTATCCGCGAAATTGACGCTGACCGGCCGGCCGCCGAGCGCCTGCAGAGACGATTCGATCGCCCGCTGGTTGAGGCGTGGCAGGATCCGCTGCGCCGTCGTTCCGGTATTCGCGCCGGCATCAATTCGCGCTGCAAATGTCTCCGAACTCGCCACGCGAAGCACCAGCTTTCGCTCCTCACTGGGCGTGCGTTCGATCAGTTCAACAAGAGCGGCGATATGGCCGGGAACGGGCAGGGTATTGCTTTCGGCGGTATGGGCCCGCGCGATGTAATACAACGCGATGGTGGAGATCCACGCCATGCCGAGTCCGACGACGACGATCAGTCCGATCCGCGCCGCGAACGTCATACGCAGGATCATGTCAGCGGTCTCACATGAGCGGTGAACAGATAGCCGCCGTTGCGGACGGTGTTGATCAGGTTGGAGCCGGGACTCGCACCGTCCAGTTTCTTGCGCAAGCGGGAGATCAGCATGTCGACGGTGCGGTCGAAGGGATCCGCGGATCGACCGCGCGTCCAGTCCAGAATTTGGTCCCGCGTCAGTACCCGGCGCGGTCGCTGGACAAAACAGACCAGCAGTTCAAATTCGCCACTCGTCAGGGTGACCGCGTTGGTCCCGCCGACGCTGAGGCCGCGGGCATCGATATCGATGACGAAGGCGTCAAAGCTGTAGCGGCGGTTCTGCGTCGGCGGCGGCGTGTGCTGCGTCCGGCGCATGATGGCGCGGGCGCGGGCCAGCAGTTCGCGCGAACTGAAGGGTTTGGCGAGATAATCGTCCGCGCCCATTTCGAGGCCGACCACCCGATCGATTTCGTCGCTCTTGGCTGTCAGCATCAGGATGGGGATAGGGTCGCTGACTCGCAGCCGGCGGCAGATCGCAAGACCGTCCTCGCCGGGAAGCATCAGGTCGAGAATGATGAGATCGGGTCGCAGGCGCTGCAAGACAGCGTCCATTGCTTTCGCGTCCTCGGCGGTCTCGACGTCGTATCCCTCGTGAACCAGAAAATCGCGAACCAACCGCCTGATTTCGGGGTCGTCTTCCACAATCAAAATTGTCGGCTTGGGCGTCGTCATGTCGGGAATGTCGGACAATCGAACGATGTCGGCAAGTCGAGCCGCGGTGTTGTTACAAACTGTTACGTGGCGTCGACAAATCGCCAACAAACGTCTTGCGCCGTTGAAACTCCGCTGACGTCGAGCGGTCAGGGTCTCCGCACGGTCGGGCTCACGCCGAGCGCCGCCGGTTCAAGAGGAGAGTAATTCCATGAAGATACTTCTCGCCATCTCTGCGATTGCCGGAGCCTTGTTTGCGGCAGGCGTTGCCGATGCCAACGCCGGCTCGCGTAGCGGGTCTATTTCGGGCCCCCGCGGCACCACGACGTTTTCCGGGTCGCGATCCTGCGCAGGCGGCGTCTGCTCGTCTCAGGGCAGTGTCACCGGGCCCTACGGCGGCACGATATCGCATCAGGGTTCCAGCACCTGTTCGGGCGGCACCTGCTCCGGCAGTGGCGTTGTCACCGGCCCCCGCGGCGGCACGGTCTCGTACAACAGGACGATCTCACGCTGACGCAGCGCAGCGGCTGGCGGCGGCAATCACCGTCGCCAGCCGCTGGTATTGCTCGAGGATATGGTCATGGATCAACCCGCAGGCTTGTTCGATATCAATACCCGCCTGATGCTGCTCGCGACCGCACTGGGGTTCATGGGCCTTGAATATTTTCTCGGCCGGCTAACCCATCGCGACACCCACGATCCCTTTGAAAGCGCGGCATCGCTGGGCGTGGCGGCAGGGCAGTCGATCGTTCGGGCCGTTGAGGCGACGCTGCTGGCTATTCCTTTTGCGTTCGTCTATCAGCACCGGCTTTTCGACTTCTCGCAGACCACGCCGATGGCGCTGGCCGCGCTGTTCGTGGCGACCGAGTTCGCCTATTATTGGCAACACCGCGCCTCACACAGGATTAACTGGATGTGGGCGACCCATGCGGTACATCATTCGGCGACCAAGCTGAATTTCACCGCGGCGATCAGGCTCGGCTGGACCGGCAATATCTCGGGAAATTTCCTGTTCTTCCTGCCTCTGATCTTTATCGGATTCCATCCCTTTGCCGTGATCGGCATGCTTGGCGTCAACTTGTTCTACCAATTTTTCATCCACACCGAGCTCGTGTCCCGGCTGGGTCCACTGGAATGGATTCTCAACACGCCCGCCCATCACCGCGTGCACCACGCGTCGAATCCGGCCTGCACCACGCGTCGAATCCGGCCTGCCTCGACAAGAACTACGGCGGCATCCTGATCGTGTTCGACCGGATATTCGGAACCTTCGCCGAGGCGCCTCGGGGTCAAGCGCTGCGTTACGGACTTGTCCGCGGCATCAGCAGTCACAACCCGGTCAGGATTGCGCTTGGCGAATGGCGCAACATGATCGGCGATTTCGCCCGCGCACCGACGCTGCGCGAGCGGGTCAAGACGCTGCTTGGGCCGCCGGCCTAGAGCATGATCCGGAAAAGTGGGTACCGGTTTTCCCTCGCGACAAACGCGAAGCGTTTGCGCGGAGATCATGCTCAAACAAAAAGATAGAGCGGGATGACGATTCGAAGAAAAGTCAACCCGCTCCAGTCGCAAGTTCGCTTTAGCCCTAACAACTTCACCACAGGAGATAGTTCAATGAGGATAGTTTTCACAAAAGACCGCCGCTCGCCGGTTGCCGGGTCGATTCTGGTTGCCCTGGTGATCGGCGCAACTGCATCGTGGGGCACCATCGCATCCGCCCAGACGCAGGTGCCGCAGGAAATGCGGAGCAAAGCGATGAGCCTCGCTCAAATCTGCAGAACCGATTACGAGCGGCTGTGTCACGACGTCCAGCCCGGCGGCGGGCGTATTCTCACATGCCTCGGCACGAGCGCCGAGAAGCTGTCGCCGGCATGCCGGAGCGCGTTGCCGGACGCGCAAGCCTTGGCGTCGCGCGCGACCGCCACGGGTGTAATGCCGAAATAGCCGGCACGCGCCATCGACAGCCGACGATTTTTCCGTAAGGCATTTTGATGACGGGCATCGTGTGCCCCGGATGCTGCGCAGCGCGAAGCGATGCGCTGCTGATCCGGGGGCCCATTCTGATCTGCGTTGTGATGGTCCCGGCTCTGCGGAGCAGCGTGAAGAACGCTGCACCGCGTCCGGGACGCGTTAGGCGTCAGAGGATCTTGAAAATCGCCAGCGCCAGCACAGCCTGCGCCAGGAAGCCGACGGTGAAGGCCAGGGTGCGGAATACCGGCAAGCCGAGCGTGTAGACGATCAGATGCGCGACGCGGGACCAGAAATACACCGCGCAGGCATAGACGGTCCACTTGGTCGAATAATCGATCTGCGCAAGGATCAGTACCAGCGGCGCGAAGATGACGAGGTTTTCGATCGCGTTGTCGTGCGCGAACATCAGGCGGTTGGCCCATTCCGCGTGCGGCTTGTCGTTGCGCGACGGGTTGGCCATGGCGCCGCCAAGGCCGCGAACCTGACAGCGGTTGAGCACGTAGGGAACCCACAAAAGCCCGGTCAGAATGACCGTCAGCGTCAGCCAGAACAATTCGCGCGTCATGGGTTCCCCTCTCAATTCAGTTTACGATTCTCGTCCCGGCGGGACGGCCCGTTATATTCAGATGTGCGTCGTTGCGCTACGCGCGGACCCGGACGTAACTGCCGGGCGCGTCTTCGATGGCAGGCATCGCGTCGGTGCCGACCGCGCGTGCCGGAACCTTCTCGGCACCGATGCTTTCAAGCCATTCACGCCAGTCGGGCCACCATGACCCCTTATGCTCCTGCGCGCCCTTGAGCCAGTCCGTGAGCGTAATGTCCTTGATATTGTCGTTGGTCCAGAACTGGTACTTGCCTGACGCGGGCGGGTTGATCACGCCGGCGATATGCCCGGACCCGGACAGCACATATTTCACCGGGCCACCGAAGAATTGCGAACCATAAAGGACTGAATCCGCCGGCGCGATATGATCCTCGCGGGTCGCCAGATTGTAGATCGGCACCTTTACCTTGGTCAGATCGAGCAGCGTGTTGTCCAGCACCATGCTGCCGGTGGACAGCCGGTTCTCCAGATAGCAGTTGCGCAGGTAATAGGAATGGTTGGCCGCCGGCATTCGCGTCGCATCCGAATTCCAGTGCAGCAGATCGAACGCCGAGGGCGGTTGACCCTTGAGATAATTGCTGACGACATAGGACCAGATCAGATCGTTCGAGCGCAGCATGTTGAAGGCCATCGCCATCTTGCTGCCTTCAAGCACGCCCGTCGCCTGCATGTCGCGCTCGAGCGCCGAGATCTGGTCCTCGTCGACGAACACCAGAAGATCGCCGGCGTGATTGAAATCGACCTGTGCGGCCATGAATGTCGCCGACGTCACGCGCACGCGCCGCTTTTCTGCAAGCCAGGCCAGCGTCGCGGCGAGCAGGGTGCCGCCGACGCAATAGCCCATGGTGTGGACTTTCAACTCGCCGGTAGCCTGCTCGATGGCGTCCATCGCCGCCAACGGGCCTTCCTTCATATAGTCGTCGAAGGTTTTCGCCCCCAGGCTCTTGTCCGGGTTGACCCAGGAAATCACGAACACCGTGATGCCCTGATCGACACACCATTTGATGAAGGATTTTTCCGGCTTGAGATCGAGGATATAGAATTTGTTGATCCACGGCGGCACGATCAGCAGCGGGGTGCGCAGCACGTTTTCCGTTGCCGGCTGATACTGGATCAGCTGCATCAGCTCATTCTGGAAGATCACCTTGCCCGGCGTCGTCGCCATGTTGACGCCGACCGCGAGATTGGTGGGATCGGACTGACGAATCCGCAGCGAGCCGTGTCCGGCCTCGATATCTTCCGCCAGCATCTTCATGCCGCGGACGAGGTTGTCGCCGTTGGACGCCAGCGTCTCGCGCAATATTTCCGGATTGGTGAGAACAAAATTCGATGGCGCCAGGGCGTTGGTGATCTGCTGAACGTAAAACTCGGCCTTCTTGCGGACGTGCGGGTCGAGCCCTTCGGCGTTGTGCACCAGATCCTGCGCCCACTGCGTCGTCAGCAGATAGATTTGCTTCACGAAATCGAAAAACTGATTCGATTTCCACTCGGGGTCGCTGAACCGCTTGTCGCGCGGCGCGGGCTCGATCGCCGGCGGCGCCTGTTCGCCGGCGAGGCGGCGCATCGATGAGCCCCACAAATCGAGATAGGCCTTGCCCATCTTGATCTGCAGTTCCGTCGTCCGGGCTTTGTCCGACAGCCAATATTCCGCAACCGCGCCAAGAGTCTTGACGACCTCGCCGAGTTCGGTGGGCGGCTTGTCCTTGGGTTCGGCGTCGTCGCGCGGCTTCAGATAGGCCGCGAGCGCCTGACCGCTGTTCTCCATCGCCCGCGCGAGGTTCATCGCAAAGGCTTCAGGATCGAACTTCTTCTCAGTCTGGGTTTCGGTCGTAACGTCGCTCATGACGGGACCCTATATGTTCATTTCAACTTCGTCACCGCGCAGATCGCCGCTGAAAGGTTCCAGGTTAACCCTGACATCAAATCTGCTGCACTGCGACAAAGTAACTTGGTTCTGTCATATTGAAGCCTCAGCGGTTCTATTTGTTCTCCAGGACTTTGCTTCAGGCGACAATGTTTGTGGTCAGCCGCGACAACTGATGAAATAAGCATCAGACGGCTGTAAAGTTCGGTTAAGCGAAGTGGGACTTCCGGACCAATGTCGGTGGATCGAAAAACAAGGGCAGTTGCGGCTGGCGTGCTGTTGCTTTCGGCGCTCGCGCTCGGCGGCTGCGCGACTTCGATCGCGGATATGCCGTTGGTAGGGACGCCGGCCGATGCACCAGCGCGCCCGAAGGAAGCCGGCACCTACCTTCCGGTGCATGATTTGCCGCCGGATCGTGAAGAGGCCGCGATGGCGCCGTCGGAGCAGGCCAAGGTATTGAAAGAACTGTCCGCCGCGCGGGACCGTCAGGCGTCCACCAAGGCCGTCAAAAAACCCGCCCGCGAAGTGACCCGATAGGGCGGTAACGGCTGGCGCAGCCGGGTGTCCGTGGTAAAAGAGCTCCAATTCAACCGAAAAATCGGGACGACGACCGGTTTTTGCGCCTGAAATCACTCTAAATCATTGATTGAGCGTGATTTCTGGACGAAACCGAGTTCGGTTTCGTGCAAAAAAATGTCTGCGATTCTGTCCTTACCGGTTGTCGGAGCCAGGACCCATGGAAGATTTTTACCGCATCCGCCGTCTCCCGCCTTACGTGTTCGAGCAGGTCAACCGGGCCAAGGCGGCTGCACGGAATGCCGGAGCCGACATCATCGATCTCGGCATGGGCAATCCGGATTTGCCGACGCCGCCCCATGTCATCGAAAAACTGAAGGAAACGCTGGGCAAGCCGCGGACCGATCGTTACTCCGCATCGCGCGGCATTACCGGCCTGCGCAAGGCACAGGCTGGCTATTACGGCCGGCGCTTTGGGGTGAAGCTCAACCCGGAGACCCAGGTAGTCGCGACGCTGGGCTCGAAGGAGGGCTTTGCCAACGTGGCGCAGGCGATCACCGCGCCCGGCGACGTGGTGCTGTGCCCGAATCCGAGCTATCCGATTCACGCCTTTGGATTCCTGATGGCTGGCGGCGTGATCCGCTCGGTGCCCTCGGAGCCGACGCCGCAATTCTTCGAGGCGGTCGAGCGCGCCATCATCCATTCGATCCCGAAACCGCTCGCCATCGTTGTCTGTTACCCCTCCAATCCGACCGCCTATGTCGCAAGCCTCGATTTCTACAAGGATCTGGTGGCGTTCGCGAAAAAGCACGAGATCTTCATTCTGTCCGATCTGGCCTATGCGGAGGTCTATTTCGACGACAATAATCCGCCGCCCTCGGTGCTGCAGGTTCCCGGCGCGGTCGATGTGACCGTGGAATTTACCTCGATGTCGAAGACGTTTTCCATGGCCGGCTGGCGGATGGGATTTGCCGTCGGCAACGACCGCATCATCGCAGCACTGGCGCGGGTGAAATCCTATCTCGATTACGGCGCGTTCACGCCGATTCAGGTGGCCGCGACCGCGGCACTGAACGGTCCGGACGATTGCATTCGCGAGATGCGCGACACCTACCGCAAGCGCCGGGATGCGCTGGTGGAATCATTCGGCCGGGCGGGGTGGGATATTCCGCCCCCCAGCGCCTCGATGTTCGCCTGGGCGCCGCTGCCCAAGGCTTTCCGCGACGTCGGCAGCATGCAGTTCGCAACCCTGATGGTCGAGAAGTCCGGCGTCGTGGTGTCACCGGGGGTCGCATTCGGCGAGCACGGCGAGGGCTATGTTCGCATCGCCATGGTGGAAAACGAGCAACGTATTCGCCAGGCTGCCCGCGGGGTTCGCCGTTTCCTTGAAAGCGGCCTCGAAACGTTGCACAACGTGGTTCCTCTCGCTCACCGGCGTTAGGCATGATCCCGAAAAGCATGTCCGCGGGCTCGGCCCGTGGATACAGACGGTTTTCGGATTGGATCATGCCTAGTTATAACGTTTCCGGCAGGTTTTTTGCGTCATGGTCGCACCCCTGAAAGTGGGTATCGCGGGGCTCGGCACGGTTGGCGCCGACGTCGTCCGTCTCATCGAGCAGCAAGGCCGGATTTTGTCGGCACGTTGCGGACGCGGCGTGCGCGTCGTTGCCGTCACGGCGCGTTCGAAGGCAAAAAAGCGCGGGGTCGATCTGCGCGACATCGCCTGGGCCAAGGACGCCGTGGCGCTGGCCAGCGATCCCGGCATCGATTGCTTTGTGGAATTGATGGGCGGATCCGGCGATCCGGCGCTGTCGGCGATCGAGGCGGCGCTGAAATCCGGCAAATCGGTGGTCACAGCCAACAAGGCGCTGATTGCCAAGCACGGATTGCGGCTGGCGACGTCAGCCGAAAAACATGGCGGCGCGCTGAATTTCGAGGCAGCCGTCGGTGCCGCGATTCCCGTCATCAAAACCCTGCGCGAGGGCCTTGCGGGTACCGGCATCAACCGCGTTTACGGCATCCTCAACGGCACCTGCAATTACATCCTGACCCGGATGGAACAGGAGGGGTTGTCGTTCGCCGAATGCCTGAAGGATGCGCAGCGCCTGGGCTATGCCGAGGCCAATCCGTCATTCGACGTCGACGGCCACGACACCGCGCAGAAGCTTGCCATTCTTGCCAGCCTAGCTTTCGGCACCAAGGTCGCGCAGAGCGCGGTTTACGTCGAAGGCATTTCCTCCATCGCGCCGGAAGACCTGCGCGCCGCGGAAGAACTCGGCTATCGCGTCAAGCTGCTCGGGGTCGCGGTGCGGACCGCGAAAGGCATCGAGCAACGCGTGCATCCGACCATGGTGCCGAAATCATCCTCGATCGCGCAGGTGATGGGCGTCACCAATGCGGTGACCATCGACGGCGAGGGCATTCCGCCTATCACGCTGGTCGGTCCGGGCGCCGGCGGCGCGGCAACCGCCTCGGCCGTGGTTGCCGACATCGCCGATGTCGCGCGCGGTATCCGCGCCAAACCGTTCGGACGTCCGGTGGCGCTGTTGCGCGCGACCGAGAAGGCGCCAATGGAGCGCCACGAAGGCGGCTACTATATCCGCCTGATGGCGCGTGATCTCGCCGGTACCGCTGCGACCATCGCGACCCGGCTCGCGGAACAGAAGATTTCCATCGAATCGATCGTGCAGCGTCATCCCGACGGCGTTGACGCGAACGGCGCGGCGAAAAAGGCTTCGCCGGTGCCGGTCATTCTGATTACCTACGCAACCAGCGAGGACGCGGTATACCGTGCCCTGCAGGCGGTGCAGCGCGACAAGGTGATCAACGGCCGGCCGCAGGTGATACGGATCGAAAAAAACTAGCACGTGGTCCGAACGGACGAGGTGCGAAACGATTGGTTGCGGGCCGATAAACCCGCAGTGAAGTTTTAAAGGAGTTCGCCGATGTCGACCCATATTTCAGTTCCGCCGCAGCTGCTGCTGGAGCGCATTCTGACGCTCGAAATCGTGCGCGTGACGGAGCGCGCGGCGGTGTCGGCGGCGCGGCTGCGCGGCCATGGCAACGAGAAGGCGGCCGACCAGGCCGCCGTCGACGCGATGCGCCGCGAGCTCAACAAGCTGCCGATCGAGGGCACCGTCGTGATCGGCGAGGGCGAGCGCGACGAAGCACCGATGCTGTTCATCGGCGAGAAGGTCGGCATGAACGCCGGCCCGCAGGTCGATATCGCCGTCGACCCGCTCGAGGGCACCACACTGTGCGCCAAGAACATGCCGGGCGCGATCGCGACCATGGCGATGGCGGATGGCGGCACGCTGCTGCATGCGCCCGACGTCTACATGCAGAAGATCGCGGTCGGTCCGGGCTACAAAAAAGGCGTCGTGGAACTGGATGCGTCGCCTGCCGACAACGTTCACCGATTGGCCAAGGCAAAGGGTGTCGATGCGTCCGCGATCACGGTGCTGGTGCTCGATCGCCCTCGCCATGCCGAGATCATTGCCGGCGTGCGCAGCACGGGCGCGGCGGTTCGCCTGATCACCGACGGTGACGTGGCGGGAGTAATCCATTGCGCCGATCCGGATAATACCGGGGTCGATATGTACATCGGTATCGGCGGCGCCCCCGAGGGTGTGCTGGCGGCGGCGGCGCTGCGCTGCATCGGCGGCCAGATGCAATGCCGGTTGATCCTCGATAGCGAGGAGAAACGCGAGCGCGCCCGCAAGATGGGCGTCAATGATCCGCGCTTTATCTACGGCATCGAGGACATGGCGCGCGGCGACTGCCTGTTCGCCGCGACCGGCGTCACCACCGGTTCGCTGCTGTCGGGGGTCAAGTTCCGCAAGGATGTCATCGAGACCGAGACCGTGGTGATGCGCTCGGTCACCGGCACCGTGCGTTACATCAAGGCCGAACACCGGCAGCTCGAAAAATTCCACCTCGATTGAGCGCGCGCATGGCAGGCAACATCGTCATCCGGTCCATCGGTGAAAACGAGCGAGAAGCCTGGAATCCATTATGGGCGGGCTATCTGGCGTTTTACAAATCCCCGCTGAGGCCGGAGATCAGCGACCTCACATGGGATCGATTTCATGATCCTGACGAACAGATCTTCGCGTTGGGGGGCTATGTCGACGGCGAATTAATGGCGATTGCCCACTACCTGTTTCATCGCTCGACCTGGGCTCCGGACCGATATTGCTACCTGGAAGATCTGTTTGTCGCACCAGCTGCACGGGGTAGGGGGCTAGGACGGGCGTTGATCGAGGCAGTTTACCAGAAGGCCCGGGTGGCGAATGCGAGCCGGGTCTATTGGTTGACGCAATCGGACAACACGCAGGCGCGTATTCTCTACGATAAGGTCGCGGACAATCTCGGCTTCATTCAGTACCGCAGGGTAATTTGAACAGTAGTCGTCATTCCCCGATGCGCCAATTGGCGCATCCGGGAATGCGCTTCTTAGCGCATCCACGATGTGCAATTGCACATCGGGGAATGACGAAAGCTGGAGAAAAACAAAAAAAAGGGAGTGAACATGTCCGATATTTCAGCCGTCAAGGCGCTGGTGTTCGATGTGTTCGGCACCGTGGTTGATTGGCGTTCGAGCCTGATCGCGGATTTCACCAAATGGGCCGACAAGCGCGGCATCAATGCGGACTGGACCGCGCTGGTCGACGGTTGGCGTGCGGTGTATGCGGCGTCGATGGATGAGGTGAGAAAGCACCCCGAACGCGGCTACGCGATACTGGACAAGCTGCACCGGCAGTCGCTGGAGAAGCTGGTCGCGCAGTTTTCGATTTCCGGCCTGGAAGAAGCCGATCTGGATTACCTCACCAAGGGCTGGCACCGGCTTCATGCGTGGCCGGACAGCGTCGCCGGTCTGACGCGGCTCAAGACAAAATACATCATCGGTCCGCTCTCGAACGGCAATGTCGCGCTGCTCACCAACATGGCGAAATTCGCTGGCCTGCCGTGGGACCTGGTGTTGTCGGCGGAGCTGTTCGAACACTATAAGCCCGACCCCGAAACCTACCTCGGCGCCGCAAAGCTGCTCGGCCTGCCGCCGGAGCAGGTCATGATGGTGGCCGCGCACAACCACGATTTGAAGGCCGCGCAGAAACTGGGGTTGAAGACCGCCTTCGTCGCGCGGCCTACTGAATATGGTCCGCTGCAGAAATACGATTTCGAGGCCAAGGGCGATTGGGATATCGTCGCCAAGGATTTTGGCGGGATCGCCGACCGGATGGGGTGTTAGAGATAATTTGCCTGGGTGCGACTGTCACAGCCGTCATCCCCGCGAAAGCGGGGATCCAGTAGACGCAGGCGTTGGTGTGTACTGGTTCCCCGCTTTCGCGGGGATGACGGCGGCATATGCGGCGAAAATGATTGCGACTAATCCGCCCTGTATTGCGATATTCTGCCCGACGGGCAAATCAGCGCGTAGAGCGGATTGGAGCCGAAGGCGTAATCCGCCGACTTGACGATACCCTCGGCGTGCCGACATGCT
>WNGR01004022.1_pt1 | contig 19455 bp, 10 predicted proteins | sample 5407581 | NCBI WGS metagenome assembly WNGR01 (sample SAMN13153383, study PRJNA577476) | soil metagenome | isolation source: 80 cm soil or saprolite under Garry oak tree replicate 2 | place: USA:California | collected 2016-06-15 | reverse complement strand
TTGGCGAAGTACTCTTTGAGCATATAGCCCTTGTATCCGAGGCAGATTACGAATTCATTGATGCCATGACTGGAATATATCTTCATGATGTGCCATAGGATGGGCTTGCCACCAATTTCGACCATCGGCTTGGGCCTAACGTAGGTCTCCTCCATGATCCTTGTTCCCGCGCCACCCGCTAGTATGACCGCTTTCATGTTTCTCGCAGGTATTCCTTTGCTGTAATCAAAGCCCGCCTAAGTGCTTGTAGTGCTATAGACCGAATCGTGTTCCACGGACTTGCGCCGGACGCCATCACAAACCTATGCTGGTCAATCCGGTTCCACATACGAAAAGCTCAATCTCCGTAGCACCAGCGTCATCTTACTTGCTTCGAGGCGATTGTACTTCGCAGATGGGTCACTCTCGAGTTAGGTGCTCTATTTTATCAATTTAAATCGCAAGCCGGTAAGGGCGCCAACTCTCGAGACTGAAATTTCCGGAAAAAAAACGGTGGTCTGGAAGTATATTTTGATTGGCTTCTAATAACACCTCCATATCGTCAGGTGGTAACGCCTGATTCCAATCTTCGTCTGATAAGCCGCTGAAAAAAGGCGAATAAATCACCCGCTTGCCCTTCCGGAGAGCATAAATACCTACCCACGGCCCCAAGTGCCGAATCTTAACCCGAGACAAATCGTTATTTACGAGAGTGCAATGCAGGAAAGAGGCATCGATCACCGAGAACTGAGTGGAAACAGCACTTACTGAATGCTGCTTCCACATCTGGGAAAAATACCCCGGATCATGCACGGACCGGCCACGATCCGGACAGCCACAACCATCCCCAAATCCAAAGTACCGGCCCGCGTCGAGGATTGTCTCCTCGCGATTATAAATTCTTCCTCCAATCATTATAGCGTCTTTATGAATCTCGGTGAGCGCTAAGGCTTCCCAGAACCATTCATCGTTCGTAATTTTCACTTGGTCGGAAAGGAAGAGGATCAACCCCCCTTGAGCCGCCGCTTCCTCCACAAATTGCATTAACGGCTTAAGAGTCTCGTCCACAGACACTGTACATGCTCTGTACCCCGGTGAGTCGGCGATCCTGATGAGTGAAGTAGTGTCTACGGCACACGGATCTCGTGAAAGAACAACACAATAGAGCGGCCGGGCATCATCGTGCCGGCGACGAATCCACCAGTCCGGTGTTCCTTTAAAGAGGGGGCTGTAATCCAGGCGATATTTCTGCGATTGCGGCACACTAGCTAAGTACCGCTCCAATACGGCCTTTTGGGAGCTGTGAATGTAGTCCTTTGACGTTATATTGCTGGCGGTTGATTGTGGATGCATCCTCCAGCTGTAAAGGATTTCAGGTATGTGAACCGGCGTGAATCCATTGATCAGGAAACGGACAAAAGTATCCCAATCATGGCTGCCAGTAGCCTGCGCGTCGGTGTAGGCGTGTAACTGCAATGCGAGATTTCGATCGATCACTCCCAGATGAGCGGTGTATGCAGAGTTCAAAAAAAGGACCGGGTCCCAGTCCGGCTTGAAATAAGGACTCGTCGGCTTTGAATGCAGCAGCTTATCCTCGTCCGTATAAAGAAGCGCGGGGTGTCCGTTTCGCTGAATCTCGGCGATGAGCACGCGAATACAATCTGGGGACAAAGAATCATCTGAATCCAGGGGCACGATATAGCGATTGCGGGCGCGCTCCAGGCAATAACGCATCCCGCCGATGATGCCCAGATTCTCGGGGATTCGGTGCAGTCTGACGCCTTCGTTTGCCGTCAAACCCTGCAGAAAGGCAATCGTCGCGGGACTGCTGGAACCATTATCGAGAATAATCCATTCACAAGAGTCACGGTCCCATTGGACGAGCAGGCTCTTCACTAAGACTTCCATATACCGGACGGGGGTATTCCAAACCGTGGTCACAAAAGAGAGCAGCCCTTTTTCGGGGCGTGGCTGGTAAATCCGGGCCCTCTCCTTCAGGCGCTGTGCCGTCCAGAGCCGATAATGCCTTGCTTCTGAGAATAGAAACGCCTGACGAATAATATACCGGAGTGCAGTTTCGAGTTTAGGATGGAGAAAATGGCGGAGCGGCGCGCCTTCCTGGCGGAAAAGACGCTTGTCCAATGCGAACAGACATTTCCTTAACTGCGAATTCCCGAGCATCCTTTTCCCGATGATCGCGCTACATTATAAGGGCTTGCGGCCTTTCAGCCGGAAAGTCCCTGTAAAATCAAGGCCGCAGCTCAAGTGATCAGGCAATCCTCATACATCTCCCGCAGCCTAGGCACAACCTGTGCAAACGATTGATCCCAACTTCTTGGTTGGTGAATTTTGCTATTGGCAAGCCGCGACGAGTAGTCGCGCGCCCGATCTGCTGCCACAGCCAAACCTTCTACTATCGAATCCAGCGTAGCGTGAACCGGCAGGATATTGGCAGATAAGCGCCGCAGGCGAGTTTCGGTTTTCACTCCAAAAACGTTTGTGACGACGACCATTCCCGAGGCTGCCATTTCGAGCGGGGGATAGCTTGTATGGGGAGAAAGCATCAGAGATAAACCCACATCAGAATTGCGCAGCAATTGAGCGTATGATTCGTAGTCCAGCCAACCCTGTGGCTGAACGACCATGCCTCTTCCTAAGTCGACCTGGGCGATCTCTTCTCCTATAGAGCAAAACTCCCAGTGCTCAGGAGAGAATGCCCGGCGTTCCACAGCCCTCTTCAAAGCGAGAATGCCCAACTCGTAGAGATTTCGGGGAGCATTCGGACGGGCATAAAACAACAATCTTCTCCGTTGGTTTAGGTTGGGAGCGAGCTTAGGGTGAAATTTCCGGTCGTCAACGGCCGGTTCAAAAACTGCACACTGATCTATAAATCCCGATTCCGAAAATCGGCCGACAGCATTTGTGCACAGGTGCTCCGCCAACAGAGACTCGTTAATGATTGCATGAAAGTTCAAACCGTACGTTTCCAGTGCGAGAGCATACTCTGTGGACCAACGATATAGCCCGGGTTCGAATTCTTGAATTATGTAGATGAATTTCTTTTTGCGGGTGAGCGGCAAAGCGTGTTTGATCATTTGGACCGTCCACCATGCTGTCCCGAAGAAGACGTCATTTTCTCCAATTGGCAGGCTTTGGGCTCGATTGCAGCCACAGGTGATCTCCACATTTGAATAGCGCTCATGGATCCCTGTCAGCGAACGAAAATGCTGCCATAAACCTTCGTGATCGTCATCCATGGGGAGGTCAGTCGAAATATAGCGGATAGGGATTCCGTATTCCGCAAGTCGGTAGGTCAGATTAATTGCGGTGTTAGGACCTCCGGACATCGACCTTGTCGCCATACCCGGAATAAGTACATTGAGATGAGAGGCCCGCGCCAAATTTGGATCGATAACTAGATTAAGAGGTAGAACACTTGGCAGCCAATCGTTCAGTGCCACCGCGTATTGGAGATTGTGAGTGGACGCACGAATTCGCGACTGGCGTTCCAGATAATTCTCAAGATTCGCTATGAAAGCCTTCGGATGGGTATATTGGCGGATTTTGGATGCTCCAAGGGGCGACTTACCGTTCATGCAAGTTGAGAAGGCGCGGCCCGTTGCGATTGAGTTGCATATAAGTTTCTCGTAATCTAGCACTTGACAGCCAAAGGTTCAAAGTCTCACATTTAGCACTCGAAACTGGTAAATTGACAAAGTCGGTCAAACTTTCTTCGCGTCTTTCGTCCTCTTGTAAATGCGCAAAGGAAGAGATTTCTCGGGAAGCCAGCGCGCCTTCCACTCCCAATAACGTCTCACCAGCTTCCAACTGCGACTGCCTTTGATTATGTCCAACTCCTTAGCGAGCTGCTGACGCTGTCGCTCGGACTCTACTTGAGCGGGCTGGTATTTGGCGGACGCCTCCGCAGATTCCGTTTCGACTTTCTGTATTTTTAGTTTCAGATCAAGGTAGCGCGCGAAAAGATCCAAGTCGTCGTCCGGGATCTGTTCCTTGGTCTGCCGGGTCACGAAGCACCAGGAAGCTACAAAATCAGCTTGAAAGGTTAAGTCAGGCGCAAATGAATGCTCCGCAAAGCGCTGGAGCCACCAAAGGATGGGTCGTACATTTTGATGGGTTGGTTCAGAGAAATCGCACGGTGTTGAAGAGAACAGGATCTGAGAGGCATGGCCCGTCATGTTCTCGATGGCCCGGAGCGCTTCGTTCTCAGTGACATGCTCCAATACTTCGATGTTAGTAACTAGATCGTAATACCCCTCGATTGAATCGGTGACGGAGGCCACCCAACAATAAGCACGGATGTCGGGCCGGACCTCGCCGATGGCATATTCCGAGATATCGAAGCCGTAAGCTTCAACGCCTCGGTCCCTCAGGCATTCGACGAGAAATCCCTTGGCACAGCCAACATCAAGCACCCGTTTCGGTTTAAATGCTCGGATAATCTCGTCGGCTATATTTCCGAAGAAGTGAAGCCAGTGCGGGTGCGTGCGATCGTACGGAATACCGCCGCAATGATGGCTGTAGTAATTCGCATCGTACCGCAAAAAGTTTGCCTCCTTAGAGAAAGTTAATTATTAATAATAGGCGAGAGGTTAGCAAGTTCGATCTAGATCAAAGAGGTGCAAGAATGTTGATCCCGCGCCATTACTTCTTCTCGATCCCAGAGACATCGCGCCTAACGTGCCCCCCGTTTTTGGTCTAACAGGGTTTAGCTCGTCTGTTCCGCTACGATATTTCTATTTCGTTATCGCAGCAGAGGGTTTACAGCATTTCGCGCATCATGGCGGGCGGAGAGATAGCGGCTTAAGCCGTCGTCCCAGCTCGGCATGCTTAGCCCGAGGCCACGCAGCTTCTGTTTGCTTAGAACTGAATAGGCAGGGCGCTGCACCGGGCTGGCGAACTCACGGGAGCTGACTGGCTTGAGGTTTACAGGTAATTTCTCCAACTCGAAAATTTTCCGAGCGAATTCGTACCAGGAGCACTGGCCCTCCTCACTCACATGGTACAAACCGTAGGCCTCTGTGCGAATGAGCTGGCTCACGGCTTCGGCCAAATGGCCGGTAAAGGTCGGCGTCAGCACCTGATCGTCGACGACACGAATCGGCGCGCCTTCGCTAGCTTTCTTCAGCATGGTCTCCACAAAATTGCCGCCTTTGCCGGCGCTGCCCGCCACACCATAAAGCCCGCAGGTTCGGATGACAAAGCAGCGATCCCAAGTGAGCCCCAACATGTGTTCACCTGCGAGCTTGGAGACGCCATAGACATTCAAAGGGCGGGGCAAATCTGATTCGGTATAGGGGCGGCGCTGGGCGCCGTCAAAAACATAATCCGTGCTGAAGTGGACCAGGACAGCGTTCTTTGGACGACAAGCGAGGGCGAGGTTTCGTGGACCCACGGCATTGACGGCGAAGGACTGCGCGGGCTGCTTCTCGCACTCCTCTACCTTGTGAAAGGCTGCCGTGCTAATCACGACGTCTGCATGAATTGAACTTAAGACGCGGTCGACCTGCGCGGAGTCTGAAACGTCAACATCCCGATGCGTCAGAGGCACAACCGAAAAGCTCTGAGCTGCCAAGACTCGGCAAAGGTCCGTACCTAGCTGGCCATTGGCCCCGATAATTACAACTTTCACACTCAACTCCTATCGTTTTGCGTCATATTTTACTCATTCTGGGATGGACCTAAAACCACCTTCCGCCCCAGCCGGTAGGGCTCAAGCTGGCTTGCAAGACCTTCAAACTAATCTCATCCTACCGGGGGCTGTCCCAATGCAGGATCTGCGGGCAAGCGCCGAACGAATTTCGTACGTACTTGCGTAGAACGTCGTCGGAACTGCGTGCGTCCTTGCTCTGAAGGAAGTTCGACGGCCCCTTCTTGCCATCGCCCCTGCTCAAAGATTCCCGCAAACTCGTTTGAGATCTGCTGATCCGGCGAACAGATAGGGCCTGTCCCAAAACTGTCCTTTCGTACGGTTGTCGGGGCTCCTTGTTTCAAGTTACAACACCAGGTAAGTATCGTTCACTGCCATGTAGTCGCCTCGGACAGCTATACACAACGCGTGTCCTGCGCCATGTGATTCAAACGGGGGCGCGGCCGGATGCGCCGTTGAACTGAATCGTCTCGCACTGTTTTTTGGGCCACGGAATTTGCAAAGGAGACCCATGTCTCGAAAAATGGGATTCGCCTCCTTCTGTGTCGGCGCGCTGGTATTTCTGGTGGCGATCAGCCCGGCTAATGCGCAAATGCGCCCGGGGCTAATCACCCGGAATATCGAAGAAGCAAAGCGCGTCACGCTTCGAGGCAATCTTCGTCAGGAAGCAATCCGCCAGAACGATCGTGGCCCAGTCCCCGATAACCTTTTGCTGGAGCACATGTTGCTGCAGTTGCGCCGGTCTCCCCAGCAAGAGCAGGCGCTGCAGGAGTTCATCAACGAACTCCACACCCAAGGCTCGCCGAACTTTCATCGATGGATCAGCGCCCAGGAATTTGGAACGAGATTCGGTCTAGCGCAGACAGATCTCAACGCCATCGTGCAATGGCTGCAGTCGCACGGTCTTCAGGCGAACACGATCTATCCCAGCGGGATGGTGATCGATTTTTCTGGCACCGCGCGCCAAGTGAGCCAAACGTTTCACACGACAATTCACCATGTGGCATTCAAAGGCGAGCGGCACATCACCAATATGAGTGATCCGCAGATCCCCGCCGCGCTGGCTCCGGCGATCATGGGCGTGGTCTCCCTGAATGACGTCAAGCCGGTGGCCCTGCACAAGATGCGCAAGGCCAGGACTAACTACACATTTGATTCTTTTGGCGCTACCTATGCGTTGGTGCCGCCGGACCTGGCGACCATATACAACCTCAATCCTCTCTTTGGCGCGGGCTACGCAGGCCAGGGGCAGACGATCGTACTGATCGAAGACACGGACGTATACAGCGCTGCGGACTGGACGACCTTCCGCTCCACGTTTGGTCTCTCGGGCTACTCGTCGGGTTCTTTCACGACGATTCATCCGGGCCCGTCAGGCGGCCCCAACAACTGCAGCAATCCTGGCGTGATCGCCCCGAATGACGCAGAAGCGATATTGGACGCGGAATGGGCCAGCGCCGCGGCGCCTGGCGCCACCCTGCAGATGGCATCGTGCGCGGATACCACCACCACGTTCGGCGGATTGATTGCCATCGAAAATCTGATCAACGGCCACGGTCAAGCACCGGCCATCATGAGCATCAGCTACGGCCAGTGCGAGACTGAAAACGGCGCGACGGCTAACGCCGCCTATAACTCGGCCTATCAGCAGGCCGTGACCGAGGGTGTTTCGATCTTTGTCTCCGCGGGCGATAGCGGTGCCGCCGGCTGCGATAACAGCGTTTCCGCAGCTACCCACGGCGTCGGCGTCAATGCTTTTGCGTCCACGCCATACAACGTGGCCGTAGGTGGCACGGACTTCAGCGACACGTATTCTGGCACAAACAATCTCTACTGGAACTCGACGAACACGTCCGCCTTCGCCTCGGCGCTGTCTTATGTTCCGGAAATTCCTTGGAACGACTCCTGCGCCGGCCAATTGATCTCCAACTACGAAGGCTATAGCACCCCCTACGGATCGACTGGTTTGTGCAGCAGCGATATCGGCGGATTCCTACAAACGACGGCCGCAGGCGGCGGTGGCCCCAGCGGCTGCGCGACGGGGACGCCCTTAATCAGCGGGGTTGTAGGGGGAAGCTGTCAGGGATGGCCCAAACCTTCCTGGCAATCCATACGCGGTAACCCGAATGACGGTGTGCGCGACACTCCGGATGTGTCGCTGTTTGCGGCCGACGGCCTTTGGAGCCACTACTATGTATTTTGCTGGTCCGATATTGCGAATGGAGGGGCCGCTTGCACGGGTGCTCCCAGTGGCTGGTCCGGCGCAGGCGGAACGTCGTTCGCATCGCCCATTATGGCAGGTGTCCAGGCCCTCATAAACCAGAAGGCAGGCTCGCGTCAGGGCAATCCCAATCCTGAGTATTACCACCTCGCTGCTACAGAATACGCGTCGAATGGCACCTCCTGCTACTCGAGCAATGGCGCTGGCGTGAGTAGCGCGTGCATTTTCTATGACGTGACCCAGGGCGACATAGACGTGAACTGTAGCGGCAAATTCAATTGCTACCAGCCTTCGGGCACGAGCGGAGTGCTTTCAACCTCGAATAGTGCTTACAACCCAGCGTATGGCACAACGACCGGATGGGACTTCGCAACCGGAATCGGCAGCATCAATGCGGCAAATCTCGTCAACAGCTGGCCAAACAGTACACCAGCCTTCTTGCTTTCCGCGTCGCCGAGCAGCTTGAGTATCACCCGGGGAGCAAGCGTTACAACCGCGATTAGCGTGATTCAGCAGAACGGCTTCAGTGGCAGCGTCAACTTGTCTGTCTCCGGTCTGCCCAGCGGTGTGACGGCCTCATTCAGCACGAATCCCGCGACGACTTCGAGCACGCTGACCCTGACGGCTACCAGCACCGCTGCGACAGGAGCAGTGGCCCTGACGGTTACCGGTACCTCAGGCAGTCTTACCAGTTCCACGAGCGTCGCGCTGACCGTGACGGTCGTAGGAAATTTTGCGCTTTCTTCATCGCCCAGCAGCTTGACTATTCAGCAGGGAGCCGGCGGAACGGGCACGATTACCGTGGCACCGCTGAACGGGTTCAATAGTAGCGTCAGCTTGTCTGCTTCCGGTCTGCCCGGCGGCGTGAGCGCGTCATTCAGCCCGAATCCGGCGACATCGTCCAGCACTATGACTCTGGCGGCCAGCAGCACCGCTGCCACAGGCACATTCCCGGTGACGGTCACAGGGATGGCGGGGGGCTTGATCAATAGCACCACGGTTTCGGTGACGATAACTCCTGGGCCGAACTTCACGCTTTCTGCATCGCCCAGCAGCTTAATCTTTCCGCAGCGAGCCGGCGGCACGAGCACGATTACCGTGGCGCCGCTGAACGGGTTCAATAGTAGCGTCAGCTTATCTGCTTCCGGTCAGCCCAGCGGTGTGACCGCCTCATTCAGCACGAATCCTGCGACGACTTCGAGCACGCTGACCCTGGCAGCCAGCAGCACAGCCACGACAGGCACCTTCTCGGTGGTTGTCACGGGCACCTCCGGCAACTTGACCCATTCCACCACACTTAGCTTAACTGTTACTGCCGCAAACAACTTTACTTCGGGTTGGCTCGACAGCGATATGGGGTCCGTCGGTCTCGCTGGCAGCGCGACTTTTGCGAACGGCACCTTCACGGTTAATGGTGCGGGGCAACAGATCTGGGACACCGCGGACAGTTTCAATTTCGCCTATCAGGTCCTGTCGGGTGACGGCACGATCGTGGCGCGAGTGGTGAGCTTCCAGGGTGGGAACGCCAACTCCGAATCGGCGGGGGTCATGATTCGGGAAACACTGACGGCGGGTTCCACGAATGCCTACGCCATGTATGGCGGCCAGACGATCTACTTTAATGACCGTCCGAGCACGGGTGCCAGCACTTCTTCCCAAACGAATTCCAACACTGTGAAGCTGCCCTATTGGGTGAAGCTGGTGCGCAGCGGGAGCACGTTCAGCAGCTACGCGTCCCTCGATGGAGTGAACTGGTTTCAGGTGGGGAGCAGCCAGACGATCAGCATGGCGCAGAGCGTGTACGTTGGCCTAGCAGTGAGCAGCGATACGACGTCGGCTTTGGCCACGGCGACATTCGACAACGTGTCCATCAGCACGGCGGCAGCGCCGGCGCCGGTGATCAGTGCGGTTTCAGCTACGACCGGATCGGTTGGGACTGCAGTCGTGATTTCCGGTTCCGGGTTTGGAGCTTCGCAAAGCAGTAGCCAGGTGGTTTTGAACGGCAATCCGGTGACGATCAGTTCCTGGAGCGCTACCTCGGTTACGATCACGATTCCAGCGGGGACGAGTTCGGGCCCTCTCGCGGTTCTGGTGGCCCCCAGCATGAATGCCAGCAACCCTGTGGCGTTCACGGTGACCTCGCAACCGCTACCCAGCGGCTGGCTGAATCAGGATGTCGGCCAGGTGGGGGTGGCGGGAAGCGCCACGTACACCAATGGGACGTTCACGGTGAATGGGTCGGGGCAATATATCTGGTACGGCGCGGACGGTTTCCACTTTGACTACCAGACACTGTCGGGTGACGGCAGCATCGTGGCCCGTGTGGTCAGCGTGCAAGGAGGTTCGAGTAGCGAATCGGGCGTGATGATTCGCGAGACGCTGACTGCCAGTTCGGATATGGCCTACCTAGCTTACAGCGGCAGTACGGATATTTATGGGGTCTACCGTCCGACCGTCGGGGCGAATGTCTCGTACGCGAACACCAGTGCTGTGACGCTGCCGTACTGGGTGAAGCTGGTGCGCAGCGGGAGCACGTTCACCAGTTACGCATCGCCGGACGGGGTGAACTGGGTACAGGTGGGAGGCAGCCAGACGATCAGCATGTCGCAGAACGTATACATTGGCCTGGCGCTGAGCAGTGATGTGAACACAAGCTTGGCCACGGCCACTTTCGACAACGTTTCGGTGAACTCCACGGCCGCACCGGCACCATTGATCAGCAGTGTTTCGCCGGCGTCGGGATCGGTGGGCAGTCAGGTGATAATTTCCGGCAGCGGTTTCGGAGCCACGCAGGGCAATAGCATCGTGACGCTGAACGGCACACCGGTGAGCATCAACGCTTGGAGCGACGCCTCCATCAGCTTCACCATTTCTTCGGGAGCGAGCTCCGGGCCTTTGGTAGTCTCCGTAGCTCCGAGCATGAACGACAGCAACCCCGTCCCATTCAGCGTGGTTGCGCCACTGCCCACTTTCACGCTTTCCGCATCGCCGAGCAGCTTGACTATTCCGCAGGGAGCCAGCGGCGCGAGCACGATTAGCGTCACTCCACAGAATGGTTTCGGCAGCAGCGTGAGCTTGTCTGCTTCCGGTTTGCCAGCTGGCGTGACGGCCTCATTCAGTGCGAACCCCGCTACCGCGTCCAGCACCCTGACGCTGACGGCAGGCAGCACGGCGACTCCAGGGACATTCTCGGTAACGGTGACAGGCGCGTCCGGCACCTTGAGCAACAGCACCACAGTCTCACTGACGGTGAGTGCTGCACCGAACTTCACTCTTTCGGCGTCACCTAGCAGCCTGAGTATTCTGCAGGGAGCCAGCGGCACCAGCACGATCAGCGTGAGCGCGCAGAACGGCTTCAGCAGCAGCGTCAGCTTGGTTGCTTCCGGTTTACCGACTGGCGTGACGGGGTCATTCAGTTCCAATCCTGCTACGTCTTCCAGCACGCTCACTCTGACGGCCAGCAGTGCAGCCACAACAGGGACCTTCTCGGTGGTTGTGACGGGTACCTCCGGCACGCTGAACTCCAGTACCACCGTCTACGTGACGGTAAGCGCTCCACCAAGCTTCACCCTTTCTGCATCGCCGAGCAGCCTGAGCATCGCGCAGGGAGCCAGCGGCGCGAGCACGATTAGCGTGACTCCGCAGAACGGCTTCACCGGCAGCGTCAGCTTGTCTGCTTCCGGCCTGCCCACCGGGGTGACCGCCGGGTTCAGCCCGAATCCCGCTGTGGGTTCGAGCACCCTGACCCTGACGGCCAGCAGCACAGCAATTACCGGAACATTCTCGGTGACGGTCACGGGTACGGGCAGCGGGTTGAGCAACTCTTCTCTAATTGCGGTGACAGTGACCGCCGCATTGAACGGCAACCTTCCCCAGTCTTGGTCGGATGGAGACGTGGGTACCGTGGGTGTGGCCGGCAGTGCGACTTTCGGGAACGGAGCGTTTACAGTCAATGGTGCGGGGCAACAAATCTGGGCCACCGCGGACAGCTTCAACTTCGCTTATCAGATCCTGTCGGGTGACGGCAGCATCGTGGCCCGCGTGGCCAGCGTTCAAGGAACTTCAAGCACCGAAGCGGGCGTGATGATTCGCGACACGCTGTCTGCGGGTTCGGACATGGCCTACGTAGCTCACGCCGGCAATGGAGACATTTACTGGATTTACCGTACGAGCGTTGGGGCGAGTGCTTCTGCCGCAAACACGAATGCTGTGACCTTGCCGTACTGGGTGAAGCTGGTGCGGAGCGGGAGCACCTTCAGCAGCTATGCGTCATCCGACGGGTTGAATTGGGTGCCGGTGGGAGGCAGCCAGACGATCAGCATGGCGCAGAGCGTGTACATTGGCCTGGCAGTGAGCAGTAACGCGACTTCAAGTTTGGCCACCGCCACTTTCGATAACGTCTCCATCAGCACGGCGGCAACACCGCCGCCAGTGATTAGTACGGTTTCGGCTACGACGGGAACGGTTGGCAGTGCCGTGGTGATCTCCGGTTCTGGATTTGGAGCGACGCAAGGGAACAGCGCCGTGATGCTGAATGGGACAGCGGCCCCCATCACTTCTTGGAGTGACAGTTCGATCAGCATCACGATTCCGTCGGGGGCCACTTCGGGGCCTTTGGCCGTTCTGGTGGCCCCCAGCATGAATGCGAGCAACCCCGTGGCGTTCACGGTGACCTCGCAACCGCTACCCAGCGGCTGGCTGAATCAGGATGTCGGCCAGGTGGGGGTGGCAGGAAGCGCCACGTACACCAATGGGATGTTCACGGTGAATGGGTCGGGGCAATATATCTGGTACGGCGCGGACGGTTTCCACTTTGCCTACCAGACCCTGTCGGGTGACGGCACGATCGTGGCCCGCGTGGTCAGCGTGCAAGGAGGATCGAGTAGCGAATCGGGCGTGATGATTCGTGAGACGCTGACTGCCAGTTCGGACATGGCCTACCTCGCTTACAGCGGCAGTACGGATCTTTACTGGATCTACCGTCCGACCGTCGGGGCGAATGTCTCGTACGCGAACACCAGTGCTGTGACGCTGCCGTACTGGGTGAAGTTGGTGCGCAGCGGGAGCACGTTCACCAGTTACGCATCGCCGGACGGGGTGAACTGGGTACAGGTGGGAGGCAGCCAGACGATCAGCATGTCGCAGAACGTATACATTGGTCTGGCGCTGAGCAGTGATGTGAACACGAGCTTGGCCACGGCCAAGTTCGATAACGTCTCGATCAGCACGCCGGGAGCGCCGGCGATCAGCGCGCTTTCGAGTACGACGGCATCGGCCGGCAGTGCGGTGGTGATCTCCGGTTCTGGATTTGGAGCGACGCAAGGCAACAGCGCCGTAATGCTGAATGGGACAGCGGCCCCCATCACTTCTTGGAGCGACAGTTCGATCAACATCACGATTCCGTCGGGGGCCACTTCGGGACCTTTGGCCGTTCTGGTGGCTCCCAGCATGAATGCCAGCAATCCGGTCCCCTTTACGGTGAATTGAGGGCCTTAGAAGATCGGGGATCGGGTCGCGGGCCAAGTCTCAGCCCTCCGTAAGGAATCGCTCGTCCCGAAGATACAGAACAACGGGCTTCGCGCATTATTTGTATTTCGCTGTTTGATTATGGTTCGCGAAGGTCGCTGCAGTTTCGGCTTGTAAGCATCCAACCATCAGGAGTTGAGTACTTCTACTTAGCCTTAGCGCTGGGGCAACTGATTGGAAACAGCCAGCCCGCCGCGGTCTATCGAACCGGGATATTGTTGCTAGTATTCGCTATATGTCAGATGTGTGTACCCATGCGGAATTGGACTCGGCGAGGACCGCTTCGGGTACCCTGCGGCAGAGCTTTGACCTGCTGGAGACCGGGCCGGCTAACGCCTGGAGCCTAACCACTATCGCCGCTCTTATCCTCTTGGTCATGGTGTGGGGTTGGCAATTCTATTCCACCTGGGCGGCCTGGGGAAATCTGACCATCGACTCCGGCCACGAGATGTATATACCGGCCTTGCTGGCCGAAGGCAAGACGCTGTACCGCGATGTTTGGTTCATGTACGGTCCTGCGGCTCCATACTTTAATAGCTATCTGTTTCGCCTATTTGGGATCCATCTGAACACACTCTACTGGGCCGGTTCGCTTGCCGCTCTAGGCTCGGCGATATTCCTTTATCTCATTGGAATGCGGCTATCGGCCTGGCCGATGGGCTGGACCGCGGGCGCGGTCGTGTTGTTGGAGGCTTTTGCACCCTCGAATTTCTGCTTTCCGTTGCCCTACACCTTTTCTGCTGTGTATGGCTGTTTCGCTGCATGTTTATTTATGTGGTTGGTGATCAGGGGAACCGTCACGAGATCCGCCGTGTGGATGTTCGCGGCGGGAAGTACTGCGGCATTGGCGCTGCTGCTGAAGCCGGAGTTCGGTATGGCTTGCTATCTCACGATCATCCTGTGGATTGCTGTGCGGAGCCTGCGGGAGCGCTCAGCTTCTTACACCGTAACAGATATTGCAGCAATTTTGCCGGGGATCATCGTCTGTTGGTTTGTAGTTCGCTGGATGATATCCATCCGAGGCGTGGAGTTTATCACCCAAGAGAACATTGTGAGTTGGCCCACGTCATATTTCATGCAGCACTATGGCAAATTGTGGCTCGAGAACAGTGGATATGCCTTGACTGCTGGAGCATTTCGTGAGGCCGCCATTCGGGCGTTATTTCCGGCGGGAGCGTTGCTGGAGTTCTATTGCCTACTCAACTGGAAGCGGACCGATCTCCGATCCGCTCTCATGAGGTTAGCCCTAGTGCCTGCCTTGATTGCGTATTGTTGGGTGTTCGGGTTGAACCTGCAGCAATCGTTGAGGGCTCTCATTTTCCCCCAGGACATGGTTCTCTATGTTTGCATTGGAGCGATCGTGGCCTGGTCCTTTTTCTTGCGAGGGTCGGCCAAGGTGCCGAGCGCACTGGTCCTACTGCTGAGTTTTTCGAGTTTTCTCGCATTCCGAATTCTTTGGAAGATGACGCCTTCGGGTTATCCGATCTATTACAACGGCCCGGTAGCCCTTTGCTTTTTACTGCTGCTGATGGCGTTGGCCCGGCGTGCTATTCGTCCGAATTTCATTGCCATCGTGCAGGCGATAACCTGCCTTGCGTGCTTATTTAGTGTGGCACTGTACGTTCGTGACATTAGCTCGGTGACGAGAAGCTATGTTCCGCTTGTGACAGAACGTGGAATGGTACGCGCCCAGCGGCAGAACGTAGAAAATTATCGGATGGCGATTAATTTCATGAAGGATAAAGCGGCTCTGGGCCAATATGTTCTCTCCGTTCCCGAAGATACGAGCTTGTATTTTCTTTCTGAAACTTACTGTCCGACTCGCGTTTTCGCCTTTATTCCGGGTGCCCTAGCGCCCGGGAGAATGACCGATGAGCTAATCGCGGAAATCGAGAGTAAGCCCGTCCGCTATTTGCTCTGGTCAAATCGGACCTTTTTTGAATTTGGCGTTCCTGTCTTTGGTAAGGATTTCGATCAGCAATTCGGGGAATTTCTGAAAACCCACTACCATCGTTTGGGCTTGTTAGAACCGAATGACCTCTATTTCGCAGACTGGAATGCCCAGGTGTGGGAACGTAACGAGGCGAACTAGGTTCGCAATGAGCTATACACCTCTCTGATCGCCCGCAGCTGGCGCCGCATTACTCCTTAGCTTTCGCCGCCATGCAATCGTCTGTGCGATTCCACGAGGCAAATCATAACGAGGTGTCCAGCCGACTTCGCTTGTCAGCCGCTTGGCATTGGCCCAGAGCCTACAACACTCTGAATTGCCTGCTCGCGCACCGGTGCGAATTAGCTCCGACCGGCCGATTTGTGTGCCTATTTCCTGGAACACATCTTTGAGCGTGACGCGATTGCCCGATCCGATGTTCACGGGTCCTTGGACTTCGCTTTCCAGGAGGGCTGCCAATGCTGAGGCCGCATCCTCGACGTGCATGAAATCAAGCACGTCCCGTCCTTCCGAGCAAAGTGCTGGCTCGCTTTTCAAGAGGGAATCGATGACGTATCCGACAACTCTTGAGGCAGGTTCCTCCGGACCATATAGAAAGAAGATCCGTCCACACGCGGAACTCAGGGACGCTCGAAAAGTGGAGCAAAATAGAATTTCCTCCAGAGCGCGCTTGCAGACTCCGTAGAGCGTAGTCGGGGCCAGAGGCGTCTGGTTCTCCACGCACTCGCCACTATCAGGTCCATATTCAGCGCAGCTGCCCGCAACAACCATTCGCTTTCCGCCACTCTCCTCAAATGCCGAAAGCAATTCTAGGCTGGCGCGTAGCCAGCGGATATTTTCCCGTGTTTCCCAGAAGTTGCCTGGCACCGCGCACCAGGCCAAGTGTAGCAACCAATCGGGACGAACCTCCTGGACCAGCCGGGTGGCGCAACCTGGTTGCAGCAAATCGATCTGGTGCCAGGACACGTCGCTCAGAACAGGTACAGATGCTCTGTCACGACTGACGGCATGTATTTCGTAATTCTTAACTGCCAGGATGGGCAAGCAATGCCGACCGATAAATCCACTAGCGCCAGTGACCAGCACCCTTCTCATGATTGGTGATCGGGAAAATTGCGATCTCGATCCGAGATGATCGGATCCGCAATTGGCCATTTGATTCTGAATACTGGGTCGTCCCATCGGACGCCGCGGGCGCACTCACTGACGTACGGCTCTGATATCTGGTAAAAGACTTCGCTGTCGTCAGCCAGTGTCTGAAAGCCGTGTGCGAAACCCTCAGGAATGTAGATCATCTTGTGATTTGCAGCGGTCAGCTCTACAGCAAGCCATTGGCGGTATGTTGCGGATCCTTGTCGCAGGTCAACGATTACGTCGTAAATTGCACCTGCGCTACATCGAACCAGTTTGGCCTCGGCATAAGGTTCGGCCTGATAGTGCATTCCCCGCAGTGTTCCCCGGCGTCTATTGTAGGAGATAGCGCATTGTGCCAGCTTTGTGCTGAGGCCCCGCTTTTTGAATTCGTCAGCGCACCACGTACGAGCGAAAAATCCTCTTTCGTCGTGGACCGGTTTCAGTTCGACCAGGTATGCGCCGCTGAGCAAAAGAGGTACGAATTTCATTCGATTACGACACTGGTTGGAACGTGGATCGCCTCATCTCAAACTGAAGATGCGACAGCCCTAGCCTCCATCAAAGCGCCCCTTCCCGCCATCCAGCTCGTGAATGCCAATATCACCGCTGCTGGCAGCAACAATGCACCCAGGACGAAGGCCAGGAGCGTCCTGGGGCTAAACCGGTCTAATCCCATTAGAAAGCGCGTCAAAGTGTTATTGCGTCCGGTGATGATGCTGATTGTGCTCTCGACCCAGCCGTATGGATCGTGTTCTGGAGACGCAAACCCCAAACTAGTAATTTTAAGCCCTGCGCGTCCAAGGGTGGCCCGCAGGGTCTCTGGGGTAAAGTGGATCAGATGGCGTGGCACATCCAAATGAAACCATTTTGGCCCTGCAATGCGGGCCTGCCAACTCGAAAAATTTGGAACCACTATGATCAACAGACCGTTTTGCGCGAGCCGACTGGCACATTCTTTTAGCAAACTAAGCGGATCGTCTATATGTTCAAGCACATTGAACAGTACAATGAGATCGAAGGAGGCGCTCTTGGAGAGTTTTTCCAGTGGAACTGCGGCAATCTCCAGGCCATGAGCACGCCGCCCGATTTCCGCCATCTGCTCCGTGCGTTCCAGACCAAGCACGCACCAGCCCCGACGGCGGAAAGCGGCCAACATCAAACCGCTGCCGCAACCTATCTCCAGTATCGAACCGCCGCTGGGTCTGAAACGAGACCAGTGAGAGACGCGAATATCGTACAAGTAGCCGAGCAAGCAGGTAACTACCGAACCGTAAGTGCGATATTTTCCGGGATAATATCGATCTACGTCGCCAAAATGCGTTTCCGTATAAGCCAGCCCACAGGAGCATCCCAGGATTCGAAATCTATCCAATGTGATTGGGTCCCGCACTTCAGGATAAATGACCCGGCTTTCTGGGATTTTGCAGACAGGGCATGGTTTCGACTCCAAGCTCTGCGTGAGAGACTTGCTGATATCAGGTGTGACTTCCAGTGGATGCTCCCGAGTAGATGCTCCTGCCTTCTGATTGGTCGATTCTTGTTTGCTGCCCCTTTGGCTGAACGACGCTCTTGCTGTAATCGATGAAGGCATTCGGACGGTGCAATCCATTCTTATAAGTGCGGGCCACGTACAAGGCGGTAAAAGCAGCGGTCGCTCCCATATAGGCCGCGAATGTCACCACGCCTCCGAGTGCGAGCCAGGACGACTGAGTCAAGATATAGCTGATACCGAAAGCCATGAGCGAGAGAATCCAAAACGGCAACAGGAGAATGGGTAGGCGAAGGAATAATGTTGATGCAGATAGGATCCCGCCAATTGCGAAAAGTGACATTCCGATCAAATTGTAATGGCTCTTGCCTCCTATACGCTTCTGACGCTTGTAGGGAATCGCGGCGCGCCGGAAACCGACTCGGCCAATCGAAGCGCGCACGAATGGAAACGATGTATTCTCGTCCACGATGGCGCAACGTACTTCTCTCGTAAAAAGAGAAAACTCAGCCATGTCGAGAATAATTTCCTCATCGGCGACCGCACGAAGCAGCCTATAGAAAAATTTTCGGATGCCCTTCAGAATCTTGGCTTCATCGCGATCGACGCGCTCGCCATAGACGATGTCGTATCCTTCTTCGCACTTATCGACGAATTGTTGGATCATCTCGGGAGGGTCTTCGCAATCCACGTCGATAAATACCAAAAGATCGGCCTCGACATTCCGTAAGCCGCACTCCAGTGAAGCATGATATCCGACGTTCTTGCTTGTTGTAAGGACGTAGGTTTGTGGCCAAACTTTTCTGATCTGCTCGATTTGCTGGAGCGTACCATCAGTGGACGCATTATTGAGGAATAGCAAATTCACTGCATAACGCCCAGATAGGATTTCCAGGACTGGTCGGAGGCGGTCAAAAAAGAGCGGTATAACACTTTCCTCGTTGTAGACTGGGCAAAGGATAGTGAGGAGTCGTGTCTCCATGCCCGATGATCCAATTTGATCACAAAGACTATTATGGCTATTCCAGGTGCTCGAGCGTGTCATGTCACCTCAGTTGCATTCTGCCGCATCACTCGTACCCGGGCAAATTGTATAATTGCTTGCATATCGCACTAGTAAGAACCGGGTTTCTGGGTAGGTATGGTTACCGCCGCGGAGAGTTGCTCGATAGTCCCGACCAAAGTACAGTACTGAGCTGAAGAATCCTCTTACAAAGTTCTGGACGGGTGCTCAAGCGTGGAGATGAATGCCTTGTTGCTCGAGAAGGTGCTAACCAGCGCGAAAAATGTCTCGGTGCTCGTTCTAGGCGACGTGATGCTGGATCAATACATCTATGGGACGATCGACCGCATTTCGCCTGAGGCACCGGTCCAGGTTGTCAACTGGCGCGAGCAAAGATCCGGGCTGGGCGGTGCCGCCAATGTAGCCAATAACCTCGCTCAATTGGGCTGTCATGTCTTTCTTGCGGGCGTTGTCGGTTCTGATG
>WNGR01021117.1_pt1 | contig 19458 bp, 19 predicted proteins | sample 5407581 | NCBI WGS metagenome assembly WNGR01 (sample SAMN13153383, study PRJNA577476) | soil metagenome | isolation source: 80 cm soil or saprolite under Garry oak tree replicate 2 | place: USA:California | collected 2016-06-15 | reverse complement strand
ACGCGTGACAGTGATTTCGCTGTATTCCGAAGGCACCCACCCGGTGCTGTTATCCAGCGTCAGCGAAACCTCGGCCATGCCAAGCGCGGATTTGCCATGTCCACCGGCAAAGATGATATCCTCGCTCTTTTTCCCACGCAGCTGGCGCATACTCTGCTCTCCCAGCACCCAGCGCACCGCGTCCGCCACATTTGACTTCCCCGCGCCATTTGGTCCCACGACCGCCGTGATACCCGTGCTAAACTCCAACACCGTGCGCACAGCAAAGCTTTTAAAGCCCAGCATTTCCAAGCGTTTCAGATACACAGTTTTGCCTATCCTTTAGAAAATATATAAGATGATGGCTACGATGACAGTTCCCAAAAATATGGCGTCATAATACCATACTTTTAGTAGGATTTATACAGCCATTAGAATATGCTTAGAAAGTTCACCTCAAGCACAAATATTAGCAGCTATAGCTTGACTTCTGGCGGGAATGACTGTACACTCAAGACCAAGCAAGATCAATTCTGGATAGGTAAGTACAGCTATATGACTGAAAAACAGAGATTCCTGACGATTGCAGAGGCGGCTGAGTTTCTGCATGTCAGTGAGACTTCATTGCGACGTTGGACCAATAGTGGGAATTTACGCTGTTTTCGTGTCGGTGTGCGAGGTGAGCGGCGCTTCCAGGTAGAGGATTTACTGGAGTTCGTGGCATCCGGGAAGGTACAGCAGGAGCCACCGTCGATAGCAAGCGAGATCGGCAACAATCCCGCTTCTCTGGAGCGCCATATCTGCCTGTTCTTTCGCAACCTGGACGAACAATGGCAAATGATGCGTCCGTACCTTTTAGATCATCTCGGTACGAGGGTACCAGTACTCTACATCCAGGACGGCACACCACCCGAACGCTTGCTAGAGTTACTGCGCGCGGAAGGGCTGCCAGTGGATGAACTCATTGCAAACGGGTTATTGCGTATCCTACCGCCCGAGCAAGCCTACCTGTTGACAGGCCGATTCGATGCTCAGCGGATGCTCGCCTTTATGGAGTCTGCCATCCTGGCAGCGCTGGCAGCGGGCTACGATCGCGTGTTCCTGACAGGAGAGATGACATGGTCACTCCCGAATGCACCTGGTGCTGAAGGGATGATGCACTACGAGGCACTGCTCAACCCACTGGTTGATAAGTATCCAGGATCGACGATTGTCTGCCAGTATGATCTGAGGCGTTTTGACGGCCCCAGTTTGCTCGATGCATTGCTGACCCACCCATCAGTACACGTATCGCGCGGACGGGTAGCTGGATTCTACGGCCTGTGAGCTGTAAGCTTGCAGAGAGAGGAGGGATTCGCGCAATTACTGTTCCGGTTTAGTTACATGGGAGAGTCACGAAACAAAGGTGTCTTTCGGAAAGTTTGAAAGCCGTGGAGGCTACCATGAAGATTCGGAGGCAGTCATGAAAATTCGAGATCAAGAGATCATGCTCCCCACGAGCATGGTTGGAAACTACCCTAACCCCCGCTGGTGGGACGCCTATTTTGCTCGCTATTGGACTGGAGACCAACGCCCCCCCGATTCCCTTGAGCGGGAAGCTCTTGAGGACGCTGTCTTAGCCATTGCTCACGACCAGGAACAAGCAGGATTGGACATTATCACCGATGGCCGCCTGCACGCTGATAACTACGGTGATCAAGCCCTTTATTACTACTACGTACGCCTGGGTTATGACCTCAAGGGAGGTTACCTCGGCTTCCCCATCTACAGCCGTCTGCACGCTGGCACGCTGGCTCAAGAAGTCAGACGGCGCGGTGCAATCATGTTGGAGCAGGCCAAAGCCCTCAAGAAGGCCACGAACAAGCCGACGAAGGTCCAGTATACGGGCATTCAGGTACTGGGCCAGGCCACCAACGACCTGTACTACAAATCCAGCCGCGACCGGGCGATGGATATCGCCAAAGCGATCAACGAGGACATCCTGGAAGTGGACGCCCTCGGCGTGGATTTCATTCAGCTCGACGAGTTTACCTGGCCCTATGGCTTTGAGGATTGGGCCATCGAGGCGTTCAACCGCGCAGTGGAAGGAGTCAAGCACGCCAAAATTGTCTGTCACATCTGTTGGGGCAACTGGGGCGGCACGCCTGCCTACATGCCAGATCAGACGGCACAGGCAGGAGAGATCTTTGACCTCACGCAGCGCCAGGGACCGACGCCTGGTGATAGCACCTTTGTCATTCCGAAAGCCTACGAGGGCAAGATGGATGTGCTGAATCTGGAGATTGGTGGCCGACGACGAGACCTGAGCGGGCTGGCTACTGTACTCAAGCAGCATCCCCTGCCGAAAAACCTCCAGTTCTGGGCTGGGGTGATCGATGTGAAGAGCACGATCACTGAAACTGCTGAGGAAGTAGCTGACCGCATCCGGCAGGTCATGTCGGCCGTTCCTGCTGATCAATTGGGTCTCACTACCGACTGCGGTCTGATTCTGCTTCAGCGCTATATTGCCGTCGATAAACTGCACGCACTGGCGGCCGGGGCGCAGATCGTTCGTAATGAACTGGCGAGGACTCCAGTAGCAGCGGGTCAGGCGCGATAGATCGGGTCCGTATATAGGAGCGCGATGTACCGATTTTCCTTGCGCGAAGGCACGATACAATCGCGCCCCTACGGCCGATCACACCTGGAGGTGTGAGATGCCTATTTTGACACTGAAATGCCCAGAATGCGGCCACACGTTTCAGGGATTGGTCCTGGCGGGTACACGTCCACCGGAGGAGTGGGTTTGTTCCAAGTGCGGTAGCAGGAGGGCAGAGGTTGTATACGATAAGGAACCCGTCCCGCATCCCTGGGAAGGGGAGCATGGTGTTGGGCTTTGTTCATGCTGTAACTGAGGACAAATCATGCGACTGACAGAGAAAGTAGCCATTATAACTGGTGGAGGTTCTGGCTTTGGTGAAGTGACGGGACATCTTTTCGCTCGTGAGGGAGCGGCAGTAATGCTCGCAGACATCAATGGTGCTGCGGCCCGAACAGTTGCGGAGTCCATTACTGCTGAAGGTGGCCGTGCAGCCTGGGCTGAAACCGATGTCACCTCTAGTTCAAGTGTTGACACAATGGTTCGTGCAACCCTGAGCCAATTTGGGCAAGTGGATATCCTTTTTAACAATGCCGGCATCGAAGGCTTTGGTTCGGTCATCGAGACCGACGAAGCGACCTGGGACCGCATATTTGCCGTCCATGTGCGTGGCGCGTACCTGTGTTCAAAGTACGCCCTCCCGGCTATGATCGAAGGTGGGCGTGGCGGTGTGGTCGTAAATGTCTCATCGGTTGCCGGCCTCGTTGGACTGCAATACATGTCTGCCTACTGCGCAGCCAAGGGGGCTATTATCGCTCTGACACGTGCGATGGCCGCCGATTTCGCACCACATGGCATCCGTGTGAACTGTATTGCGCCGGGCACGACGATGACGCCCCTGGACCCGCTTGGTCGTTTTGCACAACCTGAAGAAATTGCGCGTTCTGTATTATTTCTCGCTTCGGATGACAGCTCGTATGCGACAGGCATGTGCCTGGTTATGGACGGTGGATTAACCTGCGTGTAGGGCAACTCCTTGTGACTGCCCGTCTCGCACACGCCAAGATATGGATGAAAACAATGGAGCATTATCCACTATGGATCAATGGCGAGCCCTGGGACACTGGTACGCGCCTGACAGTCACGGACAAAGCCACTGGCTCCCCCTGGGCAACAGTCAGCCAGGCAGGGCCGAAGGAAGTGGATGCAGCGGTTACAGCGGCAAGTCAGGCCTTTGCGCATAAGCCACTGACTGTCACGCAACGCTACGAGATACTGCTGAGAGCAGCCGGGCTGATCCGCGCGCGACTTGACGAACTGGCGCTGACGATGGCTTACGAGGCAGGGAAGCCACTGCGCGATGCTCGTGCAGAGGCCGAGCGTGCGGCAGATACCTTCAGCTGGTCAGCCGAGGAAGCCAAGCGCATTCACGGCGAGATGGTACCACTCGAGGCAACGCCCGGCTCTGAAAACCGCCTGGCCTTCACCATGCGTGTCCCGGTTGGAGTAGTCTGCGCCATCACCCCGTTCAACTTTCCTATCAACCTCGTCGCGCATAAGATCGCTCCGGCACTGGCTGCGGGCAATGCCGTTGTGCTCAAACCAGCCTCCTATACCCCCGTTGTAGCGGCCAAGTTATGCGCGATTCTGACCGAAGCTGGATTGCCACCGGGCTGGCTGAACCTGGTTGTTGGGCCAGGCGACAGCGTTGGAAATGCACTGTTAAGCGATACACGCATTGGTTTCTACACCTTCACAGGCTCGGTGCCTGTCGGTGAAGCGCTCAAGCGTACCATCGGGCTGCGTCGTTGTACGTTGGAACTCGGCTCCAACTCGGCAGTGATTGTGCATGAAGACGCCGACATCGCCACTGCCGCTACCCAGTGCGCCCTGAAGGGCTTCGCCTATGCCGGCCAGGTGTGTCTCTCGGTGCAACGCATCGTGGTTCATCACGCCGTTGCCGAGGAGTTTACCACAAAGCTGGTTCGTGTGAGCCAGGGTCTGCGCCTGGGCGATCCGAAGGACCCAACAACTGACATCGGGCCAATGATCAGCGAAGACGAGGCGAAGCGAGCGGAGTCGTGGATCCAGGAAGCGGTTGCTGCGGGCGCATCATTGCTCACCGGAGGACAGCGCGACGGGTCATTCCTGACTCCGGCGGTGCTGACGCATGTGCAGCAGCACATGCGCGTCGTCTGCCAGGAAACCTTCGCCCCGATTGTGGCCGTGCAAACGTACGAGACGCTCCAGGAGGCATTGAGGATAGCGAACGACTCTGAATTCGGATTGCAGGCTGGTGTATTCACAGGGTCACTGGCTGTCGCTATGGCAGCAGCGCGTGGCCTGCGTGTCGGCGGGGTGATGGTTAACGACACATCGTTCTACCGTGCGGGCCAGATGCCCTATGGCGGTGTGAAGCGGAGTGGTATGGGTCGTGAAGGACCACGTTACGCCATTGAGGAGATGACCGAACTGCGGTTGGTCGTCCTCAACCCAGAGGGCTGATCTTTGACCAGGCAGAACGAATTGTAGCGCAACAAGAAATAAAGTTAGGCCATTGATGATGCGTAAATGGAGTGGCACCCCCTGCGGGGACCTTGCCCGGGGGACAGGTAGCCAGACCTGATGCACGTCCATCTTTGAAAAAGGTTATTGATTATGCGTCTTGCGAACAAAATCGCCCTGGTTACTGGGGCAGGCTCCGGCATTGGGCGCGGAATCGCCCGTCGCTTCGCTGCTGAAGGGACATCTCTGGCGCTTAATGACATTGCTGAAGCGCCGTTGCAGGAGACGGCGGCCTTGATCGAAGAGGTGGGCGGCCAGTCTATTTCTGTGGTGGGCAACGTGACAGTACGGGCGGACGCAGAGCGCATGGTCGAAGCTGCAGTCAGCGGCTTTGGGCGATTGGATATCGTCGTGAACAATGCCGGTATCACCGGCTCGCGCCAGGCCACGCTCGCACACCTGACTCCCGACGAGGAATGGGAGCGTGTGATGGCAGTCAACGTCAGCGGCGTGTTTCAGGTGGCGCGTGCTGCCATTCGGCAGATGCTGGCACAGGGAAGTGGGACTATTATCAATATTGCATCGACCGCCGGGTTCGTGCCTTTTCCGGCACGGGCCGCTTATAATGCCTCAAAAGGTGCTGTTATCTCGTTCACCCGTGCGCTGGCGTTGGACTATGCGCCCAACCATATTCGGGTTAACGCGATCTGCCCCGGCATGGTTGAGACGGCGATGACACGTTGGCGGCTGGACGTTCCAGAACTGCGCCAGCAGGTATTGGACACGATCCCCTGGGGTCGTATCGGCCAGACTGAGGATATCGCCGCCGCTGCGGTCTATCTTGCTTCGGACGAAGCCGACTTTGTCACTGGCCACATGCTGGTGATAGATGGCGGCTGGATCATCAAATAAGATTCTCCACATCATTCGAGAAGAGGGGGTAGGCTATGTCAATCTTTACTTCAGAAGAGAAGCGGGGGTCGCTGGCTGAGGCGGCATCCATCGTACAAGATGGCATGACGATTGCCGTTGGCGGCGGACTATCCTGGCGCGAGCCTATGGCCTTGCTGCGCGAACTTATTCGACAGGGACGGCGTAATTTGCATGTGGTCGGATCCGCGCATGGTGTGGACATAGACCTGCTGTGCGGCGCAGGTGCGATCGGTGTGGTAGAAGAATCGTACGTCGGTTTCGAGCACGATTTCGGCATGGCACCGAACTTCCGACGTGCCTGCGAAAGTGGAATTGTACGAGTACGCGACACTTGCTGTCATACCCTCATCCAGCAATTGCGGGCAGCCGAGTTCGGCGTGCCTTTTCTGCCGGTGCGGAGCGTGCAGGGCACCGATTTTCTGCGTTTGCACCCGGAATACAAGACCATGACCTGCCCGTTCACGGAGCTGCCACTGGTGCTGGTACCGGCACTTGCGCCAGATGTCGCTATTGTTCACGCACACTATGGTGATGCCCAGGGCAACTTGAAGATACTGCCACCGCTGGTCGCAGATCTCTTTTTCATTCGCGCTTCCAAGCATGTCATTGCCACCGTCGAGCAGGTACTTCCAACGGACGAATTGCGAGAGATGGAGCCAAACGTCCCATATTTCTGGGTAGAGTCGGTGGTTGAAGTCCCTTACGGAGCGCATCCTACCTCGTGCTATCCATTCTATGCTTATGACCGTGCGCACCTGGCAGCATACTATGCTGCTGCGCAGGCGGGGGCTGACGCCTTCGCACGCGCGTACCTGGCCCCTTACGTGTTCGAGTCTGCAACCCATGACGACTATCTGGCGCGCATCGGGGGGCTGGCGAAACGCCAGGCGCTTGCAAGCTGGAAGGATGGCGATGATGCCTGGCGTGCGCTCTTCACCACACCGGAAGGAGCTATCGCATGAAGGCCGAATCAATCACCTACGCCACGCTCCCCGAAGTGATGATCTACCAGGTGGCACGCACCATCAAAGATGGCGAACTGGTTTTCCATGGCTACGGCTCGCCGGTGCCGACGCTTGCCATGCTCTTAGCCAGGCGCACGCATGCACCCCACATGGTACATGTCGAGGGCGCTACCTATGGCGTGAACCCGGAACCACCGTTTCTCCCGCCGACCTCTAACGATTGGGTGCTGGAGCGTGGTCGGGTCATGGCGCTGGGTATCAGTGATCTGTTCGATATCGCAGCACGCGGAGACATGGGGCGTATGTTCCTCTCCGGTGTGCAGATCGACCGCTACGGCAATCTGAATGTCACTGCGATTGGAGACCCTGATACTCCCCAGGTCAAGCTGCCTGGCGGCGGTGGCGGGTGCAACCTGTCGGGAGATGTCCAGCATATCACCGTCTGGACTGCCGGACACCGTGCACCAGTGAACAAGGCTGGCAAACGGCAGTTTCGCTTCGTCCAGCAGATCGATTTTATTTCGTCCATTGGTCATGTCGTCCATTGGTCATGTCACACGGGATGGTATCCCCCGCGAAGCGCTGGGTCTGCGCGGCGGGGGACCGGAATGGGTCGTGACCGAGTTAGGCGTCTTCGATTTTGAGCCGGTGACGCACGTCTTACGCCTGCGTGCGCTCTTCCCGGATACGACCGTTCAGGACGTGCTGGATAACACCGAATTTGAGCCGGTGATTGCGCCGGAGGTAAGCACGGTGCCACTTCCCGCGCCCGAACACGTCGCACTGATTCGTCGTTTTGACCCGCTTCGCACGCACCAACGTGAGTTCAAGTCAGCTGACCTGTCGCGCTGTTTCGATTTATAGGAGGTCTTTGTGGATATCACTCTCACCCAAACCACCAACGCCCAGTGGACCCGTCTTGTAGAAGAGTATATGCAGAAGAGCGAACCCATCATCAATGTCCATCGCGATGACAAAAGAAAATACAATGCCATCTTTGTCGGCGGCGGCGCAGGAGGCCGTTTTGGTTCAGGCTATCTGCGCGCCCTTGGGGGGCGACAGCTCATCGCAGATCGCTGGCCGTTCCTGGGAGGCAGTTGCCCTCACCTGGCGTGTGTGCCGCACCACCTCTTCTCAGAGGCCGCTCGCGAGCTGGACCTCATGCGCTGGTTCTCAGGAAAGCTCTGGTTCCCCGATGCCACCAACCTGCGAGCGTCGATCCTCGAGATGGTGGAGCTATTCAAGGCAGGCCGGGGGACGGCTCACGCCTTCATGAACTGGCAGTCTAAAGAGCAGCTCGACCTGGAATACATCCTGAACGCTCCCGCCACTGTTATCGATAATCACACCGTGGAGGTGGCAGGAGAGCGCTTCCAGGCGGACAACCTGGTGCTCGGCACAGGTGCCGCGACGGCCTTTCCCAACATCCCCGGAACCGAGTTGCACGGCGTGTATGACTTTGCGACGCTGATCGAAGATCTCGACTTTGAGCCGAGCCGCTGCGTCATCATTGGCGGCTCGAAGACCGCCATTGAGTATGGGTCGTTTTTCCAGGCGGCTGGTTGTCCCACAACGATCGTTGCACGCAAACCTCTTATGCGCACAGCCAGCATGCATCATGTAGATGAAGACCTGCGTCAATACGTAGTCGATGGCATGCGCAAGCGCGGTATGCAGATTCTTGAAGGGGTCGAACCGGTCGCGATTCAGGGCGATGGCAAGGTACAGCAGGTCACCATTCGCGATATGAGGGATGGAAGCGAGCAAACCCTGCCATGTGACTTCGTGTTCATTGGTACGGGGGAGCGGCCAAAGTCCGAACACTACCGGGAAGTACTCGGCGTCGCGGTAGGGGAGAAGGGCGAAATCCTTGTTGATAAACACATGCGTACGAGTGTACCCAATGTCTATGCGATTGGTGATCTGATCGGTCCGCCGATGGAGATGTTCAAGGCCCGTAAAGGAGGGGTGACGGCCGCTCGCAACATCATGGGCGAATCCTGCGAGTTTGACTGGACGGATTACCCTGACTTTCTGCATTCCACCTATGAGATAAGCTGGGTCGGTTTGTCGGAGGAGGAAGCCAGGCAGCGATACAAGAATGTGGTCATTATTCAGATGCCGCCCAAGGGTGTGCCATATGCTGATATCCCGCTTCCGTGTGCCGAAGGCACGATGCTCTACGCCTTTATGTTCCCAGAGTTGTCTGGGTTCCAAAAAGCGGTTGTCGATGGTGACACGCGCCGCATGCTTGGCTTTCATCATGTTGGTTACGGGGCGAAGGACGCTTTCCAGTATCTCGACCACCTGATGCGGCGTCCAGGGGGGATCACCATTGACGAGATGGGGAGCATGAACGAGCTATTCCTCAATCCTGAGCATTTCATTCAACTCTCTCGGTTGCGTGCTGGCTCGCCCGATCTGCGCGACCTGTGAGGATATAGCGCTAGCCGATCAATGCAGGAGAGGGAACGTTATGAAAGACACGGTAATGCCATCAACATGGCGGTCAGTACAGAACCTGGTCCCGTTGCCATATCGCCGCGTCAGCGTGCAGCCCTACCACGGGCCAATGACGGAAGATGCCATTAGCACGCTGCTGCTCAGCCGCGAGGCCTACCGTCGCACTGATTTTATCGTGCTGCGCGGAGAAGATGGGCAGCACGCCGTGGTTGCCATCACACGAGCAGAAAACGAACCGCTGTTTTCGCAAATTACGTCGGTCGAGGTACTGGCGCTACCAGAAACGTGCGTGTATACCGAGCGCGAGTCTGTCGACCCAGCCAACCGCTCGGCGCTGGCCCAGGTAGCACATGAACTTGGCATCGGCCCAGAAGGCACGCTCGTCGTCAAGGGACTGTACGACCATGTCAACTTCATCCACCACCCGAAGCCCCTGTTGGTGCGGGTGGTAGAGGTTGCGCCGCCCGAACCACCAAAATTGTACGGGCTGTCTCAGCAGGTTCTGAGCTATGCGGATCTCCCCCCGATTCGCTTAGAATTAGAGCGCATTGAGGTGCGTGAACTGGCCGAGAGCGTGCATCCTGCAGCGTACCTGGTCCCATGTCGCTCCGGTGGGTTGGACGATTTACCGGCCACTGTCTATTTTCTGGATGAGCATCCAGAGCGTCATGATTGGACGATGATCGGCTGCGAACGCAGTTTGCAATTCCACCGGCATTTTTATGGTGACGAACCGCCACGGGTTGAGATGTGTCCGCGCCGCATAGCAGGCGAGCGTACAGAACCAACACTGTTGAAATGCTGCCTGCTGGAAACGCACATTGAGCAAGACAAGAACATGATGGTCGTACCCTGGGGCGCAGACCTCGCCATGGTCGAGGCTGCGCTTCGCAAGCTGTCAGAGGAGATTGAGTATGCCTGAGCGAGCCTGGGCGCACGTAGTTGAGGGCCTGCTAACCGGCCGCACACAGCCACCGCGCAAGAGCGGACTAACCATGATCATCGACAAAGGACATGGCCCTGCCGCAACTGCTGATCTGCTTGAGATGTGTGGCGATGTGATAGACCACTGGAAATGCACTTTTGGCACCTCGGCCTTTGTGCCTGCAGACGTGCTGCGCCGTAAACTGATGCTGTTGACAGCCCAAGGCATCCTGACGTATCCAGGTGGAACGTTATTAGAGGTCGCTATCGTGCGCGGCAGTTGCCGACCTTTCATGCAGCATGCGCATATGCTGGGATTCAGCGCGGTGGAGATCTCGGATGGTACAATCCCGCTGCCGCCGCGTCGCCGACGCAACGTGATCCGCTGCGCACTCGACCACGGCCTAACACCGATCACCGAGGTTGGCAAGAAGGACCCGGCGCAGCAGCCCACGGCCATCGAACTGGCCGAGCAGGCACTTCAGGACCTTGAATGTGGCGCGGCCTACGTAACGGTTGAATCGCGCGAATCCGGCAAGGGCATCGGCATCTACGACGATCATGGCGCGGTGCGTGCGGATGCGGTGGCAGCGATATGCGAACACATGGGACCACAGGTTGATCGCCTGATCTGGGAAGCACCGCTCAAGAACCAGCAGACTTACCTGATCCAGCAATTTGGCCCGAATGTCAATCTTGGCAATATTCCAACGGGCGAAGTGCTGGCCCTGGAGGCGCTGCGGGCAGGGTTGCGCTTCGAAACGTTCTATCGCATTGCGGCAGAACTGGAACGCACTGGTCAGTGGAACCCGGACGCTATCGAGGAGCCAAATACTCCTGACCTTGCACGGGTAGGTTTTTCTGGTGAGACCGCCTGGGAAGGGGCATCAATCGATGGACACGACGGGCGACCACAAGGATCCCCACTCCGCTCCACACCGCCTCCGCCCCTACAGACATAATGATAAAGAAGGGAATACGCTGTTGAAACAGCCCGATGGTTCATCAGAGAAGCACGGGAACGCTGCAGTGCTGGGTGTGGGGAGCCGACTGGCAGCAGGGCCATCAGTAGCACTGATACAGACAGCGTTCGCGCGTGAGCTCGCCGATCAGTTGGCCCTGTTCAGGGGCATGAGCCTGGCCGACCTGGCGCACACCGTGATGCTGATCGAGGCCGGTGTGATCCCGTCTGCGGAGGGAGCTTCGCTATTGCAGGCACTACTCGCCCTGCACGAATGGCCCGCCGATTTCACTCCAACGCCGGAGTCAGGAGATCTCTATACGAACCGCGAAGCCTGGCTGGCGGCACGGACACCCGCCGTGGGGTGGCTCGGCGCTGGACGGGCGCGGCGCGAGTCAACGACGACCGGGTACCGCATCAGCGTGCGCTCGTGCCTGTTGGCGTTCGCGGACGCGCTGCTGAAGGTCGGCACGGCACTGGTCGAGCGTACTGACGAATACCGGGCAACGCTCATGGCCGACTATACCTATTTACAACCAGCCCAGCCGACCACGTTCGGCCACTATCTCCTGGGGTTCGCCTATCCTCTGCTGCGAGACCTGGAGCGGCTCCAGTCGCTCTACACTCGCACCAATCTGAGCCCGGCAGGCTGTGGCAGCGTCAATGGTTCGCGGCTACCACAGGATCGCCATCGATTGGCCGAACTGCTTGGCTTCGATGGATTGGCACAGCATGCCCGAGACGCCATGTGGCAAGCGGATGGCCCGATTGAGACGCTGTCCGTCGTTGTCGCGGCGCTTGTCAACCTGGATCGGCTTGCCGAAGATCTGCAAATCTTCGCAACCGCCGAATTTGACCTGGTGGAACTCGCCGAAGGCCATTCACGCGCCAGCGTCATTATGCCCCAGAAGAAGAATCCCTATGCGCTGGCCTATGTGCGGGGCGCTACAAACGAACTGACTGGCATCCTCACCGCTACCGCTGCCCTCGGTCGCACACCTTCGGGCCAGGTGGACAATCGCGTCTTTGCCTACGGTGACGTGCCACGTGCGCTGGAAACGGCCACCGGCGTGGCGGCTCTGATGGCCGATGTGCTGACCGGATTGCGCTTCAATGCACCGGTGGCTGCGGCACGCTTGACGGATGGATTTGCCACGGCTACTGACCTGGCAGAGACGATCACACTCGAAACCGGCCTTGACTTCCGCACGGCGCACCGCATCGTCGGACGACTGGTGCGTGAGGCCTCGCAGGCCAATCGCACTCTACGTGATCTCACGACCGCAGACGTGGACGCAGCAGCCCAGGCAATGCTGAATCGCCCCCTGCATCTTTCGGAGGCAGCATTTGCGCAGGCGCTCGATCCGGCAGCCGCTGTCGCTGCGCGCAAAGGGACCGGTGGTGCTGCTCCGGAACCACTCTCTGCTATGCTCACCGAATGTCGTGTCGCGCTGGACACCCACGCCACCTGGCGCGAAAAAGCTGTCGCACGCGCTGCGGCTGCCGAGGAGAAGCTACTGCGTCGCGCACAGGAACTTTGTGGAGGCATGCCATGCCCGTCCATCTAATCGACTCGCTGCACACCCGAACTACGTGCCCTCTTCGATGATGCGCCGCGCACGCGCTCCTGGCTGGAAATCCTGGCTGTACTGGCCGAGACACAGGCGGAATTTGACTTGATCCCGCCGGATGCGGCCCAGGCAGTTGCTACAACGTGTCGCACAGTGGAACTCGACGCCGCCTTCTTTGAGGAAGTGCGTGCCGGGTTTGAGGCCACCAGCCACTCCACGCTTGGCTTGATCCGCGCACTCCAGAGGCGTTGCCCTGGCGATAGCGGGGAGTGGGTCTATTATGGCGTGACCGTGCAGGATATTACCGACACCTGGACCGCGCTTGTCCTGCAACGAGTGCGAGAGATTGTTGGGCGCGAACTGACAGCGATTCAGATCAATCTCTCGCAGAGGGCCTCTGAACACCGCGACACGGTGATGGCCGGGCGCACGCACGGACAGATCGGCTTGCCCATCACCTTCGGCTTCAAGGCAGCTGGATGGGCGATGGAAGTGCGGCGGCACCGCCAACGACTGGCCGAGATCGCGCCTCGACTGGAGGTTGGGCAGCTCGCCGGGGGAGTCGGCAGCCTCTCCTCACTTGGGCCGCGTGCGCTGGAGTTACAAAAGAGATTTCTGGCAAAGCTCGGTCTGAACGCGCCTGCGATCTCGTGGACGACCGCCCGTGACGCGCAGGCTGAGTGGTTCAATCTGCTCGCGCTGCTTGCTTCCACTGGTGATAAGATTGGGCACGAGGTCTACAATCTGCAGCGCCCTGAAATCGGCGAGGTCAGCGAGGGCTTCGTCACCGGCACAGTTGGCAGTATCACCATGCCACATAAGCGCAACCCGGAGATCTCTGAGCACTTAGGGACGCTGGCCCGTGTCATCAGGCACGACGCTTCGCTCATCGCTGAAAGCCTGGTTCACGATCATGAGCGCGATGGTCGTTCCTGGAAAGCGGAATGGGCAGTGTTAGCCGAGACGTGCCTGGCGGCGGGCAAATTGCTCGCATTGCTGCGCACATTGACTGCAAACCTCGTGATCCATACAGACCGCATGCAGGCCAACCTGGAGGCAACCGGAGGCTTCGTGCTCTCCGAAGCCGTGATGCTGGCACTGGCAGCGCGGGTAGGCAAGCAGAGTGCGCACACGCTCGTTTACGAAACCGCCATGGCCGCGCATAGCACGGGCCGTGGACTCAAGGAGGCCATCCTGGACAATCCACAGATTGGTACACATCTCTCCAGAGATGAGATAGAATCGCTCTTTGACTACCGGCGGCATACCGGTCACTGCGGTGCGATGGTGGACCGGGTCCTGGCAGAACTGAGGAACGTCGATGAACCTGGGTAAACGAGATGAACTCGGATTGAAGACCATCCCGCGTGCCCCCCTGGCACACTTGCCGACACCGCTTATGGAGGCCCCGCGACTGGCTGCGGCAATGGGGGGTCCGGAGCTGTGGATCAAGCGCGATGACCTGACGGGATTCGGATTTGGTGGGAATAAAATACGTGGACTGGAGTTCTTGCTGGCAGATGCCCTGGCACAGGGGGCTGACACACTTGTCACAGGTGCCGCGCCGCAATCTAACTCTGTACGAGCCACAGCAGCGGCGGCTGCCCATGCGGGCCTGGCGATGGTGGCGGTCTACTCTGGCACGCCACCGCTAAAGATTGAAGGCAATTATCGCTTGACCCGCCTGTTAGGTGCGGAGGCACGCTTTACCGGCAATCCAGATCGTGCCTCGGTGGATGGGGCGATTGAGGCAACCGAGGCTGAGTTGTGTGCGGCTGGGCACCATCCCTATGCTATCCCACGCGGAGGTGCCTGTGTCCTTGGCACGCTTGGCTATGTCCAGGCAGCATACGAATTGGCCGAACAATGTGCTGCCCAGGGTATCGCGCCGGATGCGATTGTACTGGCAACCGGCTCCTGCGGCACTCACGCCGGATTACTGGCAGGTGTGCGTGCGCTGCGACTGCCCTGGCGTATTGAGGGCTTTACCGTCAGCAGACCAGTGGAGGAAGTGCAGAGGCGAGTATATACCTTAGCGCAAGCTGCGCTGAGCCGATTGGGATTGGCCCAAATCATTGCTCCACGAGACGTGATTGTGCATGGTGGATTCATCGGTCCTGGCTATGGTGTGCCAACACCGGAGGGTGCGGAGGCTATCCGGCTGGCTGCACGCTGCGAAGGCATCTTCCTCGACCCAACCTATACCGGGAAAGCATTAGCAGGGCTCTTTGCCCATAGCCGTGCCGGGCGCTTCCGGCGCGACGAGACAGTGATATTCCTGCACACGGGCGGCGAACCGGCATTGTTTGTCGGAGAAGGGAGCTGGCTCTATGAGTAACTGGGGCGAGGCTGCATTCAACCCACGCGGCATAGCACTCATCGGTGCCTCGGCAAAGCCCGGCAAACTGGGATACATCCTGATGCGCAACCTGCTGGAAGGCTATCCCGGCACGTTATTCCCGGTCAACCCTGGGGAAACAGAGATCATGGGCCACCAGGCGTACCCACGCCTGCAGGACGTACGCGGTCAAGTAGACCTGGCGGTGCTTGCCCTCCCACCAGAGGCGTGCGTTGAGGCAATGCGCGATTGTGCGCAAGCTGGCACACAAGTCGCTTTGGTGCTGAGCGGCGGATTCGCTGAAGTCGGGCCAGAAGGCCAAGCCCGGCAGGATGCCCTGCTTGCGGCTGCACGCGCAGGAGGAGTGCGCCTGATCGGGCCGAACTGCTTCGGCTTGTATAACTGCAACCTGGGTTTGAACGCCTCAATGGGTCTTGGTCTGCCTCCCAAAGGAGGCGATATCTCACTGGTCACGCAGAGCGGCGCTTACGGCATGGCGATCTTTGGCTTAGCGCAGGAGCGCCGTTTGCGCTTTGCCAAAATCCTCTCGCATGGCAACAAAGCTGACCTGACCGACCACGAGATCCTCCATTATTTCGAGCACGATGACGAGACACGGGTGCTGTGTCTGTTCCTGGAATCGGTGAGCGATGGTCGTGCCTTTTATGAGGCACTGGCACGTACTGCACAACGCAAGCCTGTGGTGATTACCAAGACCGGGCGCTCGACTGCTGGTCGGCGTGCTGCCGCCTCACATACTGCCGCGTTGACCGGCGATGTGACAGCGTTCGTCACCGCGGTGCGCCAGGCTGGCGCTATCCTGGCCGAGAGCGGCTTGGAGATGGTCGATATCGCCGAGGGGTTGAGCCGCCAGCCGCTGCCACAGGGTCGCCGTGTTGGTATCATCACCAATTCGGGAGGAACGGGCGTCGAACTGACGGATCTGTGCGAGCGCTTCGGGCTGAGCGTGCCCGAACTAGCACAGACAACCCAGGCACGCATTTCGCCCCTGATCCCATCCTATGCCAGTCCGCGTAACCCGGTGGACGTGACACCCGCCTGGGCACGCTTCCCCACCATGTATGCTGGCAGCATCGAGGCCCTGTACGAGTGCAGCGAGGTGGACATCGTTATGCCGATCCTCCTGCAGCGTTCGGCCCTGATGCGTGAGAACGTCGAGGCGGTGCGCGACGCAGTGCTGCGCTGCCAGCGCGAGCGCGAAATCGCCAAACCCACCTATGTCTGCTGGGTCGTTGGAAGTGAAGGTATGGAGAACCAGGCCATCTTGCAAGGGGCTGGCATACCGGTCTATGAGTGGCCGGAGCGAACGGCGCGTACGGCAGGGGCAATCGTCGCTCATGCAGAGGCGCGCCGTGCTCGTGCGACACAGCAGGCCGCGCCAGAACCGCCGCCAGCAGGAGCACGTGAACAAGCAGCCCCAATCCTCACTACGGCACGCGCACAGGGACGCACGTTGCTGCTTGAGAGCGAGGTCAAGGGTCTCCTGGCGGCCTATGGCACAAGGATACCGCGAGAAACGCTGTGTACCAGCCCCACCGAGGCTCAGGCAGCAGCGCAGATACTCGGCGGGCCGTGCGTGCTGAAAATCGTTTCACCCGACATCAGCCACAAGTCGGACGTCGGCGGCGTACATGTCGGTGTACTGCCAACGGAGACCGAAGCAGTATTCGAGGAGATGCTGGCAGCAGTACGCACGGCACAGCCTACGGCGCGCATCCTGGGTGTGAGCGCCCAGGAACTCGTGCACGGGCAGGAGGTAATTATCGGAGGCCTGCGTGATGCCGAGTTCGGGCCAATGTTGCTGTTTGGCCTGGGTGGTGTGTTCGTCGAGTTAGTGCACGATGTCGCATATCGACTGGTGCCTGCCTCCACCTACGAACTGCGTGCCATGATGCGTGAAGTGCGAGGATATTCTCTGTTAACTGGTTTACGTGGACGTGCCTCGAGCGATGTGGAGGCACTCGCGAGCACATTGCAGGCAGCGGCGTGGGTGCTGGATGCCTTCCCCGAGATCATCGAACTCGATCTGAATCCCGTCTTTGTCGGACCACAGGGAGCCGTCGTCGCCGACGGACGTGCGGTGCTGGCAGGAGTAACAGAGGAGCAAGGAAAACGCCATGATATATGAGACCGTACGGGCAACGTTAGAAAAAGATATGCGCTTCGATGTCGAGACTGGTTCTGGGCATCACATCCTCCTTGATGCAACTGAGCACAACGGTGGGCAGAATACCGGTCCTCAGCCGATGGAGATACTCCTGGTGGGCCTGGCAGGCTGTGCAGGTATGGATATCATTGCGATCCTCCGGAAGAAGCGCCAGGACATTACTGCATATGAGGTACGTATCCATGGGGAGCGTACCGAGGAGTACCCGCGAGTATTTGTGGAGATCACGATCGAGCACATCTTCACCGGTCATGCTGTTCAGCCAGAAGCTGTAAAACGTGCCATAGACCTGACCGAGGAACGCTACTGTGGCGCGAGCGCGATGCTCGGCAAAACGGCCAAATTAACGCATACCTTTCGCATCATTGAGGCAGGAGCAACGATTGTAAGCACCACCACTACGTCCTGAGCGTATGAAGGTTCGATGAGTGGAAATACAAAAACATCTAAGAGGGAATGTGACTCATGCAGAAGAAGGATACGGCTCTTGCCTCGAGAGCCTGGTCGTCTCCGGCGACGAAACCATCGTCGCGGCGCGTTTGACTGAACTCCTGGAGGCAGGCCTGGATGAATTGCTCGTCATGACTGTGCAGGTGGCGGCACCTTCGGGCGAGCAGGCGCGGCTAGCGCGGCTGATTGGGCAGCTCTAGCTCTCGCACGGGTAAAGACGCGATATGACCGCGTCTCTGTGTGGCATTGTGCTCGTCCAGAGAGAAGGAACCATTGTTCCTGAAGGCACGCCAGCGCGTTGTTGAGCAAGAGGAGGCGAAGACCGTGACCGTTATTCCGCAATCTGAAGAGCTGGTCCTGTCGGGCGAGATCATGTCCCTGATTGCCCGGCAGGCAGTGAATGAAGGGCCCACTCACCACGACTGGCCAGGCCTCACGTTCTACCGCTTCACACGGCTGGTTACTCCACACTGGGACGAGGTGGGCTCTATCTCCCTGGGTATGGTCGCGCAGGGCCGCAAGCGCCTGCGCGTTGGGTCGATCAACTATTTTTACGATCCGTTCCATTACCTGGTCATGAAGCGCGGACTGCGCTTCCAGGCGGAGATCTTGCAGGCAGCGCCGGAGCGTCCCTTCCCGTCATTTGTCCTGCAGGTGCAGCCCGACCTGGTGACCCAGGTCTACGACGAAATGAACCGCCTGGTACCCGAACTGCTCCGCATCGAGCCCGCCCCGCCCACTCTAGATGTGCATGTGACAGCCCTCGATCAGCCGCTGGTCGGCGCGGTGCAGCGCTTTCTGCTCGCGCTCGATTCCGTCTTTGAACGGAAGTTGCTGGCCCCATGTACCTGCGCGAGATTATCTACCGACTTCTCTGGTCCGAGCAGCGTACGCTGCTCCTGGAGAGTGCCGCACGCGAGGTACAGGGTAATGCGATTACCGCGGCGATCAGTTTCATGAAGCAAGAGATGCAGCGCCCACCCTCCGTGCGGGACCTGGCCAGGGTGGTCAATATGAGTGAGTTCGGCTTCGCGCATATGTTCAAGGCGACGACGGGGGTCTCCCCGCTGCAGTTCTTGAAACAGCTGCGTATGGAGCAGGCACGTCGGCTCCTGCTAGGCGGGTCCAATGTGAGCGAGGTGGCGGACAAGGTGGGCTACACCAGCCAGTCGCACTTCATTGCCGAGTTCAAACGCTACTTCGGAAAGTCGCCCAGGGTCTATACCCAACGCCTGCGGGACGTGCATGCGGCAGCCATCAGAGATGCCAGCAGCGTTTAGTGAAAGGGTTTCAGCTATGCAGTGGTACGAGATCATGCCGCTCGACGATCTCTGGATCGGAGAGATGCTGGCCGTTGAGGTCGGGGACGTGAAGGTCCTGTTGATCAACGTGGAAGACGAGGTCCAGGCCTACCTGGACCGCTGTCCCCACCGGGCCTCGGCGCTCTCTGAAGGAAATTTCGAGGGCCTCACCCTCACCTGTGCGACCCACCTGTGGGAGTTCAACGCATTGACCGGGCGCGGGATCAACCCGGAAAGCAGCAAGCTGATCCGGTTCCCGGTGCGCATCGAGAACGGAATGATCTGCGTGGAGGTACCTGAAG
>WNGR01002689.1_pt1 | contig 19460 bp, 18 predicted proteins | sample 5407581 | NCBI WGS metagenome assembly WNGR01 (sample SAMN13153383, study PRJNA577476) | soil metagenome | isolation source: 80 cm soil or saprolite under Garry oak tree replicate 2 | place: USA:California | collected 2016-06-15 | reverse complement strand
CTCTCAACCACGGGCACCAGGTTGTGCGGTGCCATTTCATATTCCATCGAGCCGGCCTCCATGCGCGCGACGTCGAGGAGATTACCGACCATGGCTGCAAGCCGCTCGGCGCTGTTGTAGCTCAGGCGCAAAAGACTCTTTTGCTGGTCGTTGAGCGTTCCCGGAATTTCTTGAAGAAGCAGATGCATGATCTGGCGCATCGACGCCAGCGGCGCTTTGAGATCGTGCGAGACATGGGAAACGAAATCCTTCTTCATCTGGTCGAGTTCGCCGAGCCTTTCCGTCATGACATTGAAATCGCGGGCGACTTCCGAAAATTCGTCGTGGCCGTCAGCAGGCAAGCGGTGCCAGAATTCTCCCTTTGCAATGGCGCGAGTCCCCTGCGTGAGCCTGCGCAGTGGCTCGTTAATCGAGCCGACGATCACGGCAGCGACAACCAGGCCAAGAATGAGAGAGAAGATTCCGGCGGCCCATGAAATACGTACCGCTTTCTCGCTGGCATCGGCGGCGCGCGTCACCTGGTCTTTAACTGAGCCTTTGACAGCTTCATAAGTGACTTGCGTTTGCGCCTGAAGATGATCAATGGCAATTGAGAGGTCCGCTGGAAGGTAGTCGCGATTGGAAACTCGACCTTGGCGCTTGATTCGATTGAATACGTCCCCGTAATTTGCTAGAGCACTCCGCAGCTTCTCGTTCTCGGCGATCTCCCGCTTCGACCGTCCCGTTTTTTCCAAAATCTCCAGCTTGCCTAGAAATTCCTGCCGGATTTCGGCGATCTGCCGTTCATAGATGGCATCGTGAGTCACGAGAAATTTCCGCGAGTCCTCTGCGACGATCGATGCCAGCTCTTGCATTCGCAACGCTGTCGAGGCGAGATTCATATTGATCTCCGACAGGTCGTGATTGATCGCCTGCATCTGATGAATGACGGAGAGTTGATTTGCGATAGCAACAATCGCGACAAGCATCAGGATCAAGAACCCAGCGATGATCTTGCTTGAGACCTTCATTCCTCGATGCCGTATGCCTTCAATTTGTTGTAAATCGTCTTAACGTCGACGCCGAGCTGCCGTGCCGCTTCTGCTTTGTTCTTGCCGGCGTGCTCCAATGTCCGGAGAATCAACTCACGCTCGGCATCCGCGACGGTGGTCTCACCGACGGAAAATACGAGTTTTTCCGGCCGGAGGGAGGGATTGCGGACGTAAGGAGGCAAGGCGCTTTCTTCAATCCAATCTCCTTTTGCAAGAACGACCGAGCGTTCGGTGACATTACGCAACTCGCGAACATTGCCTGGCCACGGATATGCCCTGAGCATCGCCAACGCCTCATCGCTGACTCCTATAATCTGCAGCCGGTGCTTCACATTGAACTCGTTGATGAAATACTGCACCAGAAGCGGAATATCCTCCGGCCGCGCGCGCAATGGCGGCAGCGCTAAAGGAACCACATTCAGTCTGTAGTATAGATCCTCGCGCAGCCTTCCTTCCTCGAGTGCCTTCAACGGATCGCGATTAGTTGAGGCGAGAACGCGGACATCAAACTCGAATTCGTAGTTGCCGCCAAGTCTGCGTACACGGCCGTCGGCAAGAACCCGCAGCAGTTTCGGCTGCAGCGACATCGGCATTTCAGCGATTTCGTCGATCAACAGCGTACCGCCGTTCGCCTGTTCAAATACTCCGGGCCGCGTCGCCACAGCTCCGGTGAAAGAGCCTCGTTCGTGCCCGAACAATTCGCTTTCGATGAGGGATTCGGGAATGGCGGCGGCATTGATCGCGACGAACGGTTTACTTTCGCGACGGCTCAAGCGGTGGATGCTTTGGGCGACGACCTCTTTCCCCGTACCGCTCTCTCCGGTGATCATCACGGAAACATCGCGTTGGGCGACGCCTTCAATGAGCGCAAACACTTCGCGCATCGCTTTGCTGGTACCGACAAAATCGCTCGAGACCCCTTCGGTTTCTATTCGCGTCGTCAGTCTCTTCGCCTTCCGTCTCAACTCGATCTCGCGTTCCGCGTCGTCGAGCAGCGACTTCAGTTTAGGAAGGTCGGTCAGAGGTTTTGTGAGAAAATCGCGCGCCCCTTGCTTCATGGCTTCCACCGCCATATCGATGCTACCCTGAGCGGTGATCAGCAAGACGGGCCGGTGCGGATCGCCGGATTTCAAATGGCTTAAGAGCTCCAAACCGGAAGTTTCCGGCATCACGACGTCACTGATGACGATGTCCGGATCCTGGCGCTCGACCATCGCCGTCGCTTCCGGAGCGTTAGAGGCCTGCAGGGGTTCAAATCCCCAACTTTGCAAAATAACTGCCAAGGAAGCTCTGATGCCGGGATCGTCGTCCACGATGAGAATTTTTCGTTTTCGGGCTGTCACGCCATCAAGTATACCCTCTCCCCATGGAAGAAGGCAGGGTGGGGGCCTATGGGGAGCGTAAAATACGTGTATGCCCCCAAAGACGGCCACGAAACGCAAGCGGGCATCGCGCAAGGCGAAACCAAAGACCAAAGGGCTGGAGGCACTGGATTGCAAGCTGGAGATTTCAGCCGAACCCCTTCGTGAAGTGGTCACCCGTGTCCAGAAGCAGGGTGGAGCAATTGTCGGATCTTGCAGGGATCCACTGGGCGGATCGCCGCTCGCGATTGCCGTGCTTCCTGTGGATTCGATCGAACCGACACCTTTTCAACGCGATCTGTCCGAAGCTCACCACAAAAAACTCGCCGGTGTCATCGAGAAAACCGGAACATACCTGGATCCGATAATCAGTGTCCCGGCACCAAACGGCGGGTTTTGGACGCCCAATGGCCGCCACCGGCTTGAGGCCATGCGGCGGCTCGGAGCCAAAGCCATCACTACATTAATCGCGCCCAATACCGAGCTTGCCTGGCAGATCCTGGCTTTGAATACCGAAAAAGCACACAACTTGAAGGAGCGTTCGCTCGAGGTCGCGCGCATTTACCGGGGGCTGATCGACGAGGATAATTCTCGAAAAGAAACGGCTTTCGCGTTTTACCTGGAAGAAGCAGCTCTGGTCACTCTCGGGTTTTGTTACGAAAAAAAACCAGGCTTCGCCGGCGGTGCATACCATCCCATTTTGCGCCGCCTTGAGACGTTTTCCGATGAACCTCTCCGAAACGCTGTTCGCGACCACGAAAAACGCGCAGAAATGGTGCTTGATCTCGAAGAAAAAGTGGCTGACATCGTGAAACGGCTGAAGCAGCGGGGCCTGACGAGTCCGTATCTACGAACATTTGTCGTCGCACGAATCAACCCACTGCGCTGGATTAAAGATGAGCCGCCGGCGGTGGAAGACGTTTTGAAGACGATGCGGGACCGCGCCACAAAGTTCAACGTCGAGAAGATCCGGCCTCAGGATCTCGCATCAATCGCGGGCGCACCGGCGGATGAAGAGTGACTTGCCTCTCCCAGAGAGAGAGGCCCTTCACACCTCTACCAGGGCGTAGGGCTGCTCCAGATGTACCCTTTCCATCAGTTGCATGCAACAGTTATAAACAGGCGTTCCCTTTACGGTTTTTCCTTCGCAACTGCCGTTGTGCGCGTGCCCATGAAAAACAGCGTTCACGTCAAAATGGTCGATGGTTTCGGCCAGGCGTGACGACCCGAGAAACGGGAAAATTTCCGGCGGTTCTCCCGTCACCGTAGCGGCAATTGGAGAGTAATGGAGCAGCACTACAGTTTTTTCGGTGCGCAGGCTATTCAAAGCCACCTCGAGCCGGAGCGATTCATTCACTGCTTCAGTGACGAAGTGTTTGATAGGCTCTTCCCCAAATGGCGTCAGCATGTGTTTATCAAAACCGCCGCCGAAGCCCTTGGTACCCGCAAATCCGACATCTTTCAGCCGAAACGTCTCGGTCTCCTCGAGCATCACCACTTTGGCCGCCCGCAATACTTTCTTGACCTGTTCTTGATGCCCGCTTTGATAATCGTGATTGCCAAGTACGGCAACGACAGGAATGCGGCAGACGCGCAGATCTTTCGCAAGCTTATCGGCTTCCTGCGGCAGCCCAAGGTGCGTGAGGTCTCCACACAAGGCAAGAACATCCGCGGATTGAGAGATCTTTTCGAAAAGCCCCTGGAAGGTTTCGGGTGAATTCTGATGGACGTGGAGGTCGCCAATAGCGGCAACGCGAAGGCTATCCTGCTTTGCGCTCATTTTCTCCTCCCACGACATCTGCGAATCCAAGCTCGGTCACGTCGAGAGTGTAATCGGCAACGGAAAACATCCTGCCGCGGCACACCTTCATTTTCGGCGTAGGCAGCTCGAACTGATGTTTCAAGCGGGAAAGCAGCTCGAGCATGAGCCAGCTCGGGATTTTTTCGCGTTCGGAGGGATAGATGAACCGGAAGTTCAAAAGGTGAATCAACAAGACTTCCCAGTATTGCTCCATCGAACAAAGCAACCGCTCCCAATTAATTTCTTGGTGTCTTAACAGTATGAGATGAGCAACATCGGCTCCATCGTAGCGTTCGCGGTTTTGGATAAAAACTTTCGACCAGATCAGATCCGTCACGGAAGGGATCTTAACTTCACAATTAAAGAATCTTGCTGTCTTCGAATCCTTGAACCAATCGTCGGTAACCGGCGCGACGAGATTGGAGGAGCCGAAAGGTGACGGAAAAACAAGGTAGCAATCGCGAGACCGCTTGCCCCCCCGGACGCCGGATGTAAATTCCGCTGTCATGACTGATTCCAAATGAGAATTGAAAAATTGAGTAATGAATAATGATTATTGAGTAATGAATAATGATTAATGTCTTTCTCCTGCGGCCAGGACGGCGGGCATGGGAAGCGTGTTGCCGCATTCAATGACGGCCTGCCGGATGGCGAGTCGGATAGCCTCCAGGGCATCGGGTTTTTGAGCGCGCAGCAGCGCGGCATTGCGAACCGACCCGTTGTACATCACGTCAAAGAGCGTCTCGGGCGAAGGTAAATGCCATATCTGCGGAATACGAGTGACCGCAATATTTACAAAACCGGCCGCGCTCAAAGTACGTCTCGATTCTTCGTCATCACTAAACCGGAAAAATGGAGGCCCCGGGGGAATAACCACATTGAGATCGCCATATTTCTGGATGGCTGAAAGAACGATGCCAAATCCAATCGCCTTGTCGGGGGTATCCCAAACAGTAAATGCCACACGGCCACCAGGGCGCAATAACCGGTACGCTTCAGCGAGCGCTTGCTCGGGCCGGGCAAGGTGCAGCATTCCGAAGTTCAGCACGACGGCATCGAAGGTCGAATTCGAAAATCCAAGTTGCTCTGCGTCGCCTTCCAGGAATTCGATCCCCGGATACCGGCCTCGCGCTTCCTCAACCATTTCGGATGAAAAATCCACGCCGGTGGCGATGGCTCCGCGTGCAGCCGCCGCTGCCGCCGCATAGCCTGGACCGCAGGCGACGTCAAGCACACGCGCGCCCTTGGCCACTCGTGCGGCGTCGAGCAACGGCGTCACCGATTGCGTTGTTACGCTCGCAAAGCCGCGGTCATATCGTGACGCAATTTCCTGCCATCCTTTGTGTTCAAATTGGCGAAAAGCCGAAGGATCGATAATCATTGTGGCTGCGCCGCCTCTTGAGGCTGGGCGATTTTCTTAAGATTTCGCGTAGTGCGCCCACGCTAGGCGCGCTTGCGGGTTCGCGGCGGCTTTCATCGGTTGTGGCCTGCCTTGCGGTTCGCGCGCTCAAGTCCTGGGAGTTTACGCTTTAGGGAACCGTTGCCGTCCGCGCGGGACGTGACGGAATTGGGCAATGTCATCGCCCGTAAGGCGGATGCGGATAGGCGCCTCGATCTTTTCCCGCTCCAGCAGGACGCGGAGTTTCTCGTAACAAATTTTCGCGCTCTCCTGGAACGTGATTTTGTCAGCGCCAGTGAACATGAGGGCAGGTATGACCAGGGAAACGCGTGTCGCTTCCTCACCGGCCGCCGTGATCGCAAAATCAAAGCGCCGCGCCCCGTCTTCGATGCTTTCAAAGCCGAGATACCGGATGTTCTGCTTCGCATCATTCATAGCCGCAGTTTTCATTATACTTGAACCTATGACGCCGGCGTCGGCCAACCGCGACATTACGCGAACGTGGACATACCACAATGCTACGAAACATTGGGAGTGGAGCATCCGCGCAAGCCCGCATTATCTGGATTGGTCGAACCAGCCCATACCGCTGAAGATTTACACGACGATTGAAGCGATTCCCTTGCCGCGAGATGCGGAGCAAACGGGAATTGCCGCCCTTTCGGCGATCGCGGCCAGCAGCGCCGCCACCGATATGGAACGCATTCCAAGGCTCGAAGACCTCGCACGGATCCTTTATTTTTCCGCCGGTATTACGAAAAAGAAACTATACACGGGTGGCGAAATTTACTTCCGGGCTGCTTCTTGTACAGGCGCATTGTATGAATTCGAGCTGTATCTGGTGTGTAGCGATCTTCCGGAATTGAAAGCAGGCGTCTATCACTTTGGCCCGGGAGATTTTGCGCTTCGCTTGCTGAGAGTTGGAGACCATCGTGGCGTATTGGTGCATGCGACGGCAGGGGAACCGAGCATCGTGCACGCGCCGGCCATTATCGTTTGCGCGGGAACGTACTGGCGTAATGCGTGGAAGTACAGGACGCGCACATATCGCCACTTCGGATGGGATAACGGGACGATACTCGCCAACATGCTTGCTATGAGCGCTGCGCTCCAGATGCCGGCAAAAATTGTGTTGGGATTTGTCGATTCCGAAGTCAATGCGCTGCTCGACTTGGACACCAGCCGTGAGGTCGCCTTTTCAGTGGTTAGCCTCGGCCGGTTGAGTGGCAAAACACCGGCGGCGGCGCGTGAACTGCCGAAACTAAATCTCCCGACGGTTCCTCTTTCGCCCAGTGAGGTCGATTATCCTGAGCTTCGCGAGATCCACGAAGCGTCGTCGCTCGAAAATCGCGAAGAAGTTGCCGAATGGCGAAGCGCCCTCTCCCAACGGGGGGAGGCGGAAACCGAAGGCCGCCGGGTGAGGCTCTCAGGTTCGACGGATCCCATCGAGCAAGTCATCCTGCGCCGCGGATCAAGCCGCAAGTTCGAGCGCCTGTCCATCACGCTCGATCAGCTTCTGACAATTCTTACAACGTCCACACAACCAATCTGGCCCGGCTTCTCTCTGTTGAATAATCTTTATCTCATCGTCAATGCCGTCGACGGTCTTGCCCCGGGGGCATATTACTATCACGTAGCGACCGCGGATCTGGAGCTCCTCAAAGAAGGCAACTTTCGGAATAAAGCGAGTTATCTTGGGCTTCAACAAGATCTTCCCGGTCACGCAGCAGCCGACGTGTTTTTCCTTGCAAGTCTCGAGCCGATTCTCAACACATTCGGCAACCGCGGGTACCGCGCGGCGCAGCTCGAGGCCGGCATCCTTGGCGGCAAGATGTACCTCGCTGCATACGCTTTGCACCTGGGGGCAACAGGATTGACGTTTTTTGATGATGACGTGACCGAATTCTTCTCACCTCATGCTGCGGGAAAGAGCGCGATCTTTCTTATGGCGCTCGGCAAAGGCCGGAAACCGGACCCATGAGAAAAATCTTAGGCCGAGCACATTCCGCTTCTCTGCGACAAGGGGAATATTGCGGTTGTGCCGCGCTGTGGTTTTTTGTGGCTATCCGCTTATTGGCCCGATGGTAGACTCTAGCGGCATTTGTCCATGGAAGGGCGTACTGAAACGCAGCGCCGCAGGCCCGCAGATAACTACTGGTTGAATGTTGTCCAGATTCCAATGTTACGCACATTGGGAGTGGCGATCTTGTGTGTCTACGTCCTTCTGTATGATCTGTTGATTGCTCCGCCGTTTTCTTTGGCCGGATATCTCGCCTTTGTCGCGATCTTGGCGGTCTATTGTCTGGCGTCTTGGCTCGCCTTGCGGAAGGGATATAGGAAGATCAAGCCCGTCGATTTTTCTCTCGTGCTTCTCGTGGCCGATCTTTTTCTCTGGCTACTCGTCGTGCATCGCACGGGAGCCGAGAAAAGCTTATTGTTCTTCGTCGGCGTGGTGTTGGTGTCTCATCAGGCCTACACAACCTTCAAACGCATTTTGATCTTCGCACACCTGACGGTCGGGTCATATCTCTTGCTGATGTTGTACCTCGCTGTAATCGAAGGCCGCCAGATCGATTGGCGAATCGAAGTCCTCAAGATTGCTTACATGTACGGTGCAAATCTCTACCTCGCTCTCACATGGCGGCCCGGTGAGGCTTTGCGGAAACGCAGTGCTGAGATCACGCGAGAGGCGACGCGTCTGAACTGGCAGTTAGTCAAGAAGTCCAAACAACTGGAAGAAGCGAAACTGAAGGCAGAAGCGGCGAACCAGGCGAAGAGCGAATTTCTTGCCAATATGAGTCATGAAATCCGCACGCCGATGAACGCCATTCTCGGCATGGCTGAGTTAGCCATGACCTCCGATCACACGGCCGAACAAAAACGATATCTTGCAACCGTCAAGTCTTCCGCCAATGCTCTGCTGCAGATCATCGACGACATTCTCGATTTTTCCAAAATCGAAGCCCGCAAGCTGGAACTCCATCCCGTCGCCTTTCGGCTTCGCGATACGCTAAACGATACGCTTGAAGTACTCGCCGCGCGGGCCGCTCAAAAAGACCTCGAACTGGCGTGTCAGGTTTCGAATCGCGTGCCTGATTTCCTTATCGGCGATGAAACACGTCTACGACAGGTTCTGATGAACCTTGTCGGAAATGCCATCAAGTTTACCGACAGAGGTGAGGTATTTGTGCGCGTTGACACTGTGGCAAGTGATAGACCTGTACCCAACTTTTCGGTATACGAGAAACCCTCACCCAACTCTCTCCCGGAGGGAGAGGGTTTTCTTGAATTGCATTTTGTTGTCAGGGACACGGGCATCGGGATTCCTAAGGAGAAACAACAGATTATCTTCGAGTCTTTTGTCCAGGCCGACGGATCGACGACCCGGCAATACGGCGGCACCGGCCTGGGATTGGCCATCTGTTCACAACTCGTAAAGTTAATGGGAGGGCGTATCTGGGTCGAAAGCCAGGTCCAACGGGGCAGTTCCTTTCATTTCACTGTTCAGTTGTGCGCAGATCAACTAACAACGGATGCGCAAAAACAGGCGGACGAAGTTTTCAAGAAAGCGGCTTATCCGTTGCGCGTTCTACTTGCGGAAGACAATGAAATCAACCAGCAGGTCGCCGTCGAATTTTTGGAGCTTCGGGGGCATCAGGTCCGAGTTGCAAGCGATGGTAAAGAGGTCCTGCAGGCACTCGCGTCGCTCCGATTCGACGTCGTCCTGATGGATCTTCAGATGCCCCACATGGACGGTTTCCAAGCGACGGCTGCCATCCGAGAGGAGGAAAAGACCACCAGGATTCGTGTACCGATCATCGCGATGACCGGTTATGCGATGAAAGGCGATCGGCAGCGATGTTTTGATGCCGGCATGGATGGATATATTTGTAAGCCCATCCGCTCTCAAGAGCTCTTCGAAATCGTCGAAAGTTTCGGCCCGACGATCACACAGGTAAATAAAGATTTGGCAACTCTCTTGCTCGACAAGGAGTAGGAGAGGTCACCATGAACAGAGTCGCCCATCTGTTGCTCGGCGAAAGCATTCCCATCGAACCGCCCGGCGAGCAACTCCGATCGATAAGCTCTATGCGATATCATCGACGCGCGCCATCCCAATTCGGTCCACAAAGAATTGATATTCAGGTCGGATTCCAAGTTGATCAAACAGCTTCGTGCCGATTTTACGTTCGCTCCGGCGGTGCTGATTACGAAGACGCCATAGCATGTTCGTAGCATTGAAATCGCGACGACAAAAGGGTAAGATGCTCCTCGCTATATGCCAAAACTAGTTTCCCCAATAGTCCACTCCTTGCTAACTCGGTGACACCTCTCCGTATCAAAGTCTTATGAGCAGCATCTTAAGGGGTTCGATGAGGTGACGATGGGCTTTCGCCTTTTTGTTGGAAATCTCCCGTACGACACGACCGAAGATGAGATTCGCGATCATTTTTCGCCTGTCGGCCAGTTGTCCTATGTTTCAATTCCGCTGGACCGGGAAACGGGAAAAAAACGGGGATTCGCATTCGTCGAATTCGCCGAGGCCAGCCAGGCAGAGACCGCAATCCGCCAATTCAACAATCAACCTTTTAAAGGACGGCCGCTTGCCGTAAACGAAGCGCGGGCGAAGGAAACCGGCGCGCGTCCTGCAACTGGATTCCGTCCAAACCCGGGCTTTCGCGCCGGCCCCGCCGCTCCACTGCGCGGCCCGTCAGATTTTTCTGAACCCCCAGCCGGAGAACCTCGCGTCGACCGCCGGAAGAATTTTGGTCCCGATGCTAAACCCGCCCGGAGCCGCCCCCAAAAGTTCAAGCCGGAAGGTGGAAAAAAAGCATTCAAAGAAAAGTTCACGGGTCAGATCTTCGGTGTCGATGATGAAGGCGACGAACGGGACGTCGATATCGATAATTTCGCAACGGGCCTGGATCAGGAAGAAGAGAAATGAACTCGCAATCCATGATCGGTCCTTCCGCCCCGAAAGGTCCGCCCGAACCGATCGATATTGCCGAAGACACCGGTTTAAGGATCGCGAGTTTTGGCTCCACTCGACTGCCGTTAAGCAAGATCGCTTCGATAGCTTCGGGAATTCCATGTCCTCGAATGCGCTCTGAACCATAGCGGGCCATCAACCCGATGATCAGTCCACCGATGATCGGGACCACCATGACAAACCCAACGCGACAAACGCGCTGACGGCTCCGATGCCCAAGGCAAGCGCTGAAATCTTGAGCAGCCGCGTCGTCGTAAAATCACCGAGTTCGTTTGATACTTTTTTGCCTCGATCGAATTGTTTCATGACGTCCTTCGTTGTCCTTTATAAGAGCGTGTGATCCACGAGATCAAACATATCCGTACTACGATGTATTTTTCTACTGTTGCAATGACGTCTCGGAACTTCATGAATCGCGGCTGCGTGCCCAAGTCATCTGAGCATGCGGCCTTCCTTTCATGAGCATTCCCAGGTTCACGTGTCACGAGCGGAACCCGGCGCTCACGAAGCACGTTCGTGAGAGGTCGACAGCGTCAAATGCACCCACACGAGACCGAATCGGGTATAGAATCTCGCGTGCGGTCTACCGCGCAATCAGGCGATAAGGAGCGAATATGTGTGATCAGGATCATTTTGAGAAAGATCGGCAGGACTACGAAACTCTCGGTTTGGTAATAACTCGGCGGCAATTCGGAGTCATGTTGGGTGCGGGCATGGCCATGATGCTGCCGCAGGTCGCGAACGCGGTCACGGTGACCGAATCGGAGGTGAGCGTGATGACACCGGATGGCGCGGCCGACTGCTACTTCGTGCATCCGGCGAGCGGCACGGCTCCAGGCGTTCTGGTGTGGCCGGACATCTTCGGGCTGCGGCCGGCGTTCCGTCAGATGGGTAAACGGCTCGCCGAATCAGGATATTCCGTGCTCGTGGTGAATCCGTTCTATCGCGTCAAGAAAGCCCCGACCGCGGACAAGGGCTCGGCAACCCCAATTCCGCAGCTGTTGCCGCTCGCGCAGGCCCTGACCGAAACCGTGCAGATGACCGATGCGAAGGCGTTCATTGGTTGGCTGCACCGGCAGGCGTCGGTTGCGAAGAACCGGAAGATGGGGACGCAGGGTTATTGCATGGGCGGCCCGATTGCGCTTCGCACTGCGGCCGCAATGGCCGATCGCGTCGGCGCGGCTGCCTCATTCCATGGCGGCGGACTCGTGACCGATATGCCGAACAGCCCGCATCTTCAGGTCGCGAAGACCAAGGCGCAGCTCCTCATTGCGATCGCGGCAAACGACGATATGCGCTCGCCCGAGGAAAAGCACGTTCTGAAAGAGACATTCGCCAAGGCGAAAATGCCCGCGGAGATCGAAGTCTACGCCGGCGCCGCACACGGCTGGTGCCCTCCGGATTCGCAGGTCTACAACGAGCCACAGGCCGAGAAGGCATGGAGCCGTTTGCTCGTGCTGTACGGAAAAGCTTTGGCCTGAACAGGTTTTGTAGCGGCGGTCTATTTCTTGAGGCTGCGCGCTATTGCGCTTGCGCTTCGCGGACCGCCGGTATTTCGCTGATTCTGCGAAAAACCGGCGCTCATGGAGCGCCGCTACAGGAGACACCGCTGCTACAGCGGATCAGCAACTCGCCGGAGACCGTGACTTCGGCCCGATCGTCGGGGAAGAGTACCGTCGTGCTGGCATACTCCTGAATGATAGCGGGTCCATCGATTTGTTCACCCGGCGCGAGCGATTCTCTCCGGTAGACGGGACAATCAATCGCATGGCTGTCGAAAATGACGGGGCGTCTTTCCATCAACGCGGGTTCCTCGCGTCGAGAGGGCGGGGGCAGAGCACAAAGCTTCGAGGGAGCCAAAGCGGTAAGATGTGCGTTCACGACTTCCAGCGCCAGATCCGGATCGTGATAGCCAAATCGCGTTTGATGGAGTTCATGAAACGCATTGCGGACGGTGGCCCGGTAATCCTGCGCATAACATTTAGGATCGACAGAAATCGGTAATGAGAAGTCCTGTCCCGTATAGCGCACCTCCAGAAAATGACGCATACGGATATCCGCAGCTCCTATCCGTTCCCGTGCCTGCGATTCCATGTCGGCGGCGATCCCTCCGAGTTCGCTGAAATCGGTCTGATCCAGCGGCCGATAGTATGTACGCACAAAATCGTGCCGAGGCTCGGCCAGGAGCATTCCGCTTGCGGAAAATTGTCCCGGGAAATTCGGAATTACCAGAAGCGGGATGTGAAGCGACCGTGCAACTTCCGCCGCGTGAAGCGGACCGGCGCCGCCGAACCCAATGATGACGAAATCGCGCGGATCGTATCCGCGTTCGACCGACACTTGACGCACGGCGAGCGACATGTTCATTACGGCAATTTTAACGATGGCTCGGGCAGCTTCGGTTTCGGAAAGCCCAAGGGGACGCGCAATACACCGGTTGACGGCTTCGCGCGCCGCTTCGATATTGAGCGCCATTTCTCCACCCAAAAAATGATTCGGGTCAAGACGCCCCAACAGAAGATTGGCGTCTGTGACGGTGGGATCCGTTCCGCCTTTGCCATAGCACGCAGGCCCCGGATCCGCGCCGGCGCTCACGGGACCGACCTTGAGTGACCCCGTCTGGTCGACCTTGGCGATACTGCCGCCGCCGGAACCGACTTCCACAGTATCGACGACGGGAAGCATCATCGGCTGGCCTGAAGCGTATCCGCCAATGTGGTAACCGTGCGACATTTGCGGCTCACCGTCGCGCGCAAGATTCGCTTTCGCGGTCGTGCCCCCCATGTCGAAACCAATAACGTTGGTATATCCGAGCGCGGCTCCTGTTCGTGCCGCGGCGATGAATCCACCTACAGGACCGGATTCGAGCATCGCGACCGGCAAATGCCGGGCCACCGGCGAGGACATGAGTCCACCATTGGATTGCATGACCGAAAGATTCCCTCTGAAGCCCTGCTCGCCAAGCATTCGTTCCAACTCTGCGAGGTAGACGTTCACTTTGGGACCGATATACGAGTTTAGAACTGTGGTCGATATCCGTTCGTATTCTCCATACTCTCGAAGAATTTCATGCGAGACGCTGCGATAGGTTTTCGAGTTCAACAATTGCGCCATCTGCTGTTCATGAATCGGATTGTTCCACGAGTGCAGGAAACAAACGGCCACGGATTCCGCACCGCTTGCGTTCACTTGCCTGGCGATGGTTTCTGCCTGAACGACATTCAGCGGAGTGTGTACCTCTCCGGTCGCGAACAGCCGCTCCTCGACTTCGAAGGTGAGATGCCGCGGCACTAGAGGCTCAGCACGCTTGAACCAGATATCGTACGCATCGGGCCGATTTCCACGGCCAATCTTGTATACGTCCCGTGTTCCCTTGGTGACGATCAGCGCGGTGCGGGCGCCTCGACGTTCTAGAACGGTGTTGATCGCAATGGTTGACCCGTGCACGAAGCCATCGATTCCATTTACGCGGACTCCGGCCTTTTTAAGACAGTCGTGAATTCCCTGTTCCAGGCCGGCGGGAGTGCTTGGGCTTTTGGAACTCATCAGTTGGCCGGTGGCGGTGTCATAGCCAAGCAAGTCGGTGAATGTTCCCCCAATATCAACAGCGACGATCAACATAAATCAAAAGGTTCTCCATGAATCAAACCGCTCTTCCACGGCGGTCAATCCCTGGGTGCAGAGAACGCCGAGAACGACAACCACGGTCAAAGAAGCGATCATATCGGTGGTTTTCAACAGCGCGCCATAGTACGAGATGCTGTAGCCCAGCCCCGCTGTAGCGCCGAACAGTTCCCCGACGACGACACCCATGAGCGCGCGACCGATGCCCAGACGAAGACCTGCCATCATCATCGGCACCGTAGCCGGCAGGACGACTTTCCACAACAAGTTGCGATCGGTCGCTCCGAAAGATCGCGCGGCGCGGAGCAGTCCGGGGTTGACGCTCTGAATTCCTTTCAAAGTGCTTGTAGCAATTTGAGTGACCGACAGCAAGAAAGTCATTGCGATGACTGTGGGAACTCCGAGGCCAAACCAGAGCACGAAGATTGGATAGAAAGCGATCAAAGGTGCCGAATATAGGAACCACAAAAACGGATCCAGCGCATATTCGACGGTGCGAAATCGGCCGGCCAGAGCCCCTGCTAGAACCCCAATGACAACAGACAGGCCATAGCCAAACGCAAATTCGCGGAGACTCACCGTCACGTTATGCCATAACTCGCCGGAACGCGCCGCCCGGCTCAAACTTAGTGCAATCGCAGAGGGTTCGGACACGAAGAACGGGTTGATCCAACCGAATCGCACCGCGGATTCCCATACCAATAGGATGACCGCGAATGACGTGATCCCTACAAGTGCGGGAGCCGTTTTCATTCTCCCGCTGTCCATAATCTTTCTTCCAGCGCTCGCACGGCCGACGTCGCCGTAAGTCCGAATAGAGAAACCAGCAAAACGTCGAAGAGCAAGTAGTCGGTTCGGAATTCCGAACCGTAACGCATAATCTCATTCCCCACGCCCGCCTGTGACTGATACATCTCCGCGACGACAACACCCAATACGGCGCGACTCAATCCCAACCGGATGCCGAGGATTACACTCGGAAGCGATGCGGGAAGGATGACCTTCACAAACACGTCCCATTCCCTGGCGGAGAACGATCGCGCCGCCACGATCCACGAACCATCGACTCCGCGAACGCCTGCCATGGCGTTCACAAGGATTGGAATCACTCCACTAACGAAGGCAACTGCGATCTTGGACTGCATCCCAATTCCAAGCCAGACCACAATGATGGGCAGTAGAGCAAGATGAGGCGTTGCGTAAATCGCCATGATCGGGGGGTCCAAGACATAGCGCAGTACCGGAAATCTGCCCAGCACCAAACCCAGGGGCACACCAACTGCGATCGCGAGAGTGAATCCGAGGGCAAACTCCGACAGACTGACGGAGACATCGTGGAGAAACCCGCCCGTGCGGATGATCTCGAGGCCGGCGGCAACCACGCGTGTCGGCTGGCTGGTAAAGGTTGCGTCCACGATGCCGGCTCGCGGCGCAAATTCCCACACCGCGAGGAATGCCATCACCGTGATGGTGGAAACCAAAGTACGGTAGTTGAACATAATCTCAGAGGCATTCCCGAATTTGTCTCCGGTACTCGATGAACCGCTTCGAGTCCGTCGTCTCGACCGTACGCGGACGCGGCAGGTCTACGGAAATGATTTTGGTGATCCGGCCGGGATCCCGGGCCATCACCACGATTTGATCCGCCAGAAAAATCGCTTCGTCGATGCCGTGCGTGACAAACAGCGCCGTTTTCTTGTTTCGCTCCCAGATGGCGAGAAGCTCGCTTCCCATCTCGTCCCGCGTCTGGGCGTCCAGCGATCCGAAAGGTTCATCCAATAGCAGGATTTCCGGATCGACAGCTAACGCTCGTGCGATTCCAACCCGCTGCCGCATCCCGCCCGAGAGCTGGTGCGGATGATAATGCTCGAATCCTTTAAGACCCACCAACTCCACATAGCGGCAGGCGCGCTCGGTGAGGTCCCCTCCGGTCAACCCTCGAGGCCGTTGCAATTCCAATCCGAACCGGACGTTATCGATTACAGTCCGCCAGGGCATCAGAGCGAAATCCTGAAACACTACGGCGCGATCGCGCCCTGGAGCCGAAACCGGTTTTCCGTTGACGCGTACGCACCCGCTGGCAGGCTTGACCAGGCCGGCGATGGATAGCAGCAGACTGCTTTTTCCGCAGCCACTCGGACCCACGATGGTGACGAAGGTTCCGCGCGCGATGTCGAGGTTTACATTGGAAACCGCGATGAGTGTTCCTGCCGCCTTGGGTTTCTCATAAACGACAGTCAGGCTCTCGACTTGAATGTGCGGGGCCGGCTCTACGACGGTGCGAGCGTCCATTGAGAATAGGTGTCCACATAAATCGGGATCCAGAACCTCGTGAGCGGCCAACGCTCTTTATAGCGGCCCGCCTTGATGCCCATATCGAAGAATATGTCGAGGGATTTCTCGTCGGGCAAACGGCCGTCCTCGTAAAGATGGTCGATGACCTCGGTATACGTGCGCTCGACGTACTTCGGATCGATTTGGAGATGTTTGATCAGGGATTGTTCCGCGCGCTGCTTATCCTGCTTCGCCATGCGTACGGCAAGCGTGTGGCCGCGGAGTAAAGCCTTCACTGTGTTCGGGTGGCCGGCTAGAAACGACTCCGTTGCGAAGATGAGGTGTTGCGGATAGTCATCGGACAATTGTTTTTGCGAATAGACGAGCTTGTAACCGCGCTCCTCTGCCAGAAATTTTTCGGGCGTCGAAAAGATGCTGATGTCGAGTTGTCCGGCTTGCATTGCGGCCAATCGCGTCGCGGGAGGACCCGCCTGGACGATCTGCACATCTTTCGAAGGATCGAGGCCATTCACCGTGAGCGCATAGCGGGTGATGAAATCAGTAGAGGAACCATATTGCGTGATGCCGATACGTTTTCCTTTCGCGTCGGCGAGACTCTTTATGAAAGATGCGCCATACCAATCGAAGTCGGGGATGTTGAATCCTCCATAGAAAGCCTTCAGCGGCTGACCCGCATCGATCCCCGAAGTGATTTCAGCCAGCGAAACCACTCCCACGTCGACGGATTTCGAGACGATCGCCCTGATCAGATCCGACCCGCCTCGAAATTCCACTACGTCCGCCCGCAGGCCTTGTTTTGCGAACGTTCCCTCGTCCACTGCCACATAGAGCGGCAGGTAGGTCGCTGCCGGTACCGCTACCCCGATCGTGAGGTGCGTTTTCTCCAGAGCCGATCCGGTCGGCGGCGCACCGGCGGGCGTTTTGCCGCACGCGACAAGCGCTACCGCCACACAAAGCCATATTTTTATTCCCCGGATCATGAAGCACCAGATAGTACACCCAAACATACGTGAATTTTGTGCCTCTTTGTGGCTATACTCTGCACCAGAAAATCGGTTTTAACTTTCAACGGGACGTTCTGAAAACCAAGGGGGAAGTGCAATGAGATGCCCGAGTAAAGAATTTCTCCGGATTAGTGTATTGCTATGTGGCATAGCATTGGCGGTGAATGCCCAGGCGCCAACGCCTCCGGCCCAGGCGCCAACGAAAACGGTACGAGCCGTTCAGAATTTTGTTACGGTGACCGACCAAACACTGCGGGCTCCCAGCCCCCAGGATTGGCCGATCCATCGGGGCAATTATCAAGCCTGGGGCTACAGTCCGCTCGACCGGATCAATAAAGCCAATGTGAAAAATCTGCAACTGGTTTGGTCGCGCGCCATGGAACCCGGCGTCAACGAGGCCACGCCCCTCGTTTACAACGGCGTAATGTATTTGGGTAATCCCGGCGACGTGATACAGGCGATCGACGCCGCGACGGGCGACCTCCTGTGGGAGTACCGCCATCCGCGGCCGCCAGCCTCGTCGATGCGCAACGCTCTGGGGCAGCGCAAGCGAAGCATTGCCATCTATGGCGACCAGATCTATTTCGTAAGCTGGGACAATGTCGTCGTCTCGCTGGGGGCTCGGAGCGGGGAAGTGGTCTGGCAGGCCAACCGTGGCGGCGACTTGGAGGTCAGCAACTCTACTGGCCCGATTGTCGCCAACGGCGTGGTCATCTCGGGCAGTACCTGCCAGTTTTCGAGCCACGGTTGTTATGTCACGGGTCATGACGCGAGAACCGGCCGGGAGCTTTGGCGCAATGAGATGATCCCTCGCCCCGGAGAGCCTGGTGACGAAACATGGGCCGGCGCCCCATTCGAGAAGCGTTGGATGACGGGCGTATGGGGTCAGCTCACCTACGATCCCGAACTCGATCTGGTCTACTATGGTTCGAGTGGCGCCGGACCGGCATCGGAAGCTCAGCGCGGTACGCCGGGCGGAACACTGGCCGGCACGAATACGCGCTTTGCGGTCCGGCCCAAGACCGGCGAAGTGGTTTGGAAACATCAGGTCCTGCCGCGCGACAACTGGGATCAGGAATGCACGTTCGAAATGATGATCATCAATACGCCGGTCAATCCCTCTGCCCCTGACCTGCTCGCGGTCAATCCGAACGCGCGGCGTGGACCTCGCAAGACGCTGACCGGCGTCCCGTGCAAGACCGGAATCGCCTGGAGCTTCGATGCAGCCACCGGCGAATTCCTGTGGGCGAAGCCGACCAACGAGCAGAACATCGTCGCCCGCATCGATCCGAAGGGTCTCGTCACCGTGAACGAGAACGCGGTGCTCAAGGACGTCAACAAGACCTATCACGTGTGCCCAACCTACAACGGCGGACGCGACTGGCCGCAAGGCGCCTACAATCCGAAGTCCAACGTCATGTATATACCGCTTTCGAATCTCTGCATTGACTCAACGGCGCGCACCGATCGCGATGTCGAACCACAGTTTGTCTACAACACGACGAACGTCGGAAAGTTCGCAACAGGCAAAGACAAGGTTGGCCGTATCGACGCGATCTCGGTCGAGACGGGCAGGACGTTGTGGAGCTGGGAGACGCGCGTATCCAACTACTCCCCAATCCTGGCCACCGGAGGCGGGCTCCTTTTCAACGGCGCCATGGACCGCTACCTGCGAGCCCTTGATACCGACAACGGCCAGGTCGTGTGGCAGACCCGGCTCCCGTCACAGGTCGTCGGCGCCGCGATCACTTATTCGATCAACGGCCGCCAATACATCGCTGTCGCGGCCGGTGGCGGGGCGATCGCTGCCCTTGGAGTGGGTCTGACTCCCGAAGCGGACACCACCAGCGGCAGCAACGCCATGTACGTGTTCGCATTGCCGCAATAGAATTCAGGGACGCATCCTCAATAGGCGGGAGCACGTTGTACGGCAAAAAAGAAAGCGCTACAGTAAA
>WNGR01010210.1_pt1 | contig 19469 bp, 17 predicted proteins | sample 5407581 | NCBI WGS metagenome assembly WNGR01 (sample SAMN13153383, study PRJNA577476) | soil metagenome | isolation source: 80 cm soil or saprolite under Garry oak tree replicate 2 | place: USA:California | collected 2016-06-15 | reverse complement strand
GGAAGGAACTCGCGTTGCTCGAGTACCGGGACGTCTACGCGGGCGGCCGCCTGGTCGGATCCGGTTCGGCCGACGTGATCACGATCGTGAACCCGGCCACCGAGGAGGTCGCGGGCGCCGTCCCCTCGATGGTCGGAACGGATGTCGAGGTGGCCGTGACCGCGGCCAGGAAGGCCTTTGACGCGGGCCCGTGGCCGCAGCTCAGCCCGGTCGAACGGGCGGCGGCCATGGTCCGGCTTGCGGCGGCCCTCGAGGCCAGGGCGGAGGACACCGCCCGCCTGGTGACGGCGGAGATGGGCATGCCGATCCGGCTGTCCCGGCGGAACAACGTGATGATCCCGTGCGGGATCATCAGGTACTACGCGGCGCTGGCCCGCGACATGTCCACCGAGGAGATGCGCGAGGCGGTCAGCTTCGCCGGCCGCACCATGGTCCGGCGCGAGCCGGTCGGCGTCGCGGCCGTGGTCGCGTCCTGGAGTTACCCGCTGATCCTGGCGTTCTGCCAGCTGGCCCCGGCCCTGGCCGCGGGGTGCACGATCGTGCTCAAGCCCGCGGCCGAGACCTCGCTGTCCGGCTACATCCTGGCCGAGGCGTTCGAGGCGGCGGACTTCCCGCCGGGCGTCTTCAACCTGGTCACCGGCACCGGCCAGGTGGCGGAGATGCTGGCGGCGCACCCGGGCGTGGACATCGTGGCGGTGGCCGGGCCGACCTCGGCCGGACGGCGGATCGCCGCGATCTGCGGCGAGACCCTCAAGCCGGTGAGCCTCGAGCTCGGCGGGAAGTCGGCCGCGATCATGCTCGACGATGTCGACCTTTCCGCTGCCGCGGCCGAGCTGGGCTGCCTGTGCTTCGCCAACTCCGGGCAGGCCTGCTTCACCATGTCCCGGGTGCTGGCCCCGCGGAGCCGTTACGACGAGGCGGTCGAAGCGCTCGCCTTCCAGGCGTCCGCCCTGGTCGTGGGCGACCCGATGGCCGAGGGAACCACGATGGGACCACTGGCCAGCCCACGGCAGCGGGTCCGGGTCGAATCGTCGGTCACCGCCGGCGTGACGGCGGGCGCGCGGATCGTCACCGGTGGCCGCCGCCCCGCCACTCCGTTCCGCGGCTACTACTACGAGCCCACCGTGTTCGCCGACGCCGACGCCGGGATGGCCATCGCCCGGGACGAGATCTACGGCCCGGTGGTGGCGGTGATCCCGTACGAGTCCGAGGCCGAGGCCGTCGAAATCGCCAACGACTCCAGGTACGGGCTGGCCGGCAGCGTATGGACCGACGATCCGGAACGGGGCCTGAACATAGCCCGGCGCGCCCGGGTGGGGACGTTCGGCGTGAACCTGTACGTGCCCGACATCGGCGCCCCATGGGGCGGCCGCAAGGCCAGCGGCATGGGCAGCGTGTACGGGCCGGAGGGGCTGCAGACCTACCTGGCCACGAAGTGCGTGTTCCTGCCGGGATAGGTCCGGATAGGTTCGGATAGGTAAAGGGGCCCCGTGGCCGGGGCCCCTTTCGGGCCAGGAGTATTGCGTCAGGCGGATGCGCGACGCCCAGGTCCAGCTCTCTCGTTACATTTCGCCTTGGTGCGCCTTTTCCGGCGATACGTGGCAAAACTTTAGCATCCTGCGATACCGGACGTCGTTATCGGCCGGCCCATATTTAAAATATTTTCGGAGCGGTTATCCGTGGGGTGATTTGCTGCTTCGGGAAAACGCGGCCGCGCCCATCCGCGCAGCCTGCGCAGCTTGCGCAGCCGCATTTTGGGCCGGCCGACGCCGTTTACCAGGTGAAGTCGAGGGCGGGGCGGTGCAGCGCGAGCACGTGCTCGTGGGTTTCCCGTTCGGCCGCCAGCCGGGCCTCACCATCGCGGCAGAACACCACCGGCGGCCGGAGCGCGCCGTTGTAGTTGTTCGCCAGCGTGTAGGTGTACGCACCGGTCACCGGCATGGCGATCAGGTCGCCGACCTGCGGCGCGGGCAGCGGCAGGCCGCCCACGAGCAGGTCACCGGACTCGCACTGGCGGCCGACCAGCCGGGTTATCTCGTCAGGCTCGGCCCTCATCCGGGTGGCGAGGGCCGCCTCGAAGCCCTGGCCGGTCAGGGCCGCGTCGAGGTTGTCGGCCATGCCGCCGTCCACCGCGACGAACGTGCGGCCGGTGTGCTTGACCGTGGTCACCCGGTACAGCGTCACGCACGAACTGGCCACCATCGACCGGCCGGGCTCGATGACCAGCTTGGCGCCGGCCGGCAGGTAGGCCGTGGCGGCCGCGGTGATCGTGTCCAGGTACTGATCGACGGTGGGCGCCTCGTCCTTGAGCGTGTACCGGACGCCGAGCCCGCCGCCCACGTCGTACACCGGGAAGTCGCCGAGCACGGAGACCGCCTCGACGGCCTGGGCGAACGGCTCGGTGTCCAGGATCTGCGACCCGATGTGCAGGTGCAGGCCGTCAAGCTGCAGCTTCTCGCTTTTGCGGATGCGGGTGATGGCCTCGCGGGCCTGGTCCAGGGGCAGCCCGAACTTGGAGTCGTCCCCGCCGGTCGACTGCGACTCGTGGGTCTCCGGCGCGACCCCGGGGATGATCCGGATCAGCACCCGCTGCGGGCGGGTGGCCAGCTGTTCCAGCCGGTCGATGTCGTCGAAGTTGTCCACCACGACGGTGCCGACGCTGGCGTCTAGCGCCATGGCCAGTTCGGCGGTGGTCTTGGCGTTGCCGTGCTGGTACATCCGCTCGGGCGGGACGCCGGCGGCCAGGGCCATGACGAGCTCGCCCGCCCCGGCCACGTCGATGCTCAGCCCCGCGGCGGCGAGCAGCTTGTAAACGGCCAGGCAGGGCAGCGACTTGGAGGCGAACACTACCTCGGAGTCCGGGTGGCGGGCGGCCAGGCCGTCCTTGAAGCGGCGGGCCTGGTTCCACAGCCCGGCCTCGTCCACGACGTAGGCGGGCGTGCCGAAGCGTTCGGCCAGGTCACGGACCCCCACACCGCCGATGGCCAGTTCCCCGTCCGGGCTGACCGAGCTGTGCTCGGGAAAGAGCGGGAGCAGATCGCGGCTTGATGAACCAGCACGGGACGAGTCGGCCTTCATGATCGGCACCTTAGCCGTGACCGCTGGTCGCGGGGAAGCCGACCCGGACGGCCTGGAGTTGGGCGGCTCCGTTGCTTCGGCCGCTGCCCCGGTCGCTGCCCCGGTCGCTGGCCCGGTCGCTGCCCCGGTCGCCCGGCCGGTCGCTGCCCCGGTCGCCCGGCCGGGCGCTGCCCGATCGCCCGGCCGGGCGCCAGACCGCGCCGGCGGGCGCCGGAATTAGCGGGCGCGGGCCGTGAGGTGGCCTCGACGGCATTTATTCCGGCCCGCCTGGCCGGCCGCCAACCGGTTTCGGATTCCATCGGAATATACCCGCGGCGGAAATATGCCGACCGCCGGCATAAGCGGCTTCGCGAATTATTGCGGTAGTTATTACGAAGCCGACGGCAGGACCATACGGCGGTAACGGGATACGGAAAAAACCAGCCGTGCGATACGAAGCGCTCCGGGATCGGCATGAAGCACTCCGGACCGGCAAGGCTACCGGGATGGCAGCGGCAGGAGCTTTCGACGGACCGATCGGCATCATCGCGGCCGCGATCATGGCGCGAGTCAACCCCACGGCCGATCGGCTTGCGCTGGTCGCAGGCGAGCGGAATGAGGCCCTGACGGCGGCGGCCCGGCTGCACCGGGCTGGGGTGGTGCTCCCGTGGTTCCAGCGTGCTGCCGTGACCCACGATCCCGGACGGCCCCGCTCCGGCAGCACGGATACACCCCGGTCGCTGTACTGGTAACCGCAACGATGTGACATCGTAGCGGCTATAACCGCAATGATGTTACATTGTTGCGGTTGTCAAGCCCGGGCAGGCGGTGCTGGCGTGACAGAAGCCTGCTTCCGTGTCTCGTGCGACACTGCCGGGCCGCAGCCGGGCCGCGCTGGGCGGGCAGGCCACAGCTGGCCAGGCGTGCAGTTCGCTCCAGCAGCAGGAACGTGGCATCTACGCTGTATGCGCGCTCCGGCCGGGGGCCCGGCGCCGGGGTGGAGAGTACTGGCGGGGCGGCAGTTGGGTCCGGTGGGCGGTTGGTCCGGTGGGCGGTTGGTCCGGTGGGCAGTTGGGTCCGGTGGGCGGTTGGTCCGGTGGGCGGTTGGGCGGCGGGTTAGTTAAGGCCGAGGACCTGCTCGGCGGTCTCCCAGTTCCTCGCGATGGCGTTCTGCGCTGCGGTCAGCTTGACCCGGCCGTCACAGACGGCGGCGTGCAGGGCGTTCTCCACGCTGTCCTTGGGGTTCGGCGTGGGCGGGTACTCCGGCCACAGGTTGGCGGCGTCGTTGGCGCCGCCGAGCTCCAGCGAGACCAGGTGGTCGAGCTCGGTCTTCTTCGAGTGCGGTTCGCGGTAAGCCGGATAGGCCACCTCGTACTTGAAACGGCTGGTCACCGACGCCGACGGCCGGACCGTCTTGGTGTAGCCCGGATGGCAGATGGTCGCCCGGAGGTTGGCCTGCGTAACGTTCGGGTCGACGGCGCCGGGGGTGCACCGCGGATCGGGCAGCCGGCCGTGGTCCCGGAAGGTGCAGTGGCCGGTGATGGTGCCGGTGACCCGGCGCGGGTCGTGGACCCGGAGCAGAGGGTGGCCGGAGGAACCCGGGGCGCCAGCCGGGCCGGTGCCGTCCTGGCCGGTGCCGTCCTGGCCGGTGCCGTCCTGGCTGGCGCCGTCGTGGCTGGGGCTGGAGGTCGGCAGGGAGATGCTCAGGGCTCCGTTCTGACAGGCGGTGAGGCACGCCACAGCGGCCACCGAAGCCAGCCACATGCACGTAGAGCGCAGGGTCACCGCGGCAGCGTACCGTCCGCGATGGCGCGGAATGTGACAGCTTGCCCGCGTGTCGCCGGTTATGTCGCGGTCAGGACGTGGACGGTGCAGACGGCGTGGTCGTAGCCGGAGATCCCGCCGCCGGTGCAGTGGGTCAGGCCGGCGTCCGGGCGGTGGGCGAGGGTACCGGTCCGCCCGGCCAGGTGCCGGGTCACCTCCACCACCTGGGCCACGCCGGTGGCGCCGAGCGGGTGGCCGCGGGCTAGCAGGCCGCCGCCTGCGTTCACCGGGTGCCGGCCGGACCGCTCCGTCACGCCGTCCCGCAGCAGGCCGGGCGCCTCACCGTAGCCGCACAGGCCGAGCGCCTCGTAGTAGAGGAGTTCGGCGATGGTGAAGGCGTCGTGCAGTTCGATCACGCCCAGATCCGAGGGGCCGACCGCGGCCTCGGCGTAGGCCTGCGCCGCGACCCGGGCGGTCAGCGGCTCGCGGCTCAGGTCGTGCGCGCCGGTGCTGCCCGAGCTCACCACGGAGGCGGCCACCCGGACCGTTCGGGCCCATGTTGCCGGGTCCGGCGGACGGGCCGACACCACCACGGCGGCCGCGCCGTCGCCGCTGCCGCAGCATTGCAGCAGGGTCAGCGGGTCGGCTACCGGACGCGACCCCAGGACCTCGTCCAGCGGGGTCGGCCGCCGGAACTGGGCGTCGGGGTTGAGCGCGCCGTTCGCGTGGTTCTTTACCGAGACGGCCGCGAGATCTTCGACTACGGCGCCGGTGGCCGCCATGTACCGCTGCGCCCGCATCGCGTACGCGGCGGGCATGGTCAGGCCCTCGGCGATCTCGGGATCGTCCGCGTTCAGCCGGAGCGTGCCGCGGCCGAACACCGATAGCTGCTCCACCCCGATGACCAGCGCGGTCTCGAGCTGCCCGGCCCGGATCGCGGCCACGGCCAGGTGCAGCGCGACCGCTGAGCTCGAGCAGGCGGCCTCTACGTTGTAGGCCGGGCGGCCGGTCAGGCCGAGCCGGGCCGCGATGCGGTGCGCCGGGAGCATGCCGCCGTAGACGTTGCCGCAGTAGACCGCGCCGATGCCGTCCGGGATGGCGGCCGCCTCGGCCAGCGCGTCGGCCGCGGCGGGCACGGCCAGGTCCTCCAGGGTGCGGTCCGGATAGCGGCCGAACGGGATGATCCCGGTCCCGTGCAGGTAGACGGTCACGCGGCCGCCTTGCGGAAGGCCCAGCCCGTCAGCGGCCCCGGCGGCTGCTGCCTGATCACCATGGCGACGACCTCCACCGGATCGCCGACGACGACATCCGGCCCGGTAAACCGGCCGCAGACGCGCAGGCCGCCCGGGAAGTCGGCGTAGCCGATCCGGTAGGGAGCCTCGATGCCGGGCTCGGGCACCCGGACTACGGTGACGGCGTACACGACGCCGGGCACCGCGACCGCCTCGGTCCGCACCATATCCGCGTTCCAGCAGGACGGGCACGTGCTGGCGACCGGGAAGGTCAGCGTGCCGCAGCGCGGGCAGCGGGTGGCGAGGAGTTCGGCGCGGCCGTCAGGCAGCGGCCGCCAGGAATCGGGCAGCAGCCGCCGCGCCGGGCCAGCCGAAGCCGGGCCAGACAAAGCCGGCCCGGCCGACGGCCCTGACGAGGGCGCTCCCGCCGGGGGACGCCCCGACGCCGGCCGGGCCGACGCTCCGGAGGACAGCTCAGGCATCGGCGCCGAAGACGTCGAAGGCGTGCCGGCCCAGGGTCAGATGCTCGTACTCGGCTTCCAGCGCGCGCAGCGTGCGGCCGCCCACCAGGTCCAGGTAGTCGTCGTGGCTGGCGGGTGCGAAGACGTACTTCTCCAGGTAGGCGTCCAGGCCGCCGCGGTCGCCGCGACGGAAGCCGGCCGTGGCCGCCACGTAGGCCTCGATGTGCTCCGCGTCCTCGGCGTAGAAGCCGTGCGAGGCGTACGGGTGCGAGCCGAACGGCGCCACCACCACCGCGTCCGCGTACGGCACCGAGGTCATGACCGGGTTGGCGCGGATCCGGGCGTTCGGTACCAGCCGCTCAACGGTGAGCGCGACCCGGTCCGCGGCGCGGGCCATGATCCGGTCGCCGAAGCGCGCGCCCGGGTGCTGCCCGTTGCCGTACTTGTCCGCCCAGCCCAGGTGCAGGAACGCCCAGTCGGGCGAGATGGCGGGCACGGCCACGTACTCCTTGCCGTCGCCCAGCGGGCTGGTGAAGACGACGAGGTCCTGATTGAGGTCGACGATGCTGCTGCCCACGCCGCCGCGCCAGGCGAAGAACTCCTGGCCCATGGCCTTGGCCTGGAGCCCGGCGTACAGGATGTACTCCGAGCTCTCCCACAGCTCGACCTGCTCCTTCTCCACCATGGTCCGGAAGCAGCTGCCGAGCGGGGCGTACAGCTCCGCGCCGCAGTACGGGGCGATCAGCTTCTTCACCACGCCCGCGCCGAGCAGCAGGTCGATCTCCAGGCCCCCGGTGGCCGAGCCGATCACGGTCAGGTCCTTCTTGCCCTGCCTGATCAGCTCCCTGACCAGCGGCATCGGGTGGTTGGCGGTGACGAACCCGCCGATGGCCACGGCGTCGCCGTCGTGGATCCGGGCCACCACGTCGGCCGCGGTGCTGACCACCTCGCGGCGGGGCGGCGGCCCGTCCGGCAGCTCGACCGGGCCGGCTTGCAGTTTCGCGGCTCCCCTGCTCATTTCTGGAGTACGCCTTTCCGGTCGATCTGGGTACGGAGGATGCGCAGCTCGTCGTCGGACGGCGGCTGGAGGTCCACGAAGTGCGGCGAGCGCACGATCTCCCAGCCGGTGTGCTCGGCCACCTCGTCCTCGGTGTGGCCGGGGAACAGCCCGGCCAGCGCGGCGGTCTGGCCGGGCCCGGAGAAGTCGAACACGCAGCGCGGGCTGACGATGAACTGCGGCCCGTTGCCCATCAGGTCCTTCTCCCGGTAGGTCTTCGGGCCGGGCATGGACACGTAGTCGGCCTGCTCGACGAACCTCAGGTTCGTGTTGCCGTGCTTGTCGACCTGGATGCCGCCGACGAAGAACTTGTCGGCGAAGAAGTACTTGTTCGTCGAGCGCCAGCGGTCGGTGTTCTCGTAGTAGTCCCGGCCGCCCGGCGGGCCGTAGTGGTTGAAGGTGTCGTGGTGCTCGAAGCAGGCCTCGGCCCAGCCCATGATCCGGTAGTCGACCGAGGTCTTGGGCAGCTCGTCCACCTCGACGCCGCCGGACACGTTGCACAGGAACGCGCCGCCGCCGAGCTGCAGCCTCAGGTTGGGGGCGTGCATCTTCTGGGCCAGCATGGTCGCGGCGAAGGAGATCTCGGTGTGCGCGCCGGAGCAGATCCGGTCGGTGTCCCTGATCTGCCGCGCGAGGAAGACCGCCATCATCTCCTTCCAGGAGGCCGTCGTCGTGCTCATCGCGTGCTGATCCATACCGACTTCTCCTGGGTGAGCGCGTTCATGATGGCGAAGCCCATCTCGCGGCCGTGCCCGCTGAGCTTGTAGCCGCCGTAGGGCGAGGCGGAGTGCACGTTGCCCCAGCTGTTGACCCAGACGTTGCCCGCCTTCAGCCGCCCGGCCACCCGGACGGCACGGCCGACGTCACGGGTCTGCACCGCCGCGGCGAGCCCGTAGGGCACGTCGTTGGCCAGCCGGACCGCCTCGTCCTCGTCGCCGAACCTGATGACCGACAGCACCGGCCCGAACACCTCGTTCTGCGCGAGCTCGCTGGCGTTGTCCACGTCGTCGAACACGGTCGGCTCGAAGAACAGGTCGCTGTCCAGGCCCTCCACCCGGCGGGTGCCGCCGCCGGCCAGCAGGGTGGTGCCCGCGTCCCTGGCCCGGCTGACGAAGCCCTGCACCCTCTTGAGCTGCTCGGCATCCAGCAGCGGGCCGAGCGTGGTGGCCTCGTCCATCGGATCGCCGATGACGGTCTGCTTGCCGATCAGCTCGAGCAGCCCGCTGACCACCTGGTCGTGGACGGACTCGTGGACCAGCAGCCGGGAGCCCGCGGTGCACACCTCGCCCTGGTTGGTGAAGATGGCGGCGTAGGCCATGGCCGTCGCGGACTTCAGGTTCGCGTCCTCGAACACGATGTTGGGGGTCTTGCCGCCGAGCTCCAGCGTCACCGGGACCACCCGGTCGGCGGCCATCCGCTGGATGGCCTGACCGGTCTCGACCGACCCGGTGAACGCGATCAATGCCACGTCCGGGTGGCGGCACAGCGCCGCGCCCGCCTCCGGGCCGTAGCCGGTCACCGCGTTCACCACGCCGGGCGGGAATCCAGCCTCGTGCGCCAGCCTGACCAGCGCCATCGGCGAGAGCGGCGCCTGCTCGGCGGGCTTGAGCACCACGGTGTTGCCCGCCATGACGGCCGGCGCGATCTTCCAGATCGCCTGCAGCAGCGGGTAGTTCCACGGGATGATCCCGGCCACCACGCCGTAGGGCTCGCGCACCGTGTAGTTCAGGAACCGGCCGGGGACCGGGACGGTACGGCCCTCGATCTTGCCGGCCATGCCGGCGAAGTACTCGATGGCCTCGGGTGCCGAGCGCAGGTCGACCTTGCGGCTGACGGTGATCGGCTTGCCCATGTCCCTGGTCTCGATCTCGGCCAGCTCATCGGCGTGCTCGCTGACCGCGCGGGCCAGCGCGTACAGGGAGGCGGCCCGCCGGGCCTGGCTGGTCGCGGCCCAGCTCTCGGCGGCGGCGGCCGCCGCCGCCACCGCCTCGGCCACGTCCTCGTCGCCGCCCCGGGCCACCGTGCCGATCCGCTGGCCGGTCGCCGGGCTGGTCACCTCGATGGTGGCGCCGGAGCGGGCGGGCCGCTCCTCGCCGCCGATGAACAGGCCGTAGTCGTAACTCATCGCTCTCCTCTCGTCAGCCGCTGCAGCGGTGTCATCGCGCTGGCCGTCATCTCCTTCAGGGACTCCACGAAGCAGCCGTCCACGCTGCGCAGGAACTGACGGATCTCCTTCTCCGCGGTGAACTGCCTGGCGAAGTCGGCGAAGTCGCCGTCGTAGTCGACGCACTCGACATAGCAGGCGCCGAGCAGCCATTTCTCGATGCGGTGCAGGCCCTCGATGCCCGCCGCGACCCTGGCCATCACCGGCTTGTACTGCTCGTTGAGCTCGGTGAGCCGGCCGAGCTGCCCCTCGGCTACCGTCAGCTGGAACATGTAACAGGTCACCGGCCGTACCTCGCCCTCAGCTCGCGGCGGAGGATCTTGCCGACCGAACTGCGCGGCAGCTCGTCCACGATGACGAACCGGCGCGGCACCTTGTACGCGGCGAGGTACTGCCGGCAGTGCCCGTCAAGCGCCTTCTCCAGCGTGGCCGGGTCGGCACCGGCCCGCGGGACCACCGCGGCCCACGGCTTCTCGCCCTTGATGTCGTCGGGGACGGCGAAGCAGGCGCACATGGCGACGTCGGGGTAGGACTGCAGGACGTCCTCGACCTCGGCCGGGTACACGTTGTACCCGCCGGACAAGATGACGTCCTTGGCCCGGTCGACGATGTAGAAGAAGCCGCCGGCGTCCCGCCGGGCCAGGTCGCCGGTGTGCAGCCAGCCGCCGCGCAGGGTCTGTTCGGTCGCGTCGGGCCGGTTCCAGTAGCCGCTCATGATCTGCGGCCCGCGGGCGATCAGCTCGCCGACCTCGCCGTCAGGCAGCTCGGCGTCGTCGGCGTCGACGATCTTGACCTCGGTCAGCGGGTACGGCACGCCGCAGGACAGCTCGGGCGTGTCGCCGAAGCGGAGCGTCGCGCACAAGTTGCCCGCCGCCTCCGTGATGCCGTAGCAGTCCAGCACGCGGCAGCCGAACATGCGGCCGAACTCGGTCCGGACCCGGTTCGGCAGCGGCGCCCCGGCGCTGTAGGCGATCTGCAGGCTGGACAGGTCCAGCCCGGCGATCAGCTTCTCGTCGAGCTGGCAGAGCATGGCGTAGGTGGTCGGCACGCCGGCGCAGGCGGTCGCGCGCTGCTCGGCGAGCAGCGCGGCGAAGGCGGGCGGGTCGAAGACCGGCTGGACGACCATGGTGGCGCCCACGGTGAACAGCCCGCCCATGATGATGTTGCCCGGGTACAGGTGCACCAGCGGCAGCGCCTGGACCAGGACGTCCTCGGGCCGCATCTGCAGGTGGTTGGCCGAGAGCAGGGCCTGCATGCCGAGGGAATGGTGGCTGTGCATGATCCCCTTGGGCCGGCCGGTGGTGCCCGAGCTGTACGGCAGGCAGGCGGTCCGTAGGTCATCCGGGTAAGACATGGAGCCGAACGGGCTGGCGGGCAGCTCATCCAGCGTGTCCACGCTGATCACGTGCTGGACCGGGGTCTGCGCGAGCACCCCGGCCAGGCCGTCCGCCAGGACCCTGGTGCTGACCAGGGCGGCGGCGCCCGAGTCGGCCAGCATGTACCCCACCTCGTGCGGGGTGAGCACGCCGTTGACCGGGTTGGCGATCATCCCGGCCCGCATCACGCCGAGGTAGCAGGCGACGTAGGCGGCGGAGTTCGGCATGTAGAGGCTGACCCGGTCCCCAGGTTGCAGGCCGAGGGAGCCCAGGGCGCCGGCGAACCGGCCGGAGGCATCGCGCAGTTCCGCGTAGCTGAGGCTGTCGTCGCCGACCACGCAGGCCAGGTGATCGGGCTGCCGACGGGCGTTCTCGTCGAGGAAGGAGACCAGGCTGACCATGAAGCACCTCCGCGTGCCTCAGTCAATATTACGAAGCCACACTAACGTGGTACCGTTATATGTCAAGGGTGGCCAGATCGACAGCGGCTCTACAGCGGAGGGCACGGGTGCGGCACGGGTTCGGGCACACTAGTCAGGTGTCTTCCAGCAGCGACATCCAGAGCCCGGCGGACGGGCTGGCCCCCGCGGCCGAACCGCCGGCCGGGGCCCTTCAGCTGTCCGAACTCGAGGTGGCGCTGCTCGCGCTGCTGAGCATCCGCCCGATGACCGGCTACGAGATCCTGCGGCACCACGCCCGGGCGCTGGAGCCCTGGTGGGAGACCCCGCGCACGCAGATCTACCCCAAGCTGCGGGAACTCCAGCGGCGCGGGCTCATCGAGCACGAGTACGTGGTCCAGGAGAGCAAGCCCAACAAGCGGCTCTACTCGATCGGGCCGACCGGCTCGCAGGCCCTGGCCAGCTGGCTGGGCAGCAGCATCAACGCGCCGGAGATGCGGCACCACATGATGATGCGCCTGTTCCTGGGGAACCTCCTGCCGATCGAGGAGACCAGCCGCCTGCTCACCGACTACCGGGACAGGATGGCGGCCCGCGCCGAGTCGTTCCGGCAGGCCAGGGAGCGATTCTCCCGCTCACTGAGCGGACCGTACCGGGCCAGCGTCTTCTTCGAGTTGCTCAGCCTGGATCATCTGATCGCGATGACCGACCTGGAGGTAGCCGGGACCGACAAGGCGCTGGCGGCGCTGCGCCGGTTCGGCTCCGACGGCGCCCTGGCCAGCGGCGAGCAGGCCAGCGAGTTGCTCGACGCCATCCGCGACGTCAGCTAGCGGGGCCGTGAACCATTCCGCCCCGGAATCCGTATTGAGGTCGGGGACGGTCGCGGCCACTGCGGGGGCGGTCGCGTCCCCGTACGGTTTACAGGCCGGACCCGGCCCGTGGAGCTGTGGCTACCGCCGCCTTCCATTTCCCACACGGCGGTAGCCACATGCGGGCCATCCGCTGCAATGCGTGAACTGGCCGCTGGGTTCAGCCGTTATACCTGGTAGGCGAGGCGCCTGCCGAGACGGTCTGGCGGGGCGATCATATGGATGATGCGGGAATGTGTGCGGGTATACGGCCGCTGCTGGGCGTATACCTCACCGGCGCGATCGCTCCTGCCGACCGCGCGGTGATGGTACGTCACCTGGCCGCCTGCGCCGACTGCCGGACGGAACTGGCCGGGCTGGCGGCGCTGCCTGCGCTGCTGCGCCGGCCGCCCGTCCACGCCGCCGCGCAGGCGTTCGAGAGGGACGCTCCGCCGCCGGAAAATACAGCCCCGGATAGTACAGGGCTGGATAGTACGGCGCTGGATAGTACTGGCCCGGATAATACAGGGCCGGATAATACGGTTCTGGAGTATGCGGTTCCGGATGAGGCGGGCGCGGCCGGGGTCGCGGCGCCGGGGCGGCTGGTCCGCCGGATGATGCGACGGCGACGGCGACGGCGACGGCGCTGGCTGCTCGCGGCGGCCGCCTTCGGGCTCGCGGCCGGGGCTGGCGTCGGCTGGGGCCTGCGGGCGGCCGGGCCGCCGGCGCCCAGGCCGGATACCGCCGCGACCATCCTGCACATCCGGAACATCGGCGACGTCACCGTGCTGACCGACGCCGAGGGCTACACGCTGTACTGGTTCGGACCGGACACCGCCACGAAGTCGGCGTGCCAGGGCAGCTGCGCCCGGAACTGGCAGCCGGTGACCGGGCCCGCGGCCTGGGGTCCCGGGGTGGCCGGCATTATCGGCGCGATCGCCCGGCCCGGCGGGTCGCTTCAGGCCACCTACAACGGGCACCCGCTGTACACCACGACCGCGGATACCGGCCCGGGCCAGACCAAGGGCAACGGCGTGTGGTCCCACGGCGGCGAGTGGCACGAGGTCACCGTGCCGGGCCACGGGAGCTGACCAGCGTTCGGAGCGGCGCGAAACCCGGCCCGTTCGGTACACCTGATCCCTGGAGGCCGGAGCGGCAGATTCCGTGAGAAAATCCGTGCCGTCGGCCATATCGCCCTAAGGACCATCGTGTTCGATTCCTCGCTGCGCACGCCGCTGGTTTACGCGATCGCGGTCCGGTACCAGACCCCGTTGTGGCGGGCCGGGGCGCTGCTGCGGGGCGGGTGCATGGCCGGCTTCTGGGTGCTGCTGATCTGGTTCCCGCCCGGCAGCTGGCCGCAGGGCGCCGCCATGCTCGCGCTCGGTTCGGTGGGCGCGGTCACGGCCTGGGCGCACAACCGGTCCTCGCTGCTCGACTTCCTGGTCGATCGCGACATCCCCGGGCTCGGAGCGGTGGCCAGGCACCTGCTCGGCGCCCGCGAACGGGCCACCGCCGACCTGTCCGGCCTGCTCGAGGGGTTCGGGATCATCTCGGTGGCGCTGCTGTTCGCCGGGCCGGTCGCGGTGCGCCCGCTGCCCGCCACCGTCTACGAGCTGGGCACCGTGCTGATCGTGGTGCACGTGTGGAGCGCGTTCCTGCAGGCGATGACCGACTCGAGCTGGTACTCGCCGGTCCATCCGCCTGGCCGTGCGGTGCTCGTGCTGCGGCCGGTGATGCCGCTGATCGTGGCTACGATCTTGTTCGCGATCCTCGGCTACCCGGTCTACTGGCAGCACCAGGCGGTGCCGGGCGGGCTGTTCGGCGTGATCCTGGCCTGCGCGGTCGTGCTGCTCCTGCTCCCGTTCACGCTCATCTACGAGCTGATCCTGCGTGCGGCCAGGGACGCGCTGGTCCTGCTGGCCAGGCGGTACCGGGCCGAGGACGCGGTCACCGTGCACAGCCTGGTCAAGAACGCGGCGTACGCGCTGATCAGCGAGGTGGACGCCGATTCCGGCGCCGGGGCGGAGACCAGGTCGCTGGCCCGCGAGATGCTGGCGCTGACCGAGGAGGCGCGGCTCCTGGCCCTGGGCCGGGCCGCCGACCTTGGCGGCGTCGAGCTGCTGTGGCACTGCGTGACCCGGGTCTTGCCCAGCGGCGGGCAGATCACGGCGGAACTCGACCCGGCCAGCCGTTCGGTGCAGCTGAGCGGGACCGACTATCAGCTGGCCCGGCGCTGCCTGGTGGACCTGATGACCAACGCGTGGAAGGCGGGCGCGCAGCGGATCGAGGTCACCGTCCGGGTGGCCGAGCAGCCGGGTGCGGCCCGGCCGCAGACCGTGCTGCGGGTCGACGACGACGGGCCGGGGATGCCGCCCGGGGTACTCGACAATCCGGCCACGAGCCTGGCGGTGATGGCCGAGCACCTGCGGGGATACTCGGGTTCGCTGACGTTCTCCGCGCGGGACAAGGGCGGGACGAGGGCGTGCGTTCGGTGGCAGTCGGCGTGGTAAGGCCTGAAGGGGAGCCTCGGTGCGGATCCTGGTGATCGATGACTACCTGAACGTGGAGATGGCGCTGCGCGGCATCCTGGACGGGCACACCGTGGCCGGGGTTCGGGATCCGGCCGCGCTGCCGCGGATGCTGGCCTACGAGGAGCCGTTCGAGGCGGCCATCGTGGACCTGCGCTACGTGCAGACGGCCGCGACCGGGCTGACCGCGCTGGCCACCCTTCGGCAGCTCTCGCCGGGCACCAAGACGATCATCAGCACCACCGACGAGGAGGAGAACCGGCTGCTCTACCTGCTCGCGGCGTTCCAGTTCTTCGAGCCCAAGGCGCTGCTGGCCAAGCGCGCGGACGCGTTCGTGACCCGGGCCGTGGTCGAGGCCATCGGCCGCGGCGACCCCTCCCCCAGCCCGGACGCGGACCCGTTCCGCCGGGCCGCCGCGCTGCGGCCGCCGCTGCTCGACCAGCTCGTGCACAACCGGACCGAGCTGGGCATCTGGCAGGAGCTGGCCCGCTTCGACAAGCGCCTCCAGATCGCCAGCGCCGCGCACGTGCACCCGCGGACGCTGGACGTCTTCACGGCGGCGAAGGGCGCCGCCATCGAGGCCGTGGCCGCGCACTTCTCCCGGCCGGACCGCGGAAACGAACCCCTGGCGGGCGCGGATACCGGGCCGGGCGCCGGGCCGGGGGCGGCTGCCGGGCCGGGGGCGGCTGCCGGGCCGGGCGCGGCGCACGGCGCCAACCTGATCCGGGTCATCCACTTCGCCCGCACCCACGAGCAGTTCTTCGCCGACCAGGAGGTGGCTGGGCTGCTCGAGGCGTCATGGCGGTCGCGCTGAATCGGATATGAGTGCGATTCGTGTCGTCGCAGCAGCACGAATTGCACTCGAACCCGCGACCTTCATCAAGTACAGCGAAGTTTTGCCTGGCCTGACGGCCGGAGGCCGTTCAGGCTGGCTGCTCATGCACCTGCCGGGGCGAACGCCGTGAGCGCGGGCTACCTGCCCGTGCTCGGCGACGCGCTGCGGCACGGGCCGTGGGTGGCCGGGCTGTGCTCGTTCGCGGTGACGCCGGGGGCCCTGGTCGTCATCGCCTGGGTGCTCGAGCGGCGCTGGCTCGTGCCGCACGAGCAGTTCACCGCGGTGACCTACGGCGACCCGCTGCTGGCGGTGGTGGCCGGCCTGGGCACCTGGCTGGCCGGCCCGGGCCCGCCGCACGGCCTGGCCGGGCCAGCCGCCGGGGTGGTGGCGATCGTGGTGATGCTCCTGTTCGGGCTGGTGCAGTGGCGCGACGAGCTGCGGCGGGGCTACTACACCCGGGCGCAGGCCGTAGCGCCGACGAAGATCTGGCACCAGGTAGTGGTCTACCCGGTGCTCGGCTACTGGCTGTGGACCGCGGGCGGCGGCGGGCTTTCGGCGCGCGGCGGGGCGGCCGTCTGGGCCGGGAAGGCGCTGCTGCTGGTGCTGGCCGGGATCTGGGCGGCGGCCAACGTGTACGACCGCCGACATCCCAAGCTCGGCCACCCGCCGTTCGACTGGCGCCGGGTGCGGCCGCGGCCGCGGCCCTGGGCGGCGGAGTCCCAGACGCTGCTTGCGGCGGAGAGGCGCGGCTGAGCGGTTCTGCGAAGTTTTGTATGGGGTGGCGGCCCTACGGCTGGCACTGTGCTGGTACGCCGACGAGGCGGTCCGGTTCGACGAGGGGGCGAGCCGGGCCGCCCGGCTGGCGTCGAGTGCTCCAGCGTGCCGGCGAGCATGGACGAGCTACGGCCAGAATCAGGGCGATTGCACCGGGCGGCCGCGACGATCACGCGGGCGACCCGCGGAAGTCACCTGCCAGTCACCAAGTGTTCATCCCGGCGATGCGCGTCGGTGCGCAGGTCAGGGCGTTCGTTACGCGTAACATTGGCATGGTGACCGACAGCAGGAAGTGTGAGCAGTGCGGCGTGCCCTTCACCCCGCGCCGGGAGCACGCGCGCTTCTGCTCCGCCCGCTGCCGAGTCGCGTGGAACCGGCTGAACGCCAGCGATCCCCCGGCCGAGGGGGGCGCGCTCGGCTGGACGATCACCGCGATGCGAGAGACCATCGACCGGCTGCTCCGGGCCAGAGGCTGGGACCGGCCGCATGCCTTCGCCGTGATCAGCGAGGCGGTCTGGTGGGTCACCATGGTTGACGCCACCCTGGTGCGCTATCACCCGGACGCCTACGACGGCGTGCTGGCCGGTCACGAGGCGACGGAGCGGGAGGCGATCGAGGGAACGTTCGGCGGGCTGCGGTTCGTGCGTAACCAGATGGGCTACTACCTGGACCACGCCGACTTCATCCAGCCGGGGCGCGGCACCATCGCGACGTGGACCTGGCGGCCGTTGCCCGAGCCGGGTCTCGACTCGCTCCCGGCCCGCGGGCAGGAGTGGGAGCTGACGCGGTACCGGGAGTACCAGGCCTGGCTGGCGGGCCAGCTGGTGGGTGACACGTTCCGGCTCGCCGCCGCCTTCCTCCGCCGGGCCTCGGAAACCTGCCTAGCCCCCAGCTAGCGCGTGTCCCAGTGGTCACAGCATCACCGGAGGGCTTCCGTATCCACACCGATACGTGGACGGGTTCCAGCGCCTGATACGCGACACCGGCCAGGTCATCACGCAGAGCGTGGGGCCGTTGCCCGGCGAACTGGAGCGTTGCCCGGCGAACTGGAGCTGGAGCTCGCCGCCAGGAACAGGCAGATGATGCTGACCGCGGCGCCACTGGCCAGCCACTTCAGCTGCTGGCGCCGCTCGCCGCTGGCGCGCCGCCAGCTTAGCGCCTGGCGGGCGATGTAGGCCATCGACAGCCCGAGGAGCACCAGGATAAGCAGGCCCTGGACGGCGTTGAACCAGCCGGCCGGCTGGTCGACACCTGCCAGGCCGCCGTTGCTGTCGGTACCGCGCCTGCCGGCCCGGCGTGGACGCGGAACCGGCCGGCGCTGCTCACCCATTGGTCCATGTATACGCACCGGCGCGGGGACGGCGCTAACCGGGCTCGGCGTAGGCCTGCGCCACCGCGGCCCAGCCGCCGCCGGTCGACCCGGTCGACGAGCACGCCGCCGGGCAGGGCGAACAGCAGCCATGGCAGCCACGCCACCCCGGAGGTGGCGGACACGATCAGCGGGCTCCTGGTGTGCGCCGCGACGTACAGCGGTGCCGCGATCGTGGCCAGGCCGCTGCCCAGCGCCGACGTGGTGCTGGCCGCCCACAGCTTCGTGAACCGTCCGCCGAGAGCCGCCGCCATAACATCCGGGGCGCGGTCGGGACCCAGAAGCGGAGGATTCCGTCGCTAGCGCTGGCCAGGCTGCCGCCGTTCGCCTCGATCACCCGGCGCGAGGCGACGTTGGTGTCGTCGCAGGTGATCAGCGCCGGGTCGATGCCCAGCTGGCGGGCGACGGGAAGGCTCAGCCCGAGCATCACGGTGGCGTGACCGCGGCGGCGCCGGGTCGGCCGCACGCGGTAGCCGATGTGCGCCGCGAGGAACGAGGTGTGCACACGCGGGGTCGGCTCGGTTAGCACGGGCATATGGCTGGCGCCCTTCACCTGCGGGGTCAGTCGGTTCACAATGATGTCATCTGACCTCCGGGAAGGAGACGGCCCATGGCCATGCCAAGTTCGGACGTTGACGAACTGGCCAAGTTCGGCTATAAGCAGGAGCTGGATCGCTCGCTCGGGCTGTTCTCCTCGTTCGCCGCGGGGTTCAGCTACATCTCGATCATGACCGGGGTGTTCGAGCTGTTCTTCTTCGGCTTCGGCACGGGCGGCCCGGCGTTTATCTGGACCTGGCCCGCGGTGTTCGTCGGCCAGTTCCTGGTCGCTCTGTGCTTTGCCGAGCTCGCCGGGCAGTATCCGCTGGCCGGCTCGGTCTACCAGTGGGCCAAGCAGGTCGCCAGGCCGTTCACCGCGTTTTTCGGCGGCTGGATCCTGAGCGTGGGCGCGATCGTCACGCTGGCCGCGGTGGCGGTCGCCTACCAGGTCGTGGCGCCGCAGATCTGGTCGGGGTTCCAGATCATCGGCGGTCAGGCGGACATTGGCCTGGTGTCGACGCCGGACGGCGCCAAGAACGCGCTGCTGCTGGCTGCGGGCCTGGTGGTGTTCACGACGGTGATCAACATGGTCGGCGTCAAGACGATGGCCCGGATCAACAACTTCGGCGTGGCCGCCGAGCTGGTCGGAGTGTCGCTGCTGATCATCCTGCTCGCCGTGCACATCAAGCGCGGCCCGGGCGTCATCTTCGACACGTTCGGCCTCGGGGCGACGTATCCGTGGGGGTACTTCGGCGCCTTCCTGGTGGCCGGGCTGATGAGCGCGTACGTGATGTACGGCTTCGACACGGCCGGGTCGCTGGCCGAGGAGACCCTGGACCCGCGGAAGAACGCCCCGCCCGGGATCCTGCGCGCGCTGATCGCGGCCGGGGTGGCCGGGTTCCTCGTCATCTTGTTCGGCGAGATGGCGACGCCGGACATCCACGCCAAGGCACTCGGCACCTCCGGGCTGCCGTACCTGGTCAAGGCGACGCTCGGCAGCACGATCGGCAACCTATTCCTGATCGACTCGCTCATCGCCATGACCGTGTGCAGCCTGGCCGTGCACGCC
>WNGR01005316.1_pt1 | contig 19469 bp, 24 predicted proteins | sample 5407581 | NCBI WGS metagenome assembly WNGR01 (sample SAMN13153383, study PRJNA577476) | soil metagenome | isolation source: 80 cm soil or saprolite under Garry oak tree replicate 2 | place: USA:California | collected 2016-06-15 | reverse complement strand
CAGATCGCAGGGGTGTTCTCCCTCATTGCGGCCACGGTTTCTTTAATCACACAGGTGCTCTTATATGTGTGGCTGGAAGAGCCAAACTCCGTTAGAATCACGGTTTCGATCATTACGGTGTTCGTCGTATTACCCTTGGCGCTTCTCATACTGCTTCCTTCAAGCAGCAGCAAATGCCGCAGTATCGTTGGCGGTTGATTCACGCAGTGTACTCATTCCTACCCTCACACGGACAACCCCCACATTCCAGACAACATGATTATATATTGGATGATTCCCGAATCCCGTAATCCTAAATCCTGAATTTTCCAAACCTATACAAGATTGAGATTGGTTTAATGTATTGTAATGCATAACCCTTGACAAAAAAAAAACTAACCAGGCCCGAAATTACGACTCCCAATCACCACAACTGCGCGACAACCACTGTACAGGTACAGCTAGATGTTACGTAAATCAGGGGTTGAGTAATAACAAGTTAAAATCAGGAACGTGCTCGAATGCTGGTGTGCGCGCGATGCAAACTAGATAGCAAAGATACTCAGGAATCGCACGTGTGAATTGGAAAAAGCCGAGGCGGTACTACGGACTATCTAGCTACGAGAGAAAGAAGAAAATAAAATTCCTTGGGGCGCCCGCATGAGTTTCTGTGGTGGCACACATTTTTCGGTACCAACAACTTCAAGTTGTAAATATACTTTTGGTCTCCAGTTGAGTACTTCGACCGCCTTTCAATCTCGACTTTTTATCTCGCTTACTCTTGAACTTTGGCGCGCACTGGGCCACACTCGCAACCGGACTAGAGCGAATAGAAAGCCGAGTAAAATAGAATCAGAAAGTCGCGGCAGCTTTGCTTATTGGTATCCATAAGTAAAAGCAGGTCATGACCGTCGATATAGCCTCGTGTGCTACCACAACGTCTTGATTACCGAGGAAAAATATATGTTTCAACTGGAAAGCCGTCAAGGAACAACAGACTGGATGTAAAACGGAAGGCTTTCGGTAGTCAGATAATCGTTTGGGGGGAGGAGTGGTATACCAAAGCAACCGATGTTCCAAAAAATGGTGAAGGAAAAAGAGTGAAAAGGAGGGTGAGCGGCGGAGGGTGCGAGGTCACTCTTATATGCTTCCTCTGTAGTGCGTTCCAGAGTAGAAATCATAAGGAAAATGCTTCCGATCGAGGCGTTATCGGGGAAAGGGAAAGGGAAGTCGTAAGTCTACTTTCACCGGATAAGCTTTTACGAGTGTGCTACGAGTGTTAGAGACTGTCAGAAGGAGTCAGCGCTAGTGGGCCCCGCAAACGAAAAGTGGAATGGGGATTTTCCGTAGGTCCACAACGGGGGCACAGTGGACTTCCATTGATGAAGGCACCACCTCAAAAAGAAACCGCACGCCATTCCCTTGGGCCGGGCTCGTCGTGAAACGTTGTGATTTGTCGATGGATCCCAGGGAGAGAGCCAAGTTGGAAGGAGCTGTTGTAGCTGGCTCCGTGTGAGCACGCTACAATGGGTAACAGCGAAGTGAGGAGATCATGGAGACTTTGTTTCGTGTACCTCTACGCTATTTGCTGTTTGCTGAATAATTGATTTGCTTTTATTGCTGTCACTCTTGCCCCCTTCCGTCTAATGGTTTTAGTGACCCAACTGGACACGCCTTGCTCACCATCAATAACCATTTGAGCCCTTTCATCGACGCGTTGCGCTTTGTCGTCTTTTCTCTCCATTCGACCTTCGAGTCCCTTTATTCCATCGCGGACGCTGTAGGACCTCTGCAAGTGCCATTCGAGCCTCTCGTGTCAGTTTGTCCCGCGCCTTCAGTACATCTGATGCGCTGAAGAGGCTGGACAAACTAAGTCCGAGTGTTCGATATTGGTTCCTTCCTACCAATTTCTTCAGAAACTTCTCGGGACATGGTTCAGTAGAGATCTATACATTTCCAAGGGGGAATTGAGTAGCCTGTATCAGAAGTAAATGGGCGCATGACGCAGGCAATTTATTGAGCACTTGAGATCCTTGGGCGGATCGAATTTCTCGAAGCAGGGGACAATGGTAGACGCGAAGTAAACGTATACCTGATCGATGTTGAAGCGGCGTCCAGTCGCCTAAGACCGAATGGGAGGAAGGCTGCTTCTGTAAAGTGCACTAGATTTATCTGTGGTGAATCAAAGACATGGGGCGTGATAATCGTGTCATGGCCGAAAGAGGTGTGACGCGATCGGGACGAGATCGAGGCAATAGCAGGAGTTCATGTTGACAAAAAAAGTGTTGAGGGCGTTAATTTCGATGCAAGAGATTGTGGAAGCCGGTGACAAGACGCAAGACGAGGCCAGCTGCGGGGCCATCACCTTGGTTCAGTCAGTATTCCCACGGTCACCACTATTCTATTCCCTCCTACTGACACCAACGATCACTGCGATGGCGTATGTCGCCGTAGAATCAGACGAGGTCTGTTTATTCGTATTTCAGAGTCAAACCATACCCAGCAACTGAATGATTCCATAGCACTTGGAGGAGGGCGATAATAAAGGTTGCCATTTGGCCCAACCAATGGAAGCCACGTGTCGTTGACTGTGTACTCTCCAGCCTTCACCCAACCTCCTGCGGGTAGAATTGGTGACCCTTCTCCCAGGGAGGGTCAAGGGAGAGGTGCGATACTCCTTTCACGCGTCAGCATATAGGCGCCCTCATCCGACTACAGGCTACATCTCTGACGCCAGCAAGGCGTCTTTCTGGAGCGTCGACTACTATCAACACCATTTCGACGTCGACACCAAAACCGTGCGTCCGCACATTTACCAGTGCAAAGCAGCTTTGAGAAAGAATTTCGTTTTCCTTAGGTCCTCCTCCGCTGCGTCAACACGCTCAACCCCTTCTCCTCCACGTACACCTCCGCCCACCTCACGCCCGCGCCCGACCTCTACGGGCCGTTCTGGACGCTCACCACGCTCATCTTCACCCTCTTCGTCACGTCCTCGCTCGCCCACTCCATCGTCTCCTACCTCTCGTCCGACCCGGTCGAGTACGACTTTGCACTGCTCAGCACCGCCTTCGGGCTGGTGTATGCGTACGGCATCGGCGTGCCCGTGCTGCTCTGGGGCGCCCTGCGTTACGCGGGCATCAGCGAGGGCTGGACGATGGTCGAAGCCGTGACCGTGTGGGGCTACGCCATGTTCGTCTGGATACCAGTGTCGGTGCGTGCTCTTTCTTGCGGCTTGTGGTGCCCAAGCACCCCCTGAGATAACACTTGACTATGCTCAGATTCTCTGCATCGTTCCGATCGCTCTTCTTCGCTGGATTTTGTCCGGTATCGCATTCGCCCTATCGGGTTATTTCCTCGTCGCAAACGTCTACCCGGTATTAGTATCTGTATGTCACCTCAGTTTGATTCTCTCCATCGTTCACTCATCCACCCTTAATGCAGGCGGATCAAAAGTCGGTCCGGCTTCTGATTGTTGTGGTCGCTGTGCTACATGCGGTCGTGGCACTCTTATTCAAGGTCTTATTCTTTAGTTATTACATAGAAGGCAACATCGGCCCTGGCGATCCTGTAGGTACCAACACGCGATGACATTGTATTACAGTGTAATCTCTACTTGTTGCTTCCATGCAAACCATCATTCGAGCTCCTGTCTCCTCGAGCGTTAAGCGTGTCCGTGTACAAGGTCTAGTTCTAGCAACGATGTAATCGTATTGATACACAATTTGGTTTTGGGCTTCATCCCAGGATCCTCTCATTAGTTTTAGACTTGCTTGGCCGATTCTAGACCATCCATTTCAAACGGGTCATCTTCAGAAACACTGCGGAATCTTTCGTCCACGTCGGGCACCGGAATAGGAAAGCGGTGTCCATCTTGTTCTAATGCGCAACCACGTTGAATCCATGAGTCCATGAATGCAGAAACAAAAAATAAATAAACTCACTCTCCGTTGGCGTCGGCGCAAACTGGTACAAATAGATCATCCTGGGCTCCTCCGCGCATACCCCACACATGCTCATGCTCCAGTCGTCCCACTCCATCGCGCTGAGACCACGCGAGAACCGCTCGCGCACCGCACGCGGCGGCAACGCGAGCTGCGCGACCGCCGCGGGGCTCTCGCGCCTCCGCAGCGCCGCGTCGACCCACCCGCGCTCCGCCTCGCCCGCCGCGCGGCGTTCCCCGTCCTCCGGCCATCGCGGGTGCGGCAGCGGTGGCGGCACTAGGTCCGCGTACGCCCACAGGTCATGCAGCGCGGGGGCCGCGCGCCGATCACCCGCCTGCGTCCCGACCAGCAAAGGCCGCGTCGTGCCCGCGAGGATGCGCAGACTGCCCAGCGCCGCGTTCGCGCTGTACTTGTACGAGATGATCTTGAAGAACGGCCCGTACAGCTGGAAGCGGAACGTCGTGTCCTCCAGGGGGGCGGGGGTCGGTGTTGGTGGCGGCGGCGACGGAGATTGCTGTTGAGGCGATCCTTCGGCTGCTGCAGGTGTTGTGGGGGGAGGGGTTGCTCCATCGACCGCCATGCCGTCCTCGGAGTCGGAGGTGTCCTCGTCCCCAGCGATGGCTTCTTCAACTTCACCTTCCTCTTCCATGGCGCCGCCAGCAGCAGCGGCCTGAGCTGCCTGTATCTCCGCCTGCCACTCACTGTCAGGGCGGAACTGCCAGACTTCGGTCTTGGGGATGCGCTCGGGCCATAAGCGGAACTGCACCGTGTGCCATGGATCCCGCATGACGACGAACACCGAAACGGCTGGCGGCTCCGAGTGCGCCGTCAGTGCGGCAGTCGCGTCCTCGCCATCTGTCGACGAGGGCACGCCGGAGATCGTGACGTGCGTCAGATGTGAGCCTGTCGCGATGGTGTGGACGGAGCGTGGCCATACGGCCGGCGCACTGTCGGGCTGGGAGGGCCTCCTGTCGTTGGGGATTTTGTAGAGTTCAAGAGCCAATGGCATCGAGGCGTCTTTGCGATCCGTGCGTACCACGAGCAGTTCCCGCTGGAAGGCAAGAATGCGGATAGCCCGGATGTTGTAGGTAAACAACCCCTGTAGCGTACATGCGTCTAACTAGGGAACGAGACGACAAAAACCAGGCTGAAATTCTCACGTTAGGGAGAACTTCCGACGCTTCCTCTTCATATCCAAACAAAGCGCCAACTCGGATGCGACGGACGTTGCGTGAAATCAAGTTCTTGAAGAGTATGAGCCGCCCTTGAACGGCCACGATGTATGGTGCGCTGTCGAGGGCGTCAAGATCGGTAAAGTCAAAAGCGGTGTTGGAGCGGATAGTGGTGACGCTGTTGAAAGGTGACCACTGAGCGTCGATGCGCGAGGTGTATGCGCTCGATCCGGGGGGAAAGCGTGGGTCCTCGGCGACATGGATAGCAGAAAGTGGGCAGTGGATAACGTTGAGCTCGTAGCGCACTGGGACAGGGTAATCTATGGCGTGCTCCTCGCTATAGTCAGAAACGTCTATGCTAGAGCCGTAAACGTTCGGTTAGCTGTATCAGCACAAGACAAAAAAAAGGACGTACCCCGCCATGCGATCTGCATCCCGTTTGGGCTCGCGTCGCACATAGGTAATCATGATGCCCATTTCTGTTTGATACCGCATATATTTGGCCTCGATTTTGTATGCTTTGGAAGCGGTGGCTATTTTCGCAACGGGATACGCCGTCTTGACGCGATGTTCCATCATGAGGAGCATCAGCGAATACCGACTCGTTCCTTCGCGGACAGACACGACTATATATTTTCCTCCAGGGACTATTTTCATGGACAGTATATCAGCGTAGACACAAAATCTCCAAGACTTGTAAGCTTTGGGTACAGTGCTCCGCCAGTTGGCTTCAGCGGCGAGGGCACGGGTCACAAGACGCTCTGCCTCAAGGCTGCTGAGGGCTGGGAAGGAGTAGCGGGTAGTTGGAGGAAGGGGTGGCAACGGAAGGTGAAACTTGCGCAAGACGCGTTTCCACACCATTGGCTGGTGTGTCAGTTCGTAGAATAACCTGCATACCTTGAAACAATGTGAGTCTCACGCTGGAGCGATAGCAGGGAGTCCATACAGATCTTAGACGGAGGATGTCCCGAACGCATAGGTGAATGAGAATGAGGTCGACGAGTGTGTCATTTGGAAGAGACAAGAGCGTCACTTTTCTGCGTGAAGCTGTATAACGAAGCACTGTGCGGCGTATGAGATGGGAAGGAGGAGACATTGCGAGTCAGATTGGTATGAACGAACCTGACGGCTGAGATATTAAATTGAAGAGTACTTTGGACGTTGACAACAGTTTCTTTTTTCTTTCAAAGGACGACAATAATCCTCTTTGTTCTTCGCTCAAATCAGAGACAAAACACTCGCTCGCGTGTTCCCGGTCCGGAGTGCCGCTTGTTCTGTTCTCCAGCCAACGCACGCCCTCCTTATGTTGTCCACCCTGCGCTTCACAGCGCGTCGCTCGCTCTCTGCCATTGCTATCACAACAAGGCCCTTGTCAAATGCAGCAACCATCACCTCCCAACAGACGCCACCGATTCCGGCTGCCCAATCCGTTTCGTTACCGTTCGCCACGTCCACCACGCCTCCTCCCATGCTGGACATCCCTCCAGCCGAGGACCCCCTTCTCCAATTCATGGCAAACACAATAATGCGCCACGGAAAGCGCAAGCGCGCGTCCAGCATTGTCTCGCGTATGCTCCTGTGGGTCCATTCCCTTACCCGCGCACCGCCCCTCGACATCGTGCGCCAAGCCGTGCTTCTCGCCGCCCCTGCCGTACGCAGCATGTCGCACACCCGCGGCGGGAAAATCGTATCTCGTCCCGTCGCGCTCAGCGAGAAGCAGCGCACGCGGTACGCCGTCAAGTGGATCCTCAAGGCGAGCGAGAATCGTCCGGGACAGACCCTCGAAGAACGGCTTGCGAGGGAGATCATCGCTACCCTCCAGGGAACTAGCTCGGTGTTGACCGAGAAGGAGAGGGCGCACACTTTCGCCATGGTCAATAGGTGCGTCTCTGCTGATGGGTTGACTGTATCATACCAATGCTAATCGCTGTCTCAGGGGGAACGCGGGGACGCGAGTATAGGGCAACAGACCAACTATATTACTACGATAGACACGCATACATCTCCGCCGGAGCATAGTTTTCCTCCTCAAAAATGCAGAACGCATCCCGTCACAGCGTGGTGTTCCGCCAGCAGTACTTTGCCTGGAAGGCTCCGTGGTCCTTGCTTCAACTTTCGGTTCGTGCGAATAACACGTGCATTACTGGGGTTTGGTAACTAGTCACTAGTAGACATCGTGAGAACCTGAAGTATTTGACTGGATCTGCGGTGGGGTAATACGGGATATTGCGCCATCTGGTCAGGAGGAAGAATGAAACTAACATATGGTGCGGCGTGGTCACGGCACACCCAGGTAGGAACCTGAACAACAAGCAACTGCAACGCTGGAGCAGATATAGGCACTGACAACGGCACCTGACGTAGGAGTGTATCTCCCAGACTGCCCCTTGGTCATGGGAAGGTCTTGGTTCGGCTGCCCCACGTTCTCGGCGGAGGCCCCTTCAAAGTATTCTTCACGAGGTTGGTCTCGTTCACCCTCACCGTGATGCCCTCGCCTGCATACCAACTGTTGAACATGTTCACGTGCACCCTATGAAGAAGCACGTAACTTACATTGAGGCAGAGTCTCGTATACGTGCGAACATTGGCTGCCTCGGTGTCATTATCGTGATCACTTTTGTACCAACAGAGGACAGTACAGACATGGTGATCCGTTCTTGTCGGTGGCCCCGCACCGCACCTACATCACCTGTTTGCTCGGCTCCGCCCCTTTCCGACCTCGAGCTCTCTGGTGTATTTCCTTTCGCGACGCGGTGCCCCTGGCGCGAAAACAGCAGATATTCGATTCTCAAGACAAAGGGAATCGTACGAATGAGCGGCTCTGGAAAGCCGTACTTGGATGCACTGGCAGTGAGCCTTGTTCCCCAATTAGGCGCCACGCGTTGAATTTCATTGCAAAGAGCTCCGCTTATAGCTTGCCAAGGGGAGGAGGAGAATGCTTCCGTTTTTCCTCTGAGATCGCAGGATGAACAGAAAGCGGGTCCAGTAGCAACGAGTGTGCCGCCAGGACAGTTGCAGGGCATGAGATTAGAAAGTGCCAAGACGACTTTCCGGACTCATGTGTGTTCATCAGAGCTGAGATCTCGTTTAGGGGTACCGGTGAGAGACGGTAGAAGACAGGAAGTGCGAATGCGCGAGCGAGGGAGACTGGTGCCAGTGTGGTTGAAGTTTGAACCACCATAGGCCGGCCATGACATCTACATGGTACGCGGGTGTTGCGGTTTGCAGTGGGCTGAGAGGCGAGGCATCCGACAGTGTAGTGGGGAACAAAAATTGCTTCCAAAAAAAAGGCGAGCGGGGTTTCGTTCGACTTCAATGGCAGGCCCATGTTTCTCGCTAATTGGTGATGAAAGTAACAACGAACATGATCGCAATTGTGTTAGGTCGGCCAGTTGCTGTTCCTGCCATCGCAGTGTTTAGTATGCTGTGGCACAAAGACCTGTCAAAGCACCCGCGAACAGAGGCGATTGTCGGAAAATTCGGGAGGGCCTTATAATTGAGTTGGCTTATAATTACCTTTTTAAGGTAATTACAAAGCATTGTTTGAATGTATAATACGGATTAGAAAAAATTATTCGTAATTATAAAATATTACAAGACCTCCCAATAATTATAACTTATTATAAGAATGGTCACATGATTGCATTGCATTACAAGCGGTCGCACTATCGAGAACGCACATTATAAATAGTTATTCTAAGACTCTTTACTTTTTATAATATAACTGAGATTAACATAATGTTCAAATCTATTTATAAGTTGATACTAGAGTATGTGCGGTCGGGGGTTGTCGTCGTCAGCCCCTCGACACTGTAATAATACAGTAAGGCCCCACACAGTGGCGCAATCAAAAAACAAAAAACAAAAAACATTTTACACCATCAATGACGCTTAATGACGCTCGAGCTTGAGCCTCAAGCATTCGTCATAATACGAATTTCGTCGCTCGAAGTCAATTGTACAGAACTCACTTCATCTCAAACGCGCTCGTTCATGAGACAAGAACAAGGTGCCAAGCTTTTGAAACTTCTCACATACGAGAATAAGTGAATAATCGACAAAAAAAGAAGAGGAATTACGGATAACGGAGGTACGTTGGATGGCAGGTACGAGGCGTGATGCGAGTATAGGGAAAAGGGGGAGATGCGGACAAACAGAAAGCAAGCGTGCTTCACAGCCGGGTTGTCACTACAACTAGACAAAAGCCATCACTGGTAAGCGCGCCCAACATTTACGAGTCGTCAGCAGCAGCTTCAGCGCCCTCTTCCTTATCTGCGGGCTTGTCTGATCGTGCGGTTAGTCATATTATGCATACACGGCTGATTGACTACAGACCTGAGTCCTGCATGTCCGAAGTCCATAGGGTGAGGTTATCCCGAAGCAGTTGCATGATGAGTGTGGAACCCTTGTAGCTCTCCTCCGAGAGTGTGTCGAGTTCAGCAATGGCATCGTCGAATACCCTTGGCAACGTGACACGCGCGGTCGGGGCTGTTCAGGATCTCGTAGTAGAAGACAGAGAAATTGAGAGCGAGACCAAGACGGATCGGGTGTGTTGGGGGGAGCCCGGTGACAGCGACGTCAGACGCGGCCTTGTACGCCTCGAGTGACTTGTCTGCCGAGTCTTTCCGCTTGTCGCCCGTAGCGAACTCAGCGAGGTAACGGTGGTAATTACCCATCCTAGTAGAAATAACTGAGTTGGTAAGTATACAACAAGAAAACGAACTCAGCGAGGTAACGGTGGTAATTACCCATCCTAGCAGGAATAACTGAGTTGGGGAGTATACGGTGCTTGTCAAGGACGTCAAGAATGTCCTCGCAAATCTTCGCGAGCTCCGACTCGATCTTCTCGCGGTGACCCTTAATCATCGACACTTGGGCCACATTGCCCTTATCTTCCTTCTGCTCGATGGAAGACACAATCCGCCACGACGCACGCCGTGCACCGATGACGTTCTTGTACGCGACGGAGAGTAGATTACGCTCCTCGACAGTGAGTTCTTGGTCGGACGAGGCGACGCGCTTCATGTTCTCGACCATCTCTGTGTAGAAATAAGTGAGCAGACGAAAATGTAGTAACGTAAAACCTCACCTTCATAACGCTCTGCCTGCTCAGCGAGCTTGGCGAGGTAAACGGAATCTTCACGCGACTCGGGCATCTATTCGCGTCAATTAATTACGCAGTCAACGACGTGAAGAGAAAGACCTACTATATGCGTAGTAAATGCGGTGGAGGGGTGAGTGTTCTGAAACGAGGTAGGTAAGAAAGTGTTATGGCGGGAAGAAGAGCGGGGACACGACGTACGGATGGGTTGAGGTGAGGTGAATCAGTTCGCCGTCGTCGTCAGTTGGCACGGCAGGGGGTAGTAGAACGACTGGCGCACGCTGCTAGTGTTCGAGAAAGCCGTTACGTGTAAGTAAGCGTTCGGCACAGTACTGCGCGCGGCAGCCCGACTCGAGCGCCCGAGTGCTCGTTTTTTCTTCGTCGCCCAGCCATGGATCCGAGTGCCTCAAACCCACAGAAAAGAACGCAATCCCCGGACCCAGACACGCCGCAAAAGCGCATCAAGCTGGTCCTACCGAGCGTCGGTGAGTCCCTTTCACGAAGGAAGGCGGCCGGATTCTGAAAATCCGTATGCGTAGGGCCTGTCACTGGGCCCGTCGTCGCTCCTGCGACTCCTGCGACTCCTGCGGCTCCTTCGACTCCTGTGCCACCGCCGTCCCCCCCCAACCTGCAAGACGTCAACATGTCCCAAGGGGCCTTACCCGCCCCTTGCGGATGCACGATTTGCGTCCGGGCTCGTTCGCAACAGGTGAGTTTTCCTGCACTGGCGTGGAGTCCCCCGATTGACGCTTCCCACCCGATCGTTAGCACGTCGCCGATCGACTCATCGACCCCTGCGACTGCCGGATATGCGTACGCACTCGCGCGCAGCAAGGGGATGTTGAGTGAGTAGGTAGCCTTCAGTTAGTGTACTATTGTTCGCACTCGCACGTCGTTGGCACGGAATGGAATGCGTACGCGTTTGCTTCCTTTAGCGATATCCGACTCCTTGTGAAGCCGAAAGATGACTGGGAGCGGGGTGAATTCGCGTGGCCTGGATGCGCGTCATGCGATCTTTGGGCACGTCGTCGGGCGCAGTGACGGCCAGTGAGGCCCCCCAATTTCGATTAACGCTAGCAGGCGCGAGGCGGTACCTCGTACGGCCTTCTGCACGTTCTTGCAGAGATGGTGCGTCTTAGGCTTCGGCTTACCGTCGGAGAAATCTCTGGCGGCTGGTCCCGTGTTCACTGCGGCATGCACCAAGCGCATGGGGGAGATGTTGATCGCGAGCTCGATTGTTGTTCTGCGCGAGCTTTCATCAATGGTGATGGCTATTATTTAGCGTCGTTTCTTTGATCTCGAGAGGGGGTGTAGTATATCTATTCGGAACTACGAAACATCTATTTAAAGAAAGGCTGCCATGATAAAAGGATCAGCCACGAGAAAACAAACCAAATAAATGAGTCTTACTGTGCGTAATAGTCCTAGACTTGGTCAGTCGGTAGTCTCGAGGGGGGAATAAGCCAAATAATCAGATGGAATAGAATCGCGAATACATTACCATCCGAATATTTCGTCGCAACGGAGGAACAGGTCACCGGTGTGGTCAACGACGTCCATCACAAAGTAGTCACCAGACTTCTTGAAGTCTTGAATGAGTGGGGCACCTCGAACAATTGATTGCACAAAAAAGAACTCCGTCGATACAGGTGACCCGACGGCGCGGAGACGGTGAAGTCTCAAATCGAAATCCACGGCTGGCGGTTGGGTTGTGGGTATGTCAAGGGGGCGCGCCAGGCAAATAGGGAATGTACGCTCTGCAACCGAAGCAGTGAATATAAACATAAGTTGCGCAAAAATGAACCCCTTTGTCGTCTTGAGAATTACAAAATCGTGTCTCTCGCGGCCATGGAAGGCTGGACTACAATATAGGTAGTCCAGGTATTGTTGCCAGTCGACCTTCGATTCATAACATACTTTCATCGACCTGTATTCCGTTATCTTAAAAGGCTATGAGCCAAAATACCAGATCAGATGCGAAACTCACCTTGTCATCAGCCTGAAATTCAACGCGCATACAACCTGGTGCGAAACTGAAGCCATACAGAGGCAGCACTTCAGTCAACCAAGCCGCGAGCTTTGCACGGAAGCCTCTAAAAGTTGGATTTCGAGCCTCAAGACCGCCAAGTTCAAGAGCCTCAAATGTAACAGGGGGCTGTCGCGATCGCAAGACAACGGCCCCAGCATCGAACGTCGTCCTTCTCCCTTGACATGATGGGTCATCGTGGACTGGGGGTTCTAGGGAGGAACTAAGTTGTCCCTGTGTGCTCTCCAAGGCGTCACCCGCCATGTCATCGTCCGTCGTAACTTGCTCACGTATAGCCGCATCGAGTTCGTTGATTTGGTCCCGAATCAGCGACGCGACGAAAGCAAAGTGTTCGAGTTTTAGTATCTATGTTCGGGAAATTGTCAGAAATTGAAATAAATAAAGATCATGTATGGGACGAACCTGAGATGCAACACCCTTGAAATTGGTCCGAGTTAAGTACAACTTCCTGAGGGGACCGTGAACTTTCTCGTTCGGCTTCGTATTGTAGTTGCGTGAGGCACCTTTCGCTTCGATATCGTCGAAGCTGTGGACCAACGCGTGCATCTTGGGGAAGTTCCAGCCTCTGTCTTCCGACGACGCCTCAGCATAGACCTATAAAATAGGTCAACACCACGGAGTCATCAAAATAAATAAATCGAATACCTTTATGTGGCGTCCCAAAGTCAATAGTTCTTTCCGCCCAGCCAGAATCGTCTTCTCCGTGTGTACCTCGAAAGATAAAAGTAAATCCAAGATGGAAAAGCTTCGTAGGCAGAGTAGTAACAGCCACCCTTCTTTGTCGTCCCGTGGAATAATATTATGTGTAGCAAAGACCACAACCTGAGGTGATTCCGAGTCGATTAGTTGATACGATGAAGCCACATATAATTGACGCACCTTGGATATATCCTCGTACTTTGCACCATCTGTGAAAGACACCCTCATCACTTCAGAGAAGTGATTTAGGCCACGCCAGCGAGGCACGAGATTAAACCTGAGGGAATAGTGAAGTTAGCCATTGGGACATTGACTTGGATAAGATGGGAAATATGTTACTGTTGGTCGACTTTCGCTGCGGCGCCGCGCCCAATTTGATTAACCAAAGTCTTGAACCTCTCCCAAAAATGGTACCCGAACATCCCACTATTGTTCGAATGAAGCCTGTCAAAGGATAGCGCGCGATATGGGTCCGAATTGTTGACAAGCCAAAACACATTCTGGACTCATACGCGCAATAATTAGTCATAGTTAATAGATGGAATAATCAATGGGACTCACATCAGCATCGCGAATCCCATATTTTGAGAGATGCTTCTCGCGATCGCTCTTGTTGATGTACAAGGTTTGCCCATCTTTAATAATTCGCTGCATCTGTGCCACTGTCCTCAGCGGCCAAGACTTTGAAATGTCAGCGAGCTGGTCCTTGGGGACGAAACAAATCGGGCACCATAGCCCCGGATGAGAGACATAACGGATCTAATAATCCATTGGGGTCAGCCGCTTCAGGCGGTGATAGAGAATAAAGTACTCACTGTTCTTCATAGTCGGCGGATAACATGATGATGCTAGGGAAGAATAATTGTTGGGTGCCATCAGCGTACTGAAGCCAGCAGCCCGCCTTAGACTTCTCGATAATGGATTCGATTATGCAATGAAACGCGCGATGCCAGACCGCGCATTTAAAGTTGACGAATGCTGGCTTCCCAGAGTCCTCTGGAGATTCCGGGACCTGGACCGAGCACAGTGCAGCATCAGATACTTATTATCTGCCAGGAAACTTACAATCGGGAGCCATCCAACAACGCGCCCACCGCCAACGCCATTGCCATTCCGAATCTCAGTTGGTAGATTCGCGCAGCGTGCGACCACTGGGTAGGCCTTTTCTGTGCCGAAGCTTGACAGCTTCGCCTTATCCGCATAGAGGATGAAGCATAACGGACGCGCACCCTTGGGGATCTGGGACTACAATGATTTGTTCAACAACAAAAAGAGTACACACGGAACCACTGTGTAAGGAGACGATAAAGGGTAATATGCGTACTTGAAAGTTCCAGAATGTGTCCGCAGTCCAAGGCTCACCGTACACTCGAGAAATATTCTCCCCGTCGTGCTCAAAAACCTTCCGCGCATCCCACTCGAAATGTGGAGCCAATCGCGGGTCCAAGATGAGGTCCACCGCCCAGTCCCATAGTGGGCGGTGAGGCATCACAAACGCCCGATCCACACCATTGTATGGGACTGAAATATCGTCAAATTCAAACTAGACCTTGAAAAGGTTAGTGGTTGAACTTCAATATGGTTCCCAGGCTTACAGCGGTCAGTTGAGACGATGCGCGATCCCATGCACCCCGAATGTCCGAGTAATTTGAGAGTGTGAATGAGCCCTTGCCATCGAGACACAGTCTGAAAACCGTAATGAGACGCTCGGTTTGATCCTTATTCATTCCAGCCTCCATGAGAACCTCCGAGAACACGAAGTCTTCGCGCGTTCTAAAGAACGGGCGCCACGGCTCCGCATTTAATTTAGGATGGCGACTGAAAAGTTGGCGTTTGCGACTGTGCTCGCCGAAAGGTTGTTTTTCAGGTGCTCGTCCACTATTTGGATGGTATTCGGTTATAAATTCGTGGATTCTCGGGTCATCAGGAGGGCCAACCGTTTGTGTAACAGAAGGGGGTGTAGATTCACGCACTGGGTGGGCGATCACATTATTGACCACTAGGTAGGTAGGAAGATTAAGATACTGCGCACCTGATGTTCCCGGGCCCGCATCGAAATCCATTGGGTGGGTAACAGTGAAGTCATCGAATAAGGGTTCATCTGGAATGGCGACACTCTGGGCTGAAAACACGGTCAGTATGTCGAATATTTAGAGTATCAATCACGTACCAGCGACACCAAAAGCAGCCTCGAGTAAGCGAAGTCTTTTCTCCCGAGTCTTCGAGTACTTTGCTTCTCCCCGGCGTTCCTTTCGTTCTCTCTCACACTTCTTGATGTGGGCCTGAAGATTCTGGGAGCGAAATGGCATGCGACATATTTGACATTTCTTTTTGTTGCCTATTGGGGATTGACTTGCTTTTGGCATAAGTAATACACGGAGTGGAGCAGAGAGTAGGAATGGTGGTGGTTCAGAGAAAGAACAGATGGTGAAAATCGAATATCACGCGTGGGAGATCAACAAAGATTGTGCCCTATTAATGATCAATACTGTCATCATATTATATCATAATAAAGATACAGGTAATATTACGAGGGTATTAATGAGGGGTACTAGTACTGTAACAATCACGTACAATTTTATTACGTCGTAATACAGCACCAACCAATTAAATTAAATATTATCATCTCATCTTATTCATCACCACATTGATTCCGAACTTGCCTCGATGTGCTGCTGCGTTCCATTCTTGTAATCATTCTAGATGAAGCTGGTTGTCTTTGCGAGCACACCAGAATTGACAATCTCAATGGTATTGGGTCCCAGGACTAGTTCAGGGACTTTGTCCAATGGTGCAAACCCGACATCAACTGGGAGGCCTTCCGGGGCCACCACTAGGTTTACTTCATGAGCCAAGGAAATGCTAAATCAAACCCTGGCTAAGGACGGAATCTTTGTCAACCTCAGTGATGCTCGGGAGTTTCTTGTATTGCTCTTACCTATTATGTCTCCAATGAGGTTGCATGCAAGTACTGTATCAGCACCTTCGCTACGTTTGTGTTCTGGGCCCAAGGAAGGCCCAAGCACTAGTCAAGAAGATCGGATCATTGATCAGTTTTATCCATGACCTAGATCACCTGAGGCGAGGATTCTGGTCTGCGGGATCCCCTAGCTAACACACAGATCCACAAGACGATTATAATAACCTCCGAATCTTGCCAAGCCAAAGAATGTAAAATATCAATGTGCTCACTTATGAAAGGTAAATTACGTCTACTTGTGTGCTATGCCCCTCATCTTCACTCCACACCAGCATACCAGGTGGCTTTGTACGTGGACGGGGTCTTTCTTGGCTTGAACATTTTATTTGGCGAATGAAAGTCAATTATTATAAGGTAGGGTGGGGTTCCTAGACGTTGACACACAAGTGATCCGCTGACCTCCATCCCCCTCCCCACTTGCGAACATAGTTTTTACATGGCCTCCTCCAATGACGAATTATCCTCTTCGCATCTCAGTCAAGGTGCTTCAGAGTCGGAAGATGAGCTCAGCACAGCGCTATTGCAGTCTGGATCCATGGCATCAGCGCTCCCAGCAATATATATTCATGGGCCCATACATCTATATGCACTTAAGTTACACAATGGGCCCACGTCGGCTTTACCGAGGCGTTCGTGAAATTGTCACGTGGGCTCTACCGAGTACAATGACCCAGATCTGCGTCATGGGCTCGATTGACCGCAATGAATTGGCAGCCTCTCGCAGGTCCGCAAAAAAGTCAAGCGTGAGGACTGCAAAGGAGTTATTGGCCGGGGAGTCAAAAGAGATCTCACTTGCTGGGGGTAGGTTTTCAGTGGTTGGCGAGCTATGGGTCGACGAGACCACACTTGAAACCCCAGTATCTCATGACACCGACCCACTCAATCCTTCACGCTATGCTGACCCTGGCTCCGAAGCCCGTAGTACTGTGGCTGAGCTATATCTGGATCTCAAGCCACACCTTCGGCCAGCACTTGTAGACGATAATCGAAGATCAACATTTGTGAAACTAGTAAGTTTTTAATTGTCTCTCTGCATGTCCCCATGTCCGACTGATCTGCTTAGTTCCTAAGTCAATTGAGACAAGAACGCTCGAATTCAGTACACACAGCACGCAACTATGCGCCAAAACTCCTTAAGCTCGATCCGGACTTGTTCTCAAAACCTGTTGATCGCACGAATTCCCCAGAGCTGCGCGAGCTCCTCGAATCCCCCAAAAAGCCTGGCATAATGTTTCCACTGTTACCACGGCTCCTCTTTCCCAATTCCGATACCAACAGTACGCGCCCATTCCAGTGTGAGGTGCTTACAAAAGTACGTATTAATACAAGGGTTTCATAACAGTCATATGGCCAATAATAACACACGTTTTAGTTCCTCAGAATCCTTTTGTATGGGCCCTCATCACTCAATGGTGAGCGCACTGGGAAACGCTCAACGAAGGGGGTGATCTGGGGTGTGGAAAAGACCACTCCAGGAATGATCGCCATGGCGGCTACCCTCGTAAGTAATGATAGTCGCCTTTTGTTCTCCTTTGCTAACTTAATAATTGTCGTGTAGCTCATATATGCGTGCAGCCCAGATCAGTCATTTTCAGGGAGCAGCAAGGGTGCCAGCGGCATTGACTGGAAGGAGCGCTTCAAGTTGTATAAACAAGCCGTCCTTCGTTTTCCTCTCACCTACCACACAGAATTACTCGCTTGGTACGACAAGCAAATCTTCGGGAAGGATACTATTACAGAGTCATCATCTGCCATGGGTACGGGTTCCCTCGTTCAAGGCCTTGAAGATGTCGAAGACCTAGTTGAACGTCTTCACCACGCCGAAGTCACAGCATCCCATTCTCTGGTTCTCTCACCATCTGTACAACCCATGGCAACTGAACCCAGCCCACCACTGGTCCCTTGTACCCCATCTCTTGCTAATGGCGCCCCAGATCCTGACCAGATGGGGCAACCTGTCAATGAGGTACCAGATTGTGAGCAGAATACGGCCAAGTCTGGGACAGTTGAAGTCACTCGCAAGCGCAAGCCGAAGAAGAAAGGGGCCAAAAATTAATATTAGGATTAGATACTTGTGTCCTCGTCCGCGCCTTGTGTTCTCACTCGCACCTTTGCACCTTAAGTTTTTGAATCGATTACTATCACAAGCCGTGAGATGGTTTTTCCGGTTTAGCTTTCTGATCACGTGAATGGTTGGGATCATTACAAGTCTGAATCGCCTTTTGTTTTTCTTGTTCTGGACCATATCCCTCCTCGTTCCATATACCAAGAAAACAGTGTTGTTTTGACTATCTCTAACACTCCTGATGGCGGGTGCGTATCCTGCATGCACCCCGAATGGAGGAATTTCGGGGGATGGTCAACGGAGAAGCCTATGCCAGAAAGAAGGCTGTGCGGCTCCGTACAGACGGTGCCACCTCAATTCGTGCCTTTGTCTGCACACTTCGGGGGCCCAGAACAGCTCGAGAATCTTCCTCTGTCCCTTTGAGGTAGTTCCTGAGAAGGCAGTTTTGCGGTGCCGAGAAGGCGATGTCCGTAACCAGTATGTTTCTTTCCTCCCTGCGATGCCCCCTGTTTCATATTTCCATATACCCGGGTAGTCAAATGCGTGTGCAAGGGCTGATCTCCAAGTTCACTCAGTGGGCCTTTTCACTCCCGGTCCTGGTTGGGCTGGGACTGATCGCCAAGTTTTCTTCATCAATGGGCGGCCGTTCGCCCCGGACCTGTTTCTCATGGACCAGCATGCGACAGATGAGAAGTATAACTTTGAGACGCGGCAGGCGACGACGCGGCTCGAATCGCAGCTGCTTTTCACGTGCGTCGTTTTGCTCTTATTTTGCATGACACTGTATGGTAATGATCATGATGATAGCACAGGCCGCGCGTGCTGAAGCTGACGGCAGCGACGAGTTCGTTGCGCTCGAGAACATGAGCGTGCTGCAGCAGAGCGGGTTCGAGGTCGCGCTGGAGGAGGCCCAGCTGGCTGGACGGCGACCGAGGCTCGTGGCGCAGCCCGTGAGCAAGAACGCCAAGTTTGACATTCAGGGTGCGTCTCGTGCTTTCAGTTACTGCTTAACTCGACGTCTGACCTGGCGCGCGGTTCCACTGGCTGGGGGCGGGCAAATATGTTTCTAGATCTGGAGATCCTGCACTTGCTGAGGGATCGGCCCGCGGGGACGCTGGTGCGCTCATCAAAGACGACTGCGAGCTTTGCGATGCGTGCGTGTCGCAAAAGCACGATGGTCAGCGAGCCGCTAAATGCCAAACAGATGGCGACCGTGAGTCCAATTCCCGGCCCGCTTTGTGCTCCACTTGCCGACCTCGCCATCTCCGCGCCATAGCGCCCTCTTCGCGCTCGTTACACTCTGCTCTCCCTAGGTGTCGTCCTTTCCACCCTCTTCCCCTCCCCCCGGGTCACTTCGTCTTCCTCCTGTCCTCGCTTTCATGTGCAAGCTACCGCCCTCCCCTCTTTCTCATCGTCTCCACTGCCCTCTCGCTGCCGTCCTCTTCTTCCGCCCGCGCTCTCTTCTCTCTCCTTGCCCTTGCCTGC
>WNGR01003205.1_pt1 | contig 19474 bp, 14 predicted proteins | sample 5407581 | NCBI WGS metagenome assembly WNGR01 (sample SAMN13153383, study PRJNA577476) | soil metagenome | isolation source: 80 cm soil or saprolite under Garry oak tree replicate 2 | place: USA:California | collected 2016-06-15 | reverse complement strand
AGCCCCAGCGCCACCAGCGCCGGCCCGAGATAGTTGACCTGCCAGGTGAGCTCGTTGCCGTCCTCGGTGACCGTGCGCACGCGTGGCGGCAGCAGGTCGACCGCGTTGACGACGAAGTCCACCTCGCCCGTGGTGCGCGCGCACTGGCGGATCAGTTCCCGGGTGGCCGCCAGGTCGGCGAAATCGGCCGGGACCGGCACCACCTGGCAGCGCTCGTCCACATCGGCCAGTTCGGCGCACAATTCGGTCAATTCGTCCTCGACCATGCCGTGCACGAACAATGTCGAACTGAGCCCGATCAGTCTCCTGGCGATCTCGCCGCCGAGCTCACCGCTCCCGCCGAGTACCAGCGCGGTACGCCGTAACGTGCCCATGGCCATCCGCCCCCGTCGATACAACCAGGCGGCCAACCCGCAAGGTCCACAGGAACCATCGGACAGAATCGCCGTCCGTTACGCGACTGACGAGTTCATGCCATTTTTCGACAGTCATCGGACCAGCAAAAAGACAGCGCCACCCAGAATTGGCCCGATCAGCGCCCCGGCGATCACCTGGGCGACCGTGTGGTCCCGCACCGCGACCCTGGACCACCCGATGAGGCCGACGAAAGGCACCAGCACCAGGAAGAACGGCCCGTACAGCAGGACCAGCGTCGCAACAGCACCACCGGCCACCGCCGAATGAAGGGAAATCTTCCACCAGCGGGTGACAATCGTGCAGGCGAACAATGTCACCAACATCGCCACATCCAGCGCGGTCACGTCCTGCGGCGCGCGGCCCAACAGCAGAATGGCCAGGCCGAGCGCGGTCGAACCAAGGCCCAGCAGCAGCGGCACGGTCCGGCCGTCGCGATTGCGCACGTGGTGGCCGTCCCACCGGCCAAGGCGCGCCCCCCGCACGATGAACATCATCGGCAGCACACTGGAGAACACGGCGACCACGAGACCCCACAGCACGGTCCGCCCCAGCTGGTACCCGGTGGCGTGCCAGGCGACGGCCAGCGGCAGCAGTATCACCACAACGGCAGGCGAACACACCTCGGTGACGACTCGGGCGGTGCGTGACGGGGTACCCCCAGTGGTGGTCACCCACCAATTCGTACCACGACGTACTAGCCCAGTAAGGGACTATCCGCCCAAGTGGGAGCCTGTCGGCTGGTGTGACAGGCGCAGGCGCGGCACAGTATGCGGATACCTGTAGACCTGAGTGGGCCGACAGTCCCACCGGCCAGCGAGGTGGAGCGTGGACACGCAGCGGCGCGACCGGATCGTCGTCGGAATCGACGAGGGCGCGCAGAGCGCGCTCGCCGTGGAATGGGCCGCCCGCGAGGCGCAGGCGGCCGGGTTGCCACTCGCCCTGGTGCATGGTGAGACCGACAGGTACGCCGTCGCCGTGATCGACCCCGGCATCGTGCCGGCCATGGAGTTGGCCGTCCGCCAGTCCGACCCACGCCGTCTCATCGCCGACACGGCCGACGTGGTCCACCGGATCGCCCCGGACATCGAGGTGATCACACACATCGAGCCCGGCAGTCCCGTAGGCGTGCTGTGCCGGCAAGCCGAGACGGCGACGATGGTGGTCCTGGGCAGCGAGGGCTCGGGCCTGTTCGCGGAACTGGTCTTCGGCTCGGTGTGCGGCACACTCGCGGTGCGCAGCCGGTGCCCGGTGGTCGCGGTCCGCACGGCCCCCGAGTCGGTCGCGTTCGACGCACCCGTCGCGGTCGGCGTGGACGGCACGTCGGTCTCCCACGCGGCGCTGGCGTTCGCATTCGACCTGGCCGACCGCCACCGGGTCGGCGTCCGCGCGGTGCACGTGATGCCCACATCCGCCGGCCGCGACCCCGACGAGCAGGAGAAGCACCGATGGCGCACGGCTGACTCGATGGCCGCGCTGGCTACTCAGTACCCGAAGGTGGACATCGACCTGGACTTCGCGATCGGCGAGCCGGTACCGATCCTGACCGCGCGGTCGGCCGGCTGCCGTCTGCTCGTGGTTGGCTCGCGTGGGCGGGGGGTGGCCGCTGGGCTGCTGTCCGGGTCGGTCAGTCAAGCCCTGCTGCGTAGCATCCGGGGTCCGATCGCGGTGGTGCGGAAAGATTGCGTCCCGTCAACAGCCGGCGTCCACTGACCTGGCACCGTGCCCCGCCGCTTTTTGGCTTGTCCGCACGCGGTGGGGCCCTGCATCACCCTGCCCACCACACGCATATTCGGCGGACAGATCGTGGACAGTTCCATTCATTGACACAATCGGCTGCTATCATGCGACCGATATGGACGACTACGATTTCGACATCGCGGTCTCCTTCGCCAGCCCGGATCGTCGGCTCGTCCATGATGTGGTGCAGCGCTTGAAATCGGCTGGTGTCACTGTTTTCTACGACGAGGACCACACAGCGACATTGTGGGGCGAGGATCTCGTCGACCTGTTGCATTCGATCTACAGCCGGCGCGCACGGTACACGATGTTGTTCGTATCACGGCACTATGTGCAAAGCACATGGGCCACGCACGAACGACGCAGCGCGCAGGAACGCGCCATCGGCCAGTCCTCCCCATACCTGCTACCGATCCGGCTCGACGACACCAACCTGCCGGGCCTGCCGTTTACCGTCGGCTACGTGGACGCCCGGCGGTTCGACGCCGGGGCGATCGCCGCACTCACGATCAGCAAGCTGACGCTCGCGCCGCGCCCTGCCACCACACCACGCCACGTCGGTGTGCCGGACAACCACGACGACGTCGCCGCGCTGTTGGCCGAGCGCCCACCCGCGTGGGAATATCTCCTGTTCGCGGCTATCCTGCGGCGCGGCTTCACGGCGCTGGAGGCCAAACACCGCGACCACACGTTGGGCTACGTACCGCACGACCAGGACTGCCTTGACGACGAGCGGGCACTGTCACTCGTCCGCACCAGCGGCCTCCGGCTCGATGCGGTCGTAGCGTCATTCAATCGAATGCTCTCCGCCCAGGCGCAGCAAGCCGCTTTCGGACGCCCTGACGAGCCGGCCGATCCGGACCGGATCGTGCATCTGGGTGAGCGAATCGTCGGCGTGTACGACGAACTGCTGGACTGGGCGTCGGCCCTGCGTGTGGCCACCATCGAGAACCCCACACTGCGCCGACTCGCGGACGTCACCGCCCGATTCGGCGACCAGCCGATCGCGGCGCTGCGATCGTTTGTCGCCGAGTGTGTCGCCCGGATCGAGGCCATGCCCGACCAACTCCGTCGCGGCGAGCGGGTGACAATCGAACTCGTCATCATGCTGTCCGTGCCGGACGAGGTCGTCGCGGAACACGCTGCCGTACTGGCGGCTTACCACCAGGACCACGAATGATGCCGACGCCTTGTCCTTCGGCAGGACTTGTCCATGAACTGTCCGGCAACCGTCCACTCCGGCCGGCCGGTGTTCTCGGATACTGACTGCGGTGCACCAGGGCGGACATTGTCGGAGGCTTAGGGTGCAGGAAGACCGCCATTTCTCGATCACATTGGACACCGCCGGGCTGACGGCCGGGATCGATGACGTCAACCGGCGGCTGCGGGCCGTGCTCGCCCGCCGTGGCGGTTTCCGGCGCCGGCCGCTGCCCAGCACGTGGACACCGCCACGCATGCCCTGCCTGGGCCGAGAAGACGAGTTGGCGGAACTCAAGGAATCGCTGGCAACCGGGCGGCGGCACGTCGTCGTTCACGGTCCGCGCGGCATCGGCAAGACCACGTTGCTGTACCGGGCGGCGACCCTCGGCATCCTGGCCACGAAGTCCGTGCCGGACTGCGACGGCGTGCTCTGGTCCGGCCGGGCCGTTCGGCATGCCGACGACCTGGTGCACGACCTGTTCGCCGGCTGTTACCTCGTCAAGCCGGACACCGTGGTGCCGGATGACATCGCGCGGCGACTGCTCCGCTCGATCCGCGCGCTCGTCGTCCTGGACAACGTGTCCCTCCCGGAGGACGAAGTTCGGACGGTGATCGAGGCGATGCCGGACAGCAGGTTCGTGATCACCGCCGCCGGCCCGGACCCGCCCGGGTTCGGGCACGTCCTGCCGCTGGGCGGGCTGTCCCTGGACAGCGCCGTACAGGTGGTGGCCGCCCGGCTGGACCAATCCCTGACCATCGACGCCGTACGGCATCTGACCGCGGTGTGGGAGGACTATGAGGGACATCCCGGCCGGCTGGTCCAACTCGCCGCCGACCTGCGCACCGCCGGCACCCGCGGCGCCGGTGTGCGCATCCCCACCCCGGAAGAGCTACCCCTGATCGTGCCGCGTCTCATCACGGGACTGGACCCGTCACCACGCCGAGCGCTGAAAGTCCTCGCGGCGGTGCCGGACGCCGAGTGGGGTGTCGGACTGCTCGCCGCGCTCAGCGACACCACCGAGAAACTCGGCGCCCACCGCCTGACCGACCGACACCTCGCGTCCACCACCGACGGACGACGGTATCGGCTCGCACCCGACGTGTCCGACCACCTGCCGGCAGGCTTTCCCATCCCCGTCACCGAGATCGCCGCCCGGTTGACCGTCTGGCTGTACGAAACCGTCCGACCGATACCGGCCGCCGCCGAAACCGAGGTGATCGAACGGACGCTGGAGGCCACGCTCACCGACGGGCAACACCTGGCCGCCTTGGTGTTGGCCAGGGCTGCGTCGGCTGTGATCATGAACTCGGGCCACTGGTCGGCGTGGCGGCGCATCCTGCTGCTGGGGCGACGTGCGGCGAGGGCGGTGGGTTCGGTCCCCGACTGGGTGTACTTCACCTACGGCCTCGCCGCCTGGTTCACCGCCAACCGACAGACCGACGAAGCCATTCGACTACTCGAATTGGTCATCGGCAGCGACGAGAGCCACGCCACCGACCAAGCCCTCGCGCTACGCGAGCAGATCGACGGGGCCGCGTTCGAGTGGCCCGACCTCATCGCACCTGTCGCCGCGCCCGGTCTCGTCGCTCGCCTGGCGCGGACACCGGACACGCTCCGCGCCGCGAATCTGCGGATCGTCCAACTGCCAGCGGTGCAGTCCTTCTTACGGTTCGCGTCGGAGAACCCGATCCTGGTTCGGGTCACGATCGGCGTTGTCACAGTGGCCTTCGCCACGGCGGTCACGCTGGCGGCCCTCCCACAGCCCGGCGCCGCCACACCACAGGCCATCCCCGGCCCCGGCGCCACACCGGGCCACAACAACCAGCCCGTACCGGGCGCCACGCCGACCGGCAACCAGGCGCCGCCAGGCAGCGCAGCCGGCACCATCGGCAGCAACCCCAACGCTCCGAACGCCCCCGGCGGTGGCTACTCTCCTGCCGGCCCGATCTTCGGCCCCACCGCGCCGACCAGCGGTACCACCGGGTCGTCCGTCCCGCCGCCGTCGGACACGATCGACATCGACGCCTCGGGTACCGACTACATCGCTCTCTCGATTTCCGGAGTACCAGGATCCTTCAACGCCCGGCAGATCCAGCACGTGCACCTGTCGCCCGGCCCACACACCCTGTCAGCCGGATACAGCGGAACAACGGTGACCTTCCAGGTCACCGCCGACCGGAAGATCGAGTACGCCCACGCCCTGGACGGCACGTTCACCGGCAGGGACACTTCCACACTCACCGTCCACGGCTCCCCCATCACGCTCTCCACCGACGTCGACTGGCAACTCGTCGGCTTCAGCGGCATCACCCAAACCACCGAGCGCCGGCACACCTTCCGGCTGCTCCCCGGGCAGAACTTCATCCAGCTCAACAACGAGCGGTCGTACCGGTTCACGGTCGCTGGAGGACAGATCAACTACGACCATGCCATGGAAGGCCGTCTCACCGGGGCCGGTACCGCCACCTTGACCCTGCACGCATCCCCGATCGAACTCGACACCACGGATGTCGACAACGCAACTGTCGGTGTCAGCGGCACTTTCCAGACCACCGACCGCCGGCACATCTTCCGGCTGGTACCACTGCCTGGCTCGCACTACTACATCGTGCCCCTCGACAAATCCTTCCCGTACTATTTCAACATCCAGGACGACGGCACCGTGACCTATGACCACGCTCTGGAAGGCCACCTCACCGGCGCCGGCAGCAAATCCCTTGCTGTACACGGATTTTCGATCACGATCGACGCCAGGAACGCAGGACAGTCCAACTTCATACTGGCCGGAGTCGGCGTCAACGTATACCCCGCACAGCAACTCAAGACCTTCCGACTGCTCCCGATCACGTACGTCTTGACCGTGCGCGACGGCCAGCTGTATCTGTTCCAGGTCGACCAGTTCGGCCATGTCGAGTACGACCACAGCCTGGACTCCAACCTCTCCGGCCGCGACAGCACAACCCTCACGGTTCGCTGAAGATCGCGAATCGGGTGGACGTCGTCACGTAGGCGGGATAGCGGGGAGTTCGGGGGTCAGGGCGCAGACCATGCCGGTTTCCGGGAGTTCCGTTGCCGGGGCGACAAGTACGGGGTGCTCCACCGATTCCAGCCACCACACCGGGTCGGTTCTCGGTGTTTCGTTCTCGTCGCCGATCCAGCACGGTAACCTGGTGTGATCAGCATCCGGAATGGGTGGTATGCCGGCCCATACCGCCGCCAGTCTGTCGGCGGTGGATCGAAAGATCTGGCTTCGACTCCACTTCTTGGTCCGAGCCATCGCGACCTCCTGAAGGCAAGGCTACGCTGGTTTCCTCCGACCGTCCAAGTAACCGAGCGTGTGCACTGAGCAGGGGATCTACCGCGTTGCTACGGTGGACCAAGTTATGTCCAGTCGCTATACTTGACAAAAGTTGGACAAATTCAGCGCACCGCGAGGAAGGACGCCACATGGCTGTCGTCAAACTCCGGGCGCATTGGTTTTTTGACGATCTTCTCGAACGGTTGGAAGATCGCCGGGTTAGTCGGGCGCGGGTCGCCGATGTGCTGACGCGGCTCATGATCGCGGCGCCCGCTCCCCTGTCGCAGAGCGAAATCGTCCGTGGTGAGCGGCTGTTGCGGCCCTATGAACTGACCGCGGATTCGGTGAGCAGGGCGACCGCGGCTCTCAATTCGCTGAAACTCGTGACACCGCAAGCCGCGCAGCGGGTCGGTGCCGGGCGGCCGTCTCGGCCGCTCCGACTCGGCAGTCCGTCGTGGGCCATGATCGGGGTCAGGGTTGGGCACGAGGCGGGCCACACCGCATATCTTCAGGTGCTCGCGACCGGACTGGACGGGCAGCCGCTGGACATACCGGGGTTCCAGTCGCCGGACGACACGACGGCGGTGCGTGCCGAACTGCCGGCCGGCGCGGACCTCGTCGAGACGATGGCTCAGGTCATCGAGGCGCTGTGCGCCCAGCCCAGCATGCGTGCCAGGTACATCCTCGGCGTGGGTGTCGAGGTGTCGGGGCACGTGTTCGAGGGCGTGATCATCACCGCATCCTCGGTGGAGATGAACGGCGTCAAGCTCGCGCCGGATCTCAGCGAGCGGCTCGGGGCGCTGGCCGAACGGCTGAGCAGGCTGGTGCGTCGGCTGAACCCGTTCCCGGTGATCGTGGACAACGACGTCAACGTCCTCGGTGTGCTGCAGACGTATCGGCCGGACTTCCCGGAGCTCGACCTGGCGGTCATCGGTGTCTTCGACGACGGCGTCGGCTCCGCGTTGATCCTGGGCGGCCTGGTCTATCGCGGCGGCCGTGGCATGGCCGGTGAGATCGGGCACCTCCAGGTCCGCCTCGATCCGGACGACATCGCGGGCGACGTCGGACCTGGCGGGTTTGCCGCGGACTGCCGGTGCGGGCGACCGTCGCATCTGGACTGTTACGCCACGCCGCGGCGCATCCTGGCCCACCTCGACGAGACCGACTTCGACAAGGTCGCGGATCTCGACGGCCATCGGAACGACAGGTTGACCACCGCGGGGCAGGCGTTCCACACCGGCGGCAAGGCGCTCGGCATCGGCATCGCCGGGCTGATCGACCTGATCAACCCGGCACGGGTGCTCGTGTTGGTGCCGCCCGCGCTGTACGAGCCGCGGGCCGGCAGTGCGGCCGAGATCTATTGGCGCGCAACGGAAGAGACGATCCGGCGACACGTCTTCTCGGACGCGGCCGACGGCACGATCGTGGTCCGGCGGCCGATCACGCCGGCACAGCGGGACTACGAGGGCGCACGCGCCGCCGCGATCCGCGTCCTGGACAGTTTTCTCCAGCACGCGAAGCGCCAGTGCGAGTGCTATCGGCCGCGGGCGCGGCCGGCGGACGATCCGGCCGAGTTCGCGCCTACCGCGTAGGTCAGGCGAGTAGCACGAGCTGGCTCACTTCCCCGTCTCTGATCAGCACGTCCTTGCCGTCCACTTTGGATGCCCGGTAGATCAGCTCGCCGTAGGCGATCAGTCGGCGTACGGCCTCGGTGAGGGTGACACCTTCGCGCTCTACGACAAGCTGTAGCGCCGCCGTGGTCGACGCGCCGACGTTGACCGTCATCCGGGTGACGTTGCCGGCGGGAGCCCCCCGGCGTTTGGCGGTCGGCGGATCGCCGGACGTATCGGAACCGTTCTCGGAATCGGTCAAGTCTTCGGCGTCGCTGCGCCTACGTGCGGGTTGCCTCGGAGTGGCCATACCGACCTCCATCGTGCTCGCCTGGTACCCAGCCCAGCTAGTATGACATCATGCTGTATATCGCGCATCAACGCGATGCGTTAACAGCAAATTTTACACGTGCTGCATGTGAGTCCTATGAGTGTATCCGCTGATCGGGGGAAGCATGAGCGAGCCGCCGGACGATGTCTTCTTCGCCGTCGACACCCCTGATGACCAGCCGGAACCGTTGGTGCACCTCACGGAGATCGCTACGCCGAGCGGGGAGGTGCCCGGTGCCGGGCCGACGCATCAGCTGGAAACCGAGGAGCACGAGGACAAACTGCGCGAATGGGTACTCAAGGGCCTGGCCGGCGCGTTCCTGGTCGGCATCCTCATGATGAGCCTCGGCGAGGGGCTGGGCTGGACGGACAGCGAGTTCGCCAAAGCCGTGCAGCAGAGCGTGCTCAGCCCGCTCATCGCGGCCGGTGGCGTGATCATCGGCTATCTGTTCGGCCAGCGCAGAAGCCGCTAGGTGCGGGCTGCCAGCGTGGTGCGCAGCACCTTGCCGGTCGCGTTGCGCGGCAGCTCGTCCAGGAAGACCACGTCCCGTGGCACCTTGTAGCGGGCCAGATTGGCTCGCACGTGGTCCTTCAGCTCGTCCGCGTCGGGACACCGGCCACCGGCGGCCGGCACCACGAACGCCCGCAGCCGCTGCCCGAAGTCCGGGTCGGCCACGCCGATCACCGCCGCGTCCGACACGTCCGGCCGGGACATCAGGAGGTTCTCGATCTCGGCCGGGAATACGTTCTCGCCGCCGGACACGATCATGTCGTCGTCCCTGCCGTCCACGAACAGCAGGCCGTGCTCGTCGAAGTGGCCGACGTCGCCGGTGGACAGCAGGCCATCGACGATCTCCTTGTGGCCTCCACCCCCAGAGTAGCCGCCGAAGGCCAGTTCACTGCCGACGAACACCCGGCCGCGCACGTTGGCCTCCCGCACGCGGCGGCCGTCGCCGTCGTACAGTCGGACCACGCAGCCCCTCGGCGGCCGGCCTGCCGTGCCCGGCGCGAGGCGCAGTTCATTCGGCGTGGCGACGGTGCCCACCGCGACCTCGGTGGAGCCGTACAGGTTGTAGAGCACGTCACCGAAGGTGTCGAGGGTACGGTCGCTGACGTCCGGCGTGAGCGCGGAGCCCGCGGTCAGGATGACCTCGAGTCGGCTGGTGTCGTACCGCTCGCGCACGTCGGGGTCCAGGTCGAGCATCCGGCGCAGCATGGTGGGCACGAGGACCAGTGCGGTACAACGGTTGTCCGCGAGCGCGCGCAGCGTGGCTTCGGGCTCGAACCGGCGCCGCACCACCACGGTCGAGCCCAGCGCGAGCGTCACGATCAGCTGGGAGAGCCCGGTGGCGTGGAACATCGGCGACGCGATGAACATCGAACCGCCCCGGCGCAGCGGAATCCGCTCCAACAGGTGGGTCGCGGCCAGCGGTGAGCGGACCTGGCGTGGCGCGCCCTTCGGTGTGCCGGTGGTGCCGCTGGTCAGGAGCACGACGTGACCGGCGGACGACGGGTTCGGCACCGGGTTGTCGGTGGTGCTGGCGATCAGGTCGGCCAGCTTGACGATGTCCGGTCCGGTCTCGGCCGGCGTGTCCGACCAGGCGAGGTAACGCGGAATGTCGCTGCGCACCGCGCCGAGCAGTTCGGTGAACTCCTGGTCGTAGGTCAGTGCGGACACGCCTTCCCGCTCGGCGACGTCGGCCAGTTGCGGGCGGCTGAACCCGGTGTTCATCAGCAGCAGGCGGGCACCGAGCTTGGCCGACGCCAGCATGCAGTCCACCAGCCAACGGTGGTCCCGGCAGAGCACCGCGATCACCGCGTCCGGCCCGAGCCCGTGCTCGGCCCACGCCCTGGCGAGCGCGTTGGACCGCTGGTCGAGCTCGCCGAAGGTCAGCGGGCCCAGCTCGTCCACCACGGCCAGCGCATGCGGATCACGGCGCGCGGCGATGTGCGCCGCACCCGCGATCGGCCCGAGCCTGCGGACGGCGAGGATCGACCGGATGCCCTCGTCCGGCCGCGTCGGGTCGAGCAGGCCTGCTCTGCGCAGCACGTCGAGCCGGGGCGGCAGATCCACGATCTGACCGAGGTAGTCCGACAGCTGCTTCAGCACAGGATCTCCTTCGGTTACTTACCGGCCATCAGGATTTCACCTACCGCCGGTATGTCAACCCGGACCGATGTTGTCGGAGGTCAGGCGCAGAATTGCGACGTGCTGGTAGCGGTGGTGCCGGAACCCGACGGCGGTGGTCGACTGCGACCGCTGTCCGAGGACGGCACGCCGACCGGCCCGGCGTCACACGTCGCCGACCTGGCCGACCGCGTTGCCGAGTTGGAGCGCGCCGAACATCCGCGCTGGCTGTGGGCGTCCGGCGCGGACAGCTATCCGGCCCTGTTCGCGGCAGGGGCGCGGGTGGACCGGTCGCACGACGTCGGCCTGATCGAGGGCATCCTGCTCAACCACGCCGGCCGGCACAGCGAACCTCGTGGGCTGGCCGCGGCGCTGGCCAGGGCGCTGGACCTGCCGGTACCCGACGATCCGCCGCTGGCCAGGCAGGACGTGCAGCCCGCACTGTTCGAGCCAACACCCGACGCACTACCTGGTGGCGCCGACCCGCTCGACGCGCTGATCACCGTCTACCGAACGCAACGCGACCGCTTGGCTGCTCTGCCGCACCCCGACCGCCTGCGCCTGCTGGCCGCCGCCGAATCGGCCAGCGCGCTGGCGGCCGTCGAGATGAGCCACCACGGTGTGCCATGGCGCACCGACATCCACGCGGCGCTGCTCACGGATCTGCTGGGTCCGAAACCGGCGTCCGGCGCGCGGCCACGCAAGCTGGCTGAGCTGGCGGAGCACATCAGCGTCGCGTTCGGCGGCCGGGAGATCAACCCGGACCATCCCGGCAGCGTGGTGCGGGCGTTCGGGAAGGTCGGCATCGACGTGCCGTCCAGTAGGGCGTGGGTGCTCAAGCAGGTCGAGCATCCGGCGGTGGCGCCGTTGCTGGAGTACAAGGAACTGTCCCGGTTGTACGTGGCGCACGGCTGGTCGTGGCTGGACACCTGGGTCCACAATGGACGTTTTCGGCCGGAGTGGGTGGTCGGCGGCGTGGTGTCCGGCCGATGGGCGACCAGGGGCGGCGCGGCGTTGCAGCTGCCGAAACTGTTGCGCACGGCCGTACGCGCCGATCCCGGTTGGACATTCGTGGCCGCGGACGCGGCACAGTTGGAGCCACGGGTGCTGGCCGCGCTGTCCGAGGACGACCTGTTGGCCGAGGTGTCCGGCGACCACGACCTGTACGCCAGCCTGGCGAAGGACTCGTTCGCCGACGACCGGGGCAAGGCGAAGCTCGCCATGCTGTCCGCGATGTACGGCGGGACGAGTGGCGGCGCCGGCCCGTTGTTGGCCGTCCTGCGACGCAGGTTTCCTCGTGCCGTTGGTTATGTCGAGGAAGCAGCTCGCGCGGGCGAGGCGGGTCAGTTGGTTCGGTCTCGGCTCGGTCGGACGTCGCCGCCGCCGTCTGCTGCTCGACAGGAGCTCTTGGCGGGGACCGGGGATGAACGTCGGTCTCGGCAGGCCTCGCGTGAGTGGGGGCGGTTCACTCGCAATTTCGTGGTTCAGGCTAGTGCGGCGGATTGGACTGCGGCGTTGTTGGCCAGCTTGCGGACCGGGCTGGCTGTTCGGGCGCCCACTGCGCAGTTGGTGTTCTTTCAGCACGATGAGGTTCTGGTGCATTGCCGGGTTGCGGACTCGGACGTCGTGGTTGACGAGGTCGGTGCGGCTGCGAATATCGCCAGTGCCCTGGTGTTCGGTCCGACTGCGGTGCGCTTTCCTTTGGAGGCCAAGGTGGTTGACTGTTATGCGGATGCCAAGTGAGCGAGCGCGGTCTCAGTTGCGTTGCAGGGCGTCCGGGGTGAGATCGTGGACGGAACGGTGGCCGGACAATCCGAGGGTCAGATCGGTCTCGGCAAGCACCGAACGCACCACGTGCCGGACGCCGTCCGCGCCGCCCAACCCCAGCCCGTAGGCGTAGGGCCGGCCGAGCAGGACCGCCCGCGCGCCAAGGGCAAGTGCCTTGATCACGTCAGCGCCGCCTCGGATGCCCGAGTCGAACAGCACCGTCAGTTGGTCGCCGACCGCGGCCGCGATGCCGGGCAACGCGTCCAGTGCACCGATCGCGCCATCCACCTGCCGGCCACCGTGGTTCGACACGATGATCCCGTCCATGCCCTCACGAGCGGCCCTGCGGGCGTCCTCGACGTGCTGGATGCCCTTGAGGACGACCGGGCCGTCCCAGTGTTCGCGGAGAAACGGCAGATCGTCCCAGGTTCGGTCGGTGCCGGTGAACATTGGCACCCACTTCAGCACAGCTGGGGTTAGGTCCTCTTCCGGTGCTCGGTCCAGGCCGGCCCGGAATACCGGATCGGTGAACGGCACTGCTGTGCCGACGCCTCGGATGAACGGCAGGTAAGCCTGGTCGAGGTCGGCCGGTCGCCAGCCGAGCGTCCAGGTGTCCAAGGTGACGACAAGAACCGTGAATCCGGCGGCGCGTGCCCGATCCAGGATGCTGGCGCAGACGGCGTCGTCGTTGGGGCGGTAGAGCTGGTACCAGCGCGGGCCGCTGCCGTTCGCGCCTGCGACGTCCTCGATGCTGTACGACGACGCGGTGGACATCACCATCGGAACGCCGAGCGATGCGGCGGCGTGGGCGGTGGCCAGTTCGCCGTCGGCGTGCAGGATGGACTGGACGCCGATCGGCGCGAGCAGCACCGGGGCCGGCATCGTCGTGCCCAGTACCGTGGTTTCCAGGTCGCGGATGGTCGAGCCGGTCAGCATTCTGGGTACCAGCCGCCAGTGGCCGAACGCGGCCAGGTTTGCCCGGTTGGTGGCGCCCGACCCGGCCGCGCCGGCGACGTAACCGAACACCCCCGGCGCCAGGGCGGAGCTCGCGGCCTGCTCCAGGGCGGTGCCGTTCGTGGTGAACGGCGGCACCTGGCCGCCAAGACCGGCGAGATAGATCTCGTTCTGGTACCCACTGAGCTGGCTCGGCACTGACGACCGTCCCTCGGTTCGGCGATTGGTCGGTGTCGAGCGTAGATCGTCGGGGCCGGTTAAATCACTGGAGCGGGGTAGCGTGCTCGCGCATGACCGACGCAACGATCGCCGTTCGCGCCTGGCAGCCGGCCGTAGATCTGGCTCGGCTGGTCGACGTCAGCATGGCCGCGGACGTGCTGTTCGCCGACTACGGACTGTCGCTGCCGCCGGACGACCCCACCGACGAACTGCTTCGCGCCGAGCACGTGCTGGTGGCCGGCTCCCCCGCCGTCGGATTCGCCGAGATCAACACCGTGGACGGCCGCGCCCATCTGGCCGGTCTGGCCGTCCATCCGGCATACGGCCGGCGCGGCATCGGTGGCCGACTGCTGGCCGCCGCCTGCGAAGTGGCCGTCGAGGCCGGTCATACCGCGATGACCTTGACTACCTTCGTGGAGGTGCCATGGAACGCGCCGTGGTACGCCGCCCGAGGATTCACCGAGCTGCCCGCCGAAAGCTGGGGTTCGGGCCTGCAGGCGGTCTGGGCGGCGGAGCAGGCGGCAGGCATCATCGTCGCACCCCGCGTCGTGATGACTCGGCAATTGACGGGTTGACCGGTGTCAGTGCATCGGTACGACTCGTAGGAGCCGGGCCGCGTGCGGTGCCAGGCTCGCGCTGAAACCGGTCGGCACGACGCCCAGGTTGGTGTGGCGCCACAGATCCCGAGCGTGGACCGGGCCGTTGATGCCCAACGACGACCACGTCACGGCGACCGTTGCCGTTGTCGCGTCGAGATTGAACAGGGCGACGGTGTAACTGCCGTCCCGGTTGTGCGCGAACCAGACCTGCTGCCCGGTCGCCTGGGACAGCGGATGCGCCGGCTGGCCTGCCTGGTCGACCGCGATCACGTCGCGGTTGCCCAGCATGGCGAGATCGGCGGGGTCGAGTTTCGTCAGGTCGGTACCCAGCAGCAGCGGTGCGGCCTCGATCGACCACAGCGTCATCATGCTCTGCCGCTCGTCCGGGGTCAGGCCCTCCTTGTCGGCGTTGCCGACCTCGAGGGAGTCCAGGTCGTTCCAGTGGCCGGGGCCGGCGAACGGCAACCACTTCGGGACGTCGTTGAAGCGCAACGAAACCCGGGAGTCCCAGTTGGTCAGGAAGCCTGGGCAGTGGCTGTAGCACTCGACATCGCCCTCGATCCGCCAACCGTTGCTGTACTTGGCCCAGGTGGCGGCGTCGGCGAAGCTCAGCGAGTTGGACAGTTCGAGATGGATCGGCCGGCCGGTCCGCGTCAGCGCGGTGTGCCACTGCTGGATGTCGGCCCGGTTGTCCGCGGCGACCCGGCCGCCGCCCGGTCCGACGAAATCCATCTTGAGGTAGTCGACGCCCCACGAGGCCAGCAGATCGGCTTGCGATTGCACATATGCGGTAGCACCCGGCTTCGTGTAGTCGATCGCCGCCGAACCGTCGGCCGCGGTGTTGCCCGGCCGGGTCGTGTCGACGATATCGCTGACGTGCAGGCTCGTGCCCAGGACCGCGGAGTTCGCGGTCACCGCGGCCTGCGGGATGCCCGGCACCAGGTAGATCCCGAACCTCAGGCCGAGCGAGTGGACGTACTTGGCGACCGCGGCCATGCCGTTGGGGAACTTCGTGGTGTTCGCGGCGTTCCGGCCGAACGCGTCGACGTGGTCGGACCAGCCGGCGTCCACGTTGACGTACCGGTAGCCGAACCGGGAGAGGTTGTCGTGCAAGGACTTCGCCTGTGCTTCGATGATCGACTCGCTGATGTTGCCGTGCAGCGAACTCCAACTGCTCCAGCCCATCGGCGGCAGCGGGTCGACGAGCGGTGGGTGGTGGGCCGCGTTGGCGGTCGGCGCGGCGGACAGGAGCGCGGCCAACACCAGCCCGGCCATGGACACGATCGCGGACGGTCGCACGGATTCGTCACCTCATCGGTTCGGGTCGAGAGTCATCCGATGACTTGTCCTAGCACTGGTGCACTGCCGTGTCTGATCGCATGCATATCCTGCATAACGCCATGCGTCCACTATTAGAGATCCTATGTTTGGGGCGATCGCCACGGATCACGGGAGGGTTTGCGCATGTCGGGAATCAGACGCGATGTCGGCATCGCCGCCGTACTGGCCGTCGTGGCCGCACTGGTCGCCGTTCCCGGCGTGGCCGGCGCGAGCACGAGCCAGGACGTCTACGTGTCGCCCTTCGGTTCGGACAACGGGCCGGGCACGGTGTTCCGGCCGGTGCGGACCTTGCAACGGGCTCAGGAGTTGGTTCGGGCCCGTGACCAGAACCTGACCACTGACCTGACCGTGCATCTGGGGCCTGGGGTGTTCCGGCTGTCGGAGCCGTTGACGTTGACGGCGGCCGATTCGGGCAGCAACGGCCATCGGGTGATCTGGCAGGGTTCCGGCGCGACCGAGTTGTCCGGCGGCCGTCAGGTGACCGGCTGGCACCCGGTGTCTGGTCGACCGGGCCTGTTCGCCGCGCCGGCGCCCGGCGGCTTGGACAACACTCGGCAGTTGTACGTGAACGGGGTCCGCGAGCAGCGCGCGCGGGGCACTGTGCCGGTCGCACTGACCGCGACCGACACGGGTTACACCACGTCCGCGCCGACCATGGCCGGCTGGCGCAATCCGAGTGACATCGAGTTCGTCTACACGGCGGGCGAGGCGCTGTGGAACGTGCAACGCTACGGCCTGGGCCAGTGGACCGAGCCGCGCTGCCCGATCGCGTCGATCAGCGGCACCACGATCACCATGGCTCAACCGTGTTGGGACAATTCGACGAAACGGGTGATCTTCCCGAACATCCCCGGTCGCACGATCAACATGGTCGGCCCCGGCGACCTGACCAACGGCCGGCAACCGGCCTATGTGGACAATGCGTTCGAGTTGCTGGACACGCCGGGCGAGTGGTACCTCGACCGAACCGCGCACACCGTCTATTACTTGCCGCGTCCCGGCGAGGACCTGCGGCACGCCGATGTCGAGATGCCCGTGCTGGAGCAGTTGATCGACGGCCAGGGCACGGCGGCCGCCTCGATTCACGACGTGTCCTTCCGGGACCTGCGGTACTCCTACGCGACCTGGCTGACCCCGTCGTCGCCGGAGGGTTTCTCGGAGATCCAGGCCGGTTACACCGTCACCGGGCCGAACGGCTGGGCCACCCAGGGTCTCTGCCAGTTCACGCCTGGCGGGACCTGCCCGTACGCGTCGTGGACACCGGAACCGGGCAACGTCGAGGTGTCCCACGGGCAGCGGATGGAGTTCACCGACAGCGTGTTCACCCATCTCGGCGCGGCCGGGCTGCGACTGGGCGACGGCAGCAAGGACACCACGGTCAGCGGTGACGTGTTCACCGACATCTCCGGCAACGGCGTCGAGGTCGGCGGGGTCGACCAGCCTGACGGCCCGGACATCACCAGCGGCGTGCGGGTCGTCGACAACCACCTTTACGGTCTGCCGAGGGAGTTCCACGGCGGGGTGGCCGTCATCAATGGTTACAGCCAGGGCGATGTCATCTCGCACAATCAGATCAACGATGTTGCGTACTCGGCGATCTCGATGGGCTGGGGCGGCTGGCCGGACAAGATCAAGGTCGCGGCCACGCCGAACATCTCGCACGACAACGCGGTGTCCGACAACCTGATCTACAACTACATGCTGATGCTGGACGACGGCGGTGGCATTTATACCCAGGGCATCACCGGCACGTCGCTGGCTGATGGGGAGAAGGTCACCGGCAACGTCATCCACGATCAGTGGGGCCTTGGTAAGAATGTCTACACCGACAACGGAAACACGTATGAGACCGTCTTTGGCAATGTGCTATATCATGCAGCATATTTCAACGTGGGCACTGCGCACGTGGACTACCGGGACAGCCTCGGCAACAACGATCCCACGCTGATCCAGAACAACTACTGGGAGCAGGGCGACAAGGACGGCAACAACAAGGGCGTTGTCAGCCAGGGCAACCATCTGCTGTCCGATCCGTCGGCCGCGCCGGCGTCCATTGTGGATGACGCTGGGCTGGAGCCGGCTTATCGTTGGGTGCTGTTCCGGCCGGTGGGCGGTCGGGGCGCGCCGGAGGCGTTCGTTCATCAGGGGTACGTGGAGCTGGACGGGCTGGTCAACGGCATCGCCTACACGGTGACGGTGGCCGCGCGCAACCGGTTCGGCACCGGCACGCCGTCGTTGCCGGCCGCGCCGGTGACGCCGGGACCGTTGCCGGGCAAGGTCTCCACCGCACCAACCGGTGCGAAGGCGCTGCCCGGCACGGACGCGGTGAGTCTGCATTGGACACCGCCGTCGGTGACCGGCGACACCCCGGTGATCGCGTACCGGATCACCGTCTCCGACGGCCGGACGATCATGGTGAACGGCCGGGACGCACTGGTCACCCAACCAACCGCCAAGGGCATGACCAGGGTGGTCAACGGGCTCACCCCGGGCACCGCGTACACGTTCACCATCGCGGCCATCACCGGAGACGGCGTCGGCGCACCGGTTTCGGTGGCCACCACGACAACGACATCCTGAGCCAACTCCAACGTTGGAGTTGGAATTGCGATACCAACTCCAACGTTGCGGTTGGAATCGGGGCTGTCTCGCCACGCCAACCGCAACGTTGGAGTTGGAGTTAGGCGTTGATCGCCAGGCGAAGCCGATCCGAACGAGCTAGCCAGCCGGCCGGACGGGGCTGGAGGTGGTGCCGCCCGAGGATCATCCAACTCCAACGATGGAGTTGGAGTTGTGTCGGGATTGCGGCGCCAACTCCAACGTTGGAGTTGGAGTCCGGTTCCGATGCCGACTCCAACGTTGCGGTTGGAGTCGGGTTGCCTTGCCACGCCAACCGCAATGTTGGAGTTGGAGTCAGGCGTTGATCGCCAGGCCGAAGCCGACCCGAACGAGCTAGCCGACCGGCCGGACGGGGCTGGAGGTGGCGGCACCCGAGGATCCAACTCCAACGTTGGAGTTGGAGTTGAGTCGGGATTGCGGTGCCAACTCCAACGTTGGGGTTGGGGTTGAGTTGGGGGTTGAGGTGGTGCCGCCCGAGGATCATCCAACTCCAACGTTGGAGTTGGAGTTGGAGTTGGAGTTGGAGTTGGGTTCCGGTGCCGACTCGAACGTTGCGGTTGGAGTCGGGGCTGTCTCATCACGCCAACCGCAACGTTGGAGTTGGAGTTGGGAGGTTGTCGGTTTCGGACGGCCGAAGGGTTGGCCGTGTTCACCCTGCCGTGCCGAAAGGGCGGCCGTGTTCACCCTGCGGTGCTGAAGGGGCGGCTGTGGTTGCCGTGCCGTCGGGATGGGCGGCGAACAGTTCTGTCTGGGGTGCGTGTATCGCCTGGATGGGGTCAGAGGCGCCGGGTGTCCCCTGCCGATTCGGGGAGTAGGGGGTCGGCGAAGCGGCAGATCTCTTCGGCTGCGTCGAATTCCTTGGTGGCCGGCTCGTTCCGCTCGGGTGGGGTGGGCGTGCCTGGCCAGGTGTGGCCGCCGCCGAAGATTGTGCAGGTGACGACTTGGGTGCTGCCGACGCCGGCCTGCCATGTCGTGCGGCTGGAGAGTCCGGTGGTGTGCGTCTGGCCGGGGCCGGGTGGGCAGCGGTTGACGGCGCGCCAGTGTTCGGCCGTTTCCTTCAGCGACAGTGTGCGGCCGCGTAGTTCGCCGTTGGGTCCGCGGTGCCGGGAATAGCCGCCGTCGATTGAGACGACTTGGTCTGCGGTGCCGTGGATCAGCATCGCTGACACGGCGTGCGTTGGCGGAAAGTCGCTCAGTGCCGCGGGCAGTCCGCCGGCGATGGCTGCGAGCACTGCCACTTGGGCGCTGGCCGCC
>WNGR01014550.1_pt1 | contig 19478 bp, 16 predicted proteins | sample 5407581 | NCBI WGS metagenome assembly WNGR01 (sample SAMN13153383, study PRJNA577476) | soil metagenome | isolation source: 80 cm soil or saprolite under Garry oak tree replicate 2 | place: USA:California | collected 2016-06-15 | reverse complement strand
CAGGCCACGAACTCTCCCAATCCCCGAGGGTCCGCTCTCCGGAGCTCCGGACGCACCGCAAGGATCGCCTTGGCCTCGGCTGCGACGTAGAAGGCTTCCTTCGCCTCGTGATAGTAGATGCGATGCATCCCGTACCGATCGTTGAACAACGTCGCTGTTCCGCCCGTGCGGTCCACCAGGAGCCCGTGGAACCTTCCGTTCAATCCCGCCGGAAACGAGGGGTCCTCCTCGGCGAGATGAACAAGGTAGGAGGGCCCGTCCGTGTCCAGGGTGTGGCCTTTTTCCTTGAGGCGGCGCGCTGTCCCCGCCTCTGGGAACTCCTCCCCCGAAAAGACGAGCACGACATCTCCCCGCTCGTTCCAGAGCGGCATCCCGTCGGCGAAGGATCCCTTCCGCGCGACCCATCCGATGTACACTCCCAGCGACTCATCGCACCAGGTCCCCGCACCGTAGAATGGCTCATGGAGAAGCGCCTCGACCATCCGTCGGAGCTCTCGTTCCGCCGTGGCGCGCGGCATCCTGGTAAGAAGACCGACGATTCCCGGCATGATTTGCCCTAGGGCGTTTCTTTCGCGTCCTGGACCTTGTGGCCGTACCAGAGACTTCGAATCTTCAAGAGCTGGCTGACCAGCGGTCTCGGAAGACGCTCCACGAACCCGCGGTGAAGCTTCAACTTTAGGGCGCTTCGTCCCTTGAGCGTCAGTGGAATGTAATACCTCGGCACCAGAACCTGTTCAAAGCCGTTCCGCCGCTTGAACTCGGTCAGCGAGCTCTTCGGGTCATTATAGACGTAGGCGCAGTACACGAGATGCGACAGTCCGCGCTCCTCACAAATCTCGACCGCTTTGGCAATCATTGCGTTCGTTGGCCTCTTGTCGAAGTGCTTCATCTTGCTGAGCACCTGAATTATGTTAGCGACCTTGTCGACGTAGACCATTCTGACGAAACCGATCAACTCATCACCGTAGTAGGCGCCTATAAAGGCGCTTCTCTCTAGGTATGTCGAGTTCTCCCGTCTCACGGTGTCGAAGTCCTTCTGATAGTGCCAAAAGGCTCTGCCTTGTCGAATGGGGGACTCGTTGTAGATATCGACTATCCCTTTTACAAATGCGTCGTCGAATTCTACGAGCTTGGTGGTCACTCCAACTTTGGTTGCTTTCCTGACAGCCCTTCGTACGCTCGGCTCGACACGCCGTTCCCACCAGTCAGAGAAGGTCGTTATTGAAATTACGGCCTGGTTATCCCATTCCAATTGATACGTGTACCTTGGACTGACACCAGGCAGTTTTTGCGCAAAGGTAAAGACGTCCGCTTTCAGGCCGGAGCTCTTCAGCCGCTGAACAAACAACTCAGGGTCCGCGACAGTCTCACCTTCCACCAGCTCTTCATCCACTACGGCCGCGATCTTGATCCACTTACCTGTCGCGCTTACTGTCCTGTCATCGATCTGAATCCTCGGGGCGCTGATGGTCTTTTCGCTCACTCCAAGGCCAGGTTGATCCGTGTCCATTTTTTCTGGCTGAGCCGGAATAGATGCTCCGGGTGCTGGCTTCAAGTCTTGCTCGGTTGAGTGCATAGCCGCCTCCGATCCTCGCGGTTTTAGGAGAATACGCACGGAACTGTTACGAAGTCCCACAGCCCTCTCGGCGGGGACGTTCATGTGAGGCCGGTAGATGCCCGAGGGAGTGGATCTCCGTGTCAGACGACGAGGAGACGGCGACGATTCTCGTGCCGTCGTTGGCGCACGCTTGCGCGAAAGGGCCACAGCGAGGGCAACAGACTGGTCAGCGGCAGTTTCACGTCGGGAGCGTGCTTCGGAAGGGCGCACGGTTTCACGCCGGAGACTCCGCATCAACTATGGGTCGGGTCGTCGCGAGCTGAGCGAAAATAGCGTCCATCATTCGAGCGGTGAGAAGGATCTCTCGGTACGGTATGGGCACCGGACCGTCTTCAATGATTGAGCGGTAGAAAGCTTCGATCAGGTACTTCATCCCAGACTTCATCTGGAAGTCCCGTGCCAGGAACGTTTTTACGTTTCTGAGGAGGTTCTCGAGATGCTGCTCGGCGAGAATCACAGGGGGCACGAACTTTTCCAGGTAGCTTTTGAACCGCCCAGCCCGAAGTCTGATTAACGTCTCGTGATCTTGGTCAAGGCTGAGGCCGCCTTTCGGGCCGTAGACGCGAAACTGGTGGATCGAGGGACGCATCTGTGAGGAAAATGTGAAATACGCGGTCGTGCGCTCCTCTTCAGCGATGATGACCCTGAGTTCATCCACGATGGCATCTTCGTTCAGTCGCTTGAGAAAGGGACTGACGAATCCGTAAGCGATCACCTGAGGCGAGTCGCTTGTTAGAAACTCCGCGATCCTCGCAAGGCCGTGGCTAATGACGTTGTGCAATAATTTCCCCGGCAGGTTACGGACCCAATGCACCGGCGGCCCCCCGAGATACCCGCTTTGGACAAGCGCTCGCATGCGCCGCGCCACATGGCTGAATTGGTCATCATGTCCCACTGTCAGCTTCAGCCTTCTTTCGGTTGCGAGTTCCACGAGGCTCTGGGCCTCCGCTTCATCGACGGTGAAGGGCTTCTCCACATACACATGGCAACCACGTTCCAAACAAAATCTGGCAATCGCGAAATGGCTTTGAGGCGGCGTCGTCACGTGAACAACGTCCGGCCTAGCGTCGCTCAGGAGTCCCGTCAGATCGTCGAAATACCGTTTGACCGAGAACCTCTCGTAGAACTGCTTTGCCATCAGCGGCTCCCGGTCATAGACGCCAACGATTTCGCACCCCTCGAGGCGCTGGATCTGGGCCGCGTGAGCGTCAGCGATCTTGCCGCATCCTACGATGGCGACTTTAAGCATGCCGGCCCATGTCGACGCAGCTCTGGAAATAGCGTCTGAGCCCCTCGGCGGTAGGCACCTGTGGGGTCCAGCCGAGCCGTGCCTTGACCTTTTCGTTGCTGTAGCGCGTCTTCTTCCATTGGGAGTGCCATCTTCTGCGATTAAACACCGGCGGGAGCTGTCCCTGTGACCAGCCGGAATATTTCTCCCACAAATAGCAGAGCGCATAACTCACAGCGTGTGGAACATAGATCGACGTGAAGCGTCTCACGTTCTCTTTGTAAAGCCGTAGGAACCGCCGGCTCGAGGGAAGATAGTCGTCGACGACGTTGAACGCCTCGCCATCGACTCCCTTCTTCAATCCCGCCAGCACAATCGCCTCTGCGCAGTTGTTCACGTAGGTGAAGGGTATGGTGTTGAAGCCGCCAAGATGCAGAAAGACCCCAAACGTGTTGATCCCAACACGGCCGGGGATGCCGTCATGACCAGGCCCGTACACAGATCCCGGCCTGACGATGACGTAGGGGATCCCGAGCCTTTTACCATAGTCGGTGACGATCTGCTCCTGCTTGACCTTTGCGAAGCAATAGGCATCCCCCCGAAGCTCGGGACGCCCTTCAATCGGACACGACTCGTCCAAGAGCCTCCAGTGGGGCGCCCGGAGGTTGGTGTACACCGCGAACGAACTGATGTTGACAAATCTGCTCAGGCATCGGTGCTGAAGGCATGCGTCGAGGAGATTCCGCGTTGTGACGACCGAATTCATGAAGGCATCGGGAAAGGACGCCTCGCCTGTGCCTGCGGCCAAGTGAAAGACGACCATCACATCTTTGCTCGCACGGGTGCAGTCTTCGGGGCACAGCAGATCGCCTTCGACCAGGTCAATTCGGGCCCCGTCACGCCCGTACGCATTGAGAGCTTCGATCCGAGACGATCGACTGGAGGGTCTGACGAAACAGCGCAAGTTGCGGAAGCCACGATGCAGCAAAGCCTCTACGACCCTGGATCCAATGAACCCGCTCGCCCCCGTCACCAGGATCGGATCGTCCGGTCCGACTATGAAATCCTTGCTATCCATCGGTTCCATATTGCGCCGCTAATCGGTTACGTAAGGCTCCCTGATCGGGTTGATGCCCAGGAGTGCGAGGAGTCGGCCGAGATGCTCAAAGAGCTTCACCAAACACGTCATAAATCTGTGGTGCCCCCAGGCCAACGCGAACGGCAAGGCTCCGATGTATGCTGGTACGGCGATGATTGACTTGGCGATGTCGGACACGCCGAACGTCGGATAGAGCAGTGAGATTTTCCCCCGGAGCAATGCCCTTCTGAGCATGAACGTACGTTTCCAACGGACCGGGGGAACAGTCTCGTACGCCACAGCCTCATTGCACCAGACGAAGACGTGCCCCCTGGCAATCATTCTTCTGAAAAAGTCCTGGTCCTCCCCGGTAAGAAAACTCGGTGTGAAGGGTTGAGCGCCTGTCGTAAACACACGGCTCTTCAGGAGCACGTTCCCGGTCCGCCCTTTCCGCCAGTCAATAACGAATCCCGTCGGATAGGTTGGCCGTTCGTAGAACTTGCCCTTGACTAGCCATTGCGGCGGCGCCCCGTGGAAGAGCGGTTTCACAGGCCCGAGCACACCGTCCACGCCGAAATCGTCGCAGGCCTTGAACAGGGTCAGCAGCCACTGCCGCGTCGGAGACTCGTCGTCGTCGATGAAGGCGACAAAGTCACCGCTCGTGTTCTCGATGGCCTTATTCCGCGCCAACGCAATGTTTTGGCGCGGCTCTACGCAGTAGCTGACCGGGATGGACGACGCGGCCGCGAAGTGCGTGACTACTTTCTCCGCGGACCGGTGCTCATCGTTATCGGCAACGACGACCGAATACGTAAATAACCCGCCAGTCTCCTGACGGCCGAGCTCCTCCAGCAAGTGGCTGAGCAAATCAGGTCGTCGGTAGGTACAAATGCACACATCGATGTGCTTTGGTGTTTTTGTCATCGCGGCCGAGTCGGACTCAGAACACCGGCCGCGCGGAACGGCCGGCAAGCCGGGCGGCCCGGTGGGCGAGCCTGGCAATCACTTTGCGGGCAAGCTCTCTGAGTCGCTCCATCTGCTCGCGTCGACGCAGCCACATTAGTTCGTCGGGTATCGTTCTCTCGACACGGCGGGCGAAGCTCCACAAGTATCCACCGAGAACGAGGACGCCACCAACGATATACGGTGGGTTCCTCATCTGATATAGGCTTCGAAAGAGCTCCCAGCCAGGATGGCTGCCGAGAAGGTAATCCATCTGCCCGGTGTGCAAGCTCGCGCGCAGGCCCGTGTGGTGGGCACTTCCCGTCTTTCGATGATGCAGGCAGGATTTCTCGGTGTATGTCCGGGTGTGCCAGCCTTTTGCGCGGGCACTGAGGACTGCGATGTAATCGATCCCTCCAGATCTCACCGCCCGATAACCGCCAATCGATTCGAAGCATTCCTTTCGGAACATCTGGCACGCGCCCGAGACATCCTCAATGCTCGTGAACCGATAGTCGTACATCGGCTTCGAGCCCTCCTTGCGGGGCGTGCCAGCAACTCCTAATCGGGGGTTCTCGCCGAACTTGCTCACGAGGAACGCGCAGTAGTCTTTCTCAAAGGAGATGTCGGCATCCAGGTTACCAATGACCTCGTAGTCCAAATCTTTCACCCTGGCGTATCCGGCATTGAAAGCGTTGACCTTACCAGCAAAATGTCGCTCCGCGCGCTCGGGCTGTCTCACGAGCTCGATCCAATCGTGTTGGGCGGCGTACTTCATGACCACGTCGTCGGTACCGTCAGTGGAACCATCGCTGACGATGACCCATCTGACGGGGTGGACGGTTTGTGCGATTACTGACTCGATTGTCTTTGAGATATAAAGCGCTTCATTTCTCGCGGGGGAAATGAGTACATAGCGAGGTAATCTGTCATGCATGGATCGAAGATCCCTAACAGTCTCTGACGAACCTTACGGTTTCGTTCTCCATTCGTGCGTAGGCTATCACCGCCCGGTCCGAGCCATCTCCTCTGATGGTCCACTTACCACCAATCCGCGAAAGCATCATATTGTCTCGCTGTCTCCACCATCGATCCACGTCACCCGGCAGTGCCATCCACAGCTTCCGCTGGGCGCTGAATCTCTTGATCAATCCCAGGAGCTCGCCGTATTGGGCTTGCCTTTCCCGACCGACCGTGTAGTCGGGATGTACAAGAAAGCTCACCAGGCCGTGCTTCGCTACGATCGTGTCCATCTGCTGGCGCCATAGCTCGAGCGGGTTCGAACCCAGAATGTTGTAGATGGTGTAGTCCTGACTTGTGGTCAGCGGTAGCTCCACAATGTCGCCAATAAAGAACGGGAGGACTGTGCAACAACCGCCGCGCTGTGGATCTAAGTGGGCAACGTTTGGCACTGACATGTCGTAGGAAAATTGGAAGGCGTCATACCAACTCGGGTTCCGATACATCACGGGCGATCTAAAGCCGTTGGCTCCGAGTTTGTCCGCATATTGGTTAATCTTTCTGGCTCGCGTGCGGAACTCCTGTTCGGAGCTGAACAACCTCCCGTCATGATTCAATCCGTGTATGCAAATCTCGCAGCCTGCATCGCGGATCGCGTTGACCACGCTGTCCGAAATCTTGTATCTGACCTCGGGAACCAATTCAAAGGACGACCTGATTCCATGTTCCCTCTCGAGTTCGAGTATCTTGTAGCACAGCTCTTGGCCCGCAGCTGTCTCCACGTCGTGGGTCATGATCGCGCACGCATCAAAGCCCTTCGGCCAATACCAAATGAATGGAAGGCACTCCTCGCCGGAGGCTTTCAATGCGAGGACCCATAACCGGTTGATGAGATCCTCGACGGTAGTATCCACTGGCCAGGTCGGGAACGGTATGGTTGCCCAGTCCTGCAGGACGACCCGCTGCAGGATCCTGCGCACGGCAACAGGCAACAGGGGTCGGAGGGCATAGTAAAGACGTCGGGACCTCGACGTGCCACCGGATATGTACGAGATTTGTGAGTTGACAGCGGTTACGTACTTTTCGAGGCGGAGCCCATCGATGATTTCAGTCGGGTTGAACGGCAAGGTGACCGACGTGCTTGTCACCGAGACGTCGGAGTCAATAGTCGGAAGGTCCTCGCTCCAGGTAGGCGAGACCGAACCTGCACTGACCCGACCGTACAGCCGGAGGCCGGCAAACTCAAAGAAGCCCGCCGGCCCCGACGTGGCTGGGGGTGTGAACCGCTCGACAGAGGAAGGCGGGCACTTTGTATGCGCAAGAAACGCGCGCATCATGGAAGCGCCGGCTTCTTTCGGCTTCGCGGTGCCTTCGCTGTCGAGCTCATTCAGACCCATACGCATAGAACTTCAGACCCATTCGGCGGAACCGCTTGACCTCCGCACGAGTGGGATAAGTGTAATTCGGCCGCCCATTGCCTGATTGTGGGGTCGCTTTGATTGACGTCGGGTCGTAGCTCTCCAAGAACGCAGCCAGGAGTCTTCCGCCGGCGACGGCAGTTCTGCGATTCAAAGAGTAGACGCTATCCGTATTGGACACGCACACCTCGGCCTGGCTCAACACGTCACCGACATCAAGCTCCTTCGCCACAACGTGCAGCGTCGCGCCGACCGTCGTTGCTCCCTCCAAGAGAGCATGAAAGCTCGGTGCCATCCCCCGGTAATGGGGCAGCAGAGACTTGTGCAAATTCCAGCATCCGTATCTGGCGATCGCTTCACGCACGGGTTTGCCTATGTAATGGCTAAAGTTTGTCGAAATGATTAAATCTGGACGCCAGGCGTGCAGTGTGGCGACGCTGCGCTCGTCGTTAATGTTCGAACTGACGAGGACGTCGACATTATGGGATCGGGCGAGGCGCGACGGAAAGACCCTCTTCTTGCTGTAGAGTAGGCCTCCCGTCAGGCGGATGCGTAGCATCTCACTCAGGAAGATGAAGCCGGAGATCGCCAGCGGGGTGCGCCCGCCCAGCGAAGGCGCAGTGCTTGGCTCCCTCATGTCCACTCATCGGCCTGCCGGTGAAAGCCGGCACGCATGATCAAACGGGTGAGCAAGTGTGGCCGTCTCGTTCCTCTGCCGCACGATGTCCCGTGACCTCTTCGATCAGGTTCAGGTACCGGTCTTTCATCACTTCCCAACGTATCGGCACATACTCGCGTCGCGCCTGTTCGGCGAGGCGGCTACGAAGATTCGTGTCCGCAGCCATGCGGAGCATTTGTTGCGCCAGATCGGACGGATTGTTCGGCTCGAAGAACGCGAGTGCTTCTTCGCTGAAGTAGTGCCGAATCGTTTTAAGCCGCGCACAAATGACAGCTCTCTTCATGATGATGTACTCTGAGAGCTTGCCTGAAAAGGACAGGTCGAGGAATGCGTCCTGACGTGTTGCCAACACTCCCGTATCGCACTGTTTCAACCAACGCGGGATCTCGTCGGGAAGGACAGCGCCAAGGAATCTCACCTTCGAGCTCAAGCCAAGCTGGCCCGCCAGCCTTTCGAGAGACGCCTTTGCGGGCCCTTCCCCCAAAATCCAAAACTGCGCGCCGCGCATCTGGTGATGCACCATCCCAAAGGCTTCAAGCGCAATGTCCAGGCCGTAGAGATGAGTGAGTGTGCCGTGATACATCATCACGAAATCGGGTGGGCTGAGAGAAACGGGAGCAGAAGCGGACGCATCCAGCCACGGAGTGAACAACGCTTCGTCGACCGAGTTCATGATTATCGTGGACTTCCATTTAGGCAAGCCACGGTTCACCAGGAGGTTTTGAATCGGTTGATTAATGGTGACGACCCGGTCGGCAAAGTTGAGGCTCATTTTTTCCAGGTATCTGAGGACACGCACTGGTATTGAATTCTCGCGAGCCGAGTATTTCGAAGCATAGAACTCAGGAGCAATCTCGTGCATGTCAAAAACGATCTTTGCGCCTCTCCATTTGGCATAGGCGCCCGCAAACACGAGAAAGTCGGGAAGATTATTCACGTCGACGACCACGTAATGTCGCTTCTCCATCAGGGACGACAGTTTGCATAAAGCCCAGAGAAAAAAGGTCAGGTACTCAACGGCGTAGCGCGCCAAAGAGCCCCGCTTTCGTCCGAGCGAAAGCGTGTACACATTCACTCCACGTAAACTGTAGTTCCGTGCCTTCGAGTAGGAAGACCGCAGAGCAAGGACGTCCACATGGTAGCCGGCAGATACCAACGCTTCCGCCTTGCGCCGGACTCGGAGATCAATCTCATAACTGTTTTGTAGGAGTATGCAAACAGATTTCATTGGCTCAGTGGAGTGGGCGCCCGATGTCAGGGATACGAAGGGAGCGCCAAATGGGTTTGCGCCGGTGGGTTGGAGACTTCTCGGAGCAGCTGCGCGAATTCAACTTCTGACTCGCCAGTCCAAGGAATATCCGTGGTCCGGCAGGCCTGTCCGGATACGGGATGGCATTCCTCCGCGGGACCCTTCGGACAGTGCACTCTCAGGGTCAAGGGAGGGTCGACTCTCTCACCGCGGTATCGTACGTGTAGATGGTCCGGTCCATGAGCGGACGGATATTCAAAGACGACCTCGCGCCGTTGCCGAAACCAATTGGTCACCTGGCCGCCGGTGGCGAACCACGGGTCAAGGGACTTCAACTCTCCCAACAGCCGGGCATAGAAGTCTCCCCAGAACCGTTCGGGCCCATGACTTCGGTCATGCCAGAGGATCGTCAGCACGCCGCCAAACGTGTTTGCGTTGCCAATGAGGGTCGCGCAGCGTCTCCAGGCCTCGGGCTCGGTCAAATCAAGCCTCTGGCGATAAAACATCGCACCATCTTGAACGTGTAATGGAAGCTCCAGCAGCCTTCGTGTGCCGAGTGGACGATACGCCTGAGTCGTTCCGGCACGGTAGCCTATCGTTTCGTTATAACCTACCGTCGAATCGTAAGCATAACCCGCCTCTTCCAACTCCCGGAAGGTGTTTTCGTTATTCCACAACCAATGCATTCGCACGCCAATGTCGGATCGTCCTGTGGCTGTTTCGATCGCCCTCAATTCCTCTCGCCCTCTGTCACGGCTGTGCCAAGAATCGATGCCGTGAACCGCCAGTTCACGCGCCTCTCGAATGAGTGTCGCCGTCCATTCGGGAATGTCGCTAATGTCGTAGGAGGTCGCCCGCCTTTGCGCATGCCTCCCGGCGGCCCTGTCGCCGGCGTGATGCTTGAACGGGATTAAGAAGTACGTGGACGGCAGATTCTTCTCGACCTGCAAATACCAGTCGAACGGGAGCCAGAAATCTTTCGCCCAGCCCAAATGCACGAGAGGGAGAGAGGCGGCAGCACACCAACTCCTCACAAGGCGCCGCCACGAGATCCTGCGCCTGAGGAAATTACAGACCGCGCCGACGGTGGACCGGTAAAGAAATCCCCACATCGTGTGATCGAACTTGTGATCGCGTACCCTGAGGAAATCGATGTCGTGCGTGAGACAGACTGCGAACCGATGACCCGAGGGAGACGGAGGAATTTCCAAGAGAGTAATCCCCGCGTCCAGGATCCAATCGCGGAGCATCATGATGTGCATGTCAAGTGTCGGGGTATGAGCGTTCTCGGGCGGCTGACCGACCGACAGAAGGTACTCAACCTCTCGAAACAAGCTGTATCCCAGACGCAACATCGTGCAGTCGGATGAAGGGACCTTGACGCCGACAATGCCGGCGTCCGCGGTAATACAAGGAATACCGCCTTCGCCCTTCTCGAAGACTCGCACCGCGCCGTACACAGGAACGCGACTCCCCTGGTAGTCGATAAGGACATTTCGCCCTTCAGAAAGCGCGGTGAGCGTCGTCGCGACCGGGTCGCGGCGTTTGAGCTCTGCTCCGTAGACGAGCACGAGCTTCGCGTCCACATCTGGAACTTCGTCAGCCGTGACAACCACCACATCGTATGAGCGGCCCTCACGATAGAACTCCCATGGCGTCTTGAAGAGCTGGAAGAACTCTTCAACAACACCTCGTTCAGCCGCTTGCGCGATCACGCCAATCATTTTGACGCCAGGTTTCGATCAACGGGGATCACGGACAAACAACGCCCTCGGCCGACGTCAGGCAGTCGCGCGGAAGAAATCCTGGATGCAGGAGACAACATAGCATGCTTGCTGTTCGGTGAGTTCAGGATAAATGGGTAAGGCGAGCGTTTCGTTCGCCGCGGACTCGCTTTCGGGAAACGCACCGGCTTTGTGCCTCAAGTATGAGAAGCATTCCTGAAGGTGGAGCGGCACAGGATAGTAGATCTCGGTGGCCACGCCCTTTGCTGCGAGAGCCGCCCTCATTTGGTCCCGGCGCGAAGCGCGGATCACGTATTGGTTGAAGATGTGGCGATCCGTCACGACTCTCGGAAGGACAACGTGGGGTGGTCGGTCCGCAGATCGACGGAGGCCTGCCACAGTTGACTGGAGACTGCTAGCGTAGAGCTCAGCACTATCAGCGATGTCCAGTCCGGAGGCGGCGAACAGGTGAGTATAGCGTTCGCATCATTCGTGAGGACCATTCCACCGTCCCCCGCGGCACCAAGATTCTTTGAGGGAAAGAACGAAAGACAGCCGTAGTGTCCGATACTGCCCGCGCGACCGCCCTTGTGCTCGGCGCCGACCGCCTGCGCGGCGTCTTCGATGACAACGAGGCCGTGCCTTTCAGCTACCGACATCACGGCATCCAGGTTGGCCATCTGGCCATAGAGGTGGACAGGTATGATTGCGCGGGTCTTGGTCGTGACCTTTGACTGGAGAAGGGACGGGTCGAGATTGTAGGTGACTGGATCAATGTCTACGAAAACGGGGGTTGCCCCTACGCGCGCGATCGCGCCCGCCGTGGCGAAGAACGTGTAGGGCGTAGTGATGACCTCGTCTCCCGGACCGATGTTTTCGGCCATCAAGCAGGCCAGCAAGGCATCGGTGCCCGACGACACCCCCACCGCGTGTGAGCAGTGCGAGTATCGGGCGATCGCCTTCTCGCACTGTTCCACCTTCGGCCCCAGAATGAAGTGCTGAGAGTCCATCACTTCGGCAACAGCTGCGTCGACATCGGACTTGATCGCCCGGTACTGCGCCTTGAGATCGAGCAGGGGAACATTCATCGCTTGGCTTCTTCTTTCAATTGCCTGTAGGCCTTCATTCCATTGCGCAGCGCCGGGGGTAATGGAGCTTCCTCGTCCAAGTCGAGGCAGCGAAGAACGCCAGCATCGGTTTGCTGATAGCGGTAGCCACTTTCGGGGCAGCGCATCACGCCATGGGAGTCAACCGAGTCGAGGCGGTGGCCGTGCCGACTCATCCATCCGATGTGGCGAGCGGGATTGCCAACGACCAACGCAAAGTCCGGCACGCTCTTGGTGACAACCGAACCCGCACCGACAAACGCATAGCGTCCGATGGTGATACCGCAGACAATCGTGGCGTTGGCTCCAACGGTACAACCGCGCTTCAAACGGGTGATCTCATACAACGAATGCCTATTCACCTCGGCGCGAGGATTACTGACATTCGTCAGGACACACGAAGGTCCAAGAAAGACATCATCCTCAATCACCACGCCCGCGTAGACCGAAACATTGTTTTGGATCTTGACATTGCTTCCGACGATCGCCCCACCGTCAACATTGACGTTTTGCCCTATGATGGAACGTTCGCCGATCCGTGCGCCCTTCATGATGTGAGAGAAATGCCAGATCTTTGTGCCCGCACCGACCTGAGCCCCGTCGTCAACATAGGCAGACTCGTGGACGAAGTAAGGAGGTCGTTCCTTCTCGCTCAGCGAACCGGAGGGTTCCACCGCGACCCCCCCGCTGAGCAGCGAACGCTGGCAGGCATCCAAAACTCGCAAGACCCGTAGGCCTTCTGCTCCGTCGCTCACGGGAGAGGTCCTGGACTCTACACAGTCGAGGAAGTGTTGGCATTCCGCCCTTAGCGGCTCTCGATTCTCCAGCTTCACGATTTCGCCGTTCGCTTTGACCGCCGTCGGAACCCGATTTTGCCATTTTACTTTGTGAGGATACAAGACGAGTTTGTCTTCAGCGGTGTCATCGAAGACGGCCATCTTTTCCGAACCGACGACGACGAGCCGTTGCTCTTTGACCGGGTGCAGCCAGCTCACGAAGATGTGGGCTTGAACCCCGCTAGGGAAATCGAATTGGCTCAGGGTGACGTCAAAGATCTGACGATTGAGATAGGCGCCGCCCTGGCAGAAGACACGATTCGGCATCTCGTTCAGGAGTGACAGGATCACCGAGATGTCATGCGGCGCAAAGCTCCAGAGAATATTCTCCTCGGTACGGATCTTCCCGATGTTCAGACGGTTGGAATACAGGTAGTTGATCTGTCCGAGTGCCCCGTCCTGAATCAATTGCTGCAATTTCAGGATCGCCGGATGATACCTGAGAATATGCCCAACCATAAGGACTCTGTGCTGTGCGGCGGCCAGGTTGACGAGGTCCTCGCCCTGCTTTACGTCAATGGCGAGCGGCTTCTCGACGAAAACGTCCTTTCCGGCTTCGAGAGCCGCCTTAGCCATTTCGTAGTGGGTAGTGGCCGGCGTGGCCAGGGCGATGGCGGAAATAGACGGATCGCTAAGGACGACGCTGAAATCCCCGCAGAATCTTACACTCTTGTATTCGTTTCCGCAGCGCTCCTCGACAGATCTTTCGCCATCACAGAGCATTGCCAAGGCGCCAAGCTCGTGAAAGTTTCGGACGAGGTTCTTGCCCCAGTAACCAATTCCAACAACAGCGACGTTGATCTTGGACGTTCGGGCTAAATCGCTGTTCAGCGAGGTCACCCCAATAGCTCAACACACCTTGCGGCTGCGTGACCGTCTCCGTAAAGGCCCGGCCGCGGATCCGCTGGCGCAAATGAGTGCGTCGCCTGGATAATCTTCTCGGAGTCAGATCCGACCAAGATATTCCAGCCGGTCTGAACGGTCTCGACCCATTCAGTTTCGTCTCGCAGTGTGAGGCAAGGGACTCCCATCCAATAGGCCTCCTTCTGTAATCCGCCGGAGTCCGTGAGAACGAGTCTGGCGGAACCCGCCAGAGTCACCATATCGAGGTAGCCGACAGGATCGATCAGCTGGACGTGAGGTTCTGGCCGCCAATCCGCCCCCGTGATGATGCGACGTGCGCGAGGATGAATAGGGAAGACGACCGGCTCGTCCAGCGCGTTGAATGCGGTTAGAATCTGCGAAAGGCGCGCCCAATCGTCCGTGTTTTCACTGCGGTGCACGGTGGCAAGCAAGTACGATTTCTGCCGCAATCGGAGTCGCCCCAGGATCGCCGGCGGGTTCGCGTCAGCGTGCTGCCTTGCCCAGGTCAGGACGTCCAGCATGACATCGCCGACGAGATGAACGTTTCGCGACAGGCCCTCGGCGGCCAAGTTAGTGATCGCCGTGTCGCTCGGGCAGAGCAGCATGTTCGAGAGATGATCCGCCACCACACGGTTGATCTCCTCCGGCATGCGGCGGTTGAAGCTTCGTAGTCCAGCTTCGATGTGGGCGACTGGCACGGACAACTTTGAGGCTGCTAGAGCGCCGGCGAGCGTAGAGTTCGTATCGCCATAGATCAGGAGCCAATCCGGACGTTCGAGAAGCAAGACATCTTCAATTCCTTTGAGCATGGCGCCGGTTTGAGTGCCATGCGAACCGGACCCGACACCCAGATTCACCCGCGGCGGCGGTATGTCGAGCCCATCGAAGAAGATGCCGGACATTTCGTAGTCGTAATGTTGGCCCGTATGTACCAATATCTCCTGATGTCGCTCTCTCACGCGACGGCTTACTGCAGCCGCCTTGATGAACTGGGGTCGCGCCCCTACAATGGAAACAAGCTTCACGGATCCTCCGGCTCCAATAGTCCGGGCTCGCACTGCGTTCTCGATGTGGGACGCCCGATGTGTCGTGGCAGGACACCAAGCATCCGTTCCGCTACCTGAGCGCGCCGGTCTCCCTGACAGCGATCGACTGGAGGACCTTGGTCACTATGAGGCGCTGCCGCTCAGGAGAGAGCCCGGGAAACATCGGGAGCGAAAGCACCTGTGAGGCTGCCTGCTCGGCGACTGGGAAGTCACCGGGACGGAGCCTCAGAGCCTCGTAAGGCTTCGAGAGATGGAGTGGAACCGGGTAGTGGATGCCCGTTCCGATGCCTGCGGCGGTCAGGCCCATCTGGAGCTGTTCCCGATCCGAGACCCGCACCACATAGAGGTGGTAGACCGGTCGCGACCAGATCGGGACGTGTGGGAGGACGACCGCCCCCTCGGCATTGGCGAAGAGCTCGTCGTAGTCACGTGCTCGCTCTCGCCGCTGCTCGTTCCACTTCGCCAGATGACGAAGCTTCACCCGCAAGAGACCCGCCTGGATGGCGTCGAGCCGGCCGTTGTAGCCCTCGAGGTCGTGGAAGTATTTTCTCGATTGGCCGTGGTCGCGCAGCATCTGGCAGCGCCGCGCGAGTTGCTCGTCGTCGGTCGTGATGGCGCCCGCCTCGCCGCACGCGCCCAGATTCTTCCCCGGATAGAAGCTGAATGCCGCGGCATGACCCATCGACCCGGCCTTGCGCCAGCCGTTCCCTCTCTTCGAGAGGTACTCCGCGCCGTGCGCCTGGCAGGCATCTTCGACAACGATGAGGTTGTACTGGGCCGCGAGATCGAGGATAGGATCCATGTCAGCCATCTGCCCGTACAAGTGCACGGGAATGACTGCCGTCACCGGGCCGCCAGTGCGCTTGCTCACCGCCTGGTTGGTTTTCACGTCCCGTGTGCACCCGATCTCGAGATAGGAACGCAGCTTCTCCGGATCCATCGTGTAGGTGCGGTCGTCGACGTCCACGAAGTCGGGTCGCGCGCCGGCCTGGGAGATCGCTTCCGTGGTGGCGATAAAGGTGTTCGGAACGGTGACCACGGTGTCGCCCGGTTGGACGCCGCCGGCGATTAGCGCAAAGCGCAAAGCGTCGGTGCCGCTCCCCACGCCGACGCAGTGCCGCGCGTCGCAAAACTCCGCGAACTCTCGCTCGAAGGCCTCCACCATCGGTCCACCGATGAACCTCGCAGTCTTCAGGGCCGCCTTGAAGACCGAGACGAGTTCCTCTTCCAGCTCCTGATGCGGAGTCACCAGGTCCACCAGCGGGATCTGTTCGCCGGTGATCATCGGAGAGCTCGTGTGTCGCCGGCGAGCGACCGCAGGAGGCGCGCAGGATATCCCGCCACAATCGCGTTGGCCGGAACGTCGCGGGTCACCACGCTCCCCGCCCCGATCAGGGAATTCGCGCCGATCGTGAGGTTGGCGAGGATGGTGGAGCCGGAGCCGACGGAGGCGCCCGTCCTCACGAGGGTAGGCTCGACGTGCCAGTCGTTTTCCGTCTGCAACTCACCGCGCGGGGTGGTGGCGCGCGGATAGGTGTCGTTGATGAACGTCACGCCATGCCCAATGAAGACATTGTCCTCGATGGTCACGCCTTCGCAGATGAAGGTGTGGCTCGAGATCTTGCAGTTCCTGCCGATCTTCGCGTTCCTCTGAATCTCCACGAAAGGACCGATCTTCGTGTTGTCGCCGACTTCGCAGCCGTAGAGATTGACGAATTTGCCCAACTTGACGCCCTTGCCCAGCCTCACGTCGGGAGCGACGCACTGATAGTCGTTCATAGCTGGATCGCCTTGCCCCTCGCGCTCAGCGACTGGTCGGCCGCCTCGAGAAGTCGCACGACGCGACAGCCGGCCACGCCGTCATTCACTGGCGTCTGGTTCTTCGTGACACAGTCGATGAAATAATCGAGCTCGACCTTGAGCGCTTCGGACTGCTCCACGCGTGGGGCCCACATGTCGCCCGCGCGATAGCTCACCAGCAGGTCGTAGAGACCGTGGCCGTTCTGGACCTGGACGCCCTTGTCGTAGACCTTGATCTTTTCGTCGGCCTCGAGGTCGTTCCAGACCAGCATCTTCTTCTCACCGCCGATGAGCGTTGTCCTGATCTTGACGGGCGACAGCCAGTTGACGTTGATGTGGGCGATCGTGTTTCCCGGGAAATAGATCGTGAGATACGCGACATCCACGAGACCATTCAAGTGGGTTTCGCCGGTCGCGATCACCGCGTCGGGCTTCGCCCGGATGAGGAAATCCATGATCGCCAGATCGTGCGGTGCCAGATCCCAGACGACGCTGACGTCGTGCTGGAACAGCCCCAGGTTGACGCGCGTGGAGTCGTAGTAATAGAGATCGCCGAGGACGCCATCGTCGAGGAGCTCGCGGATCTTTCGGACGGCGCCGGTGAAGAGAAAGGTGTGGTCCACCATGATGGTGAGCTTCTTCCGCTCGGCCAGCTCGATCAGCTCCTCCGCCTGGTGGGTGGTGGAGGTGAAGGGCTTTTCGACGAAGACGTGCTTGCCGTTCTCCAAGGCGGCCTTGGCGAGGTCGAAGTGCGTCGAGACGGGGGTCACGACGGCGATGGCGTCGATCTCGGTCGAGGTCAGCAGCTCTGTGGGGTCCGTAGTGACCGGGACGCCCGGGTGCGCCTGGGCCACCCGCTTGAGGGCGGCCGGACTCAGGTCGCAGACGCCGCCGACCTCGCATCCCTCGAGGCCCCGGAGGTTGCGGACAATGTTCGGGCCCCAGTAGCCGTAGCCGATGACACCGATGTGAATCATCGTGTATGTGCGCTTGGGTCTGACGGCGGCATTGTCCCGACCTCGACTCAGTGCGCTCCGTCGCCGGTAAATACGGCGCGGGGCGTCTGGAGCAGGATCTTGAGGTCGAGCCCGAGCGACCAGGCTTTCGCGTACTTGAGGTCGAGACGTACCATGTCGTCGAAGCGCAGCCTGCTGCGCCCGTTCACCTGCCAGAGGCCGGTGACCCCAGGCTTGACTTCAAGCAGGCGCCGCCGGTGCCAGACGTCGTAGGCCTCGAGCTCATAAGGGATCGGCGGCCGTGGCCCAACCAGGGACATTTCCCCGCGGAGGACATTCAGGAATTGGGGAAGCTCGTCCAGACTGGTCTTCCGCAGAAACCGCCCGACGCGAGTCACCCGCGGATCCTCGGTGATCTTGTAGACAGCCTTGTGCTGCTGTGTGTCGGAGACGCCGGCGTCAACGGCTCCGGCGATGAATCGCTTGACGTACTCCATGTGGATCCGTGAATCGTTGACGGCGTACATGGAGCGGAACTTCAGGCACGTGAAGGGGATTCCGTACTGGCCGATCCTCTTCTGTCGGAAGAAGACAGGTCCGGGCGATGAAAGTTTAATCGCAACGGCGATGGCCAGAAAAATCGGCGACAGGACGATCAACGCCATCAAGCTGCCCACAGCGTCAATAGCCTGCTTGATCCCACGGGACACCCTTCTCGCTTCGTCACGCTGCGCGAGATCCGGGTACAGCGCGGCAGTGGCCTGGAGGCCCGCCTCGTGATCTTCGCAGTCTTCCGGGAAGGAGTAAAACGAGATTCGAATACGACTCAGTTCTTCCGTGCGCAGCCTGGACTCGAGAGCGGCAGTGACCTTGGCGCGCAGGGTGTTGAGGACAGATTTCTTATCCCCGCTACCGAGTTCGGCAAATATGACCCCAAGGGTGGAGTTTTCCCTGTACCAGCCGGCGATGTCCGTCTCTCGGATCGAGGCTGAGATGACGGAGACGGTTTTGCTGAAGACGTTGTCCCCGTTGGTATTCTGGACCGGCTTCACCTGATTGAGCAACATCAGCACAAAGAACTTTCGAGAGCGCTCCGCGCGCTTCCGCTCCAGGCACAGCGCCCGAAGGAACATAGGCTCGGGCAGTAGCGCGTGGAGTTCGTTCAGAGAGTCTTTGTTCAAGGGAGAAAAGTCCATGGTTCGGCTACCGTGCTTGCGGGGAGCAAGGGGAGTGCCAAGCCGTCAGCCGAATAAGATCAGAGGGATAGCGTCGCTTTCGAGGGAGACAACCACCCAAATACTGAACCTTGCTATCCGATTGTTGAAACTCCTTTTCACAGTCTCGCCCCTCGAATTCAGAGCCTCACCAAACGGCCACGCCGGCCGGCGACTTCCGGAACGCTGTGGCGCGTATCCACGATCAGTCGCGCGTGACGCGCCACCGCGCGATAGTCGAACTCGACGTGGTCCGTGAGAATCAGGACGCAATCAGCCCCGCGTAGTTCCGCGCCGGTCGCCTCCACGGCCTTGAGCTCGGTCCCGTCCACTCGAAAGGTCGGCACGTGCGGGTCGGCGTACGACACCTCGGCGCCCTTTCGGCGGAGCGTGGCGATGATCTCGTAGGCCGGAGACTCCCGAGTGTCGCCGATCCCGCGCTTGTACGCGACGCCTAGGACGAGGATCCGGGTGTCCTTCAGCGGGCGGCCCGCGTCGTTGAGGGCTTCGCTGACGAGCCTCAGCACGTGGGCGGGCATCGCGCGGTTGATGTCGTCCGCCAGGGAGATGAACCGTGCCTCATAACCGCTGACACGCATCTTCCAGGAGAGGTAGAGGGGGTCCACCGGGATGCAGTGTCCGCCGATCCCTGGGCCTGGATAGAAGGGCATGAAGCCGAACGGTTTCGTCGCCGCGGCATCGATCACTTCTCGGGTGCTGACCCCGAGGTACCGGCACATGAGGGAAAACTCGTTGGCGA
>WNGR01007084.1_pt1 | contig 19479 bp, 19 predicted proteins | sample 5407581 | NCBI WGS metagenome assembly WNGR01 (sample SAMN13153383, study PRJNA577476) | soil metagenome | isolation source: 80 cm soil or saprolite under Garry oak tree replicate 2 | place: USA:California | collected 2016-06-15 | reverse complement strand
AAACAAACGCCCCACGTTTGGCCGGAACATTGGAAGACATCGGCGCAAAACGAGTCTCGCTAGCATCGAGTTTGCCGGGCGCTGGTCGGCCTTGAGGACAGCGAGCTGCACGAAAGGAAAAGATTGGGTTGAGTCTTCGACTGATCTTGTCGCGCCACGAGCAAACACTGAGAGTGCACTCGGAAAATTTGCTCGGGTATTGCTGCGCCGTTATGGCGTTGTGTTCCGTCGTTTGCTCGAGCGAGAAAATTTTGACGTAAGCTGGTACGAATTGGGCCGCATTTACCGGCGCTGGGAAGCCCGCGGTGAAATTCGCGGCGGTTATTTCGTAGGAGGAATTAGCGGCGAACAATTCGCGTTGCCCGAGGCCATCGGCTTGTTGCGGTCCATTCGTAAAGCGTCGCCAAAGAACGAACTGATTACACTCAGCGCGGCGGATCCACTGAATTTGCAAGGCATTCTCACGCCGGGGCCGCGCATTGCTGCGGTCACATCAAACCGGATTTTGTTTCGCGATGGATTGCCGATCGCTGCGCTCGAGGCAGGCGAGACTCGCAAACTCGCCACGGGACGAGTCCGTCCGACTGGCGGACTTTCTGAGGACTCCGTCTCGGATACGCAAATCGAAACGGCCCTTAAAATCGGAAAGCTGCGGCCGTCGTTACGGCCGTATTACAAGTAAGCTCGCAAACCTGGCGCGCGATTCGATATTGATCTCGCACGCAATCTGTCTCCTGAGCGGAGCGAAGGACCTCACACAAGCTGATTGAGTACGCCAGTCAATTTGCGTGATTCAAACTTCGATCGTGAGGTCCCTCGCCGTCTCCGCGGCTTGCATGACAAGCGCGGTTATTGCTTAACGATCTCGGCGTTCTCGATCATCGCGATGCCACCACGCTCGGCCAGCTTGCCTTTCACGGTTATGGTCTTGCCGCATTGTTCGGCGAGCTGATCATTCATCGGCTTGTGTTCGCCCACGACCAGATACGCTTTGCCTTCGCTAACAATGCCTACCGGACCCCCGCTCCGGATGCACTTGGCGCCGCAGGATTGCCCGTGCTTCTCGCCGACAGCGTTATGATCGACATAACACATCATGTCCACCACTTCGCCAGTCACTTCTTTCGAAGCAGCCACATCGCTGCCGTGCTCGTGTTCCTGCGCGATCGCCAGCGGCGCGCACGCCAGGGCTGCGATGAAGGTCGCAGTCACTGCAACTTTCAAGACTGTAGGCTTATTGCTTGTTGAATTAAACATGCTAGAAACCTCTGCCGATTTTCAGTTCGGTCAATCAGGTTGGGCGGTTCACCCGAACCGCCCGCGGTCGATTGAGGTCAATCGACCCTACCTTTCTCGATGAGATCTGCGAATTGATCGAAGAAGTAAGAGGCGTCGTGTGGCCCGGGCGCCGCTTCTGGATGATATTGCACGCTGAAGATTGGCAACTCCTTGTGCCGCATTCCCTCCACGGTGCCGTCGTTTAAATTGATGTGCGTGACTTCCACACTGGGCGGCAGCGAGTCTGGATCGACAGCGAATCCATGATTTTGCGCAGTGATCGCCACTTTACCGCTGCCCAAATCTTTTACCGGCTGGTTCGCGCCGCGATGGCCAAACTTTAATTTGAATGTCGATCCGCCGAACGCGAAGCCGAGAATTTGATGGCCAAGACAGATCCCGAAGATTGGTTTCTTGCCCATCAAATCGTGCACTGCCTTGTGCGCATAGGGCAATGCGGCTGGATCGCCGGGACCGTTGGAAAGAAAAATTCCGTCGGGATTCACCGCCAGCGCCTCGTTGGCGGTTGTCGATGCGGGGACAACAGTCACTCCGAAGCCTTTCTGGCGAAGCAGGCGCAGGATGTTTTGCTTGATGCCATAATCGTACGCCACAATCCGAAACTTGATTGGCGGAAGCGCGCGTTTGCTTCCGCCATTAGCCGCGGCAATCGACCACGGCGCGCTTAACTTGTCTTCCGGGTCCCATTGGTAGATTTCGGACGTGGACACTTCGCGCACGTAATCCATTCCGATCACGCCTTGGCCTTCGATCGCCCGCTGCGTAGCTTCCTCCAGCGAAATCTCTTCCGTTGTTAAACACGCTTTCATCGCGCCGCGCGTGCGCAAATGTCGGGTCAGCGCGCGCGTGTCGATTCCCTGGGCGCCGGGAATCTTCCATCTTCGCAAATATTCATCGAGCGACATTTCCGACCGCCAATTGCTCGGCACCTCGGTTAATTCTTCGATGATGAATCCACGCACGTGCGGCGAACGGCTTTCCTGGTCGAGCGAATTAATGCCGTAATTTCCGATTAAGGGATATGTCATCGCCACGATCTGCCCGCGATAGGAGGGATCGGTCAGCATCTCTTGATAACCGGTCATGGCGGTGTTGAAACAAATCTCGCCGACGCGTGTGCCGGTTGCGCCAAACGATTCGCCCTCGAAAAATCGACCGTCTTCCAGGGCTAGGAGAGCGCGCATGTCACCGCGCACTGTCGATCTTAATACGCGAATTTCAAACGTCTGCTTCTAGGGAACGCAAAGCCGACACGTTCGGCAAGCAGTTGCTGCTGCTAACGCAGCGCGGCGGCTTCCTCGTGATGGCCTTCAAGTTCGAGCACCATCCGTTTGATGTGCTTGTAGTTCTGGTGTGATCGAAGGAACTGCAAACTCTCTTGCGAATCGCCCCATTGCATTACCTGGATCGTTTCCCGGCGAGCGCCCCACGAATTCATTTCGCGCTGGTTCGCCATATAGAGGTCGATAGTGTTGCGTCCGGCGAGCGCCCATCCGTAATCTTCCACGCGATACACTTGCCCGGTGGAAAGCAAACGGAAAACTGTGCCCGCCGGCCAGCGCGACCAGTCTGCCGCTGCGCTTCCGGGGACCAACCGCGTTGGAGCTGATGGTGTCGGTCTTCCCCGTCTCGTTCTGATTGTCGTCGTTGTTGTTCTCTCGGACAACGAGAATGGCTGAAGTTGCGGCGAATAAGAAGCGCGACGCACCTGCACATCGCTGCTTTCGTGCACGGGGATGGCCCGCGGAACTTCATACACCGGAATAGCGCGGGGTACAGCTTCGGCACGGTGAATTGGCGGACCGGCAGCATGCAATTCTCCTCCGAGCGCGTTGCGATTGCTGTATTCGCGGTGGTCGGATTCGGTGTGTGTGTAAGCAGTGGTGCGTACATGCTGAAAATCCGTTTTCGCCAGCGGCGGCTCATACGGCGGCAGAGCGCGCTGGGTGGTGCCGCACGCAGTAAGGAGAACAATTGCGATGAACGCTGCAAGAACAGCGAACGCAAGGAGGCGAAGCTTAGTATGACTCAAGGCGAATCGCCGGAGTTATTAACAGTTATTCACAAGCCTTGGCAAGCCTATTTTTAAGATTTTTTTGGCCGGTTTCCCTGGGAGATTACTTTTCCTATCCGCGATATCCGCGTAGCTTGCGACTCACCTATGGTCGCAGAATTCGAAAATCAGGTTTCCCAAACTCTTGAGGAAATTAAATCGCAAGGCCTTTTCAAAACCGAGCGAGTGATCACAAGCCCGCAGGACGCTCACATTGCGATCACCGGCGGCAAATGCGTGCTGAACATGTGCGCGAACAATTATCTTGGTCTCGCCGATCATCCCGCGCTGGTCGCTGCCGCCAAAGAAGCGCTCGATACGCACGGTTTTGGCATGGCGAGCGTCCGTTTCATTTGCGGCACGCAGGACATTCACAAGGAACTCGAAGCCGCGCTCACGAAATTTCTCGGCACGGAGGAGACCATTCTTTATCCATCCTGCTTCGATGCCAACGGCGGACTTTTTGAGACGCTGCTTACCGACAAGGACGCAGTGATCAGCGACGAACTAAATCACGCCAGCATCATCGACGGCATTCGCCTCTGCAAAGCGCAACGGTTTCGTTACAAGCACAACGACATGGCCGATCTCGAAGCGCAATTGCGCACTGCGAAGGATGCGCGGTTCCGGTTGATTGCGACCGATGGCTGCTTCTCGATGGACGGAACGATCGCGAATCTGGCGGCGATTTGCGAGCTGGCAGAAAAATACATCACCGGCACCCTGGGCAAAGCGCTAGGTGGCGCGAGCGGCGGTTTCACAAGCGGTCGTAAGGAAATTGTCGATCTTTTGCGGCAACGCTCGCGTCCATATTTGTTTTCAAACACCATCGCGCCGCCGGTTGTCGCCGCGAGTCTGAAAGCGCTTGAACTGCTGAGCGCATCGACGGAATTGCGCGACATACTCGAAGAGAACACAAAATACTTTCGCGCGGCGCTGAGCGAGCGCGGTTTAACCATCAAGCCGGGCGTGCACCCGATCGTGCCGATCATGATTGGCGACGCCGCGAAATCGCAAAGATTCGCGGCGCGCATGCTGGAGAAAGGCGTTTACGTCATTGGCTTTTTCTACCCAGTGGTCCCGCACGGCACGGCGCGCGTTCGCACGCAAGTCTCCGCCGCGCATTCGCGCGAAGATTTGGAGTTTGCCGTCAACGCCTTTGCCGAAGTAAACGAAGAACTGAAAGCGCTGTAGCGGCAGCGGTGTCCGCGGCGCAATTAAACACTGCGGGCGACACGCCTGCCACTACAGGAAAAGTCATGCTTTACATGATCATCGAGCGTTTTAAAGAAGGCGCCGCGCCGGAAATTTATCGGCGTCTCCGCGAACAAGGGCGGATGATGCCTGCGGGCTTAGAATACGTTTCCAGCTGGATCGATATGGATTTCAAGATCTGCTGGCAGCTCATGCAAACAAAAGATTTTGCGCTGTTCGATCAATGGACGACCAATTGGCGAGACTTGATAGACTTTGAAGTCGTCCCGGTCCGCACTTCTGCGGAAGTGCGCGAAACGATGAATAAAAAACTGTAGGGGAAGCCGGTGGCTTGCCGTTGGGGCGCTAACAGCGTCTCCTACAGAGATTCGCGACTCACGGCCCGCTCAAATTGCAACTGTCTCGCAGCAAATCGGACCGCCATTATCGCGTTGCTACTGAAACGGTTTTCAAATCCAGCTGGAGCGCTTGTCCTTTTTGCCAAGAATCCGCTCCGGTATCGACCTTGAAGTCCGGAATATCGGCGCGTGCCGCCTTTTTCGTAGCCGAGGGCGTATAAAGCTTATCGCGTTCAGCGATGATATTCGCTTTCGCCTGTCCATCGGCGGTGAAAGCCATCATCAGCTGCGGAATTCCCAGCGGCAATTTATCGCCGCGATCAACTTGCCAGGTGTGCCAGGTTTTCCCGTACGTGCCGATTAGCGCCTTTACCAAGTCTTTCTCCGCGGCATCGGGCATGTCGGGAGCGGTGAGCACGCCCGACTTCACTTCGTAGTTATGGCTGTGCCAGAGCTTCTTCTCTTCCGGGGACAGCGTTTCGAAAATTTTCGCGCTGACGATGTATTCGATCCCGATCAGACGCGCGCCCGGCTTGTTCGAATCGTAGATGACGCATTGCAAGACATCTTGCGGTTGCGGCGAACAATAATGTTCGGCAATGATCTGCCGGCTCATGTCGCCACTGTAAAAGTGGATGCCGCACACATGAGCGTGGATATCGCGTATCGGCGGAAAACTCGCGCTTTCGGCGCTTTTGGTTTTCTCCGGCGACTGCGCGAAGGCCGCTGCCGCGATGAACAGAGATGAGGTTAACACCTGTAGAATTTTCATATTAAGATTTGCTCCTTTTGTTTGAGTTGACCTGAGCGGCAAGCTTAAGGAATTCCGCCCGCTCCAGACAAGCCAAATCATCACATGCGGTGGAATCCATTGGTAGGACGATTGACCTCAATCGCCCTGGGCGGTTCGGTGAACAGCCCCTACCACCTGGCCGGTGACAAGTCACTCTCTGAAAATATCAGATAAGCTGCACTCGATCGCTGCATCCGCATCCGGTGATTACGTCTGAATAAAGTGGCGCGCAGCGGCGGGTGTAGCAGATTATGGTGTGCACAAGATTGCTGCCAGCACTATCGATTGGGATGCGGTCCGCGGAGATTTCCCGATTCTCCGCGAGCGGGCGCACGGGCATCCCCTGATCTATCTCGATAGCGCCGCAACCTCGCAAAAACCGCGGGCAGTGATCGAGGCGCTCCGGAATTTTTATGAGCATGAGAACGCCAACGTGCATCGCGGGCTGCACACGCTGAGCACACGCGCGACGGAAGCTTACGAAAAAGCGCGAAGGCGTGTCGCGGAATACATCGGAGCAGCGAGTGCAGACGAGATCGTGTTCACGCGCGGAACGACCGAGAGCATCAATCTCGTCGCGCAAGCGTGGGGCGGAAAATTTATTCGTCAAGGTGATGTGATCCTGCTGACGGTGATGGAGCATCACAGCAACCTGGTGCCATGGCAGTTACTGGCGGAACGAACCGGGGCCCGGCTGCGTTTCGTCCCCGTTCTCGATGATGGGACTCTCGATCTTGATCAGCTTTCTTCGCTGCTCACGCCGGAGGTAAAGCTGTTTGCCTTCACGCACATTTCAAACTCTCTCGGCACAATTAATCCAGTCGCGGATCTCTGCGCGAAGGCGCACGCCGTGGGAGTGCTCGCGCTCGTGGACGCGGCGCAGAGCGTGGGACATTTGCCCATCAACGTGCGCGAGCTTGGCTGCGATTTCCTCGCATTTTCCGGGCACAAAATGTGTGGACCGACCGGCATCGGAGCCCTCTACGCGCGCGCGGAGATTCTTGATTCCATGCCGCCATACCATGGCGGCGGCGAAATGATCGTGAGCGTGACCCTGGAAAAAACCACGTTTAAGAAAGCGCCCCATCGGTTTGAGGCCGGCACGCCGAATGTCGCCGGCGCGATCGGCCTCGCGGCAGCGATTGATTACCTCGAGCAGATTGGACGCCCGGCAATTTTCGAGCACGACTCGCAACTTGCGCGCTATGCGGCCGAGCGTCTCACTGAATTGCCCGGCACGCGCGTTTTCGGGCCAACTGATGAGCGCGGCGCGCTTGTTGGATTTGTCATGGACGCGGCGCATCCGCACGATCTCACCACATTCGCCGATCAGTATGGCCTGGCCATGCGGGGCGGGCATCATTGCAACCAACCGCTGATGCGCCGGTTCGGTGTGTCGGGGACAACTCGCGCGAGCTTTTACTTTTATAACACGATGGAGGAAATCGATCGAATGATTGAAATTCTTCAGGCGGCGGTGCGTTTCTTTTCATGATCCCGGAAATCGAAGAGCTTTATCAGGAAGTGATCCTCGATCATTCGCGCCGGCCGCGGAATTTCGGCGAGCTGCCAGACGCTGCCGTTCTGGTGCATGGGGATAATCCAGCCTGCGGCGATGAAATTCATCTCGCCGTAAAATTCGACACCAGCGGAGGCTTGCAAGACATCAAATTCACCGGGCGCGGTTGCGCGATCAGCCAGGCGTCCGCGTCGTTGATGACGATGAAATTGAAGGGCAAGAGTCGCGAGGAAGTGCTGGAAATGCTCCATGCATTCCACGACTTGGTGACGAATGAGACGAACGAAGCGCCGAAAAAACTCGGCGATCTCCGTGTGATGAGAGGCGTGCGCAATTTTCCGCTGCGCGATCTCCGTGTGATGAGAGGCGTGCGCAATTTTCCGCTGCGAGTCAAGTGCGCCATGCTTGCCTGGCGTGCAGTGGAGCAGGCCCTGGAGCAGGGGGTAGGCGAGGCCATTGTTTCCACCGAACCGGCGTAAATCGCACCGCAGTTTCGGTAAAGGCGCGATGCGGACAATTGCGTTGGCGAGAATCGACCAACAGCGGCGCTTGGGGAAGACGCCGTTCCTCGTTTAGTCCACTTCAATGCAACTGGAAGCCAGTCGAGTTCTTCAGCGATTGAAACCGCTGTTTCGAGAAAATTTCGAGAAGTTCGGCGAGTTGGGCGCGGCGGTATCGGTCTGGCAAAACGGAAAACCGATTGTTGATCTTTGCGGCGGCTTTCGAGATCGGCGTCGTGAAAAATCGTGGGCAGCTGACACGCTCGTCTTGGTCTGGTCGGCGACGAAAGGGATCGGCAGCGCGTGTCTTCTTCATGCATTGCAGGAACACAAGATCGAGATCAGCCAACGCGTCGCGGAGTTCTGGCCGGAGTTTGCCCAAGCTGGCAAGGAGAAAATCACGCTGTCGCAGTTGCTGTCGCATCAAGCCGGGCTTTGCGCTCTGGATCGGCGGGTGGATGTGCTCGACTACGGGGCGGTCATTCAAGCATTGGAAACGCAAAGACCGTTATGGCCGCCCGGGACGGCGCATGGTTATCACGCGCGCACATTCGGTTTTCTTCTCGAAGAACTTGTGCGCCGAATCGCCGGGAAAACGTTATCGGATTATTGGCAGCAAAATTTTGCCCGACCACTCAATCTCGATTTCTGGATCGGTCTGCCAGAAAAGGAAAATCCGCGCGTGGCCACGATCTACGCTGCAAAGCCCGGCAAACCTCCGGAGTCGAAAAACCGCCAGTCCGGCTCGGACTTTTATCTCGATCTTGTTACGCCCGGCACTTTGGCGCGCAAGACGTTTACGTCACCGTACGGCCTGCACGTCATCAGCAGGATGAACAGTCCTGCGATCCGTGCGCAGCCAATCGTTTCCTTCGGCGGAATTGGAAGCGCCGTCGCGCTGGCAAAATTTTATTCCATGCTCGCGAACGGCGGAAAATTCGATGGCCAGACTTTTTTCTCGGAAAAAGCAATCGCATGGATGACTACCAAGCTGGCCGATGGTACGGACCGCGTCCTTCAAATGCCAACAGCGTTTTCAGCCGGCTTTATGAAAGATTCGCAAAGCGCAGCGCGAAGAATATTCGGCACATCGTCGAGGGCCTTCGGCCATCCTGGCGCAGGCGGGAGCCATGCCTTTACCGACCCGGAAAACAAAATCGCGTTTGCTTACGTGATGAACCAAATTGAGCAATCGCTGCTGCCCACCGAAAAAGCGTTGCGGCTGGTGGACACCATCTACGGTAGGGGCGATTGACCCCAATCGCCTGCACTACCAACCTTCCCTACCCATTCGCCGATTATCGTGATTGAAATTTTTCGAAGGTGCACTGCGCGCCGATGTTCGAAAAGGAAAATGCCCTGCCACGTTCCGAGTTGCATTCTTCCATCGACAATTGGCACCGTTTCGCTGGTGCGGGTTAAGACCATTCGGATGTGTGATGGCATGTCGTCGCTGCCTTCGGAGCCGTGGCTGAAGTAATCGGCATCTTCCGGAACGAGGCGGTCAAGGAACTCCTCGAGATCGCGTCGCGCCGTCGGATCGGCGTTCTCCATGATGGTCACGCTGCAGCTAGTATGCTGCACGAACACCGTCACTGTCCCATTGCGGACGCCGCATTCATCGATCTTGGCCTGGATACCGTCGGTGATTTCGTACAACCCCTTACCGTTCGTGCGAATTTCGAGTTTTTCGTGATGAATGTGCATGGATTGCAGCGCGAAAATAACACCGCGCGAAACAATAGTCGCGCGTTGATCTTTCCACCGGCGGTGGCCTAGTAACCTCAATGCAATGCGATCTCGAGCGGGTGCTGTTTGAGGAGCCGGCGATCCACCGGCGGTTCGATGAACTGGCTGCGCAGATTTCAAACGACTATCGGAACCACGAGGTGACCGTGATCGCAGTCTTAAACGGTAGTCTGATGTTCATGTCGGACCTGCTGCGGCGAATTCCCCTCCCGTTGAAATTGAATTGCGTGAGCGTGGTCAATTATCACGGAAAAGCGCAAACGAGCGGCGAAGTGATTTTCAAACAGGTCGCGCTGCCGGATGTGATCGGTCGAGATATATTGATCCTGGATGACATTCTGGACAGTGGCCACACGCTCGCAGCCATTCGCGACAAATTAGAAGCGGCTAAGCCGCGGAGCATCCCGGTCTGCGTCTTGCTGAGTAAAAAGAAACCGCGCGCCCGCCATGTTGATGCGGATTATGTGGGGTTCGAGATTGAGGACGAATTCATCGTGGGGTATGGGCTCGATTTCATGGAACGCTATCGCAACTTGCCATGTATCGGTGTGCTGCGGAAAGAACTGGTCGCTTAACCGAGCAGATGAAAATTCGGGTGCAGTTTTACGCGCAACTGTGCGATCTAACCGGAATCCGGGAGTTCGATGTCAGTCTTCCGGAAGGCGCGACAATTCGCGACTTGTTGGAACTAATTTATTCGCAACGGCCTGCCTTGCGCGCGCACGACAAAAGTATTTTAATCGGCAGCGGCGTGGAATTTGTCGATCGCGCCTACAAGCTGAAGTCAGGCGAGGAAATTTCCATCATGCCGCCTGTGCAGGGCGGATAAATCTATCCGCCAAATATCGCCAATGACGCCAAAGAAAGAATATCAAGCCTTCGCCGCCTCGGATTCCATTCGTGTCGATCCGTGTTCATTCGTGGTTTTCGGTTAGTCGCGGAGATTTTTGAAATATGTGGCGATGCCGAAATCGCGACTCCGTACAAACTGAATCACGGCTTGCAGTTCATCTTTCTTCTTTCCGGTGACGCGAATTTGTCGATCTTGCAATTGGCTTTGGACTTTGAAACCCTGCGACTTGATCGCCTGAATGATCTCTTTGGCTTTGTTTCCCTCGAGGCCCTGGCGAATTTTCAACTCCTGCCGGGCGTGGCCGACAGATGAGACGGCGGGCTCGTCCTGTTCGATGTTGCGCAGGTCCACTCCGCGCTTGGAAAGCTTTCCGACGAGAATCTCGCGTAATCCACGGAGGTGCGCCGCGTCCTGAGCAGTAAGGATGATTTTGTCTTTCTCAGGGAGAATTTCGGCCGTTACGCCTTTAAAATCGAACCGCGTAGCCAACTCCTTGCGCGCCTGATTGATCGCGTTGTCGAGCTCTTGTTTGTCCACTTCCGAAACAATGTCGAACGAAGGCATTGCAGAATTTTCGATTTTCGATGTTTAATTTTGGATTTGCAAACAAGATGCTGATAGCAGGTCGGAACCTTCTCACGGATTAGTTTCCACGATTTTGATGTTCCCTGCCGTGGTGTGAATCCTTAGTGCGGCCTTGCCTCCGCCATGGATTGACGTGTCGGTCCTTGTGGTCTCTTCGGTTCCGCGCTCGGCTGATTTCTCGAAATCATTCTCAATTTTTCCGTCGCCAGTTTCAGCAATCAGATGAAAAGCAGCGTCGCTCGGAAGCACAGCCCACGCATTCCCAAGTGCGATATTTGCCTGAATCGAAAATTTTCTCGGCTCCCACCAATCATGAGCCAGGGTCAACGTGCCGCGATCCAAAGTGAATTCGACATTGCTAAAGCAGTTGTGAGCAAACACCGTCCCATTTCGTAACCTGGCTCGTACCGTTTCGCCGCTCATTCCGTCCACCAGAACTTCCCCGTCGCGTAATTGCAATCGCGATAGATTGGCCGTTGTTGGAACAACGATGGTGTAATCCACCGTACCGGAGCGATCAGAAAAGTCCCATCGTTGTTTTTTCGGGATGCTCGTCTCGATTGAGGCGGAGCCTTCCTGGACAGAGACATTAACGGCGATCTGTTTCAACCGCTCGCGGGTGTATGCTTTCTTGATAGCTTCCACCCGCATCTCGTTGATGTTTGAACCGTAAACAAAGACCGCGCCATCCTCATTGGTGACTGTGATGTTGGCCGTCGGTTCAATCGCATAGACTTGCTCGAATGCTTCCTCCAGGGTGCGCTCCGTCGCGGATCCGCATCCGGCAAGCGCCAGCAATAATATAGCCAATGCGAGCCGAATGCCTTGCCGGTAACTAATTGCCGATCGCACGCACAAACTCCATCACTGCATGTGCGTTGGTGATCAAGGGAAGAAATGCCGTGAGCGTAAGAACTGCCCAAAGCGCTGCTTCACCCCAGAACTCGTAGCGCGCTTCATTTTTGAAATACTCGCCTGTGATATTCCAAAACGATCGCGCGCAGTTGCGCACATAACGACGACTCGACTCCTCGAATGTGAGGGGATGGTAATTGTAGTCTGTGGCCGGCCAGCCTGTCCGTCGCCTCATCGCGTGTTCGCAGGAATCGCGGCGCACAGGACTGATGAATATTGAGAATGTTGGTTTCATAATTGTTGTTTCTCATGAGATGCGCGGCACTTCGGCGTTGGATTCAAAAATGTGGCGCAGGTTTCTAACTTGCGTGGCAAGAAGAGAGGGCGAGTTACAAACCATCATGGGGTTTGCCCACGCGTGTCGCTTCTCATAATATCAGTCGGAGAAATTGTGCGGAAGCTGTCTCGATCTTGGTGGCAGGGTCTGTTTGTTATCGCGGCCGTCACAGCCGCAAGCGTTCTCACGTTGATTTCGCTCTACGGCTTCCGGCGCGAAGCCATATCCCCGGAGAATCGTCCCATTCAGTCACGAATCGCTGGTTATGTGAGTTCGAATGCCTGCCGCGCATGTCATCCTGGTAATTATGCGAGCTGGCACGCGTCGTTTCATCGCACGATGACGCAGGTGGCGACGCCCGCGAGTCTGCCGCCCGAGATGGACAAATTGGAGCTTGCGTTCAATGGCCGCGAATACAAGACGGAGCGGCGCGGCGACAAGCTCTTTGTCCGCACGCGAGCGGAAGGCAGCGGCAACTATGGCGAACCGCAACAGGTCGTCCTCGTGACAGGTTCCCATACGTTACAAGTCCCATGGCTGGAGACAGGCGAGGGCCGCACTCTGCAGCAATTTCCATTCGGTTACATCGTCGCTGAGAAAATGTGGGCGCCAATGAGCCAGACCTTCCTGCTTCCGCCAAACGTGAAGGAATATTATTATGTGGGAGCGTGGAATGGCGCGTGCATGGATTGCCATGTCACGCAGGGGCAATCACGGTTTGTCGCCGACAACAAGTGGGATTCGCAGGTGGCCGAGTTCGGGATCGCGTGCGAAGCCTGCCACAGTGAAGGGCGCGAACACATTGAGCGCAATCGTAATCCGATTCGCCGTTTCAAAATTCATCTCACAACAAAGTCGGATCCGACCGTGACCAATCCTGCAAGTTTGAAAGGTCCGGAATCCGGGCTCGCCTGCGGTCAATGTCACAGCGTGTGGGCTTTTAACGACATGACGGACAAGATCGATTTCAATCGCCATGGCGCCGCTTTCCGTCCTGGCGCTCGCAACCTTGCCCAGCGTTTTGTGGTTCAACCAAACGCGCCGGATCATCGTGAACAGAAAGATTTCATTCACCGCACCGAGCCGGATTTTTTTCACAATCGATTCTGGGGCGATGGGATGATTCGCGTGACCGGGCGCGAATTTAACGGGGTGCAGGGGTCGCCTTGTTTTCGCGGAGGCGAATTCTCCTGCATTTCCTGCCACGAAATGCATCTTGATTCTCCGGGTCAGGCCGATGTGAAGACGTGGGCCCGCACGGGGCAGCTAAAACCGAAAATGGATTCGGACGCTGCCTGTTTGCAGTGTCACAAAGATTTGAGCGCAAGACTCGTTGCGCATACGCATCATAGCGCGGACTCGTCCGGCAGCCGTTGTTACAATTGCCATATGCCGCGCACCACGTTCGGATTGCTGCACGCGATGCGCAGCCATCAGGTCTCCTCGCCAACCGTGCAGGAAAGCCTCGCCTATGGGCGGCCGAATGCCTGCAACCTTTGTCATCTTGATCAAAACCTTGCCTGGGCTGCGCAGAATCTGCACGCGTGGTATAACCAACCCATGCCAGAACTTTCTCAGGACGATCGCACCATCGCAGCCGCTGTGCAGTGGATCCTAAAAGGTGATGCTGGACAGCGCGTGCTCATCGCCTGGGGCATGGGCTGGGAGAGCGCGCAAAAAACCGCCGGCCGCGACTGGCTTTATCCTTACCTCATCTACACCATGACCGATACTTATGCCGCGGTGCGTTTTGATGCATGGAAATCGCTTCAAACGCTGCCCGGCTTTTCTGATTTCCGCTTCAACTTTACTGCCCCTGAGTCTTCGCTCAGCGAATCGGCCAAGCGCGCTTATGAAAAATGGCTGCGTGAAGTGCGCAAAGTGAATGCAGTTTATCGATCAGAGACCGCAATCGATTCGGACGGCCGTTTCCAGCAAGATGTTTTCCAGCGATTGCGGAGCGAGCGCGACGAAAAACCGATTTTTCTTGCGGAATGAGGCGTCCATCCAAACGTGCGCTGCCCGTTACGCAGCGGGTTGACCGCAATTTGCGCTTCGGTTGGTGGTCGCTTCTCGTCTTTTTGTCCCTGGGCGGCGTCCTCGAAACGCTGCACGGTTTTAAGATCGGGTGGTATGTCGATGTTGGGAACGAAACGCGGCGACTCATGTTTACGCTCGCTCACGCACACGGAACACTGCTCGCGCTCGTGAATATCGTCGTTGGCTTGACGGTGCGAATATTGGACCGCTTCGCGCTTAGGTCATCGGTTTCTTTCGCATTAATTTGGGCCGCGATCCTGCTACCGGGGGGATTTTTTCTAGGCGGAATTGTCATCTATGATGGTGACCCCGGATTGGGCGTTTGGCTGGTGCCCGTTGGCGCGGCATTATTGTTCTACAGCATCACACGAATCGCGATCGATTTGTCCAGACGTAAATGAAGAGCGCCGCAGTCCAGGCAGCCAAAACCTACACCCAGAGCGTGCGATCGAAGGTGCGATATTGAATCGCTTCGCTAACGTGCTCGGGTGAGATGTCGCCGGACCCGGACGAAGCGGGCAGCTCCTTCAACCGAACATCACAGGCAGCGACCAACTCACACAAAAATTAGAAGGAGCTGGGCGACCCAGCTGATTGCTTGCAATCGGCTGCCCTTCGGGCGCGAAGCGGGTCGATCTTTATACCCAAAGCGTGCGATCGAAGGTGCGGTATTGGATCGCTTCGCTGACGTGCTGTATCGTTCGCTCGCTTGCTTCCATAGGATGCAGCCGGTCTCAAACTCGGATTCAACATTCCCACAAACTCGGATTCCGCAAAGTCCGAACAATAAACTCGGCGAGAATGCTAGCTTATCTGGGCGAAGGCTCGGGCGAAGACTCCGGCTCGGGCGAAGACTCCAGCTCGGGCACGGATTCAGATTCTGGCGGGGGTTCAAGTCCGATCTCTTTGTGAAAAGCCTGATAAGCCTGCTGCTCCGCTTTGCTCCATGGACCTTCTTGATCGACAAACCAATGCTTCGCTATGTCCGCCTGGCCGATCTTCGTCTTCGCGCAGCGGTGATCGATCACTTGATAATAGCGGTTGCCAACTTTCTCGTCTCGATCTTTCACCCACATGCCGGCTTGATTGACGACGTCGGCGACCTCCTCCGAGTTGTCGGGTAACAATGCCGCCGCTTTCATCGCCAGCGCGCCGGCGATGAGTCGATAGTGAAAACGAATATCGGGAGTGATCTTGTTCGTGTTCAATCGCTGAATCTCCTTGGCTGAAGCTTTCAGGACTGCCGGCACGCTTTTCATCTTTGGATTTCCGTTCTCGTCGTACGACGCATTCCCTTCTTTGTCGTAGGCAATAGTCTGGTAGGCGCCGCTACGCCGCTCCTTCGCCAAGTCCGGCATTTCGAACTCGCCACTTTCCGCGTATGCGTCCGGCGCGCCTTCGGTCCCCATTAGTTCCATTCCATCGTAGCGCGCAAGCCATGCCGCGGTGAACCATGCGTGTGCGCGCTCCGTCTTCGAAAGCTTTTCGTTCGCTCCGTCCTTCAATGCCTTCACATACTTTTCCAGGACCTTGTCGTACGGCGGCGACAAATATTGTTTGGCGTCGGCGTATCGATCGTCTCGAACGAGGCGTCGTCCGAGCAGATATCGCAGCTTCTTATTATAATCTTCGCCTTCCTTCGGTGGTTCGGTTTTCGGCAATGCATCGACGTATTGTTTCAATTCATTCGTCGTCAGGACGCGCTCCGCAACAAAAGCAGCATCTTCCCAAAGCTGGCCCTTGAACAAAACATCGAGTGCTTGAACAAAGTCTCCGCGCGCAAGGCGAAGTCCGCCGAGGTCGCCGCTCGCGCTTGACGCGAAGCCCCAATATTCGCCCTTGGCGGACAAATCTTCGGTCGCCCATTCCTCGCCTTCACGAGAGTTGTAGGCCGGTGATGTTTTCATTATCTCAACGGCTCGAGACATCGTGTTCGTGGCGTCGGCGAATTTTCCGGCGCGGAGTTGCAGCTTGGCCTTCAACCAAAGCGCAGCTGCGCTGTCACCTTTGCTTAGCTCCAGCCAATGCGCCGCGCCTTTGTAATCTCCCTCGTTATAAGAAATCCAACCGAGATACTCCGCGTCGTCGATCCGGCTCAAATTCGCTTCCTGAATGATGTTGAACCAGCGTGCAGAACGGTTTACCCCCGCCTTCTTCAAACCTTCGGTGTAATAATAATCCGGCGAAACCGCTGTCGCCAAGATGTGCACCGTCACCAGTCGCCTAAGCAATGGGTCCTGCGCGGCCACTTTCAATTTCGCCGTCTCCCTCTGCTCTTCCTTGCGCTTTTGCTCGTCAGTCCACTTTTCTCTCTCTTCCGGCTCCGGGCCGTAATTCAATAAACCGCTGGCCGGTTCGCGATCGGGGATGACCGCCTTGAGCGAGACGACCGCACTCGCGTCACCCAGCGCAAGTTGATTCATAAACAGTGGTGCCGCTCTCTCAGGATGATCTTGTTTCCACTCGGCTCGTCCCTCCCAACCGTAACTCTCCGCCGCCAGGCCTAACGAATCGGCAAATCCGGCTTTGGCGAGCTCGCGGGTGCGCTGAAACCATTGCGTCGCCGTTGGGAAATCTTTTTCCTTAAGCGAAACTTTGCCCAACATGAACGCCGCCCAAACCGTCCGATAACGTCGATCTTGCTCCGGTTGCTTGAGCAAATTTTCCCACGCTGCTCGTGCTTCGGCCCACTGTTGCTTCAAATACGCGGCTGCGCCTTTGTGGTAGGCCGCAAATTCGGAATCAAACTCGGTGGGCAGCGGCGTCGGCGTCCCGCTCGCAGTGGCATCGAGCGCAGCGCGAGCTTGTTTGTGCTGTTCTTTCGCTTTTGCCGGGTCGGCTGGCTTGATCCGTGCCTCCTGCACCGCCGAATCAAAATCTTTGAGATCGGTTTCTGTTGTGTTGTCGGAGGTTTTCTTAGTCCGCTCCTCCGGTTCTTCCTCCTCGTTTTTTTGGGCCGCTTCTTTTGAGACGACCAATTTTTCGGGAGGATGAAAATCGCGAGAAATTCGGCGCACTTCGAGGCCCCAGTAAAATTCCGGTGAGCCCTGTACATTCTTGCCGCCGTCGTCTAAATAAATGTATGGCCCAAAGTACCCAGTGGCGTGCAACCCGCCCACGAGGCACAGCGCCGTCCCAACAGTCGCCAACAATTTAACGAAGCGACTCATTTGTTCGTCGAGAGTTCAGTTTCGAGAGTAGTGGTTTGATCGAAACGAAGCCAACCTATTTTCCGCGTCGCGCCCGGCGGCAATCGCAGTCCGTGCGATGCGGTTACCTTAAAAATTGCGCGACCATTTTCCGATTTCACATTCCAACCAGCCAACGCATCCGACGCGGTTAATCCTGCGCCATTCCAGGTTGCGGTCACGTTCGCGTTGAGTTGCTCATCCGCCTCACCCGCATTGAAGATCGACAAATCGATCGGGTTCTCGCCCTCCTGCAAAATATTCAGCTTGTGTTTGGGGAGACGGCCCGACATAACCGCCGACAATGTTGGCCAGCGCCAGTTGCGCGTGTCGGTTGCGATCGGAACGCGATACCAAATTAATTCGCGCAATTGTGGCGGCCGCGTTTTCTGCCAATCGTTGACCAGCGCGGCGATCTCATCGGCGTCCGCCCCAAATTCCAAAACGCGCGTCCCTGGCGGCCAGACTGGTTGCACGCTGTCCATCGCCACGCTGAGAAGTTTTCCATCGGGACCGTAACCGGCAGCGCAGCGATATGTTGGCAACGCCACCTCAAACGGTATTCCGAAACGTGCTGCTTTTCTTACCCATTCACGCGCCAGACGCGCGTCGGACAGTTTCGCGTTTGTGCCGGCCGAAATCGGGACAGAGTGCACTTGCAGCACGTATCCATCGACTTCGCGCACGAGCGCGCTGAATTGCGAATCATCCAGCCACGCCGGCAGCGTTGTAATCACAAACCGAGCCGGGTGAACAACCGGTCTCAGCATTTGCAACCACGTTCGGTAGGCGCCGAGATTTTTTCGCGCGCAATCGAAGTCGAACTGCAACTCCTCAACGTCCACATTGTGTTCGCGCGCTCCGCTTAACAGCTCTCTAGTTAGATCGATGATCGTCCGGGCTGCTGCATCGTCGGCTCGGAACGGCCCGGCGAAAGGCGAAACGCGAAGCGCGATCGAGCAATGTTTGCTTTGCCGCTTGACCGCGTCCCAGTCGATCGGCGCTTTGACGATTTCTGGTTTCTTTCCGCCGAGATTGACTTCCGCGCCGAGTAACACAACTCCGTCCATTCGGGGTTCGGCTTCGCCAATTGCGTCGATCACCGCCGGCGTCCATTCGCGTTGCCAAACGTAGCCGCGCTGTTTGAGCGGGCCCGAAATCGTTTGTTCAGTTCGATGGCAACCAGCCAGAGCGATCAGCGCAATCAACAGAATCGTTTTCGTGTTCAACTAAATCCAGAGCGTCCGATCGAAAGTGCGATATTGGATGGCTTCGCTGACGTGCTCGGGCGCGATCTCCGCTTTTCGGTCGAGATCAGCGATGGTGCGCGAGACTTTCAGGATCCGATCGTAGGCGCGGGCGCTGAGATTCAATTCGCTCATCGCCACGCGAATCAGTTCCTGCGAGTCCTGGCTGAGCTTGCAGTGTTGCTTGAGCTGACGCGTGGCCATGCGCGCGTTGCAATTAACTTTCGAGTCATTACGAAAACGCTCTTGCTGAAGTTGCCGTCCACAGATAATGCGCTCTCGGATGACAGCAGAAGCTTCCTCAGTGCGTTCGCTGGCGACATCACGATATTCGACGGCGGGCACTTCGATGTGCAAATCGATGCGGTCAAGCAACGGCCCGGAGATGCGTTGACGATATCGCTGCACCTGCACCGGGCCACAACGGCATTCGCGCTTTAAATCGCCGAAGTAGCCGCAGGGGCACGGATTCATCGCGGCGACCAGCATGAACTCCGAGGGAAAAGTGACGCTGCCTGCCGCGCGCGACACAGTGACTTTCCCGTCCTCAAGCGGCTGGCGCATCACCTCTAATGCGGATCTTTTGAATTCCGGCAGTTCATCGAGAAAAAGAACGCCGTTATGCGCCAGGCTCACTTCTCCCGGATTTGGAAACGTGCCGCCGCCGAGCAAACCAATATCGCTGATAGTGTGATGGGGCGGGCGAAACGGTCGCGTAGAAACGAAGGATTGTTCGGTATCGAGCAAGCCGGCGATGCTATGAATCTTTGTTGTTTCAATTGCTTCCTCGAGGGAGAGCGGCGGAATGATGGTAGGGATGCGCTTGGCTAGCATCGATTTGCCAGAGCCGGGCGGACCGATCATTAAGACGTTGTGACCGCCGGCCACGGCTACTTCGATCGCGCGTT
>WNGR01005941.1_pt1 | contig 19480 bp, 19 predicted proteins | sample 5407581 | NCBI WGS metagenome assembly WNGR01 (sample SAMN13153383, study PRJNA577476) | soil metagenome | isolation source: 80 cm soil or saprolite under Garry oak tree replicate 2 | place: USA:California | collected 2016-06-15 | reverse complement strand
AACGGCCAACCGCGCGGATCACTGGGGGGAACTACGGGCTAACCAGAAGCCGACCCGGGAGGACGCCGGCATCGTGAAAGCGCCCATTGCCGACCTGGCGGACTTCGCTGCGCTCGATCCGTTCTTCCGGATCATCGAGAAGGGCCTGGACGGGCTGGTCGAGCCCGGCCACTTTTTCGACCTCCTCGCTGAGGGCATCACCGTCGACTACGTCGTGACGGTCCCCGGGTATCCGCGGCACATCGAGGGCCGGGCCGCAGTCGCCGAGCTGTACCGCCCCTACGGCACCATGATCACTCTCGACCGCTGCTTTGATCTGGCCGTTCACCACGACGCGGCCACAGGCGTCGTGGTGCTCGAATACGCCTCCGAGGGCCGCGTCGTCGCTACCGGGCGCCCGTACGCCAACCGGTACATCTCCGTGCTCACGATCCGCGCGGGCGAGGTCGTGCACTGGCGGGACTACCTGGACCCGATCGCCGTCTTCGATGCGCTCGGCTGGCCGCCGCGCCGCTAGTGATGCTTGTGCAGGTGGCGGCCCAGGCCGACCATGCCGGAACCGGTAGGCGAGCCGGATTGCGGCAGCATCACATGCCGCCGCGGGCCCTTGCCGACCCGCAGCGGCTCGGGCGATACCGACCGGACGCTGTCCACGCTGCAGAGCGCGGCCGCGTCGCTGACCGGCCCCAGGACCTCGGCGCTGGTCGGGATCACGCCTTCGGGAACGCGGCGGCGCGGCCTGGACAGCAGCACCCGGCCGAGGTTCTCGGCGTTCGTGTCCCGCGCGGTGAGCGGCTTGAGCCCGAAGGTGGACTCGATCAGCTTGAGCGTCGAGCTGTGCTCGAACGGCCCGTGCCTGACGACCTGCCGTTCGGCCAGGTTGGATACCACGATGGCTGGCACCCGGAAGCCGAGCTGCGTGTAGTCAGGGACCAGGCGCCCGTCGGTCGGCGTGCTGTCATCACCGCTGTGGTCCACGTTGGCCGGGTTGGTGTCGTCGATGACATGCGGCGGCGGCACGTGGTCGTAGAAGCCGCCCCACTCGTCGAACGTGATCATGAGCACCGTGTTGTCCAGGTATCCCGCCGCCGCCAGCGCGTGGTAGGTGTCGGCGATGAACCGCTCGCCGAGCCGGATGTCGGCCAGCGGGTGGTCATCGGCCGACGTGCCGTTCCCCTCGGTGTCGAAGGCCGGGTCGACGAAACTGACGTTCGGCAGCAGGCCCTGCTGGACCGTGTCCAGGAACGGCAGCGTGGTGATCGGGACGCCGAGCCCCTGCCCGTCGCCCGCGGCGAACGGGTGCCAGAACGGGAAGTACTTCGTGCCCCACAGCGCCAGGAACGGCAGGTCCCGGAAGAAGTAGCCGCCGGTCGGGATGTTCTTGGTGTTCGGGATCGGCGATAGCTGGTCCCAGATGCTCGGCAGCGCCGAGACGGTCGCGTTGTTATGGTCCCGGTCGGTCCGCGCGGCATGCTGGTAGAACCGGTTCGGGAACGTTTCCCCGGCGAACGAGCAGAAGTACCGGTCGAGGACCGTGTAGTGCTCGGCCAGCGCTCCGATGACCGGCAGGTCAGGCACCTGCTTGCGGCTGCCGTCGGGATTCCGGTTGGTGTAGAACCCGACCGGGAACGTGTTGGCGGCGGCCAGGGTGACACCGGGGTTATCGGCGGGAGCGGTCGGCCGCTGCAGGAACCCGTCCATCTGGCCAAAGTTGTGCTGGACCAGCCAGCCTTCCCAGCTGTGGTCGGGATCGCTGTAGCCGCAGCCCTGGAAGTCCGGGGCCAGCGGGTAGTTGGGGTAGACGTTGCCGTCGGCTGACAGGTACTCCAGGTCGTGGCGGCCGTCGGCCCCGGGCAGCCAGCCCAGGAAGTGATCGAACGACCGGTTCTCCATCATCAGGATGACCACATGCTGCACGCCGTGGCGCCCGTGCGGGGTGACGGTGGCCGCGGCCGCGGCCGCGGCCCGGTCGAGCAGGTCGGTGCCGGTGGCCGCGACGGCCGCGGCCCCGCCCATCAGCTTCATGAACGTCCGGCGGGTCAGCATGTGTCGGCCTCCGTCAGGGCTCTGTCAGGATGTGGTCCAGGATCTCGGACACGCCGTCGAAGTCGTACGTGTACTGCTGGTTAGCCGGCAGCGTCGTGGTCGCCAGCGAGCAAAACAGCAACTAGATGAACAAGACACGGCAATTTACCACTCGCCGGCCGTATCCAACCGGGCAATCGGCGCCCGCGTCCCGGATCCGCGCCACGTCACGCTCTGACCTGGATAGGTAACCTGCCGTCGTATTGCTGGTCACCACCTCACGTTCGGCGCGCCCGGAGCGTCTGCCAGGTGAGGAAGGGAGCTGCGCCCGCATGAGCATGGGGATGAAGCAGCCGTTCGAGAAGGTCGTGGAACAGCACGGCGGGACCGTGCTGCGCGTGTGCCGGGTGCTCCTCGGCGTCCACGATGCGCAGGACGCGTGGTCGGAGACCTTCCTGGCGGCGATGCGGGCCTACCCGGACCTGCCTGATGACGCCAACGCCGAGGCCTGGCTGGTCACCATCGCGCATCGCAAGGCGATCGACGTGCTCCGGGCCCGCAAGCGGCAGCCCGCTCCGGTCGGGGACGTACCCGATGGGCCGAACGGGCTGGGCATACCGGGCGCCGAAGACGGTGACCTGTGGCAGGCGGTCAAAGCGCTGCCGGACAAACAGCGCCAGGCGGTGGCGTATCACTATGTCGCCGGCCTGGCGTACGCCGAGATCGCAGGGATCCTCGGCGGCACCACCGATGCGGCCCGCAGGGCCGCGGCCGATGGCATCAAGAACCTGCGGAAGAACTACCCGGGCGCGACCACGGAAGGAGCGCCAGCGTGAACATCTCACCTGACTATTTCGCGTCCCCCGCCGATCCTGGCACGCTGTCGAGGCTCAGGCACAGGCTCGGGCTCGCCGCCGAAGCCGAAGGCCTGCTCGACGTCGCCTACACGACGATCGACTCTCCACTCGGCACGCTCTTGCTCGCGGCGACGCCGAAGGGCCTGGTACGCGTGGCCTATGACGTCGAGGACCACGATCGCGTGCTCTATACCTTGTCGCAGCGGATTAGCCCGCGCGTGCTGCGGGCGCCGAGGCGGCTGGACGCGGCGGCACGGGAACTCGACGAGTATTTCAGCAGGCAGCGCCGGGTCTTCGACCTCCCGCTGGACTTGTCCTTGTCCACGGGGTTCCGGCAGCTGGTGCAGCGGCACCTCCCCGAGATCGGGTACGGGCAGACCCGCACGTACCGGCAGGTCGCGGAGCTCGTCGGGAACCCGCGAGCGGTCCGGGCCGTCGGCACCGCTTGTGCCACGAACCCGCTGCCGGTCGTCGTGCCCTGCCACCGGGTGCTGCGGGCCGACGGGACACCCGGTGGCTACGTCGCAGGCCCCGGCGCCAAGAAGGCACTCCTCAGCTTGGAGGCAGCGGCGTGAGCAGTCACGTCCGGGCTCGTCGTCCACAACGCGCATGACCTACGTTCTGCTCGGCGCCGACGGCAGGCCTTACCGGTCGGACGTGAAAGGGCGGTGGGGCGGCCACCGGGGCGCCAGGATCTACGGCCGTCTCGACTGCCCGTCGGCGCTGCGCACGATCGCCTGCGGCGGATACGCGCGTCACCGCGTCTTCTTCGCCGACGAGGTGACTGCCATCGCCGCCGGCTACCGTCCCTGCGCCAGCTGCTGCGCCAATCGCTACCAGGCCTGGAAAGCTGATCAGATGGCCCGTTGCATCCTGGATCGATGCGGATAAGGGCCGGCCTGGTCGTGCGTCCTCCGGGAACGGCGGGGTCACCCGGACAATCCCGTGGCTGATCTGCCAGGTACCGCCGTCCGCGGTCGCGCCGCTCAGGCCGGGCAGGTTGTGCGCGCCGACGAGGCCGGTCACGTGCCTGGTGCCGATAGCCGCGAAGGCGATGGTGCGCTCGGGCCGCCAGGTCGTGGACCATAGCAGGCGCCGGGTCATCTGGGCCCACCCGGTCGCCGGCCCGGCCATGACCCACAGGTCTGGATCTGCGGCGGCGAACCGCGTGGCCTGGCGCAGCCAGGACGCTGCTGACTCAGGCCACGTGACGGCGCAGCTGACGCTTCCGCCCGCGGCCCGGAAGCGGCGGGCGAACCCGGCCGCCGCCCTGGTGGCAGCGAGGGATCTCCCGCTCCCGATAGCGATGGCCCGGGCGCCGCGGCTGAGGGCGAGTTCCGTCATGCGGCTCAGTTCCGCGTCGGTCGCTTCGGTCCCGGCCATGGGGTCGGCCACGCGGGGCGGCAGTAGCGGCGATGCGGTCATCTCTTCTCCAGGTGGGAGCGGCGGTGCGCCGTGGCGGAGCTGGGCTCCGCCACGGCGCAGGCTGATGCCGGCCTGTTCAGGCCTGGCTGATGAGTCCGAGCTGGCTCAGTGCGGTGACGCCGTCGTCGAGGCCGATCTCCTCGGTAATGAGGCCGTTCTCGACCTTCAGGACGGTGGTGCCGGTGAACCGCATCACCTTGCCGGTGTTAGCCGGCAGCGATCCGACCGGCATGTCGTCGAACGCGTCCCCGGTGTGAGTACCGCCGCCCTCCCACTGACCGACTACGTAGTCGCCCTCGGCGATCAGGTCGGCGGTGCCCCAGAAGTTCAGGTCCGGGAACGCGGCGCGGAACTTCCCGGCGAACGCGCGGACCGCGTCCCGGCCGCGCAGCGGCGCGTGCAGCGAGTACTCGAACCGGATGTCCGGGGCGGCGAGTTCGTCGATGACGGCCGGGTTGAAGTCCTTGCCCCAGAACTCGCTGAACCACCGGCCCACAACAGCCTTGTTCTCCTCGATCGACATGGGTCGTTCCCTTTCTCGTCGTTTGTTGTCAGCCGCTAACTTTTGAAGACCCGCCGCGGGGGCGTGTCCCGCCAGCAGAGCCCGCGCATGCTCGATCTCGAGCAGGGTGCGCTTCCGGTCCAGGCCGCCCGCGTAGCCGGTGAGCTTGCCCGTGCTGCCGATCACCCGGTGGCAGGGAATCACGATGCACAGCGGGTTGCGGCCCACCGCCGCGCCGACGTCCCGCGGATCCGTCCCGGCCCCCAGGCCGCGCGCGAGATCGCCGTAGGTGGTCGTCTCCCCGTAGGGCACGCCGGCGATCAGTTCCCAGACCCGGCGGTCGAATACCGTGCCCCTGACCCTCAGGGGCAGCTCGAACACCCTCCGGCGCCCGCCGAGGTACTCGCCGAGTTGACGCGCGACGTCCTCCCATCCCTCATCGGCGCGGGGACCGAACGCCGTCCGGTCGGGCCGGGGCCAGTGCCGCGGAAAGTACAGTCCGGTCAGGGCCCCTTCCTCCCGGACGACCGTCACCTTTCCCAGGCGCGTCTCGAGCGCGGTGTGCGCGGCACCCTGGGTTCCGTCCGCTATCGCCGTCACTGTCTGCTTCCTTCCGTTGCCGGACCTCCACTCAGCAGACGTGCCGGCCAGGCCGAACGTGAGATGGCAGACGCAACCGACCGGGGAAAACCGGCCGTGGCCGGTATGATCACACCACCCGGCTGGGGAAGTTGATCTAGTCCCCCCCGAGAGGAACTTCCGCTAGCGTGCACGAGGCGCGGTTCCGTTGGAGGGGAGCGGGATGGGTCGAGGCGCGCAATCGGCGGAAGGCCCTGGCGCTGCCGGGGAGAGCGGTGACGGGCTGCGGTCAGCCGCGCGGCTGGAAGCGCTGCGTGAGATGCGGCTGTCGGCGTCCGCGGATCCGGGGATGGAGCGGTTCGCGCGGCTGGTGGCCGAAACGCTGGAGGTACCCGTAGCGCTGGTGTCGCTGGTGGAGGCGGACCGGCAGGTCTTTCCCGGCCAGGTTGGCCTGGCTGAGCCGTGGGCGTCCAGCGGCCAGGCCACGCTGGTGCGCTCGCTGTGCCAGCGCGTGGCGGCCACCGGCAGCCCCCTGGTACTGGCCGATGCGCGTCAGGACGAGCAAGCGCCCGATAGCGAGGCCACCAGTGAACCGGGGATGACCGCTTACGCCGTGGCTGCGGCATGCTGCGCGGAGCTGAGGCTGCGGATCACGTCGCGGTACGCCGCGCATGCCCTGGACGCGGCTGAGCGATCGCAAGCCGCCACCCGGGAGTATGCGGCTCAGGCACGTCTGGCGCTGGACCGCTCCGAGCTGATGCTGCGCGCGGCGGAGGATCTGGCCGACACCGCGGGTCTGGCCGATGTGCGCCGGCGAGTAAGCAATCTGGTCACCGGCAACCTCAAACCCTCCTACGTGGGGTTGGCTTTGCTGCACGGCAAGCAGCTGCGCTGGGTGCCTGATTCTGACGTCAGCCCTTCCGCGGTCCTCGGCGGTCAGGTCTTTGCGCCGGGGGACGCCGACCCCGGTGCCCGTGCCGCCCGCCAGGGCCGGATGGTCATCGTCACCGCGCATGCTAGGCACCCTGGTCTTGGGCTGGGACACCCCGCACCAGGTCGACGTGACCGAACAGGCGGTGCTGACCGCGATCGCCGGGTACACGGCCCGGGCCATCGGGCGAGCGCTATACCTGGACCAGCGGATCACGGTAGCCACCCAGTTGCAGCAGGCCATGCTCACCGATCTGCCTGCCGTCTCCGGCCTTCAGCTGGGCGCCTTTTACCGTCCCGCTGCCGATGGTGAGCTGGTCGGCGGTGACTGGTACGACGCCTATCCGCTTGGGCCTGCCGACCGCGAGCCGCAGCCACCCGGTGGGACAGCACCAGCGGAACCGGTGCTTCCGCTGGTGCTAACGATCGGGGACGTCACCGGCCACGACATGCAGGCGGCCACGATCATGGGACAGATCCGCAGCATGCTTCGCCAGGCTGACTTTGACCACCCCGATCGCGGCCCGGCTGCGGCCGTGACGGCGGTAGAGAACGCCTGCACTGCGCTCGGCCTGGATGCCACCGGGACCCTGGTGCACGCCTACCTGAGCCCAGCGGGCGGCGGCGCATGGCACCTGTCCTGGTCCAACGCCGGGCATCCGCCGCCGCTGCTGCTGGAGCGCCCCGGCGGTCGGCCCGAACGCCTCGTCGTACATGATCCGCTGCTGTGGCCCGGCCTGACCGGCAGGCCGCGCACCAGCCAGCAGCGTCTCCTGCCCCCCGGAGCGACGCTGTTGCTGTATACCGACGGGCTGGTTGAACGCCGTGATAATGACATCGACGATGCGATCGACCGTACCGCCGCCATTCTGGCCGCTGCCCCCGCCGACCGCCCCCTCCCCGCCCTGCTCGAGCAGTTGGCCGCCGAGATCGCCGACCCCGGTGCCGGCGATGACATGGTCCTGCTGGTGGCGCGAATCCCAGCCGGCCGGACCTGACCTCGTCCGGGGACCTCGTGGTCCCGGCCACGCCCGTGGTACCGTCAGGTAGTCGCTCCGGACCTCGGTGACTGATGGCGCTTGCTGACTGCAACGCCGCCGAGGCGCTCGGAGCTTTTGATGCTTGGTTTGGGTAATACCGGTACGGTTCGTGGTCCTGCTCCGGGAAGCCCGGCCCGCAGCCAGGAGACCTACCAGCGTTATGCCGTCGTGCTGTACCGGCAGGCGCTGCTGAATCTCGATGACCAGGCGTCGGCCGGGCAGGTCGCCTGTGACGCCCTCGTCAATGAATGCGCGCTGGCCGCAATACAGGGGCGCGGCAAAGACAATGCCCGATTTGGCCGGGGGTACATCCGGTTGCGGGCGGTACTGCGCAAGCTGACAACCCCACCGTCCGCCGCCGAGAACAGCGATGAACTAACTATGAGGGCCGGTGTCGTCCGCCTTGCGGACTGTCTGGTGGAGGTACCGTAAAAGCAGGTGCGGTCGTGGCAGGTAGGCCCGGCCGCGATCGCGTTGCTCCAGACCGTGGCGACTTACAACCCCGAGCGGTGTGTTCGGAGGAAGCCCAGGAGGACAGAGCGACGAAAAGAACTGCACCGGGCTTTCTTGCCCTGGCGCCCGGCCGCGCCCCCGCGGCAGACGAGCGGCCTGCTGCTGTCGATCCTTCGACGGCTAGCTTTCATGTACTGGCACGGCAGGTACGGGCGATCGGTCTGCTCGACCGCAGGCCGGGCTATTACCGGGTGAAGATCACCTTGACGATCTTCGCCTTCTTCGCTGCCTGGGTCCTGTTCGTCATGGTCGGCAACTCGTGGGCGACCCTCGCCGTCGCCCCGTTGGTGGGAATGATGTTCACCCAGCTGGGCTTCATCGGCCATGATGCGGGACACAACCAGGTTTTCGGCACGCGCCGGCGTAATCGCTGGCTCGGCCTCATCGTGGGGAACGCGCTCATCGGGCTGAGCTTTGGCTGGTGGGTTCCCAAGCACAATGCTCACCATGCGCATCCCAACGAGATGGGCCGCGACCCCGATATCGGTGAAGGAGCCGTCCTGGCCGCGTCGGACGGGCCGGAAAACGGGCGCGGCCCGCTCGCCTCGTGGCTGGCACGCTGGCAGGCACAGCTCTTCTTCCCCCTGATGCTGCTGCGAAGCGCCGGCATGCACGTACTCGGGATCCAGCGGCTTCTGCGGCGACGAGACCATGCCTCGGCGGTGGAAGCCTCTCTCATCGTGCTGCACGCCGCGCTGTACCTGACGGCGGTGCTGTGGGTGCTCTCCCCGCTCAAGGCACTCGCCTTCGTGGCCCTACAGCACGCGGTCTTCTCGCTGTACCTGGGCATCAGTTTCGCGCCGAACCACAAGGGGATGCCGATCATCGAATCCGCAACCGTGACCGGTTTCGCCCGCCGCCAGGTGGTCACCGCCCGAAATATCAGCGGCGGCCGGTTTACTACCTTCGTTCTCGGCGGCCTTAACTACCAGATCGAGCACCACCTGTTCCCGTCGATGCCCCGGCCCAACCTGCGACGGGTCCAGGGCCTCGTCAGGGACTTCTGTGCAGCGACCGATCTCGGTTACCGCGAGGAAAGCTTCGTCGAGTCATTCCGCCAGATCGTCCATCACCTGAGCGACGCCGGCGCAGCCACCAGCCGTCCAGGCTGATTACTGGGTATCTCTGGCGGTATCAGAGTTTGGTCAGCCGGGTGTAGGGCGTCGTGATCCGCACCCGGCGCGTACCGAAATTCACCACCAGGGAGGAGTCAACGTCGATGCCGATGACCTGGCCGAGGCCGTACGTATCGTGGGTTACCTGATCCTGCACGGCGTACTGCTCAGCAGGCGGCGGGGCGGATGGCGGGCCGAAGGGACTCGTGGGCAGATAGCGCCGGGACGCGGCGCGGGGAGGCTTCATCCCTCCCAGTATGCCGCCACCCGGCACCGATTGCGCCGGGCCTGGCCGTAGTCAGGTGCCCAGGTTGTAGGCGATCGTCGCCCAGTTGCTCGGGTCGTCCTGCCGCTGGAACGAGATGCCGTTGCAGTTGCCCGGCAGGGTGACGGTGACCTTCTGGGTGGCCGGGCCGACGGTCACGGTCGTGATATTGGCGAATTCGTGAGTGTCGCCGGAGAACGGAGCCACCCGCAGCCGGTTCGGAGTCTTGCCCTCGCCGCCGGGGTCGCAGAAGAAGGAGATCCATGTGAACTGGCCCCCGCCGAAGGAAACGGCACCGAACTTCCTGTCGTTCTGGATCTGCATTTCTTCTTCCTCCGGGAGAAGCAGGCCCTTGCGAGCCGGGGGATGCCAGCCAAGATCCGACAGGCTGGCGAGAGTGCCGTGGTAGATGGATGTATCGCAGAAACCGCAGCCGCTCCAGTCGGTCCTGTTGGCACCGGTCTGGCCGTTGGTGCTCTGCCACAGGGTGTGCGGCAGCAGGCCGGCCTCGGAGGCCTGGTATGCCGCTACCCAGGTACGGCGGGCCGAATTGAAGATCGGCGCGAGCCCGGCGCGGACGGCGAAATTCTGGCCGCTGTACAGCCAGGAGCGCTGGCTGAGCGGCAAGGATGTGAGGCCATACGCGTCGTCGATGATGCCGAACCACTGATTGGCCCGGCCCGACTGGTCACCAGATCCCTCTTCCAGATCGAGTACGGGAATCTCGCCCTCGTTAAGGTTCGGGCCAATCCAGTTGATGAATGCGTGGGCCTGCGAGGGCGCATCCTGACCCGCTCGCAGGTATTGATACAAGCCGCAGAACCCGAACTTGAGCGATTTGATCGTCGCGCGGTTCGACACGAGCATTCCGTCCAGGTGGGCATTCCCGTACCCGACACGAATGATCGCCGCCCCGCCGTTCTGGGACTTGATTCCTGCCCAGTTGGGAGCGTTGCCGCTCGCCGGGGACTGGAACTCGCTGACATCCGGCAGCGTGACAGTCATGCCCCTCGCCTCCTTCTTATCCGCCAGGGGCGTACTGCTCGTCAACCAGCTGACGGCGCTCCGTCAGCTCTTCCCCGCCCGCAGGCGGGGGAAGTCTAGTGCCACCGGGAGTACGACAGGAGCCTTTTCGCCGACCCGCAGTCGGCAGGCATCCGGGCGCGAGCGTCAGCAAGTATGGCGCCGGTCACATTAATCCTTTCGGAGCGGGTAGTGGCAGACCAGCCGAAGGCGTACGAGACCGGGACCAGCCGATGACCGCCCCGGCCCGCTCCCTGGTCGTGGTCGGGGTGGACGGCTCGACCGGCAGCCGGGACGCCGTGCGCTGGGCCGCCGGGTACGCCAGGCTGGTCGGCGCGGAACTGAGGACGGTGGCTAGCTGGCGGTGGCCGAACTACATCACCCGGGTACCGCCCGGCGTCGACCTCGAGGCCGACACCCGGCGCACCTTGCAGGAGGTGACCGCCGAGATCAGCGCGGAGTTCCCTGGAGTGCCGATCGCGGAGCACGTGATCGAGGGCCTTCAGCGTGAGTATCGAGATCGGCGTGATCCTGCCCACCTCCACTCCGGACCCGGCGCGGCCGATCCTCGGGGACGTGCGCGAAAGCGCCCGGTTCGCGGAGGAGGCCGGCCTCGACTCGGTCTGGTCGACCGACCACGTGATCGCGAGCGCGCCCATCCTCGACAGCACGGTTGTCCTCGCGACCGCGGCGGCGGTCACCGGCCGCGTGAAGATCGGCTTCGGCGTCATGCTGCTGGCCCTGCGCCCGGTCGCGTGGGCGGCGAAGCAGATCAGCACGCTGCAGTACGTCTCCGGTGAGCGTGTGCTGCTCGGCGTGGGCACCGGCAACCCGGCGCACGGTGACACCGGGTGGCGCGCCGTCGGTGCCAGCTACGCCGACCGCGGCCGGCGCACCGACGACGCGCTCGCGGTGCTGCCCGATCTGGTCGCCGGACGCCCGACCTCACTTGACGGCGGCCCACCGGTGGCCATAGCGCCGGGCGCGACCATGCCACCGCTGCTGATCGCGGGCGAGGCGCGGCCGGCGCTCCGCCGCGCGGCGACCTTCGGTGACGGCTGGCTGGCCATCGGGCTGTCCACCGAGGCCGTCGCCACCCGGCTCGGCGAGCTGCGCCAGCTCACGGACGAGCTCGGGCGCCCAGCGCTCACCGCCACCGTGGTCGGGCCCCAGCTCGACGCCGACCCGCAGCGAGCCGCCGAACAGCTCAGCGCGTACGAGGCCGCCGGCACGCAGCAGGTCATCCTGCCCCCCACCGGACCCGCCTGGCGAGCCGGATACGAGTTCGCCGCCGCCGTCCGCGCCGCCCGCCGCTGAATACGTTGTCTTCACCGGCCGGATGCGAGGTGGCTTGTCCGGGTTTCGGGGTAGCTGGGCCGGATGCTGGGAAGCGACGTCATCGGGTTCACGCAGCAGCGCCTGGAACGGGTGTGGTCCTCGCGGCTGAGCGTGCCCCTGCGGCCGGCCTCGTCGGGGCCGCTGCGGCACTGGCAGGATCAGGTCCGGCTGGCGGTCAAGGGGGCGATCGCCGCGGTCGGGGCGTGGGCGCTGGCCAGGTACGCGATCGGCCAGCCCGATCCCTACTTCGCGCCGCTCGCGGCGCTGCTGGGCGTCTACCCCACAGTGGCACGGTCCCTGCGCGAAGGTGTCCAGTACGTGGCCGGGTTCTTGCTGGGCGCGGCCCTGGCCATTCCGGTCGGCGTGGTGCTGGGGCCCGGGATCGCGGGCATCGCTGTCGTCGTCATTGCCGGGGTGCTGATCAGCGGCTGGGACCGGCTGGGAGACCAGAGTGCTCAGGTGACCCTCACTGCGCTGTTCGCGTTGCTCCTCGGCGGCCACCAGCCAGTTTCCTACGTTAGCCACCGGCTGGTCGACGTCGGCATCGGAGTGGCGACCGGGCTGGCGGTCAATGTCCTGCTGTTCCCGCCGCTGCAGCTTCGCCCGGCCGAGCATGCGGTCAGGCAATGGGGCGACGTCATCGCCCGTGCCCTGGAGGACCTCGGCGCGGTCGCTGCCGATCCGGGCTCCGGCATGCGGTCCTGGCCACGGTACGACCGCCAGCTCACCGCGGCGGCAGAGCAGGCCCGCAGTTCAGCCCGGCACGCACGGGAGAGCATGCGGTGGAACTTGCGGGCCAAGGTCGAACGAGCCGTACCACAGCCCGACGGCACGGTGCTGGATTCCCTTGAGGAACTGACCGCGCGGACCCGCGCGGTCGCCCGGTCCGTGCCCGATATCGGGGCCGCCGACGGGGCCGGGCCGAACCTGGCGTCATTCGGCCAGGACTACGCCGTGACGCTGCGGAACCTCGTCGGCCCCGTCCGCCAGCTGGCCGACCTGCGATCGTCTCTGCCCCGCGCCGCGCTGACCGCCGCGTCCGACGGCCAGCACCAACTCGAGCGGGAAGCAGCGCAGCTGCCCGGGCACAGCGACGCGCGCAGCACCACGCCGAATCATCCGGTGCGGGTGTGGTGGGCGTGACGGATGTGTTTGGGCCGCACGCGCCGGGAGTGGGCGGGCCGCAGCCCGGCGGGACAGCAGATAAATGCTTGGCGAACCGTGCGCGGTACTGTTCGTATGGGTCTAATTCCCTGACATGGAACCTTCTCCAGGCGAGTGATCAGGCTCGAGCGAGCGAGCCCAGGACAGCCAGCACGTCCCGCGTGCCCTGACCAGGGCTATCGAAACCTGCGGCGTGTCACTCGGCCGGGTGCTTACTGCATGCCGGTCTGGGACGATGCTGATGTGAGCGAGGGTCCGGGCGCTGCGTCAAGCGCCGTCGAGGGTCAGGTCGGGGCCGGGTTCCAAGCCATGGCGGCCGGGGACTGGCCCGGCGCGCGCGATGCTTTTTCCGCTGTTCTCGAGGTGGCCGAGGTACCCGAGGCGTTGTTCGGCTTGGCGAACGCGCTGTTCTGGCTGGGTGACCTGGCGGGCACGATCGCCAGCTGCGAGAAGGCGTATGCCGGGTTCCGCCGCCGCGGCGACGCGATGCTAGCCGCCGGCGCGGCTCTTTCGCTGGTCGGCTACAACAAGGGGTACCTGGGCAATACGGCCGCGGCCCGCGGCTGGCTGTCCCGTGCGGCCCGGATCATCGGGGACGAGGTCCCGGAACTGCGCGGGGAGCTCCTGGGGGCCACCGCATATGTCACGGACGACCCGGTCCGGAGCGAGGCGCTGGCCCGGCAGGCCGCCGAGATCGGGCGGGCGAACGGCAACGTCGACCTGGAGTTGATGGCGATGCATGCCGTCGGGACGGCCCTGGTTCAGCAGGGCCGTATCGAGGAGGGCATGTCGCTGCTTGACGAGGCGATGGCGGGCGTGATCGGCGGCGAGTGCGGTAATCCGCTGACGGTCGCGCAGGTGAGCTGCATGACCATGGTGGTCTGCGGCAGCTGTTTCGATCTGGAGCGCGCGACGCAGTGGGTGCAGTCGCTCCAGGGCTTCATCGACCGGTACGGGTGCCCGTTCCTGTATGCCGAGTGCCGCACCTACTACGGCCGGGTCCTGTTCGAGAACGGTGACTGGGGTGCCGCCGAGGCGCTTCTGATCGATGCGATCTCGATGTCGCAGGGTGTCTTCCACGCGCCGCACGCGTTCGCGTCCGGGACGCTGGCGGAGCTCAGGCTCGCGCAGGGACGGGTCGAGGAGGCGGTTAGGGTACTGCGTGGCGTCGAGGGGCGCGAGGAGGCCGCCGCGGCGGTCGCCTCGGTGCACCTTCAGCAGGGCGAGCCATCGGCGGCGGCGGCTGTGCTGCGCCGCCGCCTCGCCGCGACCAGCCCGGACCGGCTCGATGTCGCCGCGGTGATCGAGTTGTTCGGCGAGGCAGAGATCGCGCTGCACGATAGCGGCGCGGCCATCGCACGGGGACGTGCCCTTATCACGCTGGGCGCCGTCCACAACTGCGACCTCATTGTCGCGTATGGCGAGCGCCTGCTCGGGCACGCGCTCGCGGCGACCGATGTTCCAGCCGCGTGCGCGCATCTGGAAACGGCGCTTGCGGCGTTCGTCCACGCCGGAATTCCCTACCGCGCCGCGCAGACCCGGCTGCTGCTGGCCCAGGCGCTCGGGCACGGCGACCGCGAGGTGGCCGGGGCCGAGGCGCGGGCGGCGTTGTCGGCCTTCGAGGATCTGGGCGCCGGCCGTGACGCGGACGCCGCCGCCGCGCTAATGCGCGACCTCGGTATCAAGGCGGCCAGGACCGCGCCGAAGAACGTCGGGCGGCTCACCCGCCGTGAGCAGGAGGTGCTCGCCCTGCTCGGTGAAGGGCTGTCCAATCCCGAGATCGCCGGGCGCCTGTTCCTGTCGCGCAAGACGGTCGAGCATCACGTGGCGCGCATCTTGTCCAAGCTCGGCCTGCGCGGGCGTGCCGAGGCAGCGGCGCTTGCCGCGCGGGGTACCAGAGAAATCAGCCAGGGATAGGTGAGTTCGCCGATGCTCCGCCGCCGGGCGGAGCATCATCGTTGACCTCATGATCACAGCACGTGAGAAGCACGCCGGACGGTGCGTGCATGCCAACGGGATCGACATCTACTACGTCGAGGCGGGACAGGGCGAGCCGCTGCTCCTGCTCGACAACGCAATGGTCTCGACCAATCCGGTCTGGACATCTATGCCCGTTGCCTACGCCTCATTTCTGGGAACGCTGGCGGAACACTTCCGGGTGATCGCGCCGGACACGCGGGGATCCGGGAAGAGCGTTCACCCCGGCGGCCCGATCCCCTCCGCGCTGCTGGCCGACGACGTCGCTGCCCTTATCGATGCGCTCACCCTGGATCGGCCGCTGATCTGCGGCTTCAGTGACGGCGGGGAGACCGCGACGCTGGTGGGCATCCGGCATCCCGGATCCGTGCGCGCGATCGTGAACCACGGGGGATACGACCTGTTCAACCCGGACCCGCAAGCACCCGCTATCACCATGACGCGGCAGATGCTCGGCGGCAGCGCCGGCGCAATTCAGGCCGACCCCGATTTCACCGCGAGCCGTTCCCCGGAGCTGCGGGCGATGTTCGAGCTGATGAAATCGGACCACGACAGCGCACAGGGAGCCGGTCACTGGAAGACAGTCGTCGCTCAGACCTTCGACCGGATCACCCAGCCGCACGGCTACATCGTTGCCGACATGCGTGCCATCACCGTGCCGGCGCTCATCCTCATCGGCGACAGGGATCCGTTCTGCACCGTCGAGGAGGGGGCGGCCGCCTGCCGCGCGCTGCCGGCTGGCCAGCTCGCGGTACTGCCAGGCACCGGGCACCTGATCACCCCCGCCGCCGTACAGGCCACCATTGATTTCTTTGAGCGCCTTTGATCGTTGCGGTAGGTCCCGGAAGGATCGGGGCGGCCGGCTAGTCAGCCGGGCGGGCAGCACGCGTCGCGACCGGGGATGGCCTTCGCATGGCTCGCCAGGGCCGCGTGATGCCACGGAACAGCGATGACGCGGCGGACGCCAGCCGGGCTGCTTGCTCGTCGGCGCGACGGACTTCGGCGGGGCTCGTCGTACGCTCGATCTGGTAGAGCCGGTAGTTGTCGTAGGGCATCATGATCCCGCCTCCCTTCATGGGCATCGTCCATTGACGTTGTTCTCAGAGTTGGCCCCGTCCGGCGGCCGGTGACTGGTCAGCTGGGTCCTGGCGCTTGAGGCTCAGGCGCTGGCTCGCTGGTTGCGGACGGCCCAGGGCTGGAGCATGGCGTATACCGCATCCGACATAGGCACGGCCAGGGCATGCCGTGCGGCCCGGCGTACAACGAAACCGTGCAGGGCTTCCAGCTCCATGCGCCGCCCGGCCACCAGATCGTCATGCAGGGAAGAGAGGCTTCCGGGCTCTATGGCCTGCGCCAAGGCCAGGGCGCTGTCCTGGGCGGCCTGCGGCACGGGGCTGCGATCCGCCTCGGCCACCGCGCATACCTCTGCGACCAAGCGGCTAAAGGCGGCCCAGGCCACATCTACGGTGCGGATTTCCCCGATCGGCAGCCGCACCGCCGCGGTCATGCCGGCCTGCGCACAGATGAAGGCGAGCTTGGCCCACAGCACCGTCTTGATGCTGGCTGACAATTCCGCATCGAACCCGGCCCGCTGGCACCAGGCCAGCAGGCGCTGTGCGCGCGGGCTGGTGCGGCCGTCCAGTTCCCCGAACGTGATGCTGGCCGGCCCGCCGCTGTGCACGATCACACCCGGCTCGGCGACCTCAGCGAAGATGAAGGCAGCCCCGCCCATCACGTGGTCTTCCCCGACGGCCCGCGCGAGCTTCTCCTCGTTCTCGACCCCGTTCTGCAGCGACACCACCGCCGTGCCGTCACCCATCAACGGCCCTAGCCGGGCTGCGGCAGCGTCCGTGTCGAAGGTCTTGACGCAAAACAGTACGAACTGGCACGGGCCGATATCGGCAGGATCATCGGTGACCTGTGCCTGCACCCGGAAATCACCCTTGACGCTGCGTACCCTCAGGCCGTGCTCGCGCAGGGCGTGCAGGTGAGCGCCCCGCGCGATGAAGTGCACGTCCGCTCCGGCCCGGGCGAGCCGGGCGCCGAAGTAGCCTCCGACACCACCCGCACCATAGACAGCTATGCGCGTCATTCGCCAACCTCCTCGGCTCTCAGCCTGCCGCAGGCCACGCCGCCCATGGCCGCTGACCTGTCCGGGTCGGCCCGGACGTTGCGCAGTAGCCCTGCCATCGCAGACCGCGGCCACTGACCGAACAGGCGGCTCCGGCGGGGCTGTAGCCAGGCTAGGCGCTGGCGCAGCGGCGATCTGCGGGCACCAGGTCGGCCCGCCTGCTGCCGGTGCAACCGCGCCTGCCGGGCCCGCCGGCTCGTCTCCGCCCGCGCCAGGAGTGCCTGATGGCGTTCGTGCGCCAGCGCCGAGCCGCAGGTCTACGGAACCCAGTACCAGGGCAGGGAAGGTGTCCTGGAGCTGTGGCCGGTGCGTGATCCCTCCGGCCTGGACCAGAGGCGGGCCGCCCTGGGCCTGGAACCAGAGGCGGCGAACCGGGCGCGCCTGCTCGCGGCCGAGGGCCTGACCGGCGGGCAGCAGGATGACGAGCCGGCCGGAGGTGGCTGAGATCGCCAGTGGTTTCTCGGTCCCGCGCGGCGGTCAGGTAACCGGGGGCGGGGAGGCGGGGCCGAGGCGGTGTTTGCGGGGGGCGGCGGAGCGAGGTGGCCGGGCGCGCATGTGGTCGCGGACCCGGGTCATGATGTCGCCGAGGTGGTGCAGGTCGTCGTCGGTCAGGGGGTCGAACAGCATGCGGGTGACCTGGGTGTGGCCCGGCAGGACGCGGTCGAAGAGGGCCCGGCCGTTGCTCGTGATGGTGACCAGGGTGGCGCGTTCGTCGTCAGGGGAGGGGCCTCGGGTGATGAGGCCGGCCTTCTCCAGCAGGCCGGCCTGGTAGGTCAGGCCGCTGCGGCTGTAGACGACACCGTCGGCTAGCTGCGTCATGGTCAGCGGGCCGTGCGCGCCAGCGAGGCGGGCCAGGAGCTGGAACTGCACGTAGCTGAGGTCGCCCTCGGCGCGTAGCTGCTGTTCGATCTGGTGCTGGAGCAGGCTGACGGCTTCGGTGAGCACGAAGTAGGCCCCCAGCTGCTCGGGATCGAGCGCCTGGACGCCGCCGGCACCGATGTCAGTACCAATGTCAGTGCCGGTATGGGCGCCGACGCCGGTGCTGGTGCCGGTGTCAGGGTGGGTGGCGCTCACCCCTGCATCCTACATGTTGCGAATTCAAAGCATGTGACGAGCGTCACGCGGCGACGCTGATCGTGCCCCGCTATTCCCTGGGCCCGGACGGGACCCGCAGAATGCGCAGCATCGTGGTAAGCAGGGCCTCGCGCAGTTCATCGTCAGTCAGGTCGGTCAGGTCAGGCAGGCACTCGGGAATGAAGAACACAGTGCTGAACGAAAGCCGCTCGGCGCCGGTGGGATTGTCGCCGAACAGCAGGCCAAGGGCGCGCTGGCGCATCGTCATGGCCTCGGTGTCCAATTTGTCCCGCTTGGCGGCCGGATCGGTGGACGCCATCACCGCGTAGTGACGGTTCCGGACGAGGAAGTCGACGAAGCCATTGACCAGGTACTCGATCCGGGCGCGCCGCCCGCGCAGCGCGGCCGCATCGTCCAGCAGGGCCTCGAGGCGCCGGATTCCCGGCTGCATGGCTGCGCGCAGGATGTCGCTCTTGGCGCGGAAGTGGTAGTAGACGGCGGCCTTGGTCAGCCCCATCTCGTCGGCGATCATCTGTAGCGAGGTGGCATCGTAGCCGTGCTCGGTGAACAGCCGCTGCGCGGTCTCCAGGATCTGCTGCCTGGTCCGCTCGGCCTGCGCGGCCCGGCTGGACATGCCCTTGACGGGCGTCACCATAGCTGGCTCCTCAGTGTGGATCGCTCGCAGTATACAAGCTGGCGGCTAGCGAGTCACTAGCTGACCGGCAAGTCGTTAACCGGACGTGCGGCAAGTGTTTCACCTGACGATTGGCTAGCAATTCACTTGACGGGCGGCTAGCGAATGCCCTAGCGTCGGACCGAGCCTGCATCCGAGCCGAAAGATTCGCCCATGTCGAACTACCTGTACCGACTCGCTCGCTTCGCGTTCCGGCGGCGGCGGCTGGTCCTAGCGGCCTGGCTGCTCGCGGCCATCGCGGCTATCGCCGTCGCCCAGCTCAGCGGCGGCAAGACCAACGACACCTTCACCATCCCGGGTACCGAGGCGCAGAACGCCGCGGCCGTCCTGCAGGCCAAGCTGCCGGCGTTCAGCGGCGGTCAGAGCACGATCGTCTTCGCCACCAGCGGCGCCGCCAAGGTCACCGATCCGGCCGACCGGGCGGCGATCGAGTCGGCCATGGCCAAGCTCAAGTCGATTCCGCAGGTCCTGGCGGTCACGACTCCCTTCCAGAGCCACCTGGTGTCGCCGAGCGGCCAGATCGCGCTGGGGCAGGTGCAGTGGTCGGCCCCGGCGACCAGCGTGAAGGACGCCAGCCTCAACGCCGTCAAGGCCGCGATGACGCCGGTGCAGGCCGACGGCGTGCAGGTCGCGTACAACGGCAGCGTCTATCCGGGCTGGCGCACGGTGATCTCCGAGGTGCCCGAGCTGATCGGCCTGATCATCGCGTTCGGCATCCTGATGATCACCTTCGGCGCCTTCGTGGCCGCGGGGATGCCCATCCTGGGCGCGATTATCGGCGTGATCACCACCTTGATGGGCATCACCGCCGTCGCGTCAGTGGTGACC
>WNGR01005202.1_pt1 | contig 19480 bp, 16 predicted proteins | sample 5407581 | NCBI WGS metagenome assembly WNGR01 (sample SAMN13153383, study PRJNA577476) | soil metagenome | isolation source: 80 cm soil or saprolite under Garry oak tree replicate 2 | place: USA:California | collected 2016-06-15 | reverse complement strand
TCACGATAGCCCAGGGCAAGTTCGAACATGCTGTAGTTAAGAGCATGGAAGCCAGCCAGGGTGATGAACTGGAACTTGTAGCCCATCTTGCTCAGTTCCTTCTGGAACACGGCAATAGTCTCGGGATCGAGCTTCTTTTTCCAGTTAAATGAAGGGGAGCAGTTGTAGGCCAGCATCTTGCCAGGGAATTGTTCGTGGATGGCATCGGCGAAACGCTGAGCCTCTTTGAGACTTGGCGTAGAAGTTTCGCACCAGATAAGATCGCAGTATGGAGCGTAGGAAAGTCCCCGGGCAATGGCCGTATTGAGGCCACCATGCATTTTGTAGAAACCTTCCGGCGTTCGCTCACGAGTGAGGAATTTGTGGTCAACCGGGTCAATATCGCTGGTGATGAGATGCGCGCCGTTAGCATCGGTACGAGCAACGAGGATAGTGGGAACGCCCATAACATCGGCAGCAAAGCGTGCAGCGACCAGGTGTTTGATTGCAGTCTGCGTTGGTACGAGCACTTTTCCGCCCATATGCCCGCACTTTTTCTCGGATGATAACTGGTCTTCAAAATGGACGCCCGCCGCACCAGCTTCGATCATCGATTTCATTAACTCAAAGACATTCAATGGACCACCAAAACCAGCCTCAGCATCGGCCACGATGGGAGCAAACCAGTAGGTATGGCCACTGCCCTCTGCCGCCTGGATCTGATCCGCTCGCTGCAGAGCCTGGTTAATGCGGCGCACGACATGCGGAACGCTATTGGAAGGGTAGAGACTCTGGTCGGGGTACATGTGCCCAGCAAGATTAGCGTCGGCGGCGACCTGCCAGCCGCTCAGATAAATGGCCTTCAGGCCGGCCTTTACTTGTTGTACAGCCTGGTTACCTGTTAGTGCACCCAGGGCAGCTACATATTCTTCGCTGTGCAAAAGATTCCATAGTCGCTCGGCTCCCAGCCGGGCTAACGTATATTCAATCTGGATAGACCCACGTAAGCGAACAACATCCTCCGCAGTGTACGGCCGTTTAATGCCTTTCCAACGGAGATTACCATTCCAGTTAGTCTCAAGCTCCCCAACATAACGACTTCTACCGTTCAAAGCATGTTTGCCATTTCCATTACCATTGGTACTATGTTTACCGTTTCCATTACTATTAAAATCGCTAAAACCATCTACATCATGTTGATCGCTCATCCTGATCTTTCCTTCCTTTCTCAGGGATAGACGAATAGTTTAGGGTGGACAATGCTGTCTACTTTCACTGTTCACTTTAAGGGTAGCATATATTTGGCCAAAAGTACCAGGAAATAGCTTTCAAGCTTGTGAGGAGATGTATAAGTAAAAGGTTATGGATGGGGAACCCGGTATCCGGGTTCCCCATCCATAACCTTTTACTTTATGAGATGTGACGACTTACGCGCCGTGGCACTTCTTATACTTCTTACCACTGCCGCAGGGACAGGGATCGTTACGGCCAATTCTTCCCGGCATACCAGGACGACTAGTTTGATTGGCAGCGGGGCTACGCCCATTACTACGTCCATTACCACGCGGCCCTGAGGAAGCATTTCTGCGCGCAGTCACCGCTTTAGGACGTTCATCGCCATCACTTTTGGCCTGACCGGTGGCCCTCGCAAGATCATCCACATTCGTGCGCACCTTGCGCGGCATTTTACGCTTTGGTTCTGGCTGCTGTACTCGCAGAGAAATTTCGCCGCGTACGAATTTGAGCAGTTCATCTACAATATAGCGCTGGATGGCTAGCTTCAGTTCCTCAAACATACGGAAGGCTTCATTTTTGAACTCGACAAGCGGATCACGCTGGCCCACTGAGCGGAAGTGAATGCTGGCTCGCATGACATCGAGCGCGTCAATGTGATCCATCCACAAACGATCAACAATCTGCAAGGTAAATGAGCGCTCTATATCGCGGATAGTAGGGACATTGAGGCCTGGATTTTGTTCGGCCAGTTCATCCAGTTTCTCACCTTGCTCCTCATAATGGTCTATTACCAGGTCAATGAGCTTGTTTCTCAATTCTTCGCGGCGAACGGCATGTATGTTCTCCGGCAAGACGTCTTCAGGCACCTGAACCCATGTCTCCACAAGTGTTAAGAGCCTCTCTAACTGCTCCTCCTCTGTGACCATCGAGCCAGGAATACAGGTATCGACTAATCTGTTCATTTCGGCTCGCATCATGCCTAGCACACGCTCATGCATATCGGCGCGCTCAAGCACGGCAAGCCTGTCAGCGTAGATGACCTCGCGCTGCTTGGCGATGACATCGTCGTAATCGACCACGTTTTTACGGATATCGAAGTTGTACCCTTCAACCTTCGTCTGTGCCTGCTCGATGAAACGCGAGACCATGCTGCTCTCCAGCGGCATATCTTCTTCCATGCCGACCATTTCCATGACTTTTCCTACACGGTCGGCAGCGAAACGGCGCATTAGCTCATCATCCAGGGCCAGGAAGAAGCGAGATTGCCCCGGGTCACCCTGGCGTCCTGCACGGCCACGCAGCTGGTTATCAATGCGGCGCGATTCATGCCGCTCGGTACCAATGATATGCAAGCCGCCCAGTTCTACGACATAATTATGATCCTCTTCGCACTCGCGCACCTTCCGCTGGAGCAGCTCATCCTTCTCAGCTTCAGTCATATTGTCGAGATGTTGCTGGATGGCCACTTCTTTTTCCGCACGCTCGTCATCGTCGCTTTCCGGCATCTCACGAATGTAGCTGACCTGCTCGGCATGTTTGCGCAGGATACTATCGAGGTACCCTTCGGGATTTCCACCAAGCACAATGTCGGTACCACGGCCAGCCATGTTGGTAGCTATAGTAACGGTGCCACTACGCCCGGCCTGGGCAACGATTTGTGCTTCACGTGCATGGTGTTTCGCATTGAGCACATTATGAGGGATACCTTGCTTATCCAGCTTCTCGGAAATATACTCCGAGTTCTCCACCGAAGTGGTACCAACCAGCACAGGTATGCCCGTTTCGTGTAACGCCTTGATTTCTTCAACCACAGCATTATATTTTGCTTCGGTTGTGCGATAGATCAGGTCGGGCAAGTCATCGCGAATCATCGGTTTATGTGTAGGAATCGACATAACTTCTAGCTTATAAATTTTATCCAGCTCTTGCGCTTCTGTCATGGCGGTACCCGTCATACCGGCGAGCTTCTTATACAAGCGGAAAAAGTTCTGGTAGGTGATGGTAGCGAGGGTATGGTTCTCGCGCTGTACCTTGACGTTCTCTTTCGCCTCGATAGCCTGGTGGAGACCCTCGCTATAGCGACGCCCGGGCATCTGGCGACCTGTGAACTCATCTACGATGATCACTTCGCCATCTTTCACGATGTAATCTTTGTCGCGCTTAAAGATGATCTGGGCCTTAATGGCGTTCTCCATGTAGCGCGTCAGTTCGATGTTGTTCTCATCATAGATATTTTTGACACCGGCCAGTTGCTCAAGCTTATCGATACCGGCATCGGTCAGTATAACTGTGCGTGTCTTTTCCTCAATGGTATAGTCAACTTCAGGCTTCAGGCGCGGCGCCCAGCGGGCAAACTGGACGTACATATCCGTGGACTCTTGCCCCTGACCAGAAATGATGAGTGGGGTACGGGCTTCGTCGATGAGGATGTTATCAACCTCGTCTACAATGGCGTAGTTTAATTCGCGCATGACGAGCTGATCCAGCGAGACAACCATATTGTCACGCAGGTAGTCGAAGCCAATCTCACTATTCGTACCATACGTGATATCGCAGTTGTAAGCGGCGCGGCGCTCAGGTGTCTGCGGTTCGACGGCATTCACTATGACGCCAACGGTCAGGCCCAGAAACTTGTAGATTTGCCCCATCCACTCGGCGTCACGGCGAGCCAGGTAATCGTTGACCGTGACAAGATGAACGCCTTTGCCGGTCAATGCGTTCAAGTACACCGGCAACGTGGCGACCAGCGTTTTACCTTCACCGGTCTTCATCTCGGCAATTTTGCCCTGGTGGAGGACGACACCACCTATCAGTTGCACGTCGTAGTGGCGCATCTTGATCCTGCGCCAGCCCGCTTCACGAACTATGGCAAACGCCTCGGGCAACAAATCCTCAAGTGTCTTGCCTGTCCTGTAGCGTTTTACCATCTCCGGTACAAGCTTATCCATCGCCTCGGCTTTGATGGCGACTATCTCGGGCTGCAAGTGTTGTAGTATCTCACCCAGCAAGTGCTCGAGCCGTTCGTCCGCACCCTCTTCCTTATCGGGCGCATTGCGGCGTGCCTCTTCAAAGTGAGGCCAGGCAGCCTGGAATGCCTCAGCCAGTTCATCATCCTCAATTTCTTTAAGAGCAGGTTCAATGTCTTTGAGAAGTGACAGTGTAGCGCGCTGTGGGTCTTTGGCTTCATCGGGCCACTTTTGAGTTTCTTCGGCCCTATCCATCGCGGCAGTGGCGCGAAGTGAATTGAGAGCTGGCGACAGGTATTCATAGCCGGTTTCAAAGCACTCCGAGAGAGTATCTTGCAGGTGATCTCTCAGGTATTGTTCCGGATCACGCCGCCTTTCGAGCGTCTGGCGATATTCGGTAATAGCTGCATGCAGTTGCTCATTGGTGCTTTTTTTAGCATAAGGTTCAATAGCATTGAGAGCTTCACGAAACAGTTTGACCAGTTCATCCTCGAGTACCATGCCGCCTTTAAGATGCAGAAAAAGTTGTGAGCGAAACTCGGCTGTTTTTGCCGCTAATTCATCATCGCTCAGTTTTTGCATGGCCGGTTCGAATGCATTTATTTTATCTATAAGTGGCTGGATGGCCTTTAAATCTCTTTTATTTGGATCACCCAAAAGTTTCCCAAGTAGTTGCATAGTAGTATAATCTCCTAATTAGTGCTGGCCTCGGCGCTGGTTGTATAGTATTGGGTGTATTACCTCTTGTGGTCTTGAAAATATACCTATTCATTATATCATACGTGAGCATGCTCACGGGGTTAGAGGAGAACAGAAGTTGGCTAATCTTCGACCATTTCGTTTCGGCGTAATTGTCTACCAGGCAAAATCGAAGGACGAGTGGGCAGCTAAAGCCCAGAGAGCAGAGAACCTTGGCTACTCGACGTTTCTAGTGCCCGATCATTTAGAGGATCAGCTTGCCGCCGTCCCTGCATTAGTGGCGGCAGCCGAAGCAACCTCTTCGATCCGTTTAGGTAGCTCTGTTTTCGACAACGATTTCCGGCATCCAGTCATGCTTGCCAAAGAAGCTGCGACCATCGACCTGCTTTCAAGTGGGCGCTTTGAGTTAGGCATCGGCGCTGGTTGGGCTCACTCGGAGTACGAACGGGCTGGTATTCCATTTGATGCAGGAAGCATCCGTGTTAACCGGCTGGAAGAGGCGCTGCACATCATCAAAGGGCTGTTTGCCGCGGAACCACTGAACTTTTCTGGCAAATATTATACCATTACCAATCTGGCAGGTTTTCCCAAACCAATTCAGCGGCCCCATCCTCCCATCTTCGTTGGCGGCGGTAGTAAGAGAATACTCTCAATTGCCGCACGTGAAGCCAATATTGTTGGCTTCGGCCCCAGGACGCGAACTGACGGGAGTGGACTGGACGTGACTGATGCTACAGCAGAAGCCACGGAGCGGAAAGTTGCGTGGGTTCGACAGGCGGCAGGTGAACGTTTCAACGAACTAGAGTTGAACGCCATCGTCTTTACGGTACTGGTCACTGACCAACGACAGCAAGCATCCGAACAGCTCACCCAACGCTTCCAGATGAGCGCGCAGCAGGTCCTGGAAATGCCCCATTGTCTCATGGGTACAGTAGATCAGATCACCGAAGACCTGCTGTATCAACGTGAAAAGTTTGGCATCTCGTATGTATCCGTCTTCGAAGAGAGTATGGAGGCGTTCGCCCCAGTTGTAGCTCGCCTTGCAGGTAAGTAGATGAATCATCAATTGTTAAGAACAAGTGGGAAAAGGGGCGCCTGCCCTTTTCCCACTTGTTCTTAACAATTCTTATCCAAACACCGTCGTAGGATCATTGGTAGGAATAGCCCCCGTGGGAGTCGTAACTGTTACCGACTCGTTGAACTTGCTCAGATCCACGATAGAGTCGAATTTGGTTGTCACATTGGCCGGCACAATAACAGTAGTGACAGTCGGCGTTATCGACTGGCTCAACGTACCAGTATCCACACCGAGATTGAACTTGAGTTCCGTGCGGTGGACATAGGCTGTCGCCTCATCTATCCACAGGTCAACAGTCGAACTGAAAGTTTTTGTATTATCAATTGCCGCGTTCAGATTCTGCTGACCCAGGATATCAATCAGTTGCTGGTTGTTACTAAGAAACTGCTTCAACGCCTCCTTATCCATGGCTATCGTGATATGTCGCAGGTTCTGGCCATTCAATGACTGTATGCCGTTGTCGGTAATCTGGGTATGCTCTAGCAAACCGATCAGTTCGGTTAAATCGGGCGATTTAACACCCGAGAACGGATTGTCTACGTACCCCTTGAGAGCACTCTTGTCCAGGACGTACCACTGCCCCTTGGTATTTTTAATGTACACTTTATCGCCCTGGACGATCTGCTCAAGGTGCGAAGTCGTAGGGGTAGTCGTAGCGCCGTTTTGCGAGACATCGAATTGCATTGCTTCCACATTGGGCAACGCCTCATCGCCGCTGCCTATCAGGTTAAACGTCACATTATTGACCGCTGTCGTTGTAGTCGTGGGGGTAGCTGTACCGGTCGTGGGTGTGGAGGTCGCATTCGTGGTAATGGCTTGTCCAGAGCCGTTGGCTTTCAAATCAATGTGTGTCGACTTGAGCTGGCTCATGGCCTTTGAGCTGTTTTGCAGCAGTTGTAAGACGGTCAGGTTACTGCCACCTGAGCCTCCTCCTATAGGGCTACAAGCACTAATTAGAAGAAGGACCGTCGCCAGTGCTACAAGCAGAAGGAAATGTTTCTTATGGATCATCACTAATACTCCTTTAGAACCCTTTAAAGACAAAGATGCATGTAAAAACATAAATGCTCATAAGTGTAGATAGAGTTCTATTAAGGAAACGTTTTAGCGCGGCTTGGAGTTTCTGTAACCAATTGGCCTGAACGGGCCGTCCTGCATCAGTCTGTAGAGCCAGGTTCGCGGGCCTTACTGGTGCTTAATTGCAAAGGCGAGATATCTGGCCTGCAATTCTTTCGCTTGATCCTCTACTTCTGCAAGGGCCATGTGTTCGACTATCTGCTTGATGGCCGTTTCATGGTGCCACTGTTCAGGTACATTTCGCTGGTAAATCGTCACGGCTTCATCAAACCGCTTTTTGCTTTTCAAGGCAAGAGAGCCATCCACTTGATTTCCGACCCTGCCTGTTTGAGATATCCTATAGGAATGTGAGCGGCAAGCAGCAGCGCATGTTCGGCCAATGCTGCCTCCATGAGAACCGAGCGACTTTTGAGATTGCGCTCCTGATCTATCCAATGAACCATCCAGGTTGGTTGCTCAAACTCGACCTCATGATGATAAAGATCTCCCAAGCAATAGAGCGTTTGCCCCTCCGAGTGGACGCGCACGATATAGTGTCCAGGGGTCTCTCCAGGTGCAGCGATCATCTGAACACCAGGTACCAGGTCACGATTTCCCTCAACCAGCTCGAGAAGCCTGTACTGGTGCAGCACTCCCAGCGTACGACTTTCATTGGAACTGGGGTCTTGAAGCGCTTCCTGTACTCTGCGATCTTCCCAGTCAGCTCGTCCTAAAAAACAATGTGCATGAGGAAAACAAGGGAGAACATGACCCTCCTGCTCTTTTGTGACATCTGCATAATGATCAAAGTGTGCATGCGTGATCACGACATGTGTGATAGCCTCCGGCTGCACCCCCTTTTCAGCCAGCTGAGCCATCAAGCGAGGTGGTTGTTGATAATCCGGCATGAGAGAGAGAAAACCTGGGGCAAGATCATGATAACAGGGATCAACGAGGATTGACGCTCCAGGGAGGGCGATGTGAATACCCTGCGTTGGAAAGAGCTGTGGCCGCTCGAAGTATGCTGCATAGTGAGGACGCCAAGCACTTTCTGGTATGTGCATCTTCTCGGTCAGATCCCACATGAAGTCACCGACGTTGATCACCGAAACGATTGCTTTGCCTACAGAAAGCGTCCGCATAGCATCTCCTTTTTCTTCTAATGAAGCAGTTCGCCCAATGCTTTCACCCTGCTCTCATGAGGCCATGCGATCTGCATCTGTTCATACGTCTCGCACACCTCGTTGTAGCGCAGATCACTGCCTAACTCCCTTGCCGATACTGCTGCTACTTCAAAGTAGGAACAGGTTTGTTCGAGATCACCTAGCGCAAAGGAAACAGCGGCCTGGCGACTCGAAAGCTCAACCCTTTTGGGATTTAATGTTACTGGTAATATTTTGTCTACTTGTGCAAGTGCCTCCCATGCCTGCTTCGGCTGGCTCAGGTGTAAGTATGCAAGCGCGGTGTGATTGGCAAGGGTGAAATGGTTGACCGGAACATAGGAAAAATGGGGGTCAAGCTCTGGCTGATCTGGAAAGGTGTCATACGCCAGACCCAGAAAGTGACGTGCTTCCCGCTCTTGCCTGAGACGAGCATGAGACTCAGCGAGGACAATATACAGCCATCCGCGCAAAAGAGACGAGAGATTATCACTATACCGCATGGCTTGTTGATGGAGTTGCATCTGCTGGATGGGGCGCTTGAGGTGAAAGAAGATATGAGCCTCTCGTATGAGTGAGGACGCACGTAAGTTGTTGTCACCGGCTATCTCACTGTATTGAAAAGCTTGCTTGATAGAAGCAAGCGCTTTGCCAAAATTTTGTTGCTGCAAAGCAAGAAGCCAGTCAAGTTGATAGGCTTGCGTAGCAAGGTTCGCTGCCGCAAACTGATGCTTTGAAGGCGCTTGTGCCAGCGCTGAGAGTTGGGTGAGGTAATCGGGAAGCGTTTGTGTGACTTCTTGTATGCCTCCTGCAAAGTAGAGTTGCCAGGCAAGAGGGACATGAGCCGTACAGAGAGAGAGAACCTCCTCTTTATGAAGGAGGGGAACATTGCTTGTTCGTGTGAGGCCAAATGCGGCTGCGACAACACTCATCAACAGGCTGATCATTTGCCGCCTGGAGAGCCTCTCTCCGTTTTGTCGCTGCTCCTCTCCTAAGCCACTTCTTATCGCCGATTCGAACTGTTTCAGAAGCCCTGCAAGTGACCCGATCGTGCCTTCGGGTAGTGGCCTTCTCACCGCGGAGAGTAATAGGGAAGTCTCGATTACTTCAATCGCCGTTCCTGCATCTTCTTCAATGGCTGTCGTCTCGGTCGGTGCCAGACCATCCTTGTGTCTCAAGTTTCTCACGAGTTCAGGAAGGTGGGGCGTATCAGATGCTTTCCGCAGGTGTTCGTAGTACGCTCCCACATGCTTTGCCGGTTGTTTTCCTGTAGCTTCAAGTGCGCGCCTGGTGCGCTCATAGAGCATGCATGCCTGTTCAAAGCACTGCTGTTGCCCTAAGAGCACCAGCAGGCGGTAGAGCGCGTCCTGGTCAGTAGGAAAGCGCGCGATATGCTGTTCGAGCGTCTCTTCCGCCAGGTCTATTTGCCCACGCTGGATGTAGAGGTCGGCCAGGTGCCGGATCATGCGGCAACGTCCCATCCACAACACCTGTCGTCGCTGCTTCACCCAGCGATGACTCGCCCACTCTACATTCTGATCATCGGCCAGCAACTCGCCACGCAACATGACCCTCGCCTGCTGCCAGAGAGCGAGCGCCTCCTCCGGCACCACTGTTCGGCTCGCCTGAGCCACCAGGTCCTCAAAGGCATCGGCATCGACCCACAGGCGGGACTGCTCCGCCAGTTTGAGGATCTCGCCGTTGCTGCGCTGCTCAAGGAGCTCCTCACCATTGGCCGTGCGCACCACCTTGCGCAGGACTTTGCGCGCCGAACGCAGCGATTCCCGTGCTTTCTGCTCGTCGGTCTCCGGCCACAGGATGCCTGCCACGCGAGCTCAAACTCGCCAAAGAGAGACACGCGCAGCAGCGGCAGAGGGCTCTCTTGGCCCTTTCCCACAACTTGCTCCACGCCTTGCGTTTCCCTGCTCATCGGTTCGTTCACGGTGCTCCCCCTGAGAGAGTGAATGGTGTTTCATCGGAGAGATGCCCTCTCGTTCCTGCATTATAGCACAGCCCATGGTGCACTCAAGCGACCACGCCACACGTCCCACTCCCGTCCGTTTGTGTCCCATCGCCGTCCGGTCCTTCCCGTTCCCTCTCCAACGTCGTCCCATGCCTGCCTCACTCGACCTGCTATGTTCAGCATTGGTGAAATACGAGGCAACCTTTCAGAGGGTGATATGAGCACTACTGAGCATTCGAGCGATAATGATCTGGTAGATATGGAACTGCACTGTGTAACTTGCGGGACGCGGTTGTATCTCTCGGTTCCACAAGCCGAGGCAGTAATTGCCTCGCTCGAGCGCACCGGGGCCGCCATCCTGATTTGTATCTGTGGACAAGCGCAGCTCATTCGGCGCAAGCTCTACAAGAGGCATGCCTGAACGCCAGCAGGGCTCGTGCGTGGACGATCCCCCCTGGGGAAGGGCACGCGCCACCATGGAGAGGGCCCTCCAGGCAACATGAAAGGAGTGGGTATGACGACAGTTGAACAGAACGAGCTAGACAAGCACAGAGTGCTTCCCAAGATCAATACGCCCCCCGCGGCACCACCCATCCTGATCGCCGAGGAGCAGGCGGCGATCCAGGAGTTGCTCAGCACAGCATTGGCCCTGGCAGGCTATCGCACCACGAGCTGTGCCGGGAGGCAAGCTGCTCTCACCTGGATAGACCAGCTTACGCCATGTGGCGATTGTCCGCCATTGCTGCTCCTCGATCTGAGCCTGCCAGGCACTCATGCGGCGAACTTCCTCTCCCACCTGCGCATCCGCTGGCATGACGCCTGCGGGGTGCTTCCACACATCATCGTGCTGACGACGAGCAAGCAAGTGCAAAAAGACCTGGCAGCCCAGGAACGCGTCGTTCTGAAGCCGTTCCACATCCACGAGCTTCTCGCGCTGATTGAGCTCAGTCTTCGACAAAAGCTCGCATAACGACAATGAGCCACTAGAGCCATCTCACCTTCTAAGTGGGACTCTAGGACTAGTAAATGATATTGATCGCCTTGAGCATAGCGGTAAGATCGTAGACGAATTGCTGGTAAGCGGGAACGTCATTGAGTCGGCTCACTTGCCTGCTCCAATTGATTGAGGGCCTCATCGATAAACCCGCTCTCAAGCTATTTTCTCACCATATCAATGGTGTAGATATCGACAACTCGATCTTCAGGATCACTGCTCAGTTGAAAGTGGTTTCTCAGCGTCGGAGAGTACCTGCGGGGGTTGAATATGCTCATCAACTGTTTCGACGACTATTTCGTAGTCACCACATGCATCATCTTTCTTCTTCCAGGACGACTTATGCAAAGATGGAGAAGAGATTATTCGTAGGAATGGCATTGCCCGGAGCGCTGATCGTCACGGGAACATTGAATTTGCTGTAATCGACCGTCATATCAACGTTAATCGTAGAACTTGTAACGCTTGTCCCGAACGAACTCGTGTTAACGTTCATATCGAATATCAACTCCATATGGTGGACGTAGGACGTAGACTCATCGACCCAAACGTCCAGCGTCGGATTGACCAGCTTAGCATTGTTCAGCAGGGTGTTAGCCCTCTGTTGCTGCAGGGTTGATAAATTGGTGGAGTTAAGCAGATCTTTCAATACATCTTTGCTAAAAGTTACGGTGATATGCCGCAAGCTTTCTCCATTTAATGTCTGAACGCCATGGTCCGTGTACATAGCTTTTTGCGCTATTGCGAGCAGCTTATTATAAGTGGAGGAATTCATTGATGTGAAAGGATTATTGGCAGATCCTTTGTATTTGCTTGTATCCAGGACCTACCACTGCCCCTTTGAGTTCTGGACATAAAGCTGTTTCCCCAGTGTGATCTCCGCTACATTGTAACCCTGCCCGACACTTAGATGGAGCATGGACTTATCGGGCCTGACCTCGTCACCACTGGCCGTTGCACTGACGCTGAACGGCTGAGCTGTGCTGGATTTGCTCGACCGGCCCCAGTCCCCGTTACTCGTCAATTTCATGCTGATATGCACCGCTTTGAGCTGCTGCATCGCGGTCAAACTCTTTTGCAGCACCTGCAAGGGTGCCTGAGAACCGGTGCTGCTGGCAGGTGAGCCACAAGCGCTCACGAGCAGAACCAGGGCCAGAGCTAAAAATACAATGACGTGCTTCCTGTTTGTCATTACACACGCTCCTTCAAGGTTGTGGCGAAGCTACTGACCTATTATACGTTTTCTAGCATGGAAAGTTAAGGGGTATGCATGGTTCTTCTCAGCCATGTTATAATGCGCCTGAACTGACTATTTCCACTTTCTTCTGTAAGGGTGAGAATAGCGAATTGGGAGAAACGCGATTTTCTTTGCGGAATTATTTGTTGGGAAGGCTGCACTTGTATGCTTATCACACGCATTGAACTGGAGAATATCAAAAGCTACAGTCAAATTATCATTGATTTCCGGCGGGGCACCACCGCTATCAGTGGAGCCAATGGAGCGGGCAAAACCACCATCGTAGAAGCTATTGGTTTTGCCCTCTTCGACTTTCTGCCCTATAGCCAGGCGCAATTTGTACGAGAAGGCGAGAAGTATGGGCATATCGTTGTTCACCTCATTGGCAGCGATGATCGCCCTTACGTAGTCGATCGACGTTGCGGGGCAGGAGCTTTTTGGTCTGTCTATGATTGTGAGGCTGACTCTCGTATTGAGCAGCGAACCGATGTGCAAGATAAGCTGCACGAACTTTTTGGCATTGATCGCGAACGTTCCCTTAAATCTCTCTTTAGAGATGCCCTTGGTGTACCTCAAGGCTCCTTCACCTCTATTTTTCTGGAAGCAGGAAGTGAGCGCAAACAAAAATTTGATGCACTGCTCCAAATCGAAGACTACAAGAATGCCGCCGATTATCTTTTGGAAGCGCAAAAACAGTACAAAGAGCAGGTGCAAACACAGCAGAGCGAGATACAGCGCCTCGAATTCGAGACCCGCGATCTAGAACAATGGCGCGTGGACCTGAAAGAAGAGCGCCAGCGCGATCAACAGCAGACGCAGCAGTTTACCCAGTGGACACAACAGCGTGAACAGCTCGAAGCACGTTTCGACGTGCTGATAAAACAACGCGATGAAGTGACTCGCTTAAACAATCTATACGAACGCAGTAAGGATAATTACGACTCATTGCAGCATCGACTCCAGGATCGCCAGGAAGAGCTAAACATTGCTCGTACAGCGCAGCAGGCGGTCGAGGCCAGCCGTGCAGATTATCAACGCTACCAACAAGCCAATGAAGTGCTCAAGCGGCTGCGCCAGGATGACCAGAAACGCAATGAGCTGCGTCAACAACAAGGTGCCCAGCAAAGTATACTTGCCAAAATTCAGACCAATATTACCCATTTGCAAACGAGGCTCGCCGAAGTGGCCGGCGCCCGCCAGCGAATCATTGATCTGTCACAGCTGGTCGAGGAACAGATTGAGCTGGAGAAACAGCGTGACGACCTGACGCGCAAGGTCACACAATATGATGGGTTGGTGAAAGAGGGGAAACGGCTGGTTGCACAATATACCGCTTATATCCAGCAGCAGGAAGCATTCAAAAGACGCATCGCGGAGATCGAGCCGTTACAACCCGTGGCCGCCCTTTTACAAGAGCGCGTCGAGGCGCCATGAAGCGGAAGAACTGCCTGCTCTGCAACAGCAATACGAGCAGTTCTCTGAACAACGCTACAAGTTAGAAGGCAACCTCGAGGGCTATGCCAGGTCACGCCGGCAGTCGGCAGGTGGCTTATGCCCTTTTCTGCAAGAACCCTGCCTCAATATAAAACAGCGCGGCATCGCCAGCCTGGAATCATATTTTGATGGCTTATTAGCAGAAGATCGTGGCAGACTGGATGGCATCTGCCAGCAGCAGAACACTCTTTCTGAGCGCATCACCTTCGTCAGAAAATATGCCGATGCCCTGGACAAGCTGGGCCAGTACATGGAGCAGCGCGATAGCCAGGCCGAGCATTTGCAGCGGCTGGCCATTGAGATTGCTCGCCTGGAGCGCGAGACCGGCGAAATGGCACAAGACATGGAAGCCTTCAAGCATATAGATAAACAGATTGCCCTGGCAGAAGCCGCACGCACTGAAAGTCAAAAAGCGGACGCGGAAGTGCGCGAACTCGAAGGCTTGCGCATGCAGGTACAGCAGTTGCAAGAACAGGCTCAGCAGTGTGACGAAGTGATACAGGAACGCCGCCAGCAGGCGAAAGAGCTGCGCGGCAGCGATGAGCAGCTGAAAGAGGTCGAACAGGCCCTCGTTCAGCTTAACGATCCGCGTGGACAAACAAAAGCCCAGCATGAAATCATCCGGCAAGAGCCGAGCTACCAGCGACAATTACAAGCAGAGCAACAGAAACTGCAAGCCACAGAACAACAATTGCAGGTATTAGATCAACAACTTCAAGTCTATGCCGACCTTGATGTACGCATAGGCGAACACGAAGTCGTCCTCCAACAATCCTCGAACGGGTACGATACTTATCTAAAAAATGTGCAAACAGCACGCCTGCTGCCCCAGCGCCAGCAAGCGCACCAGGAGATACTTGGCGCCACCCGGCAAGCACAGCAGGCCTTACAAGTAGCGGAGCAGGCGTACCAGCAAGCAAATGCAGTATTTCACCAGGAAGAATTGGAAGCAGTCAATGCGGAGATCAAGCGGTTGCAAACTGGACTAAGTGATCTGATTGGGAAAATACAACAAACGCGGAAAGATATCAGGAACCTCGAGCAAAAAATTGAGCAAGCAGAGGCTTTCCTTATCGAATTAGAGGCTGCGCAAAAAGAAAAGGCCACCCTCGAAGAATTGCAAACGATGATGGAGCAGTTCCGCAAGCTTATCAAGGAAGCTGCGCCCCACGTACTGAAAGCCATGCTGGGCGATATCTCGGCTGAAGCGAACCGCATCTTCGGTGAGATCATGGGTGACCGCAGCGCACAGCTCTCCTGGCAAAACGACTATGAAATCATCCTGCGCCGCCAGGGAGTCAACCGCACCTTCGCTCAATTGAGCGGTGGAGAGCAGATGAGCGCCGCCCTCTCGGTGCGCCTGGCCCTGCTCAAAAAGCTCTCAACCCTGAACATCGCCTTCTTTGATGAGCCCACGCAGAACATGGATGAGCTGCGGCGCATGAACCTCGCCGAACAGATCCGCCGCGTACGTGGTTTCGATCAACTGATAGTCATCAGTCACGATGACACATTTGAGCAAGGCCTCGATAGTATCGTCCGTCTACGCAAAGTGGACGGAGAGACGCGTGTGATGACCGAGGACGACACCATGGCCAGGGTATCATAATTTAGAAAGAAAAAATATGCTGCACAAAGGGAAACTTCAGGCGGCCCTGCAACTTAAAAAGAACCAGTTCACCATCTATGACGGCTCATTTAGCGATCAACTACAAGCGTACCGGCATGCCCTCGAAACCCTGCATCAACGTTACTCGTCGAGTAAACAACTAGAAGATATCCTGCCCCCTGATGGGAGCCATGTGCCGGCGGGAGCTCGCCCCAGCATCGAATTTGACCGCTGGTTGGTCTCGCTGGACCAGACGACCGCCAGGACCGCCCCTACATATCCCTTTGGAAGGATGTTTGCCAATCACGAGCAGGCGCGAGAATGGGCCGAATGCATTGAGGGTATCACAACGCTGGCCGTTGATGGCAGCCAGTTACAGCCGTGGCGCGACGCCTCTATCCCTGTCGCCTTGATACAGGTTGGCTTCTTTGCCAATCCCCACGCCAGGGGACGCCCATACACCAAAGATGTGCGCATGGAAGTGCTCTCACCTGATGAAATCATGGAAGAAGCGAAAAACGAGAGCATTGACCCGGATAGTTATCCCTATTCTGAGATGCAGGTAACGCTGCGCCGCTACCTGCTGGAGGTCGAGACGCTGTGTAACCAGATGGAACAATATGCCCATGCACGTCGTAGAGGTGATCCCGCTTATAGTCCCGTAGTGTTCTTCGATGGCTCGCTGGTTGTCTCCTTTGCCCTGACCATGCCCAGTCCTTACCGTGAGCGCTACATTTCTGCGGCGGTTTCTCTGCTGCATACCTCCGAAGAGCAGCGTGTGCCGCTGATTGGCTACATCGATACAAGTTATGCGCGTGATATCATCACCATGCTGCGGTGGCTCGATACAATGCGGCCGGAACCCATTCTGCGAGAAACCAAAAAGATTCACGATGCCCTGCTCTGGCAAGGGCGGTTATCCTGGGGTGATCGCACACCGGCCATGATCTGTGCCCGGGGTGATATCCTGGAAGGCTACGGCCCTTACCGGGAAAGTGTTGCCTTCTGTTACCTGCAAACAAGCGCTCATCGCCCTCCCGCTCGCCTGGAATTCCCCCGCTGGATGATCGACGACGGCGTCCTCGAGCCCGTCCTGGATGTCGTGCGTGCCGAAATCATCGCAGGCGGCTACGGCTACCCCTATGCCATAGAAACGGCAGACGCCGTCTCAGTAATCACAGCCCAGGACCGCCTTGAATTTTACGCCCAGTTCCAGGAATTCATCGAGAGACAGGGCTTGAAGTTTACGTTTTCAACAAAAGCGGCAAGTAAGAGCAGGAGAAGGTGACTACAATCATAGCTGATTTTAAGCTCGCAAAATTGCTCTCCACGCAGGACTCTTACCTCACTTTCTATGTGTTATACTTGTCTTAGCGTAATTCGTTATAGTCTTTTGTCCTAGAGAGAATATATGTCTCGTTCAACCGATACAACATTCACGTGTCCTTGTGGCAACGTGTTTAATAGCCCGATTTATGAATATGTCAACGTGGCCGACGATCCCCAGTTGCAATACACGGTGCTGGCTGGCTTGTTGAATGTCTCGACCTGCCCGATATGCGGGCGGCGGGCCGCCCTTTCCCGGCCTTTCATATACTCTGACCCGGCCCATTCCCTGCTCGCCTACGTCCATCCATCTCCCGACGTACCTGAGGAAGCGCGGCAGCTTATCCTGGAGAAACTGCGGACCGTGTATCAACAGGCTGACGCGGAAACTGCTTACCTGGACTCCACCGAAGAGAGGGCACACAGAGAAGGCAGCCATAATGGCAACGGCACTGCTACAGGTACAAAGCAGTCACAGGAGATGCCGCACCTCCACGTTGTCTTTGGACTGGATCAACTCAACGACCTCATCAATGCTTCTTTGAGCCAGGATGAGCGGCTGGGAAGGCTGGCGCTCAGCACCCACAGTCGTAGCAATGCCGAACGGGGGCAGTTCCTGGATATTGCGCGTAAGCTTGCTTCCGAGATGAAGTGCCAGGTTGAAGTGGAGGAACTACCTGATGAATATACCGTCTGGCTCTACGGTTCCCGCCGTCAAATTGGAGCGCTTATGCGCGAGTTGGCACCCCGAGGGTAGCTATCATGATTACTATTGGCGTACTGACCATCAGTGATAGTGGCGCAAAGGGGACCCGGCCAGATACCAGCGGTGAAAATATTCGCGCTATGGTGACCCAAATGCCAGGAGGCGTTATCAGCGCCGGGGCCATTATTCCTGACGAACGCGAGCAAATCGAGGCGATCCTGTGTGAGTGGAGCGATGAGAAAGAGTTGAACCTCATTCTCACCACTGGCGGCACCGGCCTTGCTCCCCGCGATGTCACACCGGAGGCAACACTGGCGATTATTGACCGCGAGGCTCCCGGCATTGCCGAAGCCATGCGTGCCGTCAGCCTCCAACATACTCCCTTCGGCATGCTTTCGCGGGGCGTAGCGGGAACACGTGGACGTACATTGATAATCAATCTCCCCGGCAGTCCCAAAGCCGTCAAAGAATGCCTGGAATGTATCCTCCCCGTTTTGCCCCATGCCGTTAACCTGCTCACAGAGGGGCCGAAAGAACACTGAAGAACGCGTGATAAGCGACATTCCAAGGATGTTTTGGGTATGCCTGGTGAAATTATCTATCATGGCCATAGCGACAAGGTGTTCGCCGTAGCATGGTCTCCCGATGGTCGCTATATCGCCTCTGGTTCGCGCGATAAAACTGTTCACGTCTGGGATGCTGTTAGCGGAACAAACCATTGTACCTATCGAGGCCATACGAATTGCCTCCTTTCTGTAGCCTGGTCTCCCGATGGGAAAGAGCTTGCATCGGGTTGTACTGACGGCATTGTGCACGTCTGGCATGCTTTTAGCGCTGACAATATAGTCACCTATCGCGGGCATACACGCTTCGCCAGGAGTGTGGCGTGGTCTCCCGATGGGCGATATATTGCTTCTGGTGGAGATTATGGCGATAGTACAGTACAGGTCTGGGAGGCTGCAACAGGGAAGCCCATGTATACGCACGATAAGCAGTATCGCATCTTTGCTGTGAGATGGTCCCCCGGAGACGGCCCGCGCATTGCGTCAGCTAGCTTTGATGGCACTGTACACCTGTGGGATGCGTTCAATGGCCAGCATGCCTTGATCTACAGTGAGCATTCTGGTCCTGTCTATGCCCTGGCCTGGTCCCCCGATGGCAGACAAATTACCTCTGCTGGATATGATAAGAAGGTACGCGTATGGGATGCAGCAACAGGGAAGACTGTTGCTGTTTATGAGGGCCATACTGCTCCCGTGAAAGCTGTGGGATGGTCTGCGAATGGGCAGTACATGGCATCTGGGGGGGATGATACATCGATCCTGGTACGAGATAGCAGCACGGGCAATCTTCTTTGCAAGTATAGCCGCCATGCAACCTGGGTGCGCACCCTCGATTGGTCACCTGATAGTACATCTATTGCCTCGGCAAGCGATGATACAGTGCATGTATGGCCGATTTCCTCCCTTGACGGTATGCGAAGAATCTCATAGAATTCAAGGGCAGTACTTGTCATACTAGCTATAAGAAAAGGATGCCTAACAGGTATTGCCTTGCATGCCACTGTTAAGCGGGAGTGAGGAGCTATGTCGTCAATTGAAACAGGAGAAGAATGGCTGAGCTTGCGGCAGGTTGCCGATATGCTAGGCATGCATCCGGCAACAGTACGGCTATGGGCTGATCGAAATGAGCTGCCATCACGCCGCACGAATGGTGGGCATCGCCGCTTCCGGCGGGCAGATATCGAGGCCCGTCTACACCAGGAGGCCGACCCCAAATATCACCCCGCCGCACAAATACTGGTACAAAGTATCCTTGGCCGTGTGCGTTTCGCCTTCACGGATGGAACGCTCAAAGCCCTCCCCTGGTACCAGCACTTTAATGAGACGGCGCGTGAAGCTTACCGGGAGTTGGGACGCCGGGTACTGGAGCTCTTCCTCCGTGCGCTGAACACCGGCAATGTCTCTGATGAACTAC
>WNGR01003315.1_pt1 | contig 19489 bp, 17 predicted proteins | sample 5407581 | NCBI WGS metagenome assembly WNGR01 (sample SAMN13153383, study PRJNA577476) | soil metagenome | isolation source: 80 cm soil or saprolite under Garry oak tree replicate 2 | place: USA:California | collected 2016-06-15 | reverse complement strand
AGGTTGGTCGCCGCATACGTGATGACCAGCGCGGTCCGCGTGTCGAGGAGGCCGACGTGCTGGAACAGGACGTAGATCGGGATGACCACCGCGACCGGTGGCAGGATCCGCTGGGAGATCATCCAGAAGGCGATGTCGCGGTTCGACAGGGTCCGCTTGAAGCGGTGGCCGACGGCGCCCACGAGCAGGGCGAAGCAGCCGGCAGCCACGACGATGGCGAGCGGCGGCGACACGCCGAACCCGATGAGGACGGCGGCGAGGACCAGGCAGGCGGCGAACAGCCCGATCACGCCGACGCGCGGTCGGTACGGGAAGCGGATAAGGGCGTACGCGGCGGCGGACCCGAACAGCATCGCGAGCGCCGAGCTGCCCACGGCGACGACGACCGAGTTCATGTATGGCCGCAGCGTGTCCTCCCTGAGGTCCACGAAGATGTAGTGCCAAGCGTCCAGGGACGGATGGAAGTCGACGAAGGGCAGGTACACGGGCCCCTTGTTGACCTGTATCGGCAGCTTGAACGAGGTGATCGCGAGCCAGTACAGCGGGAAGAGCACCACAAGCGCCCACGACCCGAGGATCAGGTACGCGACCAGCTTGCCGAGCGGCGACAGGTCCTTGATCGAGCGTCGCCGGCGCGGGTGTCGAACCGCCCGCTTCCTCAGCCGCTGCGAAACTTCGCTGCTCATCGGCTCATTCCTCGGCGAACCGCCGCCGCAGGAGGCTGACGTAGGCCACTGCGACGAGGGTCACGATGAACAGGAGGGAGTAGGCGACCGCCGCCGACTGGCCGAGGTCGAGGGTCCGCCAGCGGACATAAGCATGGAGGCTGAGCGACTCGGTCGCCGTTCCAGGGCCGCCGTTGGTCAGCACGTTGGGCAGATCGATGATCTTGAAGGCCTCGATGAGCCGGATGAGGATGACGGTCGTGCACACCGGCAGGATTGCCGGCAGGGTGACATGGCGGAAGGTCTGCCAGCGGTTGGCGCCGTCCACCATCGCCGCCTCGACGGTCTCGAGGTCCTGGCTCTCCAGCGCGGCCAGCAGGACGATGAACATGAACGGAGTCCACTGCCAGATGTCGCCGATCATCACAGCGACTCTGGCGCCCCAGGGACTGGTCACCCAGGAGAAGTTGGTGAGCCCGACGGCCGCCCACAATGGCTCCAACGGCCCTTTGCTGGTGTCGGTCAGCATCCGGAACATGTAGGCGACGCCCACGGGCGTGATCATCATCGGGAGCAGGAACACGACCCGAAAGAAGCGCTGCCCTGGAAGTCCCTGGGTCAGCAGGTGCGCCAGTCCGAGCCCGAGGAGGAACTGCGCCGTGATGCCCACAGCGACGTAAACCAGCGTCACGACGAGGGTGCCCGGGCGCCCCGCATGGGACAGCAGCGTGTGGGTCACCAGCCACAGGCCGGCCGCACCGATGAGCCCAGCAGAGCAGGGCGAGGCCGGCCACCAGCACCACCCATCCGAACGCCGTCAGGGGCCGGCTCACCCCGAGGAAGTGCGTCTGCTCGCCGCCGAAGAGCAGCTCGCGGAAGTTCTCCACCCCGATGAAGTGGAACGTAAAACCACCCCGCGCGAGCTCCAGCCGGGACAGGCTGATGTAGAGCGAGGCGAACAACGGAAAGATCGAGACGAACAGGATCACCAGCAGCGCCGGCCAGATGAACGCGGTTCGGACCGCGAAGTTCGGACCCAGCGCGGCCCGTGCTCCGGTCGTTCGTACCTCGAGGTCGCCCCGCGTGGCCGCGGGGCGGCCTCGAGTCAGCCTTCCAACATCCATAACGGCTACCGCTGAACGTTCAGACTCGCGGCATACGCCTGCTTCTGCTTGTCCCGTCCCTGATCGTTGGTGATCTTCTCCCAGGCCGCCTCGATCTGCTTCATGGTCTGGTCGACGTTGAGCTCTCCGGCAAGGAATTGCGCGAGCCCGGTGTCGAGCGCGACGCCCTCGTAGTCGGCGGATTTGGAGACCCGCAGATCAAGGATCATGTTCGGGCTCTGGAGGCTGTCGCGGATGGCGCCGAGGTAGTTCTTTGCCGCGGACTCGCTCATCCCGGCCTTCACCCACAGGTCGATGTTGTCGAATTGGGAGACCCGGTACGGGTTGAAGCCGGTCTTGCCGAGCGTCACGTCGACATTCGATTCCCCCGGCGCGCTCATGTACGCCAAGAAGTCGAAGGCGGCGTCCTTGACGTCCTTCTTGGCCGAGGCGTTGATAGCGCCGGACCAGCCGCCGAACGCGGCGAACGGCGCATGGTTGACCCCATCCACGGCGTGCGGGCAGGTGGTCGCGTCGCAGTCGACCAGTTGCCCGGTCGCCCGGTCGAGCACCCGCCGAGAACCGGGGAGGATCACCGATCCGACCTTGTCCTGCACGGTCGATGTCTTCGGGTCGATGGCAAGGGTCCCGATGTCGCCCCAGTCCATCGAGAGGGCGCAACGCCCGGAGGTGAACAGCCCGCGCGTGTCGCCGACGTCGAGGTTCAACTCGCCCGGCGGCCCGTACTGCGTGGTCCGCTTGTAGACGTCGAGGGCGGCCGCGAACGCCGGGTTGTTCACCAGCGGCTTCATGGTCGCGTTGTCGAAGAACGAGCCCTGGCTGGTGCCCTGGGTCTGCAGGAAGGAGCCAGCGATCGCCAAGAACATCCAGTAGGACTGGGCCGAGCGCTTCTTGGCGATGCAGGAGCCGTAGTCGGCCTTGCCGTCGCCGTTCAGGTCCTTGCCGTTGTACCGCTGGGCGATGGACAGGTAGTCGTCCCAGGTGGCCGGCGGCTGGATCCCGTCCTTCTTCAGCAGGTCGCTGCGGTAGTAGACCATCTGGAAGTCACCGTCCAGGGGGACGGTATAGGTGTGCCCCTGGTACGAGGCGCTGAAGTCGCGGAAGAACGGTGCGATGTCGTTCCACTTCAGGGCCTGGTCGGCCTGCACGCGGCTGCCGACGTCCTCCAGATAACCGGGCGGGACGAAGTCACCCATCCACTGCGGATCGAAGACGAAGGCATCGTAGCTGTTGGTCTTCGTCGCCATGTCGGTGAGGATCTTGTCGTACAGGTCGCTGAAGGGGACGGTCACCACCTTGATCTTCGCGCCCGTGAGCCGCTGGAACTCGGGCGCGCGCCGCTGGAGCGGCTCGGCGATCTGCGGCCCGGTGAAGGTCAGGACGTTGACCGAGACGCCTTCGTGCGCCTTCGCGCCAGCCTTCTTCGTGGATTGCGAACTGCCGCTGCTGCAAGCGGCGACCATCAACGCCAGCACGGCGATGGACGCGGCCCACCCGCGGAATCGACGGTTGGTCATGCTGTCCTCCTCTCACGCTCGCTCCGCCTCCGGCGCGGATTTCGCGGATGGAGCCGGAATTCACAGGTGTTTGGCTGCCGCCTTGGCCGCCAGGCGCCGTCCTCTGGAGGGCCTTACCGTAGGGCAACAGACATCCAATGTCTAGCAGGATGATTGGAACAAACCTCAGGAAACCTAAACCGCATGGGCAGGATCGTCCGATGACACCACAGGAATCCCGGATGCTTCTGGGGCGTCAACGAGACGATCGGCGCCCCGACCGCCGCGAGGCGGTGGTGGCCTCGTTCCGGGAGGTGAGGATGCGGCGGAACCAGGTCTCGGTGGTGAGGACGTGCACGACGGCGGCGGCTTGGGCCAAGTTCGGGTCGCCGGCGAGCAGCGCGCTGTAGATGTCAGTGTGCTGGGCGACCGTCTGCTCGGCTGCCTCGCCGTCGATGATGCCCCGCCAGATCCGCGCGCGCAGGGTCTTGCTGGAGAGGCCGTCGAGCATCGCGGCAAGGGTCTGGTTGCCGCCCGCCGCGGCGACGCGGTTGTGGAATTCGGCGTCGTGGACGACCAGCTGCTCGAGCCCGTCAGCCCCACGCATCCGTTCGAGGCACTCCTCCAGCGCCCGCAGGGCGGCCTGGTCGATGCGGGTGGCGGCCAGAGCGACCGCGGCCGGCTCGAGGTAACGGCGCACCTCGAGCACCTCGAGCCAGGTGTCGTCCTGCATGAGGTCGACGGCGAAGCCGATCCCCTCCAGCAGCATGTCTGGCTTGAGGCTGGTGACGTAGGTGCCGTCGCCCCTGCGCACGTCCAGCACTCGTGCGGTGACCAGCGCCCGTACCGCCTCGCGCGCGGTGTTGCGCGACAGCTCGAGCTGCGCGGCCAGCTCGTGCTCTGGTGGCAACCGCGACCCGGGAGCCAACTCCCCGGCGATGATCAGGTCGCGGATCTTGGCGATCCCCCGCTCGGTGACCGGCGCGGCCACAGAGACGCTCCTCGTCCTCGAGACATCCGATGTCTTGCAGCATAGCCGTTTCCGATGCGGACGGTGCGAGGCTTGGATTGCCGCGGGAGCGCCGGGACCAGCCCGCGCCCTGGTGCAGGACGACCACCCGGTCGGCCAGCACCGAGAATCGCAGTATTTCGCCATCGGGGACGGTCCTCTCCAAAGGAGAAGGAGCGCCACCGCCGCGATACGGTCACGGCGACTTGGGCGCGAACCGGGGGGCGGCATGCTCATCGCACGTGTTGCACCACCAATTCCCGACGGCGCGTTGCCACAACAGGTCCCGCTCCAACCACCGGCCACGCAGAAGGTCGTCGAGATCGTCACGCCCCCCGGCGCGCTGCTCGTCCGGCGGCTGGCCGCCGACCTTGTCAGCCTCGGCTTCGAAGTCGCGTGGGCCCGGCCCCTGGCGTTCGAACCCGACCCGAGCTCCCTGGCCTCACTGTTGTTGCTGGCCCTGGCGGTGGCCCACCGGTCGTCGCCGGGCGGGAAGCAGCCCGTTGTGGTCGTCGAATCACCGGCCGCCGAGCAGGCCGCCCAGGTGGAGTCCCTCCTCGGCCAGCTCCTCGCGCCCGAGGTCCCAGGAGTCTCGGCCCCGGGCGTCGTGCTGGTCACGGACGCTCGCCACCGAGCCAGTGCCGCCACCAACGGCGTCCAGCTGGAGGTGTCCTCGTGGCCGGCTCGTCTGGTCCCGGCCTTGGCGGGCGGCCAGGACCGATCCAACGTCTCGCTGCGGCAACTGTCGCGGGCGGCGGACGGCATGGCTGGCCTCATCCAGGGCGCCCTGCGGACCGTGCCGCAGCTCGGTGCGGCCGAGTTCACCCGCATCACCGCCAAGGCGGGCGAGCCCGCGGCCTTGACGCGCGCGCTGGCCAGCCACCTGCTCAGCGGCGCCTCCGCGGAGCGGTTGGCGGCGCTGGAGATGGCTGGGCATCTCGGCTACGCGCATGCCAGCCTCGGCTCGCTCGAGCCGGCACTGGCCACATCGGCAGACCATCCGTGGTGGGTGCCGCTCACCGACGGCTGGCTCCAGGTCGACCTGGTGTGGCAGGCGGCCCTGGTCGCCACCGCCGCGCCGCGAGCCGGCGGCGCGGCACGGTCGGCATGCCTGAACCGCCTGGTCGCCGAACTGATCGACCAGGGTGCCATCCACGAGGCGATCGAGTTGTGCATCGACGCGGGTTGGCGAGGCCTGGCCGCCGACCTGCTGGCGGGCGAGGCCGACCAGCTCATGTCGTCCGGCCGGCAGGCCGCCCTGGCTCGGGTGGCGACCCTGCGGTTCGAGGTCGGCCGCTACGCCGACTGCGTCGGCGTCTGCCAGCAGCTCGCTTCCCGCGACACCTGCCGCGAGGACATCACCCGCCTGCTCATGCGCTGCTTCGCCCGTCTGAACCAGCCGCATCTGGCGGTGCACCAGTACCAGCTCTGCGAGCGGCAGCTCCGCGTCGAGCTCGGGATGGAGCCGGCGGACGCCACCCGGCGGCTCTACGAGCAGATCCGTCGCCGCCAGCCGGTCTGACGGTCACCTTTACTCATTCATGCTAAGCGCCGATTACGCGCGCTAAGTCAAATCTTCCTGGCCGAGAGGAAGCTCCACGGGACTCGAGCTAAGCGGAGCATGCGAACTTGCCATCAGCCAGCCGCATCTGCTGAAAGGAAGGCTCGCACCATGTCAGTGCCCGGCTCCAACGCCGTACAGTTCGTGCCCACCGGCGGCAACTTCTACGTCGATTCCATCACCGACCCGGGCGGCGCACCGGCCAGCATCCTCGACGTCGACCTGGGGTTCGTGGTCAGTGGCCGCGTCATACTTCCCAACTGGCTGACCGGCAAGGGCCAGGTCTGCGTCTACGCCGACGAGCTCGGCGGCCCGATCGACGAACGGCTCCAGCCGTGCGCGCAGATCGACATCAAGGGCAAGACCGGCGAACCAGGCTCCACGACCTATCCGTGGAAGATCTCGTTCCCCGGCACCGTGCTCCCCGATCCTTCGCCCGGGTCGCAGCTCTACCGCCTCGCCGCCGTCTTCCTGTTCGGAGACCAGGCGACCGACATCGCGTCGTTCGTCGAGATGGGCACCTACCTCATCAACTGAGCGGTTCCCCTGCCGGCGCCCTTGGCACCAGGCCGGGGCGCCGGCACGAGCGCGCGCGAGGGGGACGATGGCGCGCCGCGGCGACAGCCACGGGACCGTCGACGGCACGCTGGTCGCGCTGGTCGCGGGCGGCTGACCAGCACGGCGTTTACCGATGGGCCGGTCCAGGTACAGGACCATGCATGTCCAGCCCGCCACCCAGCTTCGCGTGTCCGGCATGCTTGGAGCCGAACCCGGCGAGCCGGCTGCTCTGCCAGCGCTGCGGCGCCCTGCTGGAGCCCGAGCAGGAACCCCTGCCTCCTTCCTGGTCGCCGGGCGCGCCGTGGCGGTGGAGGGGCCCGCTGATCGTCCTGGGCGTGGCCGCCGTGGGAGCGATGGCAGCCGTGGTGCTGGCCGGGGCGCTCAGGTCGGGCGGCCGGCTGTCCCCGCCCGCGCCGCCCACCGGTGCGGCAGCCGCTCCGGCCCCGGTCCAGGCGGCTCCGGCCGCGGTCGAGGTGGACCCGCGCTCGATCTCGGCCAGCGCGTCCAGTGAGTTGCCTCCAACCCGTGACGTGGACTACTCGATCCGCAACACGCTGGACGGCAACAGCCGTACCGCCTGGAACAACCACAGCGCGGTGGCCGGCAGCGGGGTCGGCGAGATCCTGACCTACCGGTTCTCGAGCCCTGTGCACCTGGTCCGCATCGACCTGGTGAACGGCTACGCCAAGACCGCCGAGCTCCGCGCCGACAACGGCCGCATCCGGGGAGTCCTCATCACCACCGACGCCCGCACGCTGCGGGCGACCCTCTCCGACACCGCCTCGCCCCAGCGGCTCAATCGGGATTTCGGCCTGACCCGCAAGGTCACGCTGCGCGTGACGTCGATCTACCCCGGCGCCCGCTACACCGACCTCGCCCTCACCGAGATCGCCTTCTGGGCCGTGCCGAGGTAACGACCATCTGGACTGCTCCCAGTGGAACGGTCGGCGGGGACGGCCGACAGCTCAGCCGCGACCGACCGCGGACTGGCGTACGCAGCACCCCGATCCCCTCAGCCGCAAAGACGGCGTCGAACCCGGCCACGAACTTTGGTGTCCCGATCGCGGATCACAAACCGGAACCGGCCGAGGTCGTCTCCAAGCCCCATGAGCAGGTTCCGGGCCTGCTGGGCCACCCACTCCCCTACTGGATGCGCTGTCACCCCGAGCACATGAACCCGGCGGGTGGCCACCTCAATCACGAACAGGACGTAGAGACGTTGCAGGAACACGGTATCCACGGTGAAGAAGTCCACCGCCAGCACACTGGTGGCCTGGGTACGCAGGAACTGCCGCCACGCCACAGCCGACCGCTTGGGCGCCGGAGCAACCCCGGCGCGGTGCAGGATGGCCCACACGGTGCTGGCGCCGATCCTGTCCTTGCATCCGAGGCGGCACAGCTCGCCGTGGATGCGGCGGTACCCCCAGGTCGGATTCTCCCTGGCCAGCCGCAGCACCAGCGCGCGGAGCTCGGCTGCCACGCCGGGACGGCCACGCCGGTGTGGGTAGGTCCAGCGGCGCCGGACCAGGTCACGATGCCAGCGCAGCAGCGTCGCCGGCTGCACGAACAAGCCCCGCCAGGCCGGACGGGGCAGCAGCCGCACCAGCCCAGCCAGCACCGCCCGATCCGCCCAGTCGACCCGCGGCCGGGCCACCTGGCGTCGCAGCACCGCGACCTCGTGGCGCAGCATGAGCAGTTCGGCGTCCTTGGTTGCCGAACTCCGTGTCAGCAGTGCAAGCCACCGCAGCACTTGGCACAACAGCAGATAGAGCAGTCGAAGGGTCATGCGCCGATCATCGCGGCCCGATGGCTTCCTCGACGAACTCCCAGCTCAGCACCCACGACCGATTTTCTGGCACCCACAAGCCCGCGCCGCCAGCGACGCCCAGATGCTCGGGATGGTCTCCTGGGCGGCGCGGGCCGAGCAGGTCGCCGCCAACCTGCACCCAACAGGGAGAACCCGGGGACCGCTCACCGCCCGCGAGGAGCAGGTCGCCGAACTGGTCTCACGCGGCCTCACCAACCGCGCCATCGCCAAGGCGCTGGTGGTCTCGGAGCGGACCGCCCAGAACCACGTCCAGCACATCCTCACCAAGCTGGGGTTCACCACCCGCAGCCAGATCGCGGCCTGGGTCGTCTCCCGCCGACAGGCAAACCGGTGACCACCGCATCACAGGCACGTAAAGAGGAGGATGTGTAGGGCTGAGGGACGCGACACGATCTGCTCGGGGTTCCGGTGCCAGTCCCGTGACCAGGCAGCGGTGTTCGGACAATGTACGGGTGGCGCCCTCGGCAGGGCACCGACCAGATCCTCGCAACCCGGCAGGTGCAACTAGCTGCGGAAATGCCGATCCGCCTAGCGCCGCAACGGCGTCTGTGCCGTAGACATCGGACTACGGCCGCACAATGATGCCAGCGTCCGCGTGCCCACTGGACGCAGGACCACGAATGCCCTATCGGCGGGCCAAACCACGACGCGCGATCCGCGGCTTGATCCCCCGACCGGCCAGGTATCGCCGGCATGAGGGTGATGCCCCCATGAGATACTGGCCGACTGCTCCATGGGAGCCTAATCGTGCATTGGCGCCGCCTCGTCCTGCCCCTTATCGTGCGGGAGATCCTACTCTACGGCTGGCGCTCTCCATTACCATATCCCGACAGCGAGTTTGGGGCAGGTTTCGGGGCTGAAAATAGGCCTTGGGGTCAGCAGGATCGCGAAACATTGTGTCTCAATCCTCAGCCGCGGCGAGCTCGCCCATCAGGTCGCGCCGGAAGGCATGAGAGTCGACCTCGATCGCGTGCCGGGGCGACGGATCGAACCGATACTGCGGGTGTGCGACTTCGTGGTGGATGCGCGCGTCGATGTCGGAGGGGCGTTGCAGCCGCCCGGTGAGCTGCAGCGCCGCGATGCGCGCCTGGTAGTCGGCGAGCTGCCAGATGCAGCCGATCGGCTGGAACAGGCCGATGAAGAACAGGCTGGGAATCGTCGGATGCATCATCTTCAGATAGAGCGGCGGCGGCTTGGCCATGTCCCAGTCGGCGACCCGCTTGGACAGGAACGGGAAGCTGGTGCGAAAGCCGGTTCCCATGATGATGACGTCGAATGCTTCCTGCGTGCCGTCGGTGAAGTGGACGGTGTGTCCGTCATAGCGCTCGATGCCGCGGCGCGCGACGAGCCGGCCATGGCGTAGCGCTTCAAGGACGCTGGAATTCACCGTCGGATGTTTCTCGAGCGGCGCGCCCGTCGGAGTCTGCAGGCCGTAGTCTTCCCACTTGCCGACCGCGAGCCGCAGCCAAAGCTTCAGTGCCGACTGGAGCAGCGGCTTTGGAATCTTGCTCTTCCAGAATGCATAGACGATGTCGACCGGTTGCCCGAACATGGTTTTCGGAATGAGGTAGGTTCCCTCGCGCATGCTGAGCGCGGCGCGCGAGGCGAGGCGGGCGACATCGACGGCAATATCAGCGGCGGAGTTGCCCGCGCCGACCACGAGCACGCGCTGGCCGCGGAATGGGTCGGGGCGCTTGTAGGCCGAGGAGTGAACGATCTTGCCGGTGAACGTACCCGGGTATTCAGGTACGAACGCTTCGCGGTGGTGGCCGGAGCAGACCAGCAAGCTGTCGAAAAGCTCAGCCCTGGTTTCGCCGTTCGCGATCACGCGAACCGTCCATCGGCCATCGCCGCCAAGCGCGCATTGCTCGACATGTGAGCCGAGGCGGATGTGCGGCGCAAGCTGAAACGCTCTTGCATAGTCGGTGAAGTAGGCAAGCAGCTGCCGGTGCGAGGGAAAATCTGGATAGTCGTTCGGCATCGGAAAATCGTCGAACGATGACCTGCGCCGCGACGAGATGATGTGCGAGCACTCATAGACGCTGATCCGATGGGGATCGTCGGTGAACGCCCAGTTGCCGCCGATGCCGCTGCTCTCCTCGTAGCAGACGACGTTGCGGCAGCCGGCCTGCAGGAGATTCTTCAGCGCGGTCAGACCGCAGGGCCCCGCGCCGACCACGCAGACCCGCTGTTCGCCGGATGATTTCACAGTCTCGGGCAAGGGCGCCGGTCCTTGCTCAGGTTCTGCTCGCGTGCCGCCAGCACCGCGCTCGCCGTCACCATCCCACTCGACGCCTCCAGCGGACACCAGCGACGGCACCGACGAAACCGTAGGTCGAGCGGCAGCTCGGAAGGCGAGCTCGCCGCGGCGCTCGTTCGAGAGCCGCCGCTCCTCCTTCGCATACGCTGACAGACGCTCCGCGTGCGCTCGGGAGACTGCGATGCGCAGCTGTTCTCCCTGGGCCGCCGCCTCCTGCTCCGCGGCGCCGCGAACCGCGCGACGGGCCGAGGCGACGATCTCGTTCGACGCGCGCGAGCGGCGGAGCCCAACGTAGAGCGCGCCGCTCAGAACGAGCGGGCGACGAGCGCGCCCAGGAGAATGTACGTGACGAGCGGCACGCGGCCATGGTAGTGGCCGATCAGATGCGGAAGGCGACGAGGGTCGCGGCAAGCACGACGGTCGCGAGCGAGAGGAGCCGCAGTCCGGTCTCGGCAGGAGCGGTGAGTCGCCTGGCGTCCAGCGGCTCCCTGCTCGCGTCGGCGAGCTCGAGCTCGCCGCGAACCGCGATCACCCGGCGTCGCACGTACCGCACGTGGTTGGAGAGCGCGCGCTGGGCCAGCGAGAGCAGCACCGCAAAGACCGCGGCGAGCACCGTGACGCCCCGGATGTCGCCCGCGACGGCCGCGTAGCCGTTGAGCACGGGGAAACCGCCCCAGGCGAGCCCGAACCAGACGTCCGAATGGAAGCGCCCCCCGGCGAGCTCCAGGTTGTACGCCAGCACCAGGAAGAGCCCGAGGGGGATGAGCAGCGCGAGCCAGGCCTCGAAGGTCAGCGCGCCCACCAGGCCGATCGTGCAGGCGCCCACGATCGAGACACCGGCGAGCGCGACGAGCACCCGATGGGGGATCTTGGTGCGCAGCGGTCGCCCGTTCAGCTCGTCGAGGGCGTGCGCACCGACCCCAACGGCGAGGGCGAACGCGGCGAGGACGGCACCAAGCCGCTCCCAGGCGACGACAGGCGCGAGGCAGCCGCCGATGACGACGTACGACAGATGCCACGCCGTGTAGGGAGGATGGAGCAGCATCACGTAGTCCCGCCAGCCGCCACGCTCCAGCGCGTACCAGGCAGGACGGGAGACCGGCCCAACCGCCCGCGTCATGACGCCCCCGGCGGCACGGTCGGGCGGGCTCACGTCTTCCGTCCCCAGACGACAACGCCGCCACCCAGGCTCAGCCGCCTCACCTCGACCCCGTGGAGGCCCGCCGCGTGCCACCACCCGAGCTGGCGCTCGAGCGGGTGGCGCTCCCAGAAGTCGCGGATCGACCCTCCGAGGAAGTCGCCGACCTCCTGCCAGCCGTTGCGGAGCAGGCGGCCGGCGAGCGGCAGCACCGCGTGGACGTAGAGGTCCCAGAGCGGGCGAGCGGGACCTTGCGGGACGCCGAACTCGAGCGAGGCGACCAAGCCACCCGGACGCACCACGCGCCCCAGCTCGGCCAGCGTCGCCCCTGGGTCGGCGACGTAGCGAAGCAGGTAGGTAAACGTGAGGTGGTCGAAGGAGTCGGACTCAAGCGGGAGCGCCTCCGCCGACGCCTGGATCAGCTCGACCTCGTCGCCGAAGCGACGGTGCGCGACCGCCAGCATCTCGGGGCTCTGATCGGCCCCGGTCACCTCGAATCCCCGCCGCAGGACCTGCGCCGCGACCAGCCCCGTCCCTGTCGCCACGTCGAGCACGTGACCGCCGCGCGGAAGGCGCGAGACGAGGAAGCGGCGCCAGAGCGGGTCCTGTCCCAGCGAGAGCGCGGCGCCGACGCGGTCGTAGGTCGGCCCGAGCGGGGCAAACAGCTGGCGGGCTTGCTCTTGCAGGCTCCGCGCCGGCATCCGCCCAATCACCCCTTTTCGGCCGTCGGGTCGGCGGCCTGCCGGCAAGGGTACGATTTCTGAGGATCGGGTCACTGTCGCCTCCTCGGACCAGCGGGAGCCACTGCGAACTCTTTCCATTCCCTCACGAGCACGGATCGGTGCTCGCGGCCGCCACGCCCTTTCGGATGGGTGCGGGCGGGACGCCGGCACGATCGAGAGGGCCTGCGTGGAGGACCGGTCGGCTGGGCTAGCCGCGATGCTCGGTCCGCTTGACGCCACCTCCAGATGCGCGTGGTGGACCACTGCTCCAGGCAGATGTTCCACGCCGCCGTGCGGGCTGCCAGAGGCGAGGGTGCTTCCCCGTCAGGCCACGAGCATTGGCACGGCCATCGCCTCCTCGTCGAGGTGGGCCGGGCCCGGGGCCCGGCCCACCGTTGGTCGACCTGCCGCCGCTCCGCCTGGTTGACGCCGGCGAGGAACGAGTTGGGTTGCGGATCTTGGTCACAAAGCGCCACTTGTAGGTGACGTCCTCGGTTGCGTCGCCGTCGTTGTCGATGTAGATCCTGTAGCGGACGTCGTCGCCGAACTTGTTGAAGTTCGGGCCGCCGGCGGGCTCCTCCAGCGGAACCTAGTTGGCGATGAGGTCTACGGCGCCTGCGTGGTCGAGGGCGTGGTCGGGTCGCCGGTGGCGGTGATCTCCGGCCAGCCGACCCGGTCCGAGTCCAGGGTGGTCACGGTGGCGACCAGTGCCATGGTCGCCACCGCGGCAGCGAGCGCGGTGAGCTTGCGGAGCTTGGACAAGGTTTCCTCCTGATGATGGCTGCCGGTGACGGGGTCACCTCGGGTCGGCGGGCGCCCGACCCGGGGCGGTCTTGCTGGGTTGCCTGCTGGTGCGTGGCCTCACCTCCTCCTCACGCCCCCGGTCGCGGCGCGGTCGGCCCGACGGCGGTGCCGAGCACCCGCCAGGCGTCGCCGACCGAGCGCGCGTCAGTCCGTCCTTCTCAAGGTCTGCGAGATCGCAGTCCCGAGCGCCTGGCCCGCTGATCTCGCTGCGCCACCATCGAGTCCGGGGGAGCGTGCGGCCACCTCGGCCCGCTGGAACGGAACGCACGCTGCCTCACTCCGCTCGCAGGATCTCGGCGGCCCGGCTGCGGGCGGCTCGACGGGCGGGCAGGAAGGCGCCGGCGAGGGCGATGGCAAGCCCCGCCAACCCCAGCAGGTAGAGCGTCATCGGGTGGAAGACATCGTCCGCGAACGGCGGCGGGCTGGTGCCGATCCCCCGCGCGAGCCGGGTCACCAGCCCGTGGTAGGTGCGCACGCCCGCCGGCATCCCGACCAGTCCGCCGATCACGCCCAGGATCGCGCTGGAGGTCATCACCATGACGAGCAGCTGCCGCGGGCTCATCCCGACCGCCTTGAGGATGGCGATGTCGCGGGAGCGCTCGCGGACCTGCAGGAGCATGGTGGAGAACACGCCCACCGCCGCGATCAGCCCCAGGACCACGACGAGGACGGCCATGATCGTGTTGATGGCGTCGCTGGTCGAGTCCGACGCCACCCCCCGGTTCACGGTCACGGTGAGGAAGTCCGGTTCCTGGGCCTGCACCGCGGCGGCATAGCCGTCGGCGTTGGAGCCCGGTCGAAGCTGGACGAAATAGCGGTCCGGCTGGGCATCCGGCTCGGCGGCGGTGAGGGTGGACCAGTTGAGCACTGCCCCGAAGTCGAGGGAGGCGATCTCCCCCACGACGTGGAGCCGGAGCGGCCGACCGGCGATGACCCCGTCGAAGGTGCTCCCCACGTCCAGCTGGGCCTGGTCGAGGACGCTTCGGCGCAGCAGCACCTCGCCGGGCCGCTCGCCCAACCACCGGCCGCGAACCAGGTTCGAGGTCGACCAGCCCAAGCTGCGGGGGTCATCGCGGAAGGCGACGCTGTCGACGGGGTCGGCGAGGCCCGGGACGACGACCGGCCCGTGGCGGACCGCCACCACCTGCTGGGTTTGCGGCTGGCCGTTGAGAATGGCCATGATCCGGCGGTCGCTCACGGTGCTCCCGCGCGAGACCGAGACGTCCCCGTTGAGGCGGGCAGTGGCCGACAGGCTCTTGGGCATGGCCTCGCGGAGGCCGGAGGCGACGACGATCGTGGCCACCCCGACCAGGACCGCCAGCACCGTGAGGCCACCGCGCAGGGGGCGGGCGAACGCGTCGCCAGCCCCCAGGCTCAGCGGCCGGGGCAGGTGGAGGTGCTGGAGCCGGTGGGACGGCCGCCAGGCCCGTGGCGAGCGGGGCGCGCCGGCCGCGATCGCCGCCACCGCGCTCATCCGTCCGGCTCGCAGGGCGGGCAGCGCGGCCGCCGCCACCACGCCGACGAGGATCCCGGCCAGCGCCAGCAGCGCGGCGAGGGGCGACACGGCGGGCGGTGAAGGCAGGTCCAGGCGCTGGGCCGCCTGGTTGACCAGGGGCAGGCTGAGGGCGGCTCCGGCTGGGATGCCGACCGCGCAGCCGGCCAGGGCCGGGATCGTCATGGCGGCCACCAGCGACGCGACGACCTGGAGCGGGGTGAAGCCGAGCGCCTTGCTGATCCCGATCTCGCGGTAGCTGGCCAGAACGGTGCCAAGGACCAGGTTGACGATGGTGGCGAGGCTGGCGACCAGGGCGATGATGCCGAAGGCGAGCAGCAGGGTGAGCAGGAACTGGTTGGTGACGTTGTAGGCGTCACGCATCGCCAGGTAGTTGAGCGATCCGCTGACGGCTCCCGGAGGCAGGCTGCCCTGGAGCCGCCCCATGTCGTCCCGAAGCTGGGCCTGGGTGGGGGCGGACCGCAACCGGTAGGCCATCTCGTAGCCGAGGCCGCTGCCTCCCGCCAGGTCCGCCACCTGCGAGGGCAGCACCCAGGCCCGCTGGGTGGTGGCGATGCTGCTGCCAGCGGAGGTCTGGCCGATGTCGACGGCCACGCCGACCACGGTCAGGGCCGGTTTGTCGGCGGTGTGGAGCGAGACCAGGTGGTCGCCGAGGCTGATGCGGTTCGATTCGGCGAAGGCACGGGTGACGACGATCTCACTCGGCGCTTGGACCCAGCGTCCCGAGGTCATGTGGAGCAGCTCGGCCGGCCCCTGGGGGCTGGCCCTGCCGACCAGGTCGAGCGGGTGCCGCGACTGCCCGTGGGAGGATTGGAGGTGGAGCAGGGTCTCGTAGACGTTGGGCCATGGCCCGGCGAACGAGCTCGCCCCGATCGTCGCGGGGGTGGCCGCCAGCTGGCCGGGGGTCACGCGGCGGGCGTCGTAGAAGACCTTGAGGTGGGCGCCGTTCTGCGCCTCGAAGGCGTGGTCGTAGGGGCTGCGGGCTTCCAGCAGGAGGTTGAGCCCGAGCGTGATGGTGCCGCTGGCGAGCGCCACCATGACCACGATCACCGCCGACTGCAGCCGCCGGCGGCGCACCTCCGACCAGGCCTTGGTGAATACGGCCCTCATCGCTGCTCCTCCTGGATCCGGACCTTGACCACGCTCTGGGGTGCCGGGCTGGCACCCTCGAGCCGGGTGTCGTCGACGATGCGACCGTCGATCAGCGTCACGACCCGGCCGGCGTGGCGGGTGGCCAGCTTGGCGTCGTGGGTGACCAGCAGCACGGTCTGGCCCTGGCGGTTGAGCCCCTCGATCAGCTCCATGACCTGCTCGCCGCTGTGGGTGTCCATCGCTCCGGTCGGCTCGTCGGCGAGGAGGAGGAGCGGCTGGTTGATCAGGGCCCGGGCAATCGCGACCCGCTGTTGCTGGCCGCCCGAGAGGCGGGCCGGGTAGCGGTCGGCGAGGTCCGCGATGTCGAGCTGGGCCAGCAGCTGCCTGACTCGGGCCCTGGCCGGGGCAGGTCGGCCGCCCTGGAGCTGGGCGGGGAGGAGGACGTTCTCGAGCACGGTCAGGTTGCCGAGCAGGTTGAAGAACTGGAAGACGAACCCCAGTCGCGCGCGCCGGAAGCGGGCGAGCCGGGCTTCGCTGAGCTGGCCCAGGTCCTCCCCTCCCACCCGCACCCGGCCGCCGCTCGGCCGGTCGATCCCGGCGATCAAGTTGAGCAGGGTGGACTTCCCGCTGCCCGACGGCCCCATGATCGCTGTCAGCTCGCCGCCCTCGATGGCCAGGCTGACCCCGTCCAGCACGGCCCGGCCGCCGGCCCCGTCGTACGTCTTGCTGACCTCTGTCAGCTCCACCAGCGCCGTCATCCCTTGTCATCTCCCGTCTTGATCTCTTGAGCGCAGGCATCCACCCAATTGAGGTCGGCCTCGGTGTGCAGGAGGGCCCCCTGGTACAGCAGGACCAGGTCACCTCGGCCCTGAGCCTTGGCCTTCTGCTCGAGGACGGCCAGGTCCTTGAGCCGCTGGAGGTAGACCCGGCGCTGGCGGGCAAGGAGCGCGGGCAGGTCGCCGTTGGCGACCCGGGCCGCCAGCAGCAGCTTGAGGTAGATCTCCTCCCGTAGCTGCTGGGGCTCCGACTCCGGCTCGGCCAGCCAGGTCTCCAGCGCCTTGCGACCCACCTCGGTCAGGCGGTAGGGAAGCCTGCCGCGGTCGCCCCGCGGCTCGGCAGGCTCGACCAACCCGTCCCGCTCCAACCGCTGCAAGGTGGTGTAGACCTGGCCGATGTTGACCTCCCAGGACCCCCCAAGGAGGTCCTGGAAGCGCGCCTTGACGGAGTAGGCGTGGAGCGGCTGCTCGGCCAGGAGCCCGAGGATCCCGAACTTGAGCGACATCCCCCTCCTCATACTTACTCAGCAACGGTTTTCAAGTATGCATACTGGAAAACCGTTGTCAATGGGAGTCCCGGCCCAGACCTGAGTGAGGCCCTGGTTCGGGCTTGCCCCAGGGTGGCGAGGCGGCCGAGCGCCCTCGGTGTCCCGATGGAGTCGCCGGCAGCCATCCTCGGCATGGTGGCTGGCTCGGCCCTGTTGGGGCTGCTGGTGTGGCGGCTGCCCACCCGGACAGTGCTGCTTGCCACCGCAGCGCTCGCGGCCGCCGCGGTGGTGCTCGACGCCGCTGAGGTGCACCGTCAAGCTCACCGACGGTCGTGGCCTGGTCGCCGCCTTGGCCGTGCTAGTCGCGCTGCTGCACGTGGGCGTCGTGGCCGCAACCGGCTGGCTGTGGCGGCTGCGACCCGCCACAGCGACGGCGACATCGATGCGGCACGCGGCGCCCTAACCCGACCTGATCCCCCTGGCCACACGGACGTCCACAACAAGCGGCCCGCCCGGCGGTCGCCGGTCGGCCGACGGTCAGCCGGGTCACCAACGGGTTGCATCCGATACTCAAGTACAGGTTTATCGTCGGGGCGCGTCGCGTCACGACGGGCCGAACCGCTGGACTGCTGGAGGCACAGCCATGTCGTGGTCCCAGATGCCTGCACCCTGCAACCGAACAGGTGCCACTCTGGGTGGCCGAGTTCGACGATCTGTTCGCCAATGCGCCGCACAGCCTGCAACGACCCGAGCCTGGATGGCTGTGGCTGGGGCTGGACCCCGCCCCGCAGGTGGAAGCCACCGCCGCCGACCTGGCCGCCCGCGAGACCGAATGCTGCTCGTTCTTCGACTTCACCCTCCATCGCAGCAACGAGGGCCAGTTGTGGCTGGACGTTCGCGTGCCCGCCGGCCGTGAGCCGATCCTGGACGCCATCACCCGCCAGGCCACCGCCCACGCCTCCCAGGTGGCGGGGTGACCAGCCCTTGGTTGCGGACCGGCCAGGTCGCCGCGCAGGTCGGCGTCAACCCCCAGACGCTGCGCTACTACCAGCGCCGCGGGCTCGTCCTCGAACCAGACCGCAGCCCCGGCGGCCACCGCGCCTACCCGCCGCAGACCATCACGCTGCTGCGGGTGATCAAGGCCACCCTGGAGGAGATCGCTCGAGCTGCTCGACACCGGCCGCCACCGCCGCCACACCGGCCGCGGCCTGCACCAGCGCGCGGTCGACAAGCTCGCCGAGATCGACGCCAAGCTCGCCGATCCGACCGTGATCCGCCAGGCGTTGGCCGAGGTCGTGGCTGCCGGCTACGACGACCTGACCAACTGCGCCAGTCCCGACTGCCCCCTGCCGTTCGCCGAACTCGCCAGCCCGCCAAGCCTTCCTGAGCGCGCCCCCCAACCCACAGCCTGGCGAGTGCCGCGACCCGTGGCGGCACTCGCCATCGCCAGGCCGCCGTCGGTAGCAACAACCGCTGGCATCCGTCACCTTGGGGCTCGGCCCACGCGCACAAGCTGCGGGCCTCAACGAACCGACGGCGACAAGAGCAGCGGTGGTGAGCCGGGCGCGCACGCGGGTCTGCCTTGGGAGCGGTGTGGCCGTCGCGAATCGACGGCTGGCGCAACCGTATCGCATCAGGCGAAGCTGCCGGAACCGGCCGCGGACCGCCGCATCGAAGAGGCAGCCATACTGCTCCACTGGGCCGCCCATCGGGCGTGTGAGCAGCGACGTTCAGGCTCCAGGAAGGTGAACGCTCTACAGGCGAGGGTGACCTCATAGGAGTCGACTGAGTCGCATTGCCAGTGCCTACCAGAAACCTATCGCTCCAGCGAGAGGGCACCGACACCACGCAGACCTCGATGAATCGAACCGCAGCCTTGAGATGCCGATGACCAGACCTCGATGAATCGAACCGCAGCCTTGAGATGCCGATGACCTGCGAGCATGGCAGGCGGTAGGAAAGCGGTAGGTGCCCTCGGCAGGATTCGAACCTGCGCCCCTGTGACCAACGACCTTCTCGGGAGCAAAGCTCTCCAGCGGCAGCGTCGTGTCGACGACACGTCGTTCCATCCCGGACCGGCCGTCCCCCATGTGACCGGCTCTCCAAGGCCAGCCGCCCGGATGAACGCTGACGGCACCGCCGTGCCCTCCTCCGGGTCCCGCCGGATGCGGCGCCGCTCCTGACGAAGCGGTGGCCCACGCTGGTATCGCGGGACGCATCTTGTACTGATGGACGCACCACGGATACACCACGAGACGACGACACGATCACTGCGGGCGCTGAGTCGGTAAAACCGCAGGTCAATGGGGGTGTCGGTGGAGCCCGAGGGGGGATTCGAACCCCCGACCTGCCGATTACGAGTCGGCTGCGCTACCACTACGCCACTCGGGCTGGTGGCGGGAGGCTGGGCCTCCGAGCCGGGGCGAGTGTATCGGAGGCCACTCGGGACCTTCCA
>WNGR01002679.1_pt1 | contig 19497 bp, 15 predicted proteins | sample 5407581 | NCBI WGS metagenome assembly WNGR01 (sample SAMN13153383, study PRJNA577476) | soil metagenome | isolation source: 80 cm soil or saprolite under Garry oak tree replicate 2 | place: USA:California | collected 2016-06-15 | reverse complement strand
GCTCGCTGGATCGAGGAGTACAATCACGACCGGCCTCACCGCGGAGTCGCAAATCGCACCCCGCACGAGGCCTTCTTGGCTTTCACAGCTGTACTAAATTCGGAGACCCTGACTGTCTAGTTTTGAGGGGAGCACTACAAAATAAAGCCCTGGCAAAAATTCTAGAGGACCTGGACAACATTGAAAAGCTATTCAGCTTTCTAGAAATGGAAGTTCAACTATCGTCCGGCAATCAACAACTGCGGGACGATATGAAGTATCTCATTGGGAGAACGCTGGAAGTTACGACTGATGGCGACATCCCAACCGGCACCTACAGTCTGCGCATAGCGGGGAAAGATCAGCAGATGACGGGCACATGGTATGGGTTCTTTGCGCAAATTGTCTCAGGATTCTGGAACCCTCAGAAGGTGGAAAAGAACTCCACAATAGATTCGATAATTACCTTCAACTATGACTTGGTTTTGGAACGGGAGTTAGAGAAGCGTAGGATACGTCCTGCTTACCACTGCGGCCAGAACGCCGATTACTACCCGCGTGCTTTTGCAGAACCAATCGTTCAAATGAATCTGCTGAAGCTGCATGGGTCTATAAATTGGGCTATCTGCAAGGAGTGTAAAAGACTGCATTTCATGCCGTACCAAGGTTATCGGTTATCGGACCTTTTGAGCTATTCGTGTTCACAATGCAATCGCACTAATTGCCTTGAGGTCTTGATCGTCCCCCCTACGTGGAATAAAGGCATAGATGAAGCTTTTATTAGGTCCGTCTGGACTCAGGCGTTAAGAGAACTGATGAGTGCTGGACGAATTTTCATAATTGGCTATTCGTTTCCGGAAACAGATCAATTTTTCAAGTTTATGCTTGGCCTAGCTCTAGCCCATAACAATGAACTAGTTGAAGTGCACATAGTCAATCCGAGGGGCGAGGCTTGGGAAAGATTCCAGATGCTGTTTAATCCCTATTTTCGAGAGCGGACTGTGCATTGGCAACAAACAGACTCAATAAGTTTCATAAGCAACATGATGGTTCGTGCAACTCGGCAGGTGTAATGCTCTCTGCATAGTACAGTCGGGTTTAAAACCTTAAAAAGTGTGCAAGCCACCTGAGCACGAGGCGAGGTAGCTTGACGGTCGCGGTAAAATAGATCTAACGCTCGGGAAGGATTGTGCGCCTTCCGCCACGCCTGTAGCTCAAGGCGCGGCGCGCGGGCGCCCGGCAATTGGGCGCCGGCCCTGAGGATTTTGCGGGCCGGATTTAAGCAAGTACGACTATGGCGCCTCCAAAAAAATAACCACCCAACGCCGCCCGGCCGATCAAACCCAAGCTTTTCGAACAAATCCCAAGCGCAGCACCCTCGCCGTAAACCGCTGCCCTTCTCTCTGTGCCCTCCCTGTCTCTGCGCCCTCTGTGTTAAATCTCTGGCTCCCTGCGTTACCGCCCGGTCGTCTGCCGGAAGCCCGCCCAAAGCGCCCGCGCAATTCCCGCGGAAAGACCGCTTATATCCTGCAACACTTAACGCTCTTTGGAATGAACACTTACGAAAAAAGGGGGAGGGGGTGGGGTGGTGTATATGTCAACTTTTACTTTAGGTCGCAACTGCCTAAACAGCGAGGATTGGCGATCGGAGACTCTAGGCGGCGCTGCGCGTCACCTGGGGATTCGCTTCGGCGAGTTTCTTTATGGTGAGGAGCATCTTGCGCTCCATCACGAAATGCGCGGGTTCCCAAAAGAGGAAGTGGATTACGCGCTGCACGAGTGTGACATTGGCCGCCGAGCGCAGGCGTGCGACGAGGCGCGTGGTGTTCACGCCTTTGCGCTGCAAGGAGAAAGCCCAAGTCGTGTCCAGGCCGTCTTTCCCGGAGCGGATCCGTTCCCAATCGGAAGGCGTGGCGAGAACGAGCGAGTGCATCGGCTCGACCAGCGCCGCGACCATGCGCGCGCGGCCGCCGAAGCGCTTGGGCGAGGCGAACCAAACCGCGTCGCCGATGGCGCGCTGCTGCCATTCGGGGACAATGCGGAACGTATTGCGCATCCCGAGGCCGATCAGATTTTCGAGAAAAGTGTAGCTATAGAAGCCGGCGCGGTCCTGGCCAAGTTGCACGAGCCAGCGCCAGGCGGCTTCGGCGGGCGCGTCAATCTTGACGGCGTGCGTGACTACCGCCGAGGCGAAGGGCGAGAGCGCGTCGCCGGGGAGTACGGCGATGCGGTCGAGGTGCGTGGCGCCCCAGTGCAAATGCCAGGGGCGAATGATATAGAGATAGGCGAAGAGCAGAGCTGCAAAGATGACAACGACAATCGCCGCGGCCTGCATGCTGGCTCCGAACCCTCGTCGGTCACTCTCGGCTCCGCCATTGTATCGCGGTAGCCGTGATCACCGTATTCCGCTGTGATTAGCCGCGGAAGGCGCGGGTGCCGCCGGGGAGATTGCTGGTGCCGCCATCAATGACAATTTCCGCGCCCTGCACGTAGGAAGAATCACTGGAGGCGAGAAAGAGCACGGCGCGAGCGACTTCCTCGGCTTCGCCCCAGCGCTCGAGGGGCACAATCTTTGGCACGAGTTCGTTGACCGCAGCGATCTGTTGCGGCGTGCGGGTGCGCTCCCAGAGCGGAGTGCGCGTGTAGCCGGGCGTGACTACGTTGACACGAATGCCGCGCGGGCTGAGCTCGGCGGCCATAGACTTTGCCATGGTACGCACGGCAGCCTTGCTGCCGGCGTAGGCGGAAGTGCCGGGAGCCCCGATTCTGCTGGTCAGGGAACTGATCAGCACGATGGCCGCGCCATCGCGCAGCAGCGGCAGCGCGCCCTGCACGGTAAAGAAGACGGAGATGAAGTTGAGCTGGACCTGCTTCTCGAAGGCGGCAACTTCGGTTCCGCCGAGCGGGGTGGGCGCGGAGAGGCCGGCATTAGCGAAAAGGATATCGAGCGCGCCGAAGCGCTGTTTCACTTCGGAAAACATGCGCTCGCGTTCGCCGGCGTCGGTGACGTCGGCGCGAATGGCGAACGCGGCGGGGCCGAGCGAATCGGCGGCGCGCCGCAGGGTCTGCTCGTTGCGGCCGCCGATGGCCACTTGCGCGCCTTCGTCAATAAAGAGGCGCGCAGTGGCCAAGCCGATGCCGCTATTGCCTCCGGTGATGAGCGCGAATTTGCCGTCGAGTTTGCCCATGTTATTCGCGGAAGCTCCTCGTGGGGGAAGGTGGTACCCCAGAAGCGCTTCCCAGTGTATATTAACGCGCCGAAAATATTTGCTGCTTGCGCGCCCGCTCACGCGGATGGGGCGGCGCAATCAAGCTCAAAGGGCACAGTAAATGTGCCTGCCAGGAGACTGCTGACCATCATGAAAGCGATCCAGGTGCCGCGGCACGGCGGCGCGGAAGTTCTCACGCTGGTTGATCTCCCCGTTCCTCAACCCAAGGCCAACGAAATCGTGGTGAAGCTATCGGCCATGGGGATCAACTTCATAGATGTGTACTACCGGGAAGGGCGCTATCCCGCGACGCTGCCGTTCGTGGACGGTATGGAAGCCGCCGGCGTGGTGCACGCAAAAGGCAGCGACGTGAAAGGCTGGAAGGCGGGAGATCGCGTGGGCTACACCGGCATCTTGGGCGCATATGCGGAATATGCGGCCATACCGGCCGATCGCGGCGTGCGCCTTCCGAAGGGAATCAGCGATCAGCAAGCGGCTGGGGCGCTGCTGCAAGGCATGACCGCGCATTATCTGGTGCATAGCACGTATCCGCTGAAGAAGGGCGAAATTGCGCTGATCCACGCCGCGGCGGGAGGCGTGGGACTACTGCTGGTGCAGATGGCCAAGCGCATCGGCGCGCGCGTGATTGCCACGGTGGGAACGGACGAGAAAGCGAAAGTGGCGCGCGAGGCAGGGGCCGATGACGTGATCGTATACACGCGGCAGGACTTCGAGGCAGAGACCAAGCGGCTGACGGACGGAAAGGGCGTGCACGTCATCTACGACGGCGTGGGGAAGACCACCTTCGACAAAGACTTGAATTTGCTGCGGCCGCGCGGTTATCTGGCGCTGTTTGGGGCGGCCAGCGGGCCTGTTCCGCCCTTCGATCCGATCCTGCTTTCGCAGAAGGGCTCGATCTTCCTGACGCGGCCGACGCTGGGGCATCATATCGCTTCGCGCAAGGAGCTCGAGCAGAGGTCACGCGAGGTCTTCCAGCAGATCGTGGGCAAAAAGCTTAAGCTGCGCATCGAACACGTCTACAAGCTCGGCGAAGCGGCGCGGGCGCAGCGGGACCTCGAAGCACGGAAGACGACAGGCAAGCTGCTGCTCGCGCCGTAAGTGCTGGCCGCACGGGCACTGGGTGCTGGCCGCACGGGCACTGGAAGAGATGCCGACGCATGCGCCAAGACGCGTTCGCAGGACCCACACGTAAAAGCGACGTGTGGGGCACCCGCCGTAAGAAATCTGTGTGGCAGGCACTTCTGCCTGTGCGAATGACCCCGCCGAAGACCAAAGCGCACAGCCAAGAGTGGCTGTGCCACCAAAACCAAGCCACCAAAACCAAGAAGGATCCAAGGCAAAGAAAACGGGCCGGAGTCAACTTCAACTCCGGCCCGTTTCTTGCGTTCAATCTTTTAGAACGACAGTTTCAGTCCTAACTGCATCGCGCGAGATCCGCCCGACCCGAGCTGCGGGTTGGAACTGTAGGTGTCCGGCGTGAGGCCGGAAAATCCGAATGGCGGTCCGCCGGAAGGATCTCCAATAGCGCCGCCCGGTCCGCCTGACGGATTAGAGAAGATCGGGTGGTTCAGGACATTGAAGAACTCCACCCGGAACTCGGCCGCGAACCGCTCCTTGAACTTGAACTGCTTGGTCACCGAAAAATCCCAGTTCTTGAAGCCGGCGTCGCGCCATAAGTTTTGCGGCGTGGTGCCATACGTACCCCAGGCTGGCGGGATCAAAACAGAGTTGCCCACGGCGTAGCAGCCGAAGGCGGCGAGTGATGCCGTTGCTAACTGGCCGAGGGCTGCGGCATGTGACGTGCATGCAGCGGGCAAAGCGGGATTGATGATGACGTTGCCCGCAGAATCCGTCGCTGTGCCCGGGAAAAACGGAAGCCCGCCCTTTCCACCGCTGAGGGCTCCCCCATTGGTATCGGTCCATCCGTGCACCGGAGTGAAATCACTGGGGTTGCCGTAGAAATCCCATTGCTCACCCGCGTTGCTCAAGGTTGAGTTGCCAATTTCGTTGGTTCCACTGAAGTCGTTGGAAACGTCGGCCAAGCCCCAGGGAGCGCCACTCTGTATGAGCACGATGGAATTGATCCCCCAGCCTTCCAGCATCTGGCCGAAGCCTTTTCTGCCCGGAATGAGGTAGTTCATCGAAAGAGTGAACCGGTGCCGGATGTCGAAGTCGGTGCTGGCGTACATCTGGCGCACACTGCCATAGGCGTTATACGTCAGCGGCAGATTGCCGCTGGTACCTTGGTCGGAAGCCTCGCCAAGAGCATGAGAATACGTGTACCCGGCCGTGAAGGAAACCCCGTGATAATTCCGCCCTGTCAGCGTCGCCTGCAGGCCATTGTAGTTGGAAGTGTAGGAATTGTTAACGATTGTAATATAGCTGAGATACGAGAAACACTTGTTGTTGGGGTTAAATGGGCCACCCGAGCCATTGGGCCCAAGGCCCAAGGCGGCAGCGCAAGGGGCCGTGAAAGGCAGAGCCGCCTGCTCTGCCGCGGGATCTGGAGCGCACTTATCGTAGGGTGTACCTTGCAGGGGTCCGAGGGCGGCGGCGCCGTCCCCCGCGCTCCCAAGGCAGGCGGCTATCGCCGCTGGCGTCCATCCCGCGCCCGGCAGCGGCTGATTGTGGTCCGCCCTCCCTAGCAACCTCGTGCCGTGATTCCCGACGTAGCCGACATCCACGCTCAGGTTATTGGTGATGGCCCGCTGGATGTCCAGATTCCAATTCTCTACGTAGGGCGTACGCAAGTTAGGATCAACCCCATAAATTTCGCAGGGTCCTGGAGGGTCCGTATAGCCCCCGCTCGTAGGGAGAGTAATGCCGTCGCCGCAAGCGGGTGTGGCAACAGATGAGTACAGCGTCTTTTGGCCGCTCACCGGCAAGGCTGGGTTGAAGAGTCCCCAGTTCTGGCTGATGACGCCTAGTGCGTTGCTTCCAGGCGTGAATGTAAGGGCCTGGAGATCGATGTTGCCGCTTGTTGGAAGGGTTGTTGTACCGCCGGCGTTGAAGCGGGGAATACCGGTGGGCATAGTGCGCAGCCCGAGCAAATTTCCTTCGCCATTGAGCACATCGAAGCTCATCTGCTCGTAAAGAATGCCGGCGGCCGCACGGACTACGGTCTTCCCGTTGCCGAGGACATCCCAGGCCACGCCTAGCCGGGGCGCGAAGTCCTTGTGATCGCCGTTATAGGGAGTGCCCTGGACAAGACCAGTGGGGGAGTTGAGATCGAAGTTCGCCAACTGATTGTTTTTATCCTTGACCACCGTGTTGAGCTCGTAACGTAACCCGAGATTGAGGGTCAGCCTCGGTGTGACACGCCAGTCATCCTGGACAAACCCGGCATATCCCTGGCTGGTCAACGTGCGCACCGGGTCTCCAAGAAACAGGTTCGCGAGGTGCAGGTTTCCTTCGAAAAAGTCCGTAAGGCTATTGAAGCGAACCGGCCCCTTGGCATTGGAGGTTTCATTCTCGATGGACCTGTTGGCGAGAATTTCGACGCCAAACTTGAAGGCATGCTTGCCGCGCAAATAGGAGATGTGATCCAGGATAGTCAAAACGCCGTCGGGTCCTATGATCTTGGGCCAGCCGGCGCCGAATCTGAAACTCTGGTCGAACCCTTTGATCCTGATTTGCGGAAATCCGCCGTACAGTGGGTTGGTAATGCCCGTGGGCATCTCGTAGGTGTTGCCGTTGAAGACGTAGTTAGCGGCATTTTGCGTGTGATCGCTGCTCTCGAAGAGCTGGTAATAATGTGCGTAGCCGAAACGAAGCTCATTTACCCAAGCGGAGCCCGGGGTCCATGTCCAGTCTCCCGTAGCCGTCTGCGACCGTGCATGTTCGATGCTCAGAAAGTCGGGGGCGACTTGTGTGGCGGGGGCGTCCACTGCGAGGTCATCGCCCTGACTAAGGAAATACATGCCCTCCAGCGAGTGTTTGTCGCTAAGGTGATAATTGATCTTCACCAAGCCGCCATTCACCGTATTGTTGTTGGCCAGATCGGTGAAGTAGCTGCCATTTGTGTTAACGGGGAAAAAGCCCATGAATCCGCCGCTGGGCTGATTGGGCGCCGGGGTGCAAGGCGCGGCACTCGCAGGCCCCTTGAGCCCCGCCAAAGACGCGCTCAACGGGGCGAGTCCGGTCCCTCCGTTGGCGGTTAGCGCAGCCAGGCAGGTATCGATGATGCTGGAGTCGACGCCCGCGCCTGGGACCGTGCTCGGGACGCTGTGCAGGTCCGGGTTTCCAATGGAGTAGCGCTGCCCTTCGTAGTTCACAAAGTAGAAGAGTTTGTCTTTTTTGATGGGTCCGCCAAAGGTGCCCCCAAATTGTTCCAGCGCCACGGGCTGCTGCGTTGAGGGAGTCAGGTACGCCGGGTTGAAGTAGTTGCGCGCATCAAAAGCCGTATCGCGGCCGTACGCGTAGCCCGTGCCATGAACATTGTTGGTCCCCGATTTGATTCCTATGTTGACGATGGCGCCGGGTTTCCAGCCGAACTCGGCGCGCGGATTCTCTTCCGTCTTGAACTCGTCGATGGCATCGACGGGGAGGATCGTTCCGGCATCGCCCGAGGCCATGACCGCATTCATGACGCTCTGACCCATCCAGGGATCATTGGCAACGACACCGTTCACGAGGTACATATTGTCGTGGGCGCGCTGGCCATTGGTGCTCTGGGCCCAACCTGAGCCGCCGGGATAGATCGTAACGCCCGGCCGAAGTTGCAGCAGGTTTTCAAAATTACGGCCATTCAAGGGCAGGTTTTCGATGATCTGAGCTTGCAAGGTGCCACCAAGCTCCGCGTTGGTAGTCTCGACCAGGGGTATCGCCTCCGTGACGGTGACTTTTTCGGTCTGCTCGCCGGGCTGCAAGGTTAAGTCGACGCGCAGGTCCTGATTGACCTCGAGCGTGATGCCGGAGCGCTCGGCAGTCTTGAAACCCTGAAAGGCGGAGCGGACCGTATAAGTGCTGGGCAGAAGGCTCGGCGCGTTGTATTCGCCCGCGTTGTCTGTAGTAACCGTGCGGGTGAGATTTCTTTGCGTATCGACAATTGTTACCGTAGCGCCGACGACGGCGCCGCCGCTCTGATCGTTGACTGAGCCGAGAATACGGCCGGCATTGCCTTGCGCCAATAACTGCGAACACCCCACAAGAACTGCGAGGCTTAGAGATACCACCCCAATCGCGTTGCGTAACGAGAAGGGGCAGAATCGCTGAGCTGAGGAAACACGAAACTTCATAAGGTATACCTCCAGAGGATTAAACTCAGAAGCGAAGCGAAAATATCCTCGAGTTCCACCCCAATCAGACCCGAAGGACGATCTCCCTATAACAACACGGGCTTTAACGCATAACGGCGAGATTCTACTACAGCCACAAAGCCCAAGCCAAATCGGAGGAATTTACGGTAGTGTCTCAGTTTGAATTTCCTGCGCCTTGATGCGCTTCCGGCCTATAGCATACTTTAGGGCCGCTTCTGCCAAACTGAGATCATATGAAACGATGCGGCCCGCGCAATCCGCCGGTACCATGCGAAGAACGCGAACGGATAGAGAAGGCTTACCAAAACGCCTTGCAGGACAGATACGCATTGGAGGACCGGACAACACGTGAGATCGTTTCTAAGGATCGGAACAAGGCGAAATTGGCGAAGAGGCAAGCTACCAAGGCGCTCGAACATGCTATCCATATTCTGGAAGAACTTCGTACGCACGAACAAAAACACGGCTGCGCCTAGATTGTTTCTTCAACCTGAGACACTACCGAATTTACGGTAGTGGTCAAGTTTCACGGCAACTTGACCGCTACCGAGTTTACCGACTCCGTGCCAAGGGGGTACACCGAAGGGTATGGCACACCCGCAAGCGGCAACGCGGCGCGGCAGAAATTTGCGCCGCAGGGCGAAATTTGCCGGATAATGCCGTCGGGCCGATGAAATCGTGCGTGGAGGAAATTATGAATTGCACGGAATGCCACAGGGAAATCGACGAACGGTCGAATTTTTGCTCCTACTGCGGAGCGCGGCTGCGTCCCGTGTTTTCACATCGGAGGCTGATGCGCTCGGCGACGGACTCGAAGATCGCGGGAGTGTGCGGCGGTCTGGCCGAATATCTGGGAGTGGATTCCACGATCGTGCGCTTGTTCTGGGCCATACTGGCCGTAGTGCCGGGCGGGATCGTTGGCGGGATCGTCGCCTACCTCGTAGCTTGGGTGATCGTGCCGAAGGCGCCGCTGCCGGTGTCGGCAGCGATCCAGGCGAAGCCCACTCCGGCAGGCTAGCCGGGCCGCGATAACCTGCAACCCGACTCGGCTGCAGTTGAATCGAACTTAGCCGGAGCATCTTGCCACGTCCCGCCCATGGGTCGCAGAAAGGAGCGCGGCCGTGAAGGTTTTGCTCGGGATGACGATGCTGTCAGCATCGTCATTTTTTGGCGAAAGTCGGCAAGGACTTTCGGCGCTCGCGCGGGGAACAGCCACGCAGCCAGCGATACACGGCCAAAACTCAACCGCGAAGAGCCCCTCTCGCGGGTTCGAGGCGGAGCGGGCGATCCTTCGCGAGCGTTACTCTATTTTACCGCGAGGGTCATGCTGGGGACCCCCGCTAGCGGGACTTACGGGAGGTGAAGATGGCGACGGCGGCGACGGTTACGCGAAGGGCCAGCCGATGGCAGCATTATCCGCCGGGAACGGAGGTGAAAGACGCGCGCCCGGGCGATTTTTTGCTCACGCATTCGCGGAGCTGGACCGGACGGCTGATTCGCTTTGGCCAACGGCTTCGCTACACAGGCGCAGACACGAAATACGCGCGCTGGAATCACGCCGCGCTTTTCGTCAATGAGGGCGGAGACATCATCGAAGCGCTGGGCAGCGGCGTGCAGCTTCGGAATGTGTCGGTCTACCGGGAGACCGAATACCACGTGGTCTATCTGCAGGATATTTTCGACGAAGATCGGCAGGAGGAGACGACATTTGCTTACTACTGCTTGAACGACAAATACGGCTACTTGACTGATCTAAGCCTGGGCCTTTCGTTGCTCACCGGGCTGAAATTCGCATTCGGCATCGACGGGCAGATGATTTGTTCGGGGCTGGTGGCGCGTTCGCTGGAGCGCACGGGCGAAATCTTTGAAGTGGACACCTGGCGCGCCATGCCGGCCGATTTGGCAAAACACTTTCACGTGGAGCTCAAGGCTCCCGTAGACCGCGGGCGGATCCCCGACGCGAGCGAACAGGTGAAGGCGAGATCACGCTGACCACCCCAGGGCACGCGCGCCTTTTTTACCGCGCGAGTGCTCGCGTGCTCGAGAGCGCGCGCTGGGGACCTCCAACGGCCGCGGCAGATCAAACGGTGGCTGATTGACCCGCTAATGCCGGAGCTAAAGCTCTGACCCCCTGCGTTAATGTAGTGACCAATGCCGGAGCTGAAGCTCTGACCCCGTACGTTAATGCGCGTGCCGTCCAGAAGGGCGGGGATACGGCTACGTCACATGCGACAGGCGAAATTTATCGGCTAAACCGGACGCCGGTGCTCAGGTACAATAGCGCCACCGCCCGGCCAAGGGAGAAGGGGAAAACCGCATGCGAGAGCCCTGGAAGGAGTGGGAAGGTCGAGTCGTCAACAAGGAGTTTCGTCTCGGAGAGTACCTGGGCAGCTCGGAACGCGCCGGCGTCTTCCTGACGCAGTATGGGCATGAATCGCTGAAAGCCGCCGTCAAGCTGATCGCCATTGGGACATGGGATCAGGCGACCGTGGAGGCCGAGCTCTCGCGCCTGCAGTCCGCACGCGAGTTATCGCATCCTCATGTGCTGCAAATTTTTCAAGCGGGCCGCGCCAAGCTGGACGATACCGAACTGCTCTTTGTGGTCATGGAGTATGCGGAGGAAGACCTTTCGCAGACCCTGCCCAGCCGGGCGCTCACGACTGAGGAAGTTCGCGAGATGCTGAAGCCCACTCTGGAAGCGCTCGCGTATTTGCATGGCCAGGGTTTCGTGCATGGCCATCTGAAGCCCGCGAGTGTCATGGCCATCGACGATCAATTAAAACTTTCGAGCGACGGAATTTCGCCCAGTGGTGAGCGGCGCGGTGCGCGGGAACAACGAAGCGATTACGACGCGCCCGAAATCGCGCAGGGCGAGAATGCCGCTGCCGGCGATGTCTGGTCTCTGGGAATGCTGCTGGTCATGGCGCTCACGCAGCGCTTGCCTCGTTGGGACGCAAGCAAAGAACAGCCCATCCTGCCGGAAAACGTGCCGGCCCCATTCGCGGAGATCGCTCGCAATTGCCTGTGTCGCGACCCGCGCGCTCGCTGGGCTTTGACGGAAATTGCAGCACGGTTGGGTTTCGGGAGTCTGGCCGAGCCCACCACGCCAGCACACGCAACTTCTTTTGATCGCGCGAGTGCTCGCGCTCAAGAGGCGCGCGCCGGGGACCCCGATTTCGCAGTGGCGAAGCCGGACTTGGGGCAAAGCGGAGTGGCGCCTCGGGCCGTAGTGGGGCCCCAACTCGCTGCCGCGCAGCGGAAAGGGCTTACAGGGCCGCGGAGCTTCACCGCCAAGAGCCGCTCGAATACGGGAGTGTATATTGCTTCGGCGGTGGTTCTGGTGATCGTAGCGATTTTCGTCGGTCCCAGGCTATTCCGAAGCGGCCCAGTCAATTCCAAAACGACCAGTTCGCGAACGCGGGCGACGGCAAAGGAACAGCCGACAGCGCAGGCGCGGGCGCTTGCGAATTCAGGAATTGCGCAGGCGAGTGATCAAGGCGCCAGCAGTGAGGCCGCGAGCGACACGAATTCGGCACCAAGCGGCGAAAAACCGGAGGAGGTCTCCACGGCCCGGGAGAAGACGCTGCGGCGGCGCTTGACCCCGGGCCAAGTCGCCGAACAAGTTGTGCCCAACGTGCCCCAAAGCGCGAGGGACACCATCCGTGGGACAGTGCGTGTGAACGTGAGGATCAGTGTGGATTCATCGGGCAACGTTACGGAGGCCGAACTCGATTTCCCCGGACCGAGCAAGTATTTCGCCCGTCTGGCGCTCGAAGCGGCGCAGCAGTGGAAGTTCGAGCCGCCGAAAGTGCAGGGCCGGAGCGTCTTGAGCGACTGGCTGCTGCACTTCCAGTTCACGCAGAAGGGGACCAAAGTTATCCCTGTCGAAAGCGACCCGTGAAGAACTGGGGCGTCGCTGCTTTGCAGCCGCAAAATGCGCAAGAGCAGCCGCCCACGCAACCGCAGGCCACCCCGGCGCCACCGTTGGCGCCGGTCCAGGTACCGCAGTATCAGGGATTGATCCGAACCGACGGGGGGAGCACAGGCAAGAGTGCCTGTGCCACTCAATCAGCAAAAGCCTCAGGTCTTGCACCCCAGCGCGCGCAACACCGGCGCGCGCTGGAGACCCCTGAGAGTGCATCAGCACGTCTGCGACTTCCCGGAGACAGAAACGGGGCCACAGGCAAGAGTGCCTGTGCCACGTGTGCCGCCTGGAAGGCGGCGCTACAAGGAGTCCCAGGGCCGGCGCTACACAAGCGGGAGCAAATCGTACCCCTTTAATCAAGACGCGACGGGGGTGCAAAGCGCGGCGAATTTGCGCGCGCGTCGCTGCTGCGCGCGGGAAAGCGGCGTGTGGACGTGATAACATCGAGATGTCATGTCCGGAGCGATTCACGTTCCGCTCGCTGCGCTTCTTCCCGGGGCATCGGGCAAGGAGAACCCGCCCGCATCGTCCTTGGGTGGGTTGAGAGGCGGCCGCACTTTTTACATCGAGACCTTCGGCTGCCAGATGAACGAGCACGATTCGGAGAAAGTGGCCGGCGTGCTGCTGCGGCGCGGATATCGGCAGGTCGTTTCGCCGGACGAGGCGCGCCTGGTTTTCTACAACACATGCAGCATTCGCGAAAAGGCGGCGCAAAAAGTTTTTTCGCGCCTCGGCGAGTTCAATCCGAAGAATAATTCCGGCCGCGATTCCGGCAAAGTGATCGGCGTCCTCGGCTGCGTGGCGCAGCAGGAGGGCGAACAGATTTTCGAGCGTGCGCCCTGGGTGAGCCTGGTCTGCGGCTCAGCCAGTTATCGCAAACTTCCGCTGCTGCTGGCGCGTCTGGAAGCGGGCGAACGCCGCGTCACCGGCCTCGAAACCGACACGGACGAGACCTTCGAGACGGAATTGACGCGGCGCGACCATCCCTTCCGCGCCTACCTCACCATCATCGAGGGCTGCGACAAGGCTTGCTCGTACTGCGTGGTGCCTTACACGCGCGGACCGGAACGCAGCCGCGCCAGCGACTCGATCCTGCGAGAAGTGCGCGAGCTGGCCGATGTGGGTTACACGGAGATTCAGCTCCTGGGCCAGACGGTGAATTCGTATCGCGACCCGTCGCCGAGGCATCTAAGCTTTTCGGAGCTGCTTCTGGGGGTGGCGGAAATTCCAGGGATTCGCCGGGTGCGTTTCATGACCTCGCATCCGCGAGACCTGGGCGGCGATATCGTCGAGGCCATCGATGCTTCGCCGGCGCTTTGCGATCACGTGCATCTGCCCGTGCAGGCGGGTTCGACGCGCGTGCTGCGCGCGATGCAGCGCACTTACACGCGGGAAGAGTATCTCGAGAAGATCGGCCTGATTCGCCGGGCGCGCCGCCCCATCAGCATCACCACGGATATCATCGTGGGCTTCCCCGGCGAGAGCGAACAGGATTTTGAGGAGACGCTGAGCCTTTTGGACGCGGCGCAGTTTGACGGCGCGTTCTCGTTTCAGTATTCGCCGCGGCCGCACACACCGGCGGCAGTCATGGCTGATCCCGTGCCCGAAGGCGAAAAGCTGCGGCGACTGCAGGCGCTTCAGGAGCGGCAGCGCGCCATTCAGTTGCGGCGGAATCAGGGCCTGGTGGGCGAGGTGTTTGAGGTATTGGTGGAAGGCGCTTCCAGGCGGGAAACGCAGTGGACCGGTCGCACATCGAGCAACCGAGTCTTAAATTTTACTTCGTCGTGCACAGACCTTTTGGGAGAATATGTGCGTGTTCGCGTAACGGGTGCTGGTCCCAATAGCCTGACGGGCGCGGAGAACATCGAATAGGTGCCAGGGAGGGAGCCGATGGAAGTCGAAATGAAGATCCGCGGCTTGATGATGGATCCCGTTACAAACATGCCGATCGTCGTGCTGAAGGACGCGAACGGCAGCGCGGTACTGCCGATCTGGGTGGGCGTATATGAAGCGAACGCCATCGCGCTGGAAATCGAGAAAGTGCAGACGCCGCGGCCCATGACCCACGACCTGCTCAAGAATGTTCTGTTCGGGCTGAACGTGCAGGTACAAAAAGTGGTGGTAAGCGAGCTGCGCGACGACACGTTCTACGCGCTGATCTGGGTGGAGCGCAATGGCGAGCGCATGTCCATCGACTCGCGTCCGAGCGACGCCCTGGCGCTGGCGTTGCGCGTGGATTGCCCCATCTTCGTGGAGGAGACCGTGCTCAAGAGCTCGAAGATCTCGAGCGCGGTGAACGAAAAATCCACCAGCGAGGAGCTGCGCAAGTGGCTGGAAGGGCTCTCCGACGACGACCTCGGCCGCTACAAGATGTAGTCCCACCTGCAGCCGCTCGTAGCCCCGGCAGATCTCCTGTTGTTATCTTTTCCCGCAGATCCCTCTCCGACGTTAGTTGACGCGCAAAAAAGCTCTGGAGAGATCCTCCGCTAAGGCGTCCGGAGCGCAAACTGCGCGCCTCGCTCCAGTTTGTCGCTCGGGATGAAGATGCTGGTCGCATCTTCACTTTTGCGCGAAGAGCGGGCTCGGGATGACAACGCCGGTTGGCGGTATGGCGCGTTGTTTCGCGTTGTTTGAGGATTGGCGCGCTTATTCGGATGGCGGGTTGTTTATTCTTTGCGCATTTTTTGCTTGCGTTGCACTGCGCAGGCGGTTAGATTTCTGGCACCCGAAGGGTTTTGGGCCGGGAAGGCGAAACAGAGCCGGAGTAAGAGGGTAAAAGGTAGCCGGCCGGCCCGGGGAGGCGCGGGCCCTGCGCCGCTTTGGCGGGAGCAGGGCACTCTATGACGGCCATCCTGACTGTAGCCAACCAGAAGGGCGGAGTAGGCAAAACCACCACTGCCATCAATCTCGCCGCCGCCATCGCTCAACGAAAAAAGAAGACCCTTTTAGTCGATCTGGACCCGCAGGCCAACGCCACGATCGCCTTCTTTGATGCCGCCGACGTGCAGGCTTCCATGTTCGACGTGCTCGGCGATCACCGCGCGGACATAGCTGCCGTCGTCAGGCCGACGAAAGATCCGATGCTTTTCGTGGCCCCGGCGAAGCTGGCGCTGGCCAAACTGGAACAGCAGCTCGCGGGCCAATTCGACGCCCCCTTCAAGCTGAAAGACGCGCTCGCGCCGCTGCTTAAAGAGTACGACTACGTGCTCATTGATACGCCGCCGGCGCTGGGCATCCTGACGGTGAATGCCATGGTCACGTCCACGCATCTGGTGGTGCCCATTCAGGCCGCTTACTTCGCCATCGAGGGCACCGACGACTTGCTGGAGACCTATGAACGCATCCGCGCGCGCCCGAATCCCGCGCTGAAGGTTCTCGGCGTGGTGATCACGCTTTACGATAAGCGCACGAACATCTCCCGCGATACGCACGAGCAGATTCGTTCGGTGTTTGGCCCGGTGCTGTTCAAAACGCGGATTGGTAAAAACGTGCGCCTGGAGGAAAGTCCCGCCTATAAGGAGACCATCTTCACCTTCGCGCCGAAGTCGCCCGGCGCTCAGGAATACCGAAAGCTTGCCCTGGAGGTCATTCAACGTGTCGAAGAGGATCGGATTGCCAGTCACACTGAAGATGCGGCATGACGCCCACTACGTCGAGCAGCTGACCAGCTTCAGCGGCGCGGCGGTGGGGCGTATGGTACCCATCGCCAAGATTCGCCCCAATCCGGAGCAGCCGCGCAAATTCCTCGGCGACATCAGCGAGCTTTCCGAATCCATCAAGGAGAAGGGCGTCCTGGAACCGCTGCTGGTCCGCTACCTGCCCCGCGAAGACGCCTACTACATCATCTCCGGCGAACGCCGCTATCACGCCGCGCGCGAGGCGGGGCTGAAGGAATTGCCCTGCATCGAAAAAATCGCCGACGACGCGGAAACACTGGAGCTCGCGCTCATCGAGAATTTGCAGCGCAAGGACCTCACGCCTTTTGAGGAAGCCGACGGCCTGCATCGCCTGGCCGAGCAATTCGCCTATACGCACGAAGACATCGCGCGCAAGATCGCCAAAGCGCGTTCGTCCGTGACCGAAACGCTTTCGCTGCGCCTTATCCCGGATGCCATCCGGCGCCAGTGCGTGGAGCACGGCATCGTCTCGAAATCCTTGCTGCTGCAGATCGCGCGGCAGCCCAACGAAAAGAAGATGGCCGAAGCGCTGGTGCGCATCATTCAGGGCGGACTCACCCGCGACGAAGCGCGCCGCGAGCGCCGCGACGAAAAAATCGCGGGACCCCGGCCGCAGCCGTTCATCTTTAATTTTCAGCCGGAAAACGAAGCCTTCCGCCTGCGCATCCAGTTCCGCAAGAGCAACGTCTCGCGGCAGGAGTTGATCTACACGCTGCGCGCCATACTCGAGTCGCTCGAACGTGAGGCTCCCAGCGCCGCGAGCGACCCGGCCGTCGCGTGACGGGACCGCTATGGAGCGAAGTCTCTAGTCCTCAGCGCTGCCAAAAGCCAGAAACTGCAGATCCCTCGTCGTTCGCCCTCATGAAGACATGCGGGCGAACTTCCTCGGGATGACAGTGGTTGGGGTGCGGCCGGGAAATCGTTTATGCCTACAAACGTTGGGAATCTCACCTATGCCTGACAGTCCCTCCGAGCGCGAGGCTCCCAGCGCCGCGAGCGACCCGGCCGTCGCATAAGGGCGGGGAAGCGGTGAGGGATCCTTCGCTCGCGGACTCGCTCAGGATGACAGCGGGTCGCCCGAGGCAAAGAGAGCCCGCCTGAAGGCGGCCGCTACATGCGCCTAACACCGTCCTGCGCCAAAGATCTATCCTCGTGCTTCGTGCCGTAGTGGGGCGGAAAATAGAATCCCACCTATGCCGGAGTTCACGCCCGCTCACATTGCAATTCTGGAACGCATCGTGGCGCAGGGCTTCACGCCGGTCGCTTTCCCGCTCTACGCCAACGCCATTGGCATACGGCGAGGCTCATTCGCGGCGCTGCTTGTGCCCGCGGGCGAGGCGGCACTGAAAATTATGGGCGAGCCGTGCTACGTCATCGGGACGAATCTCGCCGCGCGCACGCGCCGTGAGGGCCGCCTCGTTTTTGTGTGGAAGGACAAATTGGTCGAAGCCACCCCGGAACTCCTGCAAGAACTTGCCCGATTTTCCGCCGACCTCGCCAAGCTCCTTGAGCCCTGAGTTCAGAATGTAGGACCCTCTCTTAGCGGGCAGGCTCCGCTTGGAGTGCGCGGGTAGCGCAGGCAAGAGTGTCTCCACCCCAATGCACGCGACTTTCTGAAGCGCGGGAGTGCTCGCGCGCGAGAGGCGTGCATTGGGGACCCCGGGGCTGTGCCACTTCTGCCTTTATTCGAGTTTGGAATGCGGGCGCTGATCGAAAGGCGCGCCCAGCATGGGCTGCATTTTGGTGCGAAATTCGCGCGTGGCCGCATTGCCTTCGTGCTTGTTGAAGGCATCTTCGTTCTGCCAGACCTCATAGAGGAAAAAATGATTGGGGCGGCTGATTTGCGTGAGTGCCTCGGCGGTTTGGTTGCCGGGCTCTTTGCGCGTAGTGTCCACGTATTGTTTCAGCAGCGCCACACCGGCATCCTTATTCGGGGGAATAAGGTCCACAAAGGTGATCACGTAGAAGGGTGTGGGGCTGGCCCCAGACTGCTGGGCGCGAAGTCTGTCAGTGAGCAAGCCTCCAGCAAAAATCACCGCGGCGGAAACCAGCAGGATCACTGCCGGACGAATCGAACGCATGGCGTTCCTCCTTATCTGCCTTGAACTGCTCGACTGAACGAAGCCCTGGTTCCCGTTTACTGAGTCATTTTCTGCCTGAAGCGAAAGCTCAGAATCGTACTGATCGCGACGATGCCGGCCAGAAGCACAATGAGCGAGGCGTAATTCTCAGACGAGACTTTGCCCGCGCGGAACAATACGTAACCGACAATGAGATTCAGCCAGGCCCAAGCTGCGTTTACAGTAGGAGAGGACAAACCGCGCCCGGGCGGATGCGCAAAAGGAGTTGGAAAGCGGTCGCCGGAGATACCATGAACAAAGTGAGGCACGACATTGGCTAGAAATGCGCCCGCGAAGAAGCACGCAACATAGTTGTACCAGCTCATGGCAAGTTCCTCCGAATCAGACGTAGTCACGGGCCTACCAACCGAGCCGCCGCTGCTGGAAGAGGACGCGGATTTTAGCACGTTGATCTTCAGTTAGCCCACAGGGGGTTAGCCCGCAGGCAGGGCCGCGAGAATCTGATAGTGTGGGGTAAAACAGGGAAGGGGAAATTCGATGGGAAGCGTTCGCTTCAAGCCGCGCCCTAGATACTCATGACCATTGTTGCGGTGTTGATTTGCGGGCCGGCCGCGCGGTCATTCGCGCAAGCCGGAACATTGAACGCGGGTGCGAAATCGGGGCAGGCAACTTCGCCGGCGAAGACGGGGAAATCCCCGGCCAAGACACCGGCTTCGAAGCGGGCATCCGTAGTCGCGCGGCAGAGGGCTGCGCATAAACGAAAACCGCACCCTTGAAACCGCCCTTCGAGGCTCCCTTCGGAACTCAGGGCAAGCGGGGCAAGCAGGGTGCGGCACCCAACCTTCAAACCCATCCGTGCCGGAATGCTGCGCTCCGCCGCGACTGTGACGCTCGGGCAAATGCGGCCCTCGGAATGACAACGTGGCGAATTAGGATGCCGCCTGGAAGGCGGCGCTACGAAAAGGCCACGGATACCGGGCCGAAGCCCTTCGAAGCTCCCTTCGGAACTCAGGGCAAGCAGGGCAAGCCGGCGCTACGTTCCCCCCGCGCCGCTTAGGGCGCTACAGTTAGTCCGCGCCGACTAGCGCGCCCGCCGGTTCAGGCTTCAGAGCCGGAACAGACATCGGTTTCGAGCCAGGGCGATCGATCTCGATGCGGCCCTTGAAGATGGCGCCGTCTTCGATACTGATGCGGGTGGTCTGAATATGCCCGATGACTGCGCCGTCCTTTTTGATTTCCACGCGATCGGTGGCGTTGATATTGCCGGTGACTTTGCCGAAGACGACCAGTTCCCGTGAGGTAACTTCCGAATTCAGTTGACCGCTGCGTCCCACGGTGAGGCGGTGG
>WNGR01005192.1_pt1 | contig 19499 bp, 15 predicted proteins | sample 5407581 | NCBI WGS metagenome assembly WNGR01 (sample SAMN13153383, study PRJNA577476) | soil metagenome | isolation source: 80 cm soil or saprolite under Garry oak tree replicate 2 | place: USA:California | collected 2016-06-15 | reverse complement strand
CGTAAACGGAATGCTGAAAGTGTTCTGAGTGATGGCTGTAGGTACAATGCGGGCGCCGTTGGTTGGCCGATTCGCAGACAGACGCTGCCTCTGGCCAGATACTCCCGCATCCAGTTCGGGATACAGACCAGACGAAGTGACTCTGGCAAAAGCCCGGGCCTGCGCCAGCCGCGCTACTGCGGCCTTCAGAGTTTGATTATTCCCCATCGCCCGATCTTCATATTGATTGAGCTCGCTATCGCCAAAGATCGTCCACCAGGCGTTTTTCGGAAGAGAGTCAACCGGATTCGCTGGCTGCCACGACACCGGTGATTGCCAATTTTGCGGGACCGCTGTGTCTGGCTCTTTGTATTTCGGTCCACCGGCGAACGCGGCAACACTCCACAGAAACATCACGACCAAGAAGAAGCGCGACCTCATGAGTGATTGCCTTCTTTCGTCACGTGCACGGTTTGTCCTTCCTCCAGAGAGTCACTGGGGTTCAGGACGATCTCCTCGCTCGGGTCAAGCCCGCCGAGGATTTCAACGTCGGTGCCGTAGTCGCGGCCAATCACGACCGGCTTGAGGTGCGCCTTGCCATCTCCGCCTACGACGACGGCTCGCGGACCCTCCGCGCGGAATAACAATGCGTTGACCGGAACCGACATGCGAACCGAGGCGACCTTCACCCCAAAATGTACCTGAGCATAGGAGCCGGGAAAGAGCCGGCCATCGCGGTTGGGCACATCAATTTCGGTTCGGAGAGTGCGAGTACCCGGATCGATAGCGTCGGCCGTCCGCGCTACGCCGCCGGAGAAACGCTGTCCCGGAAATGACGGCAATTCAATAGTCGCGCTGAGGCTGGGACGGATAGATGCCGCATAGATCTCCGGAACGTCCACGTAAACCCGAATTGGGTTGACTTGCGCAACCACGAACAGTTCCTGGCTCGATCCGCTGTTTCCGGCATTGATCAGAGCGCCGATATCGGTGTTTCGCTTGGTGATGATTCCTGCAAACGGAGCATAAATATGCTTGAAGGATTCAAGCTGTTCGAGCCGGCGCACATTCGCAGTAGCCGAAGCCAGCGCTGCTTGCGCCTGGGTGTAGCCGCTCGACCTCTCGTCCGTTTCTTGCTGGGCAACGGCATCCATCTTACGGAGAGTGTCCCAGCGCTCCGAAGAGGTTTTCGCGAGACTTAACTGCGCTTCCGCCTGGTTGCGGGCGGCGCGCGCCTGCATCAGTTCCTGATCAATCTCAGGAGTCTCGATGTCGGCCAGCAACTGGCCCTTTTGCACAGCGCTGCCGATATCTTTGTACCAGTGCGCCAGATAACCGTTGGTGCGCGCGTAAATCGGGGACTCGGTATACGCCTGCAGGCTGGACGGAAGCACCAGTTCTTCCTGCGGAGGCTCTGGCTTGGGCTTAATCACGATGACGCTAGGTACCGCCAGAACTTCTGTCTCCTTTGCGAGCGCGCGGCGCTCCCCAAGACGAAGGACAAACGTAATCGCGGCGCCCGTGACCAGCAAAATCGCCACCACCACCAGCACGAGGTAGTTTGGTTTCGGCTGCGTCCTCGGGGATTGCCCCGAAGGTTCCGTTTCAGTTTGGGGCGCTACGACCGTTTCATAAGCCATAATCGGGCCTCATAAGAAAACAAGATCAAGATTGCTCTGGCAATGGTGATGGAGCACGTCTTGCTAACCAGCCGTGAAAGATGCTGAATATAACGGGAACAAGAAACAATGTGGCTATGGTGGCAACCGTGAGGCCGCCGATCACTGCCCGGCCCAGGGGAGCGTTTTGTTCACCACCTTCACCGAAGCCAAGGGCCATCGGCAACATGCCGATGATCATGGCAAGCGCGGTCATAATAACGGGGCGCATGCGGGTGTAACCTGCTTCGATCGCGGCCCGAACCGGATCTGATCCCTCCGCCATACGTTCGCGTGCAAACGAAATCAGGAGAATGCTGTTGGCCGTTGCTACTCCCATGCACATCACCGCGCCGGTGAGTGCAGGCACACTCAACGTAGTATGCGTGAGGAAGAGAATCCACAAAATGCCAGCCAGCGCTCCAGGAAGAGCGGTGATGATGATGAACGGATCAAGCCAAGATTGGAAGTTGACCACGATGAGCAAATAGACCAGCACGATGGACATGCCCAATCCAATCTCCAGGCCCGTGTATGACGACTCCATGGTTTCGACTTGGCCGCGAATGTGCAGCTGAGTCCCTCGCGGCAATTGTTTCTGAAAGGGCCCTAGGATTTTTGACGTGTCGTCGGCGACCCCACCCAGATCGCGCCCGTCCACACTGGCGTACACATCCACTGCGGGAGCCACGTTGTAGTGGCTCACAACCGCGGGCGTGGTTTCAGGAGTAACCGTGGCCAAGTTCGCCAGCACTTGGGGTCCAGCTGTTGTCGCGGCGCCGTTGATTGGTGTATTCATCAACGCTTGCAGAGAGTCCACCCGGTATTGTGGCGACATCACTGCCAGGCTGTAATTGACTCCGTTCTTCGGATTGACCCAAAAAGTTGGCGAAGTCTGAAAGCTGGAACTGAGCGACACCAACAAGTTCTGAGCCACATCCCGTTCGGTCAGTCCAACCTGCTGGGCGCGCACTCGATCCACATCCAGATGAAGCGTTGGGTTATTCATCAACTGCTGCACATGGACATCAACCGCGCCGGGCACATGCCGCAACCGGTTCGCAATCTGTTGGGCAATCACATAGTTCTGGGTGTAGTTTTGGCCTGATAACTGGATGTCAATCGGCGCGGGATGGCCGAAGTTCAGGATCTGGCTGACGATGTCGGCAGGCTGGAAAAAGAATTCCACGCCGGGAAAACTATTTGGCAGTTCGTCTCTCAAACGGTGAATGTAGCTTTCGGTGGGGCGATGCCCGGGTTTCAACGACACCAGAATCTCAGCGTCGGATGTGCCGATCGTCCCCCCATTGCTGTACGAGAGGTTGATTCCGCTGTAAGGCAGGCCAATGTTGTCCAGCACGGTATTAATTTCCGTCTTGGGCACTTGCCGCCTGATCTCTTGCTCCACCAGATCAACCAGTCGAGCCGTTTCTTCGATTCTCAAACCTGCTCGCCCACGAACATGAAGACGGAATTGCCCGGCATCCACGTTCGGGAAAAAATCGCGGCCCAGCAAAAAGGTCAACCCTCCGGAGAACAAGCAGAAACCCAGGAAGCCCGCTACAAAAGCTCGCCGATGCTCCATGATTGCTTCGAGAGCCCTACGGTAGGATTCACGCAGACGCCCGAACCAGTTTTCAAAGCGTGCCTGCAAACGTCCGAAGATGGTCGTAGGCGGGCGGTGTGAATCCGCTTCATGTCCCCGCAACAAGTACATGACCAGTGTCGGCACCAGCGTCCGGGAGAGCAGATAAGATGCCAGCATCGCAAAAACGACAGCCTCGGCCATGGGCACGAAGAGGTAGCGCGCAACACCCGTGAGGAAGAACATGGGAACGAAAACGATGCAGATAGCCAGCGTCGAGACGAAGGCAGGGACGGCGATCTGTTGCGCGCCATCCAGGATGGCCTCCTTCAACTCTTTCTTCATACCGAGATTGCGCTCGATGTTCTCGAGTTCCACCGTGGCGTCGTCCACCAAGACTCCGACCGCCAATGCCAGGCCGCCCAGCGTCATAATGTTGAACGTTTCACCCAGCGCGCTTAACAGAATCACGGAGGTGAGAATCGAAAGTGGAATGGAAATTGCGATAATCAGGGTGGTACGCCAGTTACCCAGGAATAGGAGAATCATGGCCGCAGTAAGGCAGGCTGCGGTTAGAGCCTCCTTCAGCACTCCCTGGATGGCCGCACGCACAAATAAGGACTGGTCGAATAATGGCGTGAGCTTCAAGTCCTCGGGCAACGTCTGAGCCACCTGGGGGAGCATTGCCCGGATGTTTTTTACGATATCGATGGTAGAGGCGCCGCCATTCTTCATTACACTGAGCAGCGTTCCACGAATGCCGTCCTGGCGGACGATGTTGGTCTGCGGCGAGTAACCGTCACGCACATGTGCAACGTCGCGTATGTAAATGGTTGTGCCGTTCACCGTCTTGATAGGAAGATCGTTCAATTCGGCAACGGTCTGCGGACTGGCATTGAGTTCAACCTGGTGCTCCAGCGGCCCGAATTTCGCGGTGCCGGAGGGCAAAATCAGATTTTGCGCGCTGATGGCATTGACCACATCTACTGGAGTGAGACGCTTTGCCTGCATCGCAGCGGTGTCGAGATCCACCGAAACCAGCCTCGACTTGCCGCCGTACGGAAACGGAATTGCCGCACCTTCGACCGTTATGAGTTGGGTGCGCACGAAGTTGAGGGCGTAATCGTTGAGCTGTTGCTCGGGAAGAGTTGGGCTACTCATCCCGATTTGCAGGATGGGAACGCTGGAGGCTGAATACTGAATGATTAAAGGCGGAGTGCTCCCCGGTGGCAAGAAGCGGATGCCGGTTTGGGAGATTGCCGTCACCTTTGCCAGCGCTGTTTGAATGTTCGCCGAAGGACGAAAGAACATCTTCACCACCGCTACGCCGTTAAGGGACTGCGACTCGATATGCTCGATGTCGTTCACCAGCGTTGTGAGACCGCGTTCTGTCACCGAGGTAATTCGATCGGACATGTCCTTGGGCGAGAGCCCCTGATAATTCCAGACTATGCTGATGACCGGAATATTGATGTCCGGGAAAATATCCGTCGGCGTGCGCAGAAGCACCACCGGGGTGAGGATCAGGATCAGCAATGCCATCACGATGAAGGTGTACGGCCTGCGTAACGCTAACGCGACAATCCACATTGATGATTATCCCGACCGCTCGTGGGAGTCCGTAAGTGGTGCACCCAGTAGCTCGCGGTCGCTCAAGTATAGATAAAATAGATGCGAGACGGTGCGTATCGGATTTAATTTTGATAATGTAGCAAGGCCATGTCGAGACCCGCGTCGGCTGTGGATGTTGTGGCACGTGGACCCGGCCGTCCCCGGAGTGAGAAGGTCGGCAAGGCTGTAATCCGGAGCACCCTGACGCTGCTTCAGCGTGTAGGATTCAATGAACTTAGTATCGAATCGGTGGCCGCGCATGCCGGCGTCGGCAAAGCCACAGTTTACCGTTGGTGGCCCAACAAAGCGGAACTTGTGATTGCTGCCTTTGTCTCAGCGGTCGAGAAAGAACTTCGCTTTCCTTCAACCGGGCCGGTCCTGGAGTCCATTCACAAGCAAATGAGAAGGTGGGCGGTGATATTCCGCAGTCCGCTCGGCCAAGTTGTTGCCACGGTGATTGGGGCGGGACAATCCGACCCAGAAATACTGCAGGCCTTTCGGTCCCATTGGGTTGAACCAAGGCGAGTCGAGGCGCGCAAATTGCTGCAGCAGTCGATTAAAAAAGGTGAGATTCGCGCCGACCTCGATCCCGATACAGTTCTCGACATGCTTTATGGTCCTCTCTACCTTCGCTTGCTTCTGAAGCATGCTCCCTTGGACGAGAATTTTGTGGACACAGTATTTAAGGTCGTGAGCCCCGTTCTGTCCGCGAGCAGCGAGGCTTTATCCGAGCCGGTTTTCTTGCGTTAGGGATTCCCTGCACGAAGATAAGCTCGGCTCGCGCTGATTGCACATCACGGGAATTGTCTCAGCCACCACTGACCGCGGGGACGATCGAAATCTCAGATCCGGAGGAGACCGGACTCGCGAGTCCACCTGTATATCGGACATGTTCGTCTCCAATGAAAATATTGATATGTTCCCGCACTTGCCCTTGCTCGGTTATGACACGATCTCGGACGCCGGGATAGAGTGCCCAAAGAGCCGACAGTGCGTCGGCCAGAGTTGTGGGTGATTGGGCGATCTCGACCTTACTGCGTCCGGCGGTAAATTCGCGCAGGACACCCGGAATGTGAAAAGTGACCGGCATGGATTACCTCTTTGGTCGACGCGTCTTGCTTTTCGATAGAGATTTCGTGTGTCGTAGGGGCGTGGACGCAGCCTTAGGCGCTGCCGGCACTAAACCGCCAGAGGCGTCTTCAACGACTGCATGGCGCACGCACACCACTGACGGCAACCCGTCGAGTATCTTTTGCCATGTCCTTCCTTCATCGGGCGAGCCAAAGAGCTGCCCGCTCCGCGTGCCGAAGCAAATCCCAACTGGGTCTAATGAGTCGGCAGCTATTGCATCCCGCAGGACAGTTTCGTAAGCGCGTTTTTGTGGCAGACCACGCACCAGAGGCTCCCATGAGGCGCCGTTGTTGCGGGTTCGATAAACACGCAGACGGCCATCGCACGCGCAACGAAACTGGTCGGATTCGACTGGGACGATATATACACAATCGGGATTTCTGGGGTGCATGAGCATGACAAAACCAAAATCCGATGGCACTCCATTGGCAATGTCCACCCAATTCTCCGCACCGTTGTCGGAGCGATACAATCCCCAATGATTTTGCAGGAAGAGGCGTTCAGGACGATCCGGATGCAACGCAATTTTGTGTACGCATTGTCCGAACTCGGGATATTTGTCGGGCGTAGATGTACAGCGGATACCCTGGTTCTGCGCGGTCCAGGAACTCCCGCCATCGGTGGTACGGTAAACACCGCCGGCTGAGATGGCCACGTACATGCGCTGGTTATCGGCGGGGTCGAGCAGAATGGTATGCAAAGCCAGTCCGCCATTTCCCGGCATCCAGCGGGGACGATGCGGATGATCGAACAGTCCGCGCACTAGCGACCAGGTCTCGCCTGAGTCACGGGTTTCGAAAAGCGCGGCCGGCTCTACGCCGCAATAGAGCACGTTCGGCTCCTCGGGTCGGCCGAGCACTATCTGCCAGATATTCTTCAGAGAAACGCCGGTATTGGGGGGAAAACGAATGGGAGCCTGCTGCGGATTGGTCCAGCTTTTCCCGAAATCGTCGCTCGAGCGCAACAGTGTGCCCCAGTAACTCGCCGTCGAAACCCATATTCGGTGTTGGCCGGCGCGGCCATCAAAGGCCATCGCGTAAACACTCTGCCCGTGGAAATAGGGACCACCGACCTCCCAACGGCTGCGCTGAGCGTTCGAGCGAAGGATGAATGCTCCTTTTGTCGTTCCCACTAACAAAAGATGGTCTCCCTTCTTGACCTGTGCATGTTTCACACTGTGCAACATGGTGGCCCTGGGTGCACTCGCATCGGCCGTAGGCCCAGTGGAAACGATGGCAGCAGACTGAACCGCTTCCAGTGCTGCTTGAACTTCACCTGCACGTTGATAACGTTGTATCGGTTCCTTGGTCAGGCAGCGTTGAATGACGGCCCATAGTCCAGGAGGGACGGGAGGACCGAGCGGATTCGGGATTTCGCGCATGATAGCGGAGCTGATCTCAAAGCCGGTGCGTCCCTCAAATGGCAGGCGTCCGGAAGCCGCTTCATACAGGACAACTCCAAGCGCCCATAGATCACTGCGATGGTCGGCCGCTTCGCCACGCAGAATTTCGGGCGCCATGTATGGCAAAGTGCCACTTATGCTGGACGTGTTCTCTACGGTTGCAAAGGACTGGGTGGGTCCCTCGAATATGCCGTTGCCTACCTGTTTGGCTAAACCGAAATCGAGGACTTTTGCCAGACCGTCTGCAGTGATGACGATATTCGCCGTCTTCAGATCTCGATGAACGATGCCGCGGTCATGAGCGCGGGCGAGTGCGCTCGCGATCTGAACCCCATATCGCAGGACCGATTCTGGCGCCAGCCCCACGGCTGCGCTCATGGCAGCCAGAGACTTGCCCTCGACCAATTCCATTACGATGTAGAGGTCGCCGTCAGTTTCGCCAACTTCGTGAATGGTGCAGATGTTGGGATGGGCGAGAGAAGAAGAAGCGCGCGCCTCGTGCAGCAGACGCTGGCTCGATGATGGATCCAGACTGGCACCCTTCTTGACGACTTTCAGGGCCACGTCGCGGTGCAGCACCTCATCGTAAGCGCGATAGACAACCCCCATGCCTCCTTCCCCAATATTCGCGACGATACGATAATGACCGAGCACCTGACCGATCACAGGACGCTCCTTTCCCGACCCATGCTAGGCTGCGCTTTACACCTGCGTCAACGAGCCTGCGAAGAGACGTGCCGATCTTACGACTGGTTACAATGTTCTTGTGGCCCTCGAGGAATACAAGCGTAAGCGGCGCTTTTCGGAGACTCCCGAACCTCCGCCCAAAGTGGAGAAGAGCAAAGGGCACCGATTCGTAGTGCAGCGTCACCGCGCGACTCGCCTTCATTACGATTTCCGCCTGGAGATGGAAGGAGTGCTGAAGTCCTGGGCGGTCCCCAAGGGGCCGTCGCTCAATCCCTCCGACAAGCGACTGGCGATGCAAGTCGAAGACCATCCAGTTTCGTACTTCGACTTTGAAGGCATCATTCCGGAGGGCAACTACGGGGCGGGCACGGTTATGGTGTGGGACGTCGGCACATGGGAACCTCTCTCGCCTGAGGCAGTCAACGGAAAATATCTCCATGGAACGGAAGCCGAGGCTGCTGCAATGATCAAGAAAGGAGGCCTGAAATTCCGGCTTCATGGCAAGCGTCTGAAAGGCGACTTCGCTTTGATTCACATGAAAGCCCGTCGTCCGGGAAGTAAAGGTACGGAATGGCTGCTGATCAAAAAACATGACGACTATGTCGCAGAGGGTTTTAATATCGAGGAATATGAAACTTCGGTGCTCAGCGGCAAAACCATGGCACAGATCGCCGGAGATGAGGATTCCGCCGAATGGCAGAGCAGTAAGAAGGCGGCGCGTGGAAAGCTGAAAGCTCCGTGGCTGGCGCACAGTTTGGCCAAGTTGGATAAGAAGAAGAGAACCAACACCATAACCACAGAGGACACAGAGGAACACAGAGGTAAAAAAAAAGATAACGCAGTCAGTGCCTCCAAATCAGCCGGGGCACGCTCCACCGCTCAGAGAAACACCAAGAACAAGAATTCCTCTGTGACCTCGGTGTCCTCTGTGGTTAGAAATTTACAAGCCGCAGCGAAACGTCCGATGCCCACTGTCATCCATCCTATGCTTGCAACGATCGTCGAACATCCCTTTGACGATCCGGAGTGGCTTTTTGAGATCAAGTGGGACGGCTATCGAGCAGTTGCATTTATTGAAAACGGAAAAATCCGCCTGGACTCGCGCAATCAGAACGACCTCACGCCGCGCTATCCCGAGCTGCGCGATTCGCCGAAATTCGTGAATGCAAAGACCGCGATTCTCGATGGAGAAGTCGTTGTCCTCGATGAGCACGGCCGCTCTTCGTTTAGCCTGATGCAGCAGCGGACCGGTCTTCGCAGTCATGGCCGCCAGGCCGCTCCCCGATCTGATCTGCCCGTTCTTTACTACGTTTTCGATCTTCTCTATGTCGACGGCTATGATCTGCGACGCGTTTCATTGGATGATCGTAAGCGGGTGCTTAAAGACGTCCTGACACCAGGCGAGATCGTGCGCTACTCGGACCACTATGCCGGTCAGGGCATGGCTTTATTCGAGGCAGCCAAGCAAAAGGGACTCGAGGGCATCATCGCTAAGCACGGTAAAAGTAGCTACGAAGAGCGCCGCAGCCGCGAATGGCTGAAGATCAAGATCACACAAACCGTGGACTGCGTTGTCGGCGGATATACCGAGCCGGAAGGTGCCCGCGAGTATTTCGGTTCCCTGGTGCTCGGTCTCTACAATGACAAGAAGCAGTTGATTCATGTCGGCCATGCCGGAACAGGTTTCAGTCAAGCGACTCTGAAGCAGATTTCGGAAGTCCTCAAGGAAATCGAGAGCAGTAGGAATCCTTTCACCGGGCCAGTCGAAGCCCGCAAAGTGCACTGGGTGAAACCAGTGCTGGTCGCGGAAGTGAAGTTTTCTGAATGGACCCACGAGACCGCGGATGGCGGGCTGAAACTGCGCGCGCCGGTTTTCCTCGGTTTGCGTGAAGATAAAGCACCTGAGGAATGCAGTCTCAACAGCCAGACTTAGACCAGGAGGGACCATGCGGCATGCTCCGCGCTTTCTGAAAATTGTGGACGACGCCAAGTCTCGTATTAAAGAGATCAGCATCGACGAAGTGAAACAGAAACTCGATTGCGGCGAAGAATTCGCGCTGGTGGATGTGCGGGAAGAGAGCGAATTCGCCAAAGACCACCTTCCCGGCGCAATTCACCTCGGCAAGGGCGTAATCGAGAGAGATATTGAGGGGCGTGTTCCTGACCTCAACACTCCTCTGGTTCTCTACTGCGGCGGCGGCTTTCGCTCGGCCATGGCTGCCGACAACTTGCAAAAGATGGGCTACACCAAAGTGCTTTCCATGGATGGCGGGATTCGCGGTTGGCGCGAAAAGGGTCTTCCCTTGACTCGGGAAACGGCCTCTAGTCGGCCGTAAGCCTGAGCACCTCGGTAACTTGCCGCGTCCAACGCCAGCGTTCAGCATGAAACTGAGGGACATTAATCCTCAGGGGGAGACGCATGGGCAAGACTTCCGGAACTGGCTCCGCTGCAGCAGCGGCCCGTGTCCTTGCGCCTCATGCGCTGATCGAGCTGAACCTCGACCGCTGTGGTAGTCCCGAGCTTGCGTGCGCAGAATTGGCGAGAACGTTCAACGTCGGTCCAGCCGAAGTTGCACTGATGCGGCTAGAAAAAGACGTTTTGAGTTTCTTGTTTCCTGTGGAACTGAAAGCCGCCGGATTCATTCCACTATCGAGTTCTAAAGCGGTGGCAGCCCGGACCGCGAGCACTCGTAAGGTGGAACTCTTTAACAATTTTGTCATCGTGCAGCACGCTAATGTGTTTGAGACCATCAAGCTCACTACCCTCGGACAATCCGAAGGGCCGGGCGCAAGTACGATTCAGAAGCTCATGTCCACTCCGGTGGTGGATACAGAGCACGATGTGCTCGGGGTCGTCCAGGTCTGCCGCAAAGGCCTTACGCAGGATGAAGCAGGTCCGGACTTCACGCTTAACGACCTGCAAAACCTGGAACTCGCGTCCAAGATTCTGGCCAAACTTCCCTTCATGCACGTTGCTCACTAGGCGTGCGGCAAGACCCAAGTCGCAATCTTCTCACCGATGAGTGCGGAAATTGACTGGGTTAAGGCCCGCCAACCGTTTGCACTTTGCCGCGAAGCACAGTCAAGGAAGCAGCCGGCAGGCTGTACCGGGTGTTCTCGTCACCGACAAGGGTGGACGTCAGTGCTGGGCCGTCCGGATCTGCATAGCCGGCTTTTCGCTTTGGGTGCCATTGGTATTGCGCCTTCCCAAACGTAATCATTGTTACTGGTCCGACGAAAGAATTCACTCGATTGTTTTCTGCATCGTGAAGTGCGATGCGGACCTGATGAGGGTTGTCATAGTCCTTGTTGATCAGCATAAGCGACCATTGACCATCGGGGCGTTGGAGAGCGTAAGCGGTCACCAGCAGGTGTCCCTCTGAATCCTTCACATCGCTCGAGGCGGCGAAGAGCTGGTGGTCGGCGTCTTTCGGTTCTGCCCACTCCTGCGTAATAAGTTGTGCGGCGACAAATTGGGAAGTGCGTTGCTTAATCTGATAGTGCTCGTCCACCATGAACATGTGGTAAGTTCCCCAGCTGTTGGCGCATGCGGGATGAGGCGGCGAATAAGGCAAATCGTGATAGTAGTGCGTGGACTTGCCGCCCGCGGTCAGAAAACCTCCGAAGGAATCAGCCAGCCAGAGTGCACCAAAAATGTCGACTGCAGCCTCTCCGCCGTGATCGTTCGTCTCCGTGTCAAGCAGGGGAAGTCCGGGCGGCAGCCCGTCGTCGCGCCACACTTTCATGATGTGAGTAATCAACTCGGGCTCCTGGTAAAGATTCTTCCAGGGCGTTTCGCATCCGTCGTAGGGATAATGTTCAAAGGACATGAATGCAAGATCCTGAAGGCGGTCATGGGACTTCAGATAATCGAGAAGGCGTGCGAGCCACGAGGTTCTGCCTTGCGCGTCAGGCCAAACCTTAATGTCTTCCGTGACTCCTTCAAAGACTGGCCCGCCCAGCTTGAAAGTCGGGTCGACACGATGAAGGGCCGTGGCGAACTGTAGATACAGAGTGGCATAGTCCTCCGGCAGCATGTATTGACCATCGGGCTCTTCTCCCATCTCAATGTACGAAACCGGATAACCACGCTTCTTTATATAAGTCATTTGTGCGGCCGCGTCTTCTGGTGTGCTGTACAGCATGGCTATCGGAATGATCGCGGGCAGGCCACGAGTGATTCCGCTGGTGAAAAAGAGATCGAAACCAGGCTGATCTCCTGATTCCATGCGGTCAGGCGCGACGTAGAGATCCGAAGGCTCGTGCCAAGGGTCAACCGATGAGCAGAGCGTTAATGTTTGTTTCTGATCCGGCGAGTGGTGGAGGATGTCAGTAAATCCTGCCTTTGCTGTAATTGTGCCGAGATACACTTCACGAATTGCATAGCCGACGCAATTGCGACGATCTGCGGAACCGTGCGTGTCGCAAGTGTTGGAGGAGCGCATCATCAGGATGCGTACGAATTTCGTGCTGACTGGCGAAGCACCGAAGCCCAGCGTTGTTATCCCACCTTTCGCATCCGTTGCGGTTCCGGAGGGGAACGTCTTCCATGAACCCTTGTCCTGTTCGTCCATAGCATCGCCGTCGCCGACCCAGTACTGCACTTCGAACGATTGCGCGTAGGGATCTCCCCAATGGATGCGGATTGCATTGACGTCCTCTTTCTTGTCGAGAGCGATCACCACCCATTGCGGATGAAGCGAGTCGTCCTCCCCGGTGAATTCCTTTGTCAGATAGGGATTACTTTTCCAGTAGGAATTGAGATCGCCATCGTCAAGCCGCGAGAAGCCGTCAAACTCGCTGCCACCGTTTCGAGTGAAGCCGCGATGACGAAGTTGATAGCCGTAGGAGTGGCGAATCATCTCTTGCGTAGGTGTCGCATCGCCGGTGAAATATCCCTTGCCCGAGGGATCGCTCCATGTGCCCTTGGGATTCCAATGCCAGGCTTGGACAAACAAATCTGTGTTCTGCCTATAACTGATCACTCCCCAACCTGCCGACTGGATCTGCTTGATCTGGTCAGGCCGGAAGAACACATCGGTGGCGTTGCTGGGCACGCGGTCTACTGTGGAACCCAGAGCGTAAAGGGGACTGAAAGTGTTCACCACATGGCTGGGTGTCGCATCCACCTGCACAGTTTGAGCGGTGGCAGTCGCGGAAAACATGCACAGGGTAAATAACAGTCGGTTGAGGAGAGACGAATTCTGATGCATGACGTCGTCCTTAATTAAATTTTGATTGCGATCCCGCTTAGAGTGATACAACAAGTGGCTGGACTTGCGCTATAGCCGCGCTGAAAGTTTTCACGTGATGAAAATTCGAATTCGTATTCGCGTTCATTGTTCTCGGCGTTTTGTATAATCGAGCGGTTCTGAAGATCGAAACTCCTTCTCATAGCCAGGAGAAGACTTCTCGGATGGTGCTCAAGATATTCAGCGATAGGACCTCCTTGAGTAAGGCGGCAGCCGAACAGGCGGTGGCCGCGATTCGGCGCGCGATCGCCGAGCGGGGCCGGGCGCGAATAGTTGCCGCTACTGCGGCATCTCAGATCGAGTTTCTGGATGCGCTCACGCGGGCGTCGGAAATCGATTGGGCCAGAGTGGAGGCATTTCATCTCGACGAGTACATCGGCTTACCGGTTACCCATCCTGGCAGCTTCCGCAAGATGCTGCTGGAGCAACTGGTTCGGAAAACTGGAATCGTCAAGTATCACTTGCTCGACGGTGACGCGGATGATCCTGTCCAAGTTGCGCGCCGCGTGGGTGGAGAGCTGGTTTCCGCCCCGATTGACATCGCATTTCTGGGCATCGGCGAGAACGGCCACATCGCCTTCAACGATCCGCCTGCTGACTTCTCTACCAAGTGCCGAAGCAGGCGCTCTCGATGTCAGTGCGCCAGATTCTCAAAGCCAAGGAGATACTCGCCGTTGTACCCGACAGCCGGAAGGCGCAAGCGGTGAAACTCTGTTTTGAAGGCGAGATCGGCCCGCTGGCTCCAGCATCGGTTCTGCGTACACATCCCAATGCCACGGTGTATCTGGACAAAAATTCAGCGTCGTTGCTGAATTCGACCTTGCAGAATCGGTTTAAAGACGAATTGCCAGTGGCCGTTAACTGCTAGCGGTCCAATTACCCGAAGCCACTTATGGCGACGACGCTGAAGCCGGCTGGCACTCGCGCTGTCCCATCCCTCCGCTGGTGGATTGGCGGAATATTATTTGCTTCAACCGTCATCAACTACCTTGATCGCCAGACGCTGTCGCTTCTAGCTCCTTACTTAAAAATCGAATACGGTTGGACGAATACCGATTATGCCAACATCGTCATAGCATTTCGCGTCGCCTATTCGATTGGGCAAACCGTTTTCGGGAGGATGATGGATCGCGTTGGCACTCGCCGGGGATTAACCCTGACCGTCGCTTGGTATTCGCTTGTGTCTATTGCAACCTCATTGGCAAGAGGTCTATACAGCTTTGCTGGATTCCGGTTTATGCTCGGCGCCGGAGAATCCGCAAACTGGCCGGCCGCTACTAAGGCGGTTTCCGAGTGGTTTCCAAAGCACGAACGCGGATTGGCGACCGCACTGTTTGATAGCGGTTCCTCCATCGGAGGCGCCATCGCGCCTTTCATCATTCTGCCAATCTATTTCCGTTGGGGATGGCGTCCAGCATTCGCCATCCCCGGCTTGCTTGGGTTCATGTGGCTGATCGGCTGGCGCTGGATCTATCACCCACCAGAAGTGCACCCTCGCATCACTCAAGCTGAACTCCGGATGATCACGGCCGATAAGGCGGAATCCAATTCGCAGCCCGTGAGTAAGGCACGAACTCACTGGAGCAATCTTCTCAAGCTCCCGCAGACCTGGGGAACCATGATCGCTAAGACTTTTACCGACCCGGTTTGGTTCTTCGTGACCGATTGGTTTCCTATATTTCTGGTGGCTAAAGGCATCGAGCTCAGGAGCGGCCTAATCGCCGTGTGGGTACCGTTCATCGCCGCCGATCTGGGAAACTTCTTCGCTGGTGGCATTTCTGGATACTTGATCAGGCGCGGCTGGACACTTGGCGCTGCGCGCAAGGCCCTGGTAATTTTTGGAGGCATCGGGGTCACACTGCTCATTCCGACTATTTTTACCACTAATCTCTACCTGATCACGGCATTGTTCGCGATAGCGACTTTTTCTTATGCGTCTTTCACTACCATCGCGAACGTGCTGCCGTCTGACCTTTATAACAGTGATTCGGTTGCATCGGTCAGCGGCTTCAGCGGCACCGGTGCTGGGATTGGAACAATTATCGCGTTCAAACTGATCGGCCATTTTTCAGATGCACGAAGAGCAACCACGACCCATGCTTTCGATCCCATCGTCATCGTTGCGGGACTGGTTCCATTTGTGGGGATGATCCTAGTGCTGCTACTGGTCCGCAATACACGAGCCACGCAGGAAGGTTTGGTGCGAAGAATTTGAAGAGTGTCTGTAACACTCAACATTTCGAAGACGAGAAAAAGAACGTGATTACCGGTAACTAAAGAGATAAATGGTAGGCACGTGGGGACTCGAACCCCAGACCTCTACTGTCAAGCTCCTGTTCAACGGTAACTGATTGACATTCAACGGCACTGGCAGCCAGCTTTGGCGTTGTAAGGACCTCTCAGGAACTGTTATTGGACCCTAATTGGACCCTGATTTGTCCGGTACTTCTACACGGTAAGCTCACGACTCGGTCACTGAGCGCAAAGGCGATATTTGTCAACAACCGCACAGTTTCCGGTTGCTGAACCACACGTTGTAGGCAAATTGCTTAATTTTGATTCGGGAGAGGGCTCGGTTGAGGACCGCTGGCTTTCACCAAGTCTGTTTTTATTTCGAATTTCTGATTAGGTGACAGGTCAACCTCGGTGCTGAAGGTTTCATATCCGGGCAGACTGATGGCTATTTTTCGGTGCCCCGGCGCGACGAGCAAGCTCTTCGCGATTCCTCCGAACTCACCGGCGTGGCCCACGAATAAACCATCCAAGAAAACTGCCGCACGATCGGGATTGATAGATAATTTGATTTCGGCAGTAACGGGCGGCATCTTGAAGCGCAGATCCTTGACCATCTTCACTACGATCAGTTGCTTCTGTCCGGGCTGCAAAACGAGTTCGCGCGTGAAGTCTTGGTAACCGTTCTGGCGAACGGCGATCTTGTGCTCTCCGGGAAGCAGCAGGATTTTCTTCGATCCCTTGAGCTCGTCTAGGTAGCCAAGGTACTGGCCGTCAATCCAGACGCCGGAGGTTTTCTCTACCTTCGTGGCTCCCTCCAGTTGGATCTCTCCCAACACGTCATTACCGGCATAGCAGGTCACGGCCCATATTGATACGGAGCAAAGCATCAGTGCGCAACGTAAAAGGGGGATTCCGCGATCCATATAGCCACTGTCCGTTTTTCCAGTGTATGCCAGCGTACGCGGCATTTCCTGCTTACCTCGAATTCAAGACACCCGTCATCAGGCTCGTTTCGAAATTCGTTACCCGGTTTCATTGGCTTACGCCCCGCTGAACGTTTATTGCGAGACGCATCCGCGCGGCCGCTACGACCGTAGCTGAGCGGTCGTCGCTCGATTGAACCGTCAGCTTGAGCCTGCGCCCCTGTGACAACTCTAGCGTAGAAATCATTTCTTAGCAGTGCTTTCGCGGCGTCGAACCGAAAGCCCAAACTGCACCATTCTTACGTAATTGACCAGCCTGCCCAGCAGGCGTACGAAATCTGGAGGGGCAATTTCCGTCTCCGCACTGGAACTCTGGCAGATTGCACCACGATGCCGATGCAAGAGCCCCTCCGGGTTCAAGATGAGTCGAAAACGCACGTATGCCACGAAGGCGCAGCTTGAGACATTGGTGCTGCGGATGCACAGGACGGGCATCCTCTATTCCGAAGCGCTAGAAGAATTTAGAAAGCAGTTTATTCTTGTCGCCCTCCGAAAGGTCGATTGGAATAAGAGCAAAGCCGCCCGCGCATTGGGAATGCACCGGAGCACTCTCGTTCGTACTCTTCGAGAGTTGAACATCGACATTCACGTTCTCCGCAATGCCGAACGCCGGCCCCCACATGGCATCGGCCTGCAGCAGAAGAAGAAAAGTGCCGGATGACGCGGCTTTTCCCGAATTTTCTCCGAGCTGCTAGGACCAGGACGGGACCGCGGAGTTGGTCTGGCAATTGATGAATATCGTCTTGAGCGCCGCTGAGCAGCGGCGAACAGGTAACCGATGGCTAGCGCTGCTTTGAGCACGGGAAACCCGAGAGTGGCCCCTCCGGAGATAGAGAGCAGGGAACAGTTTATTCGGGTGATTGTGGCGGACTCGCAGGCCGTCTTCCGCGCCGGACTGCGCAAGATCTTTGCCGGTGAAGATGACATTCGTGTTGTTGGACAGGCAGAAACTGTGGAGCAAGCGATTTCTGCCGCGAAGAAATTCTCCGCCGAAATTCTGATCTTTGAAGCTGCTCTGGCCGAAAACCCGGTGGAAGCAGCCCAGGAAATTCTCAAACAGGCACGAGGACTGCGATTAGCCGTGGTGACCGAAACCCCAAATGAAGAGCTCACGCTCGATTTGTTTCGTCGCGGAGTGCACGCGATTGTTTCCCGCGAAATTGATTCCGAGATGTTCGTCGAGTGTTTGCGCACCATCGCCAGAGGCGAACCGTGGCTTGAAAAACACGCGGTGAAGTGGGTGCTCGATGCCTATCGCATCCAGGGTACGCGGCCGCATGCGGCACGTTCAAAAGTGCAACTCACTCCCAAAGAGTCGCTGATTGTTTCCTGCGTCACCCAGGGAATGAAGAACAAAGAAATCGCCGTCCGCGTGGGCACGACCGAACAAGTGGTCAAAAATTATTTGCGCAAAGTCTATGACAAATTGGGCGTTGCGGACCGGCTTGAGCTTGCACTTTACTGCTTGAAACAGTCGAGGGCCGCAGGACACGCAATAGGCATTGCCCGCACGGAACAAGAACCCACTGGAAAGGTTAAAGACCAGTCGGCGGCTGGACAGCTCAAAGACGAATCCTAGAACTAGACCAGCTCCGACACAGCCAAGCATAGATTCGGGATGCTGGATTGTTTCAGCAATCGCGATCCGTCCACTTATTCGGTTTCGGTCGATGAGTTGCTATCGCGAGTAGAGTCGAGAACAGGCGCAGTGGCTTTAGCCTCCCGGTGGCGATTGGACGCGGCTTTCGCCTCGCCCGCCTCAATCCGGTTCTGTTTCCTGTTGCCGAGTAGGCCCGGGGAATTTCGCCCCGAGCCTCTCACAGATCCGTGCTTGACCGTCTCCGGTCACACGGCTCGTGCCACCCGTGGAAGGCCGGCGCCTTCCGCCGAGATCATCGGGTTCCTCCTGTTGCCAGTTGACCCATGTCGATCCCGACTCGGTGACCCGCCCCCTTCGCTCCCCGAGAATTACCCCGGCTCATCGCTACTACGGAGCAGTCCGCCCCTGTTCGGCACATCGGTACGGTCGGCCTCGCGGGGCTTCCGCTTGGGCCTTCTCCCTTAGCATTACCGTCCAGGTTCTCAAGTTCCGTACGAAAGCCCGGATGAGAGTCACGCCTCCTATACACCGGACATCGCATGGCCAGTAAGTAGGTCTCTTCCATGCTGCTCCCGGAACAAGCGGGACACTCCGGTTTTGATGTCGTCTGAGTTCGATTTCGATGCGTTGTCAGAGGTTCGTTTGCACTCGTCTCTCTCATCCCTACATGACGTGATCATCGTCACGCCTTTTAACCATAACGTTCACCACCGCAGCTTTTGGCTGAAGCAGCTTATGGCAGTTTGAAGCCTCTCCCTACAGAGCGACTCCGAAGGGCCCACCTTCATCTTTCGTACAGCAGGACGATTTCTCGTCTTCTTGACACAACCCGCTCATCGAACCGGACAGGCGGATTTCCCGCATCCGGCTCTCGGAAAAGACGCACACCGAACTAAGTCGGCATGTAACGCCGTCTGCAACTTCTGAACACAACCCGGGGTGTCTAGACTTGTGGTCAATCCCCATGTCCTGCGTTGCTTCTTGCGTTGGTCTTTAACTGAGGTCCCTTCCCTCCACCGGAGTTATCCGGCCTCATTGGTAGTACGGACCTCTCCGCCACCCCATGTGGCCCGGCCTGACTCTCGCGAGGTGCCAGTTGGTTACAACAGCAACCACCACTAGGGCTTCCCGTGTTACAGCCGGTTCCTTTTGCTTACATGCCGTCGCCATTACCCCGGCAGGTTTGATGGAACTTATTCGCTCGTACTTTTCCATCAATGTCGGCCTTCCCCAAAATCACGGTGGGTCGGCTCCTGCATTAATCGTTTCGAGGCCTGCTCAGCGTTCACTCACGTTACGGCCTGCATGCTCGCCAAGTCGCCTACGCGACCCTCTACACCGGAGGCTCCGACGGCTTCGTTGCCTTCACCGCCGCT
>WNGR01002678.1_pt1 | contig 19500 bp, 16 predicted proteins | sample 5407581 | NCBI WGS metagenome assembly WNGR01 (sample SAMN13153383, study PRJNA577476) | soil metagenome | isolation source: 80 cm soil or saprolite under Garry oak tree replicate 2 | place: USA:California | collected 2016-06-15 | reverse complement strand
ACAATGTTCCGAGTTCACGTCTTCGGCGCGTTCAACATGATCCGACACGTCCTGCCGCTGATGACGAAACGGAAGCGAGGGGTGATCGTGAACATCGCCTCCTTCGTCGCCGTGCGGCCGCCGGGTCCCGGTCGCGTCCACTACGCTTCCGCCAAAGCCGCGCTGTCGGGTTTGACCCGAGCGTTGGGCCTGGAGGTCGCGGCCGACGGCATCCGTGTGGTTGGGATCGCGCCCGGACTTACCGACACGGAGATCGTCCGAAAGGGCGTCCCGAACCTGACGGAGCGCATGTCTCGCGTCCCGCTCGGGCGGATGGCTCGACCGGAAGAGATCGCCCACACGGTCCGCTACGCGATCGAGAACGAGTTTCTCACCGCCGAGACGGTCTACGTGACGGGCGGCGAATGAGGAGGGCTGGTCTACGATTTCGGAATGTCCTTCTTCGGATCGACGAACGGCTTCTTGACGACCGTGGCCTCCCGCTTGCCCGCCGATGTGGCGACCGTGAGCGTCGTCCCGAGCTTCGCTAGACGGATCGGCACCCACGCGTACGCGATGTTCTTCTGGAGCCGCGGCGAATAGGTCAGCGCGGTCAGGTGGCCCACATTCTTGCCGTCCTTCTTCACGTCCCAGAATTCCGTCGCCCACGCATGGATCTGAGGACCGTGGATCTCGATGCCCGCGAGCTTGCGCTTGACGCCGGCTTTCTTGATCCTCGCGAGGGCCTTCTTTCCGACGAAGTCCGCTTTCTTGTCCGAGTTGACGAGCCACCCGAGGTCGACCTCGTACGGATTGTTCTCGAGCGTCATGTCGGAGCCGTAGTTCAGGATCCCCGCCTCGATCCGGCGGATCTCGGAGGGAGCGATCGGTCGCATGTCGTACTTCTTTCCCGCTGCCATGATCCGGTCCCATAGCTCGGAGCCCCGGCTCCCGTCGAGGAGGTAGACCTCGTACCCGACCTCGGCCGTCCATCCGGTGCGCGTGATGACGACCGGGATCCCCCCGATCTTCGCGTCCATGAAGTAGTAGTAGCCGAGGTCCAGGATCTCCGGTCCGACGAGGTCGCAGAGGACGTCCTTCGACTTCGGCCCTTGCACTTGGAGCGGGGAGACGTCGGGCTCGATGATGTCGACGTCCATCCCGGCGTTCACCGCCACGCCTTTCGCCCAGAGGAGCGTGTCGGAGTTCGCGAGGCTGAGCCAGAACCGGTTCTTCTCGAGGCGGATGAGGACGGGGTCGTTGATGATGCCGCCATCATCGTCCGTGATGACGACGTACTTCCCTTGACCGACCTTGCACCTCGACAGGTCGCGCGGCGTGAGGAGCTCCGCGAACTTGTAGCCGTCTTTCCCGCTGATCTCGACCTGCCGCTCCACGCTCACGTCCCAGAGGGTGACGTGGTTGATCAGGTGCCAGTACTCCTCGAACGGGTCCGTGTACAGGCCGGGGAGGTACATGTGATTGTAGATGTCGTACGCTTTCGCGCCCGCGCGGAGCGTCGCCTCGAAGAACGGGGACTTTCGATACCAGGGCCCGAAGAACAGCGTGCTCTGTCCGTCGTTGTACGGCATGTCCAACCTCCTCCGGGGGAGTTGGGCCGGAAACGCGCATCATTTATATGAGAGATTCCTCCCGCGGACCTCGTGGGCGGCGTCAACCTTTTCCCAAGCGACGGTCTTCGGCGGACCTTCGTGACGGAGGCCCACGATTCATGAAGGCACGCAGGCTGGGGCGGCAAGGTCCGAAAGTCTCCGAGATCGGCTTGGGCTGCATGAGCATGTCGAAAGTCTATGGACAGCCCGACGAGGTCGAGGCGATCCAGACGATCCATCGCGCGCTGGAGCTCGGAGTTAACTTCCTCGATACCGCCGACGTGTACGGTCCCTTCACAAACGAGAAGCTCGTCGGCCGGGCGATCGCGGGCCGCCGCGAGGACGTCGTATTGGCCACGAAATTCGGCCTCGTTCGCTCCGACGAACCAGGCTACCGAGGCGTAGACGGCAGCCCGGCACATGTCCGGAGGGCATGCCAGGCATCGCTCGAGCGGCTCGGCGTCGACTACATCGACCTCTACTATCTCCACCGAGTCGACCCGAAGACGCCGATCGAGGAGACGGTCGGCGCAATGGCCGATCTCGTCGACGAGGGCATGGTTCGATATCTCGGCCTCTCGGAGGCTGCGCCGAAGACGATCCGGCGAGCGCACGCGGTCCATCCGATCTCGGCTCTCCAATCCGAGTATTCGCTCTGGACGCGTGACCCGGAAGGGGAGATCCTGTCCACGGTGCGAGAACTCGGCATCGGGTTCGTCGCCTTCAGCCCCCTGGGCCGCGGATTCTTCACCGGAACGATTCGGTCTCCGGACGAGTTCGACGCCGACGACTTCCGACGGTCCCTTCCTCGGTTCCAGGCGGACAATTTCCCGCGGAACCAAGAACTCGTCGAGCGCGTCCGCGCAATTGCGATGGAGAAACGGGTGACCCCGGGGCAGCTCGCACTCGCATGGCTCCTGCGCCAAGGGGACGACGTCGTCCCAATCCCGGGGACGAAGCGGCGCGAGTATCTCGAGGAGAATGTCCGCGCCGTCGAGGTGCACCTCACGCGGTCGGACCTCGAACGGATCGACGCGGCGATCCCGAAAGGGGCCGCTGCCGGGGCCCGCTACGCCGACATGTCGTCCGTGAATCGATAGGGCGGAGTGCCCAGGACCCGCGGCGGCCTGGGCCCGGTCCCTCTCGGCACCTCGTGGGTGGGAAGGCTCATGAATGGGAGTCGTCATCCGCAAGGGCGAGGCGGTACATGCCGGGAGAGACGCTGACGCGCAAGCTCGTCAAGTCGCACCTCGCGGAGGGCAAGACGCAGCCCGGCGAGGAGATTGCACTCCGGATGGACCAAGCGCTCCTCCAGGACGCGACCGGCACCCTGGCGTGGCTCGAGTTCGAGCAGATGGGCCTCGACGGCACGCGGATCCGTCAGGCGACGCAGTACGTCGACCACAACATTCTGCAGACCGGATACGAGAACGCGGACGACCATCGATTCCTGCGCAGCGCGTGCCAGCGGTACGGCGCGGTCTTCTCCGGGCCGGGCAATGGGATCAGTCACTGGGCCCACATGGAACGCTACGACGTCCCGGGCGAGACGATGCTCGGGTGCGACTCCCACACGCCGCACGCGGGCGCCTGCGGCATGCTCGCGATCGGCGCGGGCGGCTTCGAGGTCGCGAGCGCGATGGCGGGCGAGCCCTACCGGGTGACGATGCCCGAGGTCGTGAACGTCCGCCTGGCGGGGACGTTCAAACCGTGGGTGAGCGCGAAGGATGTGATCCTCGAACTCTTGAACCGGTTCGACGTGAAATGGGGGAAGAACAAAGTCCTCGAATACACGGGCCCGGGGCTGAAGGAACTCACCGTGCCGTCCCGGGGGACGATCGCGAACATGGGAACGGAACTCGGCGCCACCGCGTCCGTCTTCCCGTCCGACGGCCTGACGAAGCAGTTTCTCGCCGCTCAAGGTCGACCGAAAGACTTCACATCCCTTGTCGCGGACGACGGGGCGGAATACGACGACACGGTCGACATTGAACTCGGCGAGCTGGAGCCGCTCATCGCCTGCCCGTCGAGCCCGGACAACGTGAAGCCGGTGCGGGAGGTCGCCGGCACGGAGGTCGCTCAGGTCGCGGTGGGCAGCAGCGTGAACTCGTCCTTCCGCGATTTGAGCGTCGTCGCGCACGCACTCGACGGGAAGCACATCGCGTCGGGCCTCTCGATGGCAGTCTCCCCGGGGTCGCGACAGACCCTGCTGCTCATGCTGACGTCCGGGCTGATGACGAAACTTATCAAGGCCGGCGTACGGGAGCTCGAGGTCGCGTGCGGCCCGTGCATCGGGATGGGCTTCGCACCGCCGAGCCGCGGGCCGTCCGTTCGGACGTTCAACCGGAACTTCGAAGGGCGCAGCGGCACCGCGGATGACCGGGTGTACTTGTGCAGCCCCGAGACCGCCGCGGCGACCGCCCTCGAAGGGGAGATCGCGGATCCGCGGGACCTCGGGACGATGCCGGCGCTGAAAGAACCGACAAAGTATCCGATCGACACGTCGGGATTCGAGATGCCGCCGAAGGACCGGGCCGCCGTGGAGATCATCCGAGGTCCGAACATCGCTCCGCTTCCGGTCGCGGCCCCTCCGAAGGACGCGATGGAGGGCGACGTCCTCATCCGCCTCGGCGACAACATCTCGACGGATCACATCATGCCCGCGGGCGCGAAGTTCCTCCCGCTGCGATCGAACATCCCTGCGCTCGCGGAGCACGTCTTCGAGTACGTCGACCCGAGCTTCGCGGCGCGCGCGAAGAAGGCGGGAGGCGGGTTCATCGTCGCGGGAGAGAACTACGGGCAGGGTTCCTCTCGCGAGCATGCGGCCGTCGCGCCGATGTTCCTCGGCGTGCAGCTCGTCCTCGTGAAGAGCTTCGCGCGGATCCACGCGGACAACCTCGTGAACTCGGGGATCCCTCCGGTCACCTTTGCGGACCCGAAGGCGTACGACGTCATCCGACAGGGGGACCGGCTTCGGATCACGAACGTCCTCGCCGCCATCCGCGGGGAGCGGGAGGCCGACGCGGAGGACGTCACGCGCGGCATGCACACCTCCGTCCGCGTCCAGCTCCGGCCGTACCAACGGGAGGTCCTCGTCGCGGGCGGCGGCATCCGCTACGCGCAACAGCGCCGGTCGCGCTGAGCCGCGCGGGTTTAAGTCGGCCCTCCGTTATCCGCCATGAGGAGGCGAGGACCGTGGTGATGATCGTCAAGAAGGGGATCCTTCCGGCGACGCCGCACACGGAGTTCTACGCGAGCCCGGGCGTCCTCGCGCGGGAGGAGATCCACGGCAGCTACGGCTTCAGCGGCGCCTGGTCCCGCAAAGTGCACGTCCGCTACTATCCGACGGAGCAGGTGAAGGCCCCGCGGAAGGCGGACTTCGACTTCGTCCCCGAGTTTCCTCCAGAAGCGGACATCCTCCAGCCGTACCACATCACGACGGGCCTGATGCCGTTCGAGAAGGATGCGATCCGATCCCGCAAGCCGATCGTCCACGGCCCCCGGACGACCCTGTCGATCTCGAAGCCCACCACCTCGATGCCGCCGGAGACGTTCTTCCGGAACGGCGAGCGGCATGAGGTGTACTTCGTGCAGGAAGGAGTAGGCGTCGTCCGATCGGAGTACGGCGACCTGGGGTTCCGCAAGGACGTCTACATCGCGATCCCGAAAGGCACGACCTACCGGGTCGAGCTGACCTCGCCGAAGGCGTGGTTCCTCCTCATCGAGTCGATCTACCCGATCAACTTCGCGCCGCACTACTTCAACAAGGAAGGCCAGGCGACCCTGATGTCGCCGGTTGTCGAGACGGAGATCGAGACGCCGACGCTGCCGCCGTTCCGGGACGCGCGGGGCGAGTACCCGATCGACGTGAAGCACGGCGGGGGCAAGGTCACGCGTATCACACTCGGCCACCATCCGTTCGACCTCTCGGGGTGGGAAGGCGCCCTATACCCGTTCGTGTTCGACATCAAGAGCCACCACGGCATCGCGCGGGAGATTCACACCGCGCCGCCGATGCACCAGACGTTCCAGTCGGGAAACGTGCCGCATTCAGGATTCTCCCTGTGCTCGTTTGTCCCGGTGATGGCGGGCTGGCACCCCCGCGAGGTGCCCGCGCCGTACGCGCACTTCAACGTCGACTCGGACGAACTCATGTTCTTCTGCAATCCGTTCTATGGGGCGCGGGAGGGCGTCGTCGAGGAAGGCTCCTTCACATTCCATCCGGGCGCGACGCCGCATAGTCCGCAAGGCAACGCCGCGCAGAAGTCCCTCGCGGGCCGCGGGAAGGTCCAGGGCCGCCTCGCCGTCATGCTGGACACGTACTTCGAGAGCATGCGCATCACGACCCAGGGCTATGCGTACCGCGACCCGGAGTACGTCCTCAGCTGGGACGAAGGCCGCGTGCACGCGCCGAAAGGCGAAGGCTGGGAGTCGCCGTCCGCGTGAGGCGTTCCATGCAGACGCCGACGATCCCGGTCCGCCTCGTGTCGCCCACGTTCAAGCCGGAAGTCCTCCAGGAGGTCCTCGACGTCTCCCGACCCTTCATCGCGGAGGGCCACTTCCTCTATCCCGCGGACACGGACGGCGATCACACGCGCGGCTTCTTCGCGATCGAGCCTGTCACCGCACACGCCGGGTTCGTCGACGCGATCGCGGACGACATGGCGGCCTGGGCGCTGCGGGAAGGCATCGACGTGGACATGGTCTTCGCGCCCGCGCAACCGGCCGTGCGGCCCCTCGCCGATGCGCTCGCCAAGCGACTCCGTCGGTCCGTGGCATACTGGGAATACCGGCCGAGCGGCCGGTTCGGCGATGCGCTCGTCGAAGGATGGGTTCCCGGGGGCTCGAAGGTCCTCGCCCTCAACGGCGTGAGCCTCCAGGGACGGTGCGTCGGCCTGCGCCTCCCGCAGTTCGTGGAGCGACTCGGAGGGGACGTGACCTCGGCCGCGGTCTTCGCCAAAGGGACCACGGACCTGGTGCACCGGACGGAGGAACGTTTCGGCCCTCACTTCTACAGCACCCTCCAGGTCGACGTCCCCGTCTATCCGCCGGCCGCGTGCCCGATATGCGCCGCGACGCATCGCCCGCCGATCTCCTGGAAGGAATTCGCGGACGGCCCGCGGCCATGAAGCTCGTGACCTTCTCCCGAGGCGGGTCGAATCCTCGACTCGGTGCCGTCATCGGGTCGTGGGACCGCTGGGAATGGATCGTGGACCTGCACGACGCGAACCCCCAGCTTCCCGCCGACATGATGGCGTTCATCGATGCGGCGGGCGGACTCACCGGCGACGTCTGGGAACGGGCGAGTCGGACCATCGCCTCCGTCGAGAAGGAGCTCCGCCGTGGAAAGAATCCCGCCGCCATCCGACCTTCGGAGGCGACCATCCACGTCCCGATCCATCCGCGCCTCCTCCGAGACTTCTTGGCGTTCCGCGGACATGTCGCACGCACCCGGGCAGCGATGGGGAGCGTTGTCCCGCCGGAATGGGACGCCCTCCCCGCATATTACAACGGCAACCATCTGAACGTCGTCGGGCCAGGCGACGCGGTTACGCCGCTGCGGTATACAATCGTCGATGCGGGCCGACGGAGAATCGTCGCCTCGTCGAAGCTCGACTACGAGGCGGAGGTCGGCTACGTCCTCGGGCGAGGCGGCTGGAAGATCGCCGCGAAGGAGGCGGCGGCGCACTTGTTCGGCCTGACGATCTTCAACGATTTCTCGGCGCGGGACATCCAGATGACCGCGGGACGGATCGGCATGGGCCCTGCGCCGGGCAAGGACTGGGCGAACGCCCTCGGGCCGTGCATCGTCACGCGGGATGAACTCGGCGAGTTGCGCGCCCAATCCGTCGCGGTCCGGGTGAACGGAGAGGAACGGGCGCGCGGCCGATATGACGAGCTCGTCCACCGGCATCCGCTCGTCAAGGAAGGTGAGCGGGCCCTGTGGTCCTTCCCGGAGATGGTCGAGCACCTCTCGCACGCACAGACGATCCACGCCGGCGAAGTCTGGGGCAGCGGAACAATCCCGGGCGGATGTGAACTCGAGCGGGGCGACAAGGCGCGGTACCTGAATCCGGGCGATCGAGTCGAGATCGAGATCGAGGGCATCGGCGTCCTCGCGAACTCGATCGGGCCCGCGACCTGACCGTCGGCGAGACCGCGCGGACGTCCGTGCGAACCGGTGCCACGAAAGGGTTATCGCCCCGGGTTCCCCTCCGAGAGCGGTGACGGAATGCCCGCTCCCGCGTTCATGAAGCTGAAGGTGGACCACAAGACCGTCCTGTGCCGGGACCTGAACACCTATCGATCCCTGCGCGACTTCCTGCTGAACAGCGGTTATGTCGGCGTGTACGAGACGGAGCGGGTCGGCGAGGAGAAGACCGCCATGGCGACGTTCGCGTGCCGAAGCGGCCTGACGGGCGAATGCCTCGCGGTCGTCATGGGACTGAGCGCCCCGAACGAGGTCTCCCACGCCCAGGCTCCGTTCGTCTACGGGTTCGCGGGCCAGCCGCAGAAGGACGCGCACACGTACATGCAGCACCTGGCGCTCCGGACGACGGACCTCGCGAAGCTCAAGGCCCACCTCGAGTCCAAAGGCGGCGAATTCCTCACGCCGATCTACAAGGACAAGGATTCCTTCGGGCCGCTGCTCCAAGCCTTCACCCGCGAGCTCTTCGACGACGAATGGTTCTTCATCGAGTTCGTCCAGAGGGACTACGATCCGGACGCCGTGAGCGCGGGCGGCACGCGGTTCGTGCAGAACACGGTCAAGTCACTGTACGTCTCGAAACAGGAGGAGTTCCGTGAGTGGGAGAAGACCGGCAAGAAGCGGAAGTTCCTCGATGGGGTGCCGGAGAAGGAACGCTCGAAGCTCCTCCAGGACATCTTCGCGAACACGGAGCCGAAAGGGTACGTGCAGACGGTCGCGCCCGTCGCTCGAAACGTCAAGCTCTCGTGATCACTCCCGCCCCGGCGACAATCTCCGGAGGACGTTTTCCAGATCCTCCCGAGTGTTCACGTCGAGGAATGACGACAGATCGGGGTCGGCGAGTCGCAGGCGAGGCGGGTCCACGAACGCGGCATCAAGGCGGTCCACGAGCGCAGAGGGCGACGGGACTTCGACGCCGCCGGCGAGCACCTCGATGACCACCTTCCGGCGGTAGACCGCGCGGACTGGGTCGATCACATCGAACCTCGGCACCGCGGCGTCCCGCTTCCCCATCGCTTTGAGCAAGAGACGATACAACCCAGGCCGCAGGAGGGGGGCGTCGCACGGCGCGACGAGCACTCGATCGCCACGGGCCGCCGCAAACCCGCATCGGAAGCCCTCGATCGGCCCTTGCCCCGCGCGGCGATCGACCACGAAGGCGGCCTCGGGCACCACGGACCGCAAAGCCGCTTCCATCTCGGCGCTCGCGATGGAGACGAGGATCTCTTGCGCGAGACCCGTCATAACGTCGGCCACCCGCCGCACCATCGGCACGCCGCCAATGTCGAGCAGCGACTTCGGACGGACAAATCGCTGGGACTGGCCCCCCGCGAGGATCAAAGCCGTGTCCACGGACGAGGAATGGCGGCCCCGGTTGAAAAGGACGGTTCGGGCCGGTACCCCCGGGCCTTGAACCGGGGCAGGCAAGGAAAGATAAGCCGTGGTCGCATGCCAGAATCGTGGCTGCGCCCGGGCGGCAGAAGGGCGTACGGCGCGTGAGCCCGATCCCTTTTGGACTCGGCTTCACGAAGCCGCACAATTACCGCGAAGTCCTCCGATCCGCGTGGAACAACAAGCGTCGCCCGTTGCTGACGATGCGCATCCTCCGGAACGGCGTGTGCGATGGCTGCGCCCTCGGGACGACGGGCCTCCGCGACTTCACGATGGAGGGGATCCACCTCTGCACCGTGCGTCTGGACCTCCTGCCGCTGAACACGATGGGCCGGCTCCGGACGAAGATCCTGAAGGATGTCAAGCCGCTCGGCACGATGTCCTCGGGGGACCTGCGGAAGCTCGGCCGGCTTGCCTACCCGATGGTGCGGGACCGGGGCGATGCGGGCTTCCGCCGGATTCCCTGGAAGGAGGCGCTGGACATCGCGGCGACCGGGATCCGCGCGACGACCCCGGACCGAATCGCGTTCTTCATCACCTCCCGGGGCATGACGAACGAGTCGTACTACGTCGCGTCGAAGGTCGCGCGGTTCATCGGCACGAACCACATCGACAACTCGAGCCGGCCGTGCCACTCGCCGAGCACGACGGCCATGAAGGACACGCTCGGCGTCGCCGCCTCGACCTGTTCGTACAAGGATTGGATCGGGTCCGACCTGATCGTCTTCTTCGGCTCCGACGTCCCGAACAACCAGCCCGTGACGATGAAGTACCTGTACTACGCGAAGAAGCTCGGCACGAAAATCGCGGTCGTCAATCCGATGCGGGAGCCGGGGCTCGAGCGGTACTGGGTGCCGTCGGTCCCCCGCAGCGCCCTCTTCGGCACGCACTTCGCCGACGAATTCTTCGCGGTCCACACGGGCGGCGACATCGCCTTCATCACGGGCGTCCTCAAGCACATGCTCGAGAACGGCTGGATCGACGAGGCGTTCGTCGAGAAGCACACGACCGGCTTCTACGCGCTGCGGGTGCTGCTCGTGTCGGAGCCTTGGGAGGAGCTCGAACGGCAGTCCGGCGTCTCGCGGGAACGGATGCTCGACTTCGCGCGGATGTACCACGAGGCGCGCTCCGCGGTCTTCGTCTGGAGCATGGGAATCACGCATCACCGCTTCGGCGTGGACAACGTCAAGGCGATCGTGAACCTCGGCCTGGTGCGCGGCATCGTCGGCCGGGAGAAGTGCGGCCTCATGCCGATTCGAGGGCACAGCGGCGTCCAGGGCGGCTCCGAGATGGGCGCCCAGCCCGGGGCGTACGGCCTCGGCTTCCCGGTGGACGACGAGAACGCGGACCGGTTCGCGAAGATCTGGGGATTCCGGCCGCCGACCATTTCCGGCATGACGGCGGTCGGGATGATCGACGCGGCGCACGAGGGCCTCCTCGACGTCCTGTATCAGGCGGGAGGCAACTTCCTCGAGACGCTGCCCGAACCGGAGTACGTCCGCGAGGCGCTCGGACGCATCCCTCTCCGGATCTACCAGGACCTCGTCCTGACGACCTCGATGCTCGTCGAGCCCGCGGAGAAGGTCCTGCTGTTCCCGGCACAGACGCGGTACGAGCAACGGGGCGGCGGCACGGAGACGTCCACGGAACGGCGCGTGTACTTCTCGCCGCAGATCCCCCGCCGGCGGGTCGGCGAGGCGCGCGCCGAGTGGGAGATCTTCATGGACCTCGCCGAACGCGCGATCCCGAACGCCACGCGGCTCGTCCATTTCAAGGACGGCGCCGCGATTCGTCGGGAGATCGCGAGGGCGATCCCGACGTACGACGGCATCCAGAACCTCGCGTCCAAGGGCGACGCGTTCCAGTACGGCGGCCCGCGCCTCTGCGAAGGAGGCGTCTTCCCCACGCCGGACGGGAGGGCGCGCTTCACCCCGGTCGGGCTGCCGGACGCGAACATCCCGGACGGGCAGTACTTGCTGAGCACGCGGCGCGGGAAGCAGTTCAACTCGATGATCCACGGCGACGTCGACTTCCTGCTGGGCGCGGGCCGGCGGGACGTCCTGATGTCGGCCGAGGACGCGAAGGCGCTCGGCGCGGCCGAGGGCGACGAGGTCCTCGTCACGAACACGCTCGGATCGTTGCGGGGCCCCGTCCGCATCGCACCGATCCGCCCGCGGAACGTCCAGATCTACTGGCCGGAGGGCAACGTCTTGATCCGCCGCGGCGTCGTCGATCCCCATTGCGAGATGCCGGATTACAACGCCCTCGTGCGAATCACGAAGGCCCCGAGGCGCGAGGCGGCGCCGTGAACCGCCCTGGGCCGACCGCGACCGCGGCCGTCTGGAAGCGGAGCCCGGGGCGACTCGTCGAGGAAGGCGACCGTCTCGCGGCGGAGGAGCCGTTGGAGATCCGCGTGGAGCACGGCGGGAAAGGCCAAGCCCCCACGTCGCTCGCCGTGACGATGCGGACGCCGGGAAACGACTTCGAGCTCGCGGCCGGATTCCTCCTCACGGAAGGGATCGTCTCCCGGAAGCGGGACCTCGCACGCATCGAGTACTGCACCGACGCCGGCGTGCCGCAGGAGTATAACAGCGTGAGCGCGGTCCTCCGGCCCGACGTCGAGTTCAACGCGGACCGGCTGAGCCGTCATTTCTACATGTCGTCCAGCTGCGGCGTCTGCGGCAAGACGTCCCTGGAGGCGGTCCGCGTGGCCGCCCGCCATCCGATCCCGAAAGACACGCCCCTTACCGCCGCCGAGACGATCGCCGCGATCCCCGAACGCCTCCGGACCGGGCAGACGTTGTTCTCGCAGACGGGCGGACTCCACGCCGCGGGGCTGTTCGACGCCGCGGGCCGCCGCGGAGGCGTGCGGGAGGACGTCGGCCGGCACAATGCGGTCGACAAGGTCGTCGGCGAACAGTTCCTCGCAGACCGCATCCCGCTGTCGGATCGGATCCTCGCGGTGAGCGGCCGCGCGAGCTTCGAGATCATGCAGAAAGCCGCCGTGGCGGGCGTGCCATTCGTCATCGCGGTCGGGGCGCCCTCGAGCCTGGCGGTCACCCTGGCGAACGAGTTCGGCATGACGCTCGTCGGATTTGCGCGAGGCGAGCGATTCAACGTATACGCGGGACGACACCGGATCGCCGGCCTCTCCGCGTAGGCCGCTCGCACGCCAAACGAGGCCGTTCTCCTCCCTGGGACCGGCTGGGATTATACCTCTACTTAGAGGTACGACGTCAGCAAGGGAACTCGAACGCTTCCTCGCCCTCCAGGGACCCGAGCCGGACGAATTTCCCATCCCGGAATGCGAGCGCGGGCATCAGGACCTCCTCAATCATCGTGTCCGCGGACCACAGGGACGCGAACGGATAGCCCTCGACCGATCCGTTGTCTCCATCGCGCACGAGGATCTCTTGGACCTCGTCCAGGCGTTCGGCCCCGAGCCGCGCGAGGACGTTCGAGATGCCGGGGTCCTGTCCCATGCGAGGAGGCCGATCAGGCCCGCTTCCCGGAAGGACGCGTCGTAAGCGAGCTGGAGGAACTCCGGAGGCGAGGTGACCGGCTCTCCCGGCTTCTCCTTCGCGAGGGCGAGGTCCGTGGCGGCGTCGACGTAGTGCGCCCCCGCCTTGAGGCAGGCATCCATGATCCGCAGATTGAATCGCGGAAGGACGAGGTTCATCACGACGTCGACGTCCGTGAACGCGTCGACCATCGAATCGACCTTCGAGGCATCGATGCGGTCCGACTCGGCTCGGCCGTCGGGCAGGGCGGTGGCCAGGGCCCTCGAGGCCTCGAGGCTCCCGTCCGCGATGACCAGGCGTTCCACCTGGGGGCTCTTCGCGAGGAACGTGGCGGCGACCGAGCCAATCGCTCCGGCCCCGAGGACGACGACCTTGATGGTGTCAAAACTCCGGGATCGGGAAGGATGGGCCGGGCTACATAACGGTTCTCGGAGTGCGGGGTCGATGGGTTATTAAGATTGCCGTTCTGTCCCCGAGACCGGACCCGTCGCCTAGCACGGATAGGGCTCCGGATTTCTAATCCGGCTGTCGAGGGTTCGAATCCCTCCGGGTCCGCTACTTCTCCATTGGGACGTATCCGAGGGGGTCGTGGTTTTCTGCGGGACCGTCAGGTTTTTCCTAACCCGGAGCTTCTTTCCGGACTCGCCGTGAGCCGAATCTAGAGTACGTGCGAACGCAAAGGTGGTGTATCAGCTTGAACGGCCTTGATAGCGCGAAACCTGGCGGAATCGTCGTCCACCGACTCGGGCTGGACCGCGGCAAGGACCAGGGCCTGACGACCGACAGGGCGATCCTCGAAGCTAGGTGCTGGGCGGGGGTATGCTGGATCCGCTCGTCGTCCGCATCCTCTCAGTCTTGCTCCCGATCGGCACAATTGTCGGGCTCGTCGTCTTCGTGCGACGATCAGGAATCCAAAAGGGAACGAAGACCGTCCGAGCCGCGCGTCCGACCGGTGTCCTCACGAGGGAGGCCTGGGGACTCCTCGGCCTCGTTCCGTTCGCTTTCCTGATTCTCGGCGCAGTCGCTCCGACGTGGGTCTACGGAACGCCGTTCAACCTCGCATTTCCTGGAGGAGAAATCGTTCAGATTGCGGCGATCGCCATCTGGCTCGGAGGCGGGCTTCTCGGGAGTCAGAGCGTCCGGGCGCTCGGACGGTTCATGGTCGTGGAGATCGAAGTTCGGTCCGACCACCAGCTTGTGACGCACGGTCCGTACGCGCGGATTCGCCATCCGATGTACACCGCGCTCCTCTTGCTCGACGGAGCGGCCGCCCTGCTGTTCCTGCACGTCGCCCTCATCGTCTCCTTCTTCCTGCGGGTCCTCATCGCCGAGGTCCGGGCTCGGCGGGAGGAGGAGCTCCTTGCATCCGACGACGCGTTCGGCGAGCGCTATCGGGACTACATAGCCCGGACCGGCCGTTTCCTTCCGGCGCGGAGGCGGCACTCGCCCTGAGGTCCTCACGATCTGGATTCGTGCCGCAAACCCGACTTCGCGGCAATTGTGACGTTGCGAATGCCCCTCCGCGAGGGAATCACCCTTCCGATTCGCCAAACTCACCTGGCAATCGACCTAGGGCAAGGGCAAGCCAATCCAGATTTCAAAGCTTCAGACCTCATCGGGTTCGCTCCTCCACTTCGAGCTCCGACCGAGCACCGATCATGCGTTGGAGTGGTCGGATGCACGCCTGGTGGGTTCTTGGCGTTGGCCAAGCTCCCTAGCCCCGCGGGCAGAACATCCGCAGAGGGTCAATGGTCAGGACACTTTCCTCGCGTGTTCAATGAAAAATGATTTCGTTTTTGGTAGTTCAGGGCCAAGCCATTCGACAACGGGTTTCAACTTGGCGCGAACCTTCGCGAGGCGTCCTTCCGGGGCTGCGTCCCGATTCCGCTTACGCGCACTTGTCCGCTCGGCGAACCGTTTTGTCTCCGCTCAGACAAGATGCGAGCGTGCCCCGGGGAAGGAATTTTCATTCTCCACAGGCTGGCGCAACTAGGTCGCGGTCATCGTGACGACGATCAGGTTCTTCTCTCGAGCGATCTCCGTCAGGGTCTCCAGTTCCCGCAAGCGCATTGCCGAGGGGGCTGTCTCGTACAGGTCGGAGGCTTTGTCCATCTGCACTGCCGCCTGTGCTTCCCCTTCCGCCATGATAACCCGGGAACGGCGCTCCCGCTCGGCCTCGGCTTGCTTCGCAATCGCTCGGACCATCGTCTCCGGGAGCGCGATGTCACGCAAGGTGACGGCGGACACCTTGATTCCCCACGGCTCGGTGTTCGTGTCGAGCAGGACCTGAATGCGTCCGCTCAACTCCGCCCGCTTGGACAGAAGCGCATCGAAGTCGACCTGTCCCAAGACATCCCGAAGCGTCGTCTGGGCAAGCAAGTCCGTCGCCTGGTTGTAGTTTTGGACCGTCGCGACGGCGTCGTTCGGCGCGTACACACGATAGTAGAGGACCGCGTCCACTTCGACCGACACATTGTCCATGGTCACAACGCGCTGTCGAGGCACCTCGAACGCCACCGTCCGCAAGTCGATCAAGACGCGCTTGTTGATGATCGGGATGATGAGCGTCAGCCCGGGTCCCTTGGGTTTCGGAGTCAGGCGTCCGAGGCGGAATACGACGAGCCGCTCATACTCCCGGACGACCTTGATGGACGCCGCGAGGAACGCGAGGATAAGAATCAGGGCGAGAACGGTCGCCAGAATCAGCTCTTCCCCGGCCATCCCCGCCTCACACTGGCTCTCGCAAGGGACGACTCCCGGATAAGCAAGTCGGTCATGAGAGCGTGTGCCAGACGCAGCTCTAGGAAGCAGGAGATCTATGATCATTGAGCGGGCTGGGCCAGGTGTACGGGCCGTTCGCTCATCCGATCCTTGACGATTCGATGCGGCAGGAGCGTGAACGGCAAGAAGAGACCGTGTCAAGAGGACGGCAGAGGAGATTAAGCGGTCGGGACTCATCGAATATCACACAGGAAGGATCGCGGGGCTCAACACGGTTGGAAAGCTCCTGCGGGGCGCAGCTCCCTCGCCGGCGGTGGGATTCGTCTCGCACCTCTCGTCAACAGCCTTAATCAACGACCTCCGCTCCTCACCCAGCGATGGTCGGAACAGGCAGGAAAGGCTCCAGAACGCCCTTGCGCGGCCAACAGAAGAGCAGAAAATGGAAGCGGAGACGGCAGCGTCGGGCTCGAGCCGCGAATGTTGAACACCGCTCGAAGTGAGATGGCTGCAAGCGCCTTCTCGAGGCGCTCTTACTCGTCTCAGCGGACTGGCTACACCTTCACGCGTTCCCCTGATATCGCAGACCTCTCGATGGCCGCGATGACCTCGTGGCGCCGGACGGCGTCCGCGAAGTCCGGAACGGTGTGAGTCCCGTTCTCGATGTCTGCCGCGAACGCGGCGTAGGCACGCCCGACGTTGTAGGCGGGCGCTCCTTCCAGGTTGGTGAGCGCGGGCCATTTCCGCGTCAGCGCCGCCGGGACAGCAAGCTCGGCGGGCTCGCCCCGCCCGCGTGCCCCCGCGACGGTCAAGGGAACGATTTCGGGGTATGCGGCGTCGGCGGTAATCCGGAGCGTTCCGTCGGTCCCGTTGATTTCCCACAGGAACCCGGTGCCGCCGGCGACTGCCTCACGGACGTGGATGCTGGCGGTCGCCCCGGACGTCAGGGTGCCGATCACCGCGATTTGGTCGGCCGCCGTTTTCACGATCTGCTCCCCGGTCTCTTCGATGGTGATGAGCGGCCTGCGGAGATTCGAGACGGCCGACAGGTCGGCGAACTCCCCCAGGACGTAGTTCAGGAGGTCCAGGCTGTGGCCGACGGCGATCGTGAGCACGTTGGCCCCGTTTGTCTTGTCGAGCATGTACGCGTTGGGCTGGCCGACGACGTCGCCCGGGACCGACAGCCCGACCATGGTCGTCGACAGGACCTCACCGACGTATCCGTCGCGGAGCAGCCCTTGAACGAACTCGATCGCTGAGGCCTGGCGGGCCTGCAACCCGACGACCGTGCGCACCCCCTGCTTGGCGGCGAATGCGGCCATCGCTCGCGCGTCGTCGAGGTCGCGGCCAAGGGGCCACTCGCAGTAGACGGCCTTGCCGGCGGCGAGGGCGGCGGAGACGAGCTCTCGATGGTGCGGGACCTTGACCGTAACCGCGACCACATCGATGTCGGGTTGGCTCACCAGCTGCTTGGGGTCTGAGAACACCGCGCGGACCCCGAACGCTTCGCCGGCTGCGCGCGCGGATTCCGCGCTGTGCCCGCTGAGTGCCAGAATCTCGTAAGTTGGCAGTGCGCGCAGGGCCGGGATGTGGGCGGTGGCGGCCCAGCCCCGGACGGGGCTGACCCCGATGATTCCGACACCCAGCGTCGATTCGATTCGGGTGGCCATGGTGGATTCCTCCATCGGCTTGCGCTAGAAGCCGAGGACCTCGTCAACGAAGACGACGGTGATGCGGCCGAGCACGAGCTCGCGGTTGATGATGAGGACCTTGTTGACGCCGCTGTGCACGCCATACGCCGCCTGGGCGCGGGCATCCTCGAGCGGGAAGACGTACTCGTTGATGCGGCGGAGACCCTCCTCGAGGTTGGACACGATCTTCTGCGTCCCCACGACGAGGATCAGTCGCCCCGCACCGGTGGCGTAGGGGCCGAGCTGGCTGCCGCTGGCCGAGGCCGTGAGCAGCGATCCACTCTCGGTGACCGCATGCACGCTGCCGAGCATGACGTCGGGCGCTGCGGTGAGGCGGCGGATCTCGTCAGCCTGTGTAGTGCGATCCATGCTCCAGATTCGCGGCCGGAGCGGCTCGAAGCGACCGGATTTCTCGATCTCCTCGGCGATGCCCGACTCCTCGAGCGATTGGGAGGCGCCGTGATGCACCTGGGATCCGTCGGGGATGAGACCCAGCACGATCCGTTTGGCTTCTGGCGCGTCCGCCGCCCGAAGAACGCTAATTCCCTTTGCTTCGAGCGCGGCCGCAGTGCGCCTTACGCGGGCGTCGTCCCCCAGAGTCCCGAACCGACGTCTGATGGACCGATCCAGGTCGGTGTAGAACTCGGTGGTCATTGACGCTCCCTTCCGCGTTGTTCCGGTGGCATAATTTGCAAGTGCAAGCACCTTATATCCGGAGTGGTCTATAAGGTTGCGGATGCAAGTAAAATCAAAGCCGGACGTCACGGCTCTCTTCGACCGGCTCGTGGCGAAGGAGCTGCCGGGCCGGCGCGGATTGGAGGCGTGGCGCTCCCTGCTGCGAGCGCACGCCACGCTCATGCGCCAACTCGACACGGATCTCGAAAAGGAGACAGGCCTGGCCTTGGCCGATTTCGACGTGCTCGCTCAGCTGGCGCTCGCGGGTGGCGAGCTGCGCATGACCGACCTCGCGGCCCGGGCGCTCATCTCGCGGTCGGGAATGACTCGCCGTGTCGCGCGGCTGGTTGACGAGGGCCTCGTTCGTCGAGCCGACACCGATGCCGACGGACGGGGTGTCGTGGTCGTATTGACCGATCCGGGCGTGGCCCGCCTGACCCAGGCCGCGCCGCTCCACCTGCGCGGGGTCTCCGATCTCTTTGTCTCGCGACTCGATCAAAAGGAGCTGGCCCTCCTCAAGAGCGTCCTGGATAAGGTCACCGTCGATTGCACGTTCGGGTGAGGCCAAGACACGCCCGCCAGTGAACGACGCGAAGCTGCTGATCGGCCTCATGCCGTTCTTCTGCAGATCGGAAGGGTGCCTAGTGCGAAGTCACATCCGCGTGCACTAGGGTCGCATCATCCGGCCCGGCAACGAGACGAACCGGGTCGAGGCTTGTGAGCTTCTTTCCATTTTCGCTATCGGAGGACGGGCAACAGTAGTGGATTGGGTGGAACGAATCCACGACCCGTCAAACATTCCGTGTTCACCACAAGCGCGATGCCCGGAGAGGGGAAGCAAGGCAAGGTGTACGGACGTGGCCAAGTGGGCATCTCGAGGCTGCAAAAGGGTATGGGTCCGACCGTGATCACGCCGGACGTGGTATCCTCCGTCTTCGCCAGCCGGGAGTGCGGGCTCCTGCTTGGAGATGCCCGAGAAGTGCTACGAACCCTGGCTGATGATTCCGTGGATTGCACCGTCACGAGCCCGCCGTACTACAGCGGACATCGGCACGTCGGCGACACGATCCACGAAATCGGAAGCGAAAAGACCGTGGAGGAATACGTTGAAGCCCTCGCGTCCGTCGGGAGAGAGGTGTGCCGTGTTACAAAGCCCACGGGAAGTTACTGGCTCAATCTCGATGACAAGTGCGAACGGAAGGAATGGCTGGGAATCCCGTGGCGCGTCGCATTCGCGATGCGAGAAATCGGATGGAAAATCAGAAGCGAGGTGATCTGGCACAAGCCAGGGCATGTTCGTAACGCGGCCAAGGACCGACTGACTCCTGCCCACGAGCTGTTCTTTCACTTTGTGAAGAGCAAAGACGCATACTACGACATGGATGCGATCAGAAACCCCTCATCGCCACCGATTTGGGGGAAGAACGGCCTCGTGAAAGCACCGGGGGGCAGCGTGCCGACCGATGTCTGGACCATTCAAATCGAGGACTCCACTTCTCCTGAGAATCCCTATGCCGTCTTTCCTGAAGCTTTGGTTGAGCTGCCAATCCGAGCGACATGCCCCCGAGGCGGAACCGTGCTCGATCCTTTTGTCGGGAGCGGCACGACGGCAGTGGTCGCACTGAGACTCGGGAGGAAAGCCATCGGGATCGACGCCTCGGCTGATTGCCTAGCGTTCACCAAGAAACGAATCCTGGAGTTCA